>Ga0208830_1000659_pt1 | contig 16596 bp, 20 predicted proteins | sample DeeseametaMP2634_FD_184169 | JGI IMG/M metagenome (GOLD analysis project Ga0208830, IMG submission 184169) | Marine microbial communities from the Deep Atlantic Ocean - MP2634 (SPAdes) | ecosystem: Environmental > Aquatic > Marine > Oceanic | place: Northeast of Antigua and Barbuda, North... | reverse complement strand
CATTACCAGATGAAGTTTTTGGATACAGGCGCCCTCTACCGTGCGGTTGGTTTGCAAGTGCTGATGGCGGGCGGTGACCCTGCCGATGAGGCTACAGCCATTGAAGCTGCCCAAGCCCTAGATTTTGATTTTAAACACATGGGCGACAATGTGTTCCACGCATTTATTGGCGGTGAAGATATTGAAAGCAAGCTACGCACAAATGATGTTGGTGCTGCCGCTTCACAAGTTTCAGCGTACCCTGCCGTGCGTACAGCCCTTAAAGATTTTCAGCTCAACTTTATTGCCGATGCCCGCCAAAACAAGGGCGCCATTTTAGATGGCCGTGATATTGGCACCATTATTTGCCCAGATGCTGAGGTGAAATTTTTCCTCGAAGCTGATGCCAAAATCCGTGCCGAGCGCCGCTTTAAAGAGTCTCAAGAAAAAGGCCTTAACGAGGACTTTGACGCTATTCACAAACAAATCATCGAGCGTGACGCCCGTGACCGTAACCGCAAAGATGCCCCGCTTATCCCTGCTGATGACGCTATGATTATTGATACATCAACCATGAATGCTGACGCTGTTTTTGACTACGCCTGCAATGCTGTAAGCAAAGCCCAGAGTGCAAAAAACGCAAAAGAAGCTGTATAAACCCCATGGCAAACACCACCCCCTTACTGCCGCAAGGCAAGGTTTCAGTTTTATGTGATGGCCAATTTGGCTCAACGGGCAAAGGCTCATTTGCGGCCTATATTGCCCAGCACTGTCCGCCTGACATCACCACGTCAAACGCAGCCCCTAACGCTGGCCACACCGCCGTTATTGGTGGCAAAACAATTATTACAAAACACCTGCCCATTGCAGGTGTATTGTGCGGCACCCCTATTTACCTGAATGCAGGTGCCCGTATTGACCCTGATATTCTGCTAGAAGAATGTGCTAAATACGGCGTTGACCGCGAGCTTGTGACCATCCACCCTCGGGCAGCTGTTATCACGCCAAAGTCACGTTCAGAAGAACAATCAAATGCATCAACCTATGCAAAAGTTGCCTCAACCCAATCGGGTGCTGGGTCAGCCCTTGCCCGCAAAGTGATGCGCCATAGTGATGCTGTGGCTGAAAATTGTTCAAAGCTTACTGCCCATTTTAAAGTAGCAAAGCTTGACCTAAACGCTGAAGCTGCCGCCGGCAAAACCATTTTAATTGAAATGCCACAAGGCTACGGCCTGGGCATTAACGAAGGCTTAGCCTTCCCACATTGCACCTCGCACTCAATCACCGTGCCGCAGGCGCTCGCGGATGCGAACATTCACCCTAAACACTTTGGCCAAACGCTGATGACGCTGCGCACCTACCCTATTCGTGTGGGCCACCTTAAAGACAATAGCGGCAATATTATTGGTGAAAGTGGTGCTTTTTACCCAGATTCAACCGAGCTCACATGGGCCGACCTTAACCAAGAGCCTGAAAAAACCACCAACACCAAGCGTGTGCGCCGAGTGGCTACATTTTCATTTGAGCAATACGCCGAAGTCATGGCCCAAGCCATGCCTGAAGTTTTGTTTTTAAACTTTGCCAATTACTGCAAAGAGGCTGAGCTTGAAGAGCTGATCCAGAAGATGTTAAAAATTTACACACCCAAACAGCTTTACCTAGGCTTTGGGCCAAAAGTAACCGATATTCAACCTTACGAACTTTAGTAGAGGCCTAAAACCCATGACCAAAGAAATCATCTTCGCTACAGGCAACCCTGCCAAACTTGACCAAGCCGAGTTTGTTGCAAAGGAACTTGGCCTCAACATTAAAGTTCTAAACGGCAAAAAGCTGCACGGTGATGATGTTGAATACGACGAAATTGGCGCCTCAACCGAAGCGATTGCAAAAGACGGCGCCTTGAATGTAGCAAAGCGCTTAGGCAAGCCTGTGATTGCAGAAGATACTGATTTTTACGTTGAAGCCCTTAATGGTTTTCCGGGGATTCGTGCAGGGTTATTCCTTAAAACATTTGGCCGTGCGGCATTGCATAAAGCCATGGCTGGGCAAGAGAATCGTAATTGTTCAATCACCTCAAGCTGCTGCTACGCTACCCCAGAAGGTGACGTTGTTTGCAAAACCTACACTCTCAAAGGCACCATGGCCGAGTTTGAAACATTTGACCCTGAGCTTCCGCACTGGATTGCGCCGGGCTCAAGCCCATGGGGCGGCGGCTATAATGCCATTTTCATCCCTGAAGGGCACACCAAAACACTGGCTGAAATTACTGGCGAAGCTGCCCTTGATTTTGGCTACCGTGAAGTTACTCTCGGTGCCATTTTGAAACACCTTGCCCAGTCATAAAACGTCGGCCCTTATTCGTAAGGTTTCGAACAATGCCTATATCGGGTTTAATCAACTGAAAAAACTCAGTATTTTCGTTATTTTTTGCTAGACATCTCACCCCCTAAGGGGCATAGTGCCGACCATGTGTCACGGCGCAAGTAGCGGCTGTGCAAAGTATAACCAACCCGGACAAAACTGGCAGCAGGCCTATTTTGAATGGATTAGAAAGTAGAAACTCATTATGACTACTGAAAAATTTGAAACTCCTCTAGATATCCCAGGCGTTAGCCCTGAGGTAATCAAAAAAGCCCTATCTGACGACTTCGAAAAACTGCTAGACGGTAACTTCTCACTAACTGAAGAAGTATCAGGCAACGTTGTTAAGGGTATTATTGTTGGCATCGAAAACGATGTAGCAATCGTAGACATCGGCATGAAAGCCGAAGGTCGTATTCCTCTAAAAGAATTCATCGACCCTACTAAGAAAGAAACAACTCTTACTGTTGGCGACACTGTTGACGTATTCGTTGAAAACCTAGACGACGCACATGGCGAAGCAAACCTTAGCCGTGAAAAAGCCCGTCGTGAAGCTTCTCTAGACAACCTAGAGAAAGCCTTCGACAAAGAAGAAACTGTTAAAGGTATCATCTTTGGTCGCGTTAAAGGTGGCTTCATGGTTGACGTTCAAGGCGCATTGGCATTCCTACCTGGTTCACAGGTTGACGTACGCCCAATCCGCGACATGAGCCCACTAATGCACACAGAGTTGGACTTCCAAATTCTTAAGATGGACCGTAAACGTGCAAACATTATCGTTTCACGCCGCGCTATCATGGACGAATCACGTGCTGAAGCTCGTGAAGAAATCCTACAGGATATGGAAGAAGGTAAAGTACTTGAAGGTGTTGTTAAAAACATCACTGATTACGGTGCGTTCATTGACATGGGCGGCGTTGACGGTCTACTACACATTACCGACATCGCATGGCACCGTATCAACCACCCTTCAGAAGTGCTTACTTTGGGTCAATCACTTAAAGTTCAAGTTATTCGTTACAACGAAGACACCAAGCGTGTATCACTTGGTCTTAAACAACTTGAGCAAGATCCTTGGAACACAGTGGCTGAAAACTACCCATTGGGTAAAATCGTTAAAGGTACTATTACCAACATCACCGACTACGGTGCATTCGTTGAGCTAGCACCTGGCGTTGAAGGCCTGATCCACGTATCTGAAATGAGCTGGACTCGTAAGAACATCCATCCGGGCAAACTGCTTTCAACTTCACAAGAAGTTGACGTGATGGTTCTTGAAGTAGACCACGACAAACGCCGTATCTCTCTAGGCCTGAAACAGTGTCAAGAGAACCCATGGGATAGCTTTGCTACAGCTCACCCAGAAGGCAGCGAAATCGAAGGTACAGTACGTAACGTAACTGACTTCGGTATCTTTGTTGGTCTAACTGAAGAGATCGACGGTCTTGTTCACATGTCAGACATCTCTTGGGATGAAGCTGGTGAAACCGCTCTTGCTAACTACAAGAAGGGCGACACTGTAAAAGCTAAAGTTCTAAGCATCGATCCTGAAAAAGAACGCGTATCTTTGGGCATTAAGCAGCTAACTGAAGGCACTGATACATCATCAGGCGCATTCAAGAAGGGTGCAGACGTGACTGGTACTATTACAGCTATCGCTGACGACAGCCTAACCCTAGACTTGGGCGAAGGTGTTGTAGGTACTATTTCAGCACGCGACCTAGGCCGCAGCCGTGAAGACCAGAACACAAGCCGCTTCTCAGAAGGCGACAAAGTGTCTGCTAAAGTTCTTCGCAGCACCAAAGATGGTGTTCAGCTTTCAGTTAAAGCGCTAGACATCGCAGAAGAGAAGAAAGCCGTTAAAGCTTACTCAGGTAAGTCAGCCGGTGGTGCTTCACTTGGTGACGTTCTAGGTTCAGCACTTGCTGACGCAGCGCCTAAAGCTGAAAAGAAGACCACTAAGAAAGCAGCGACTAAAAAAGCTGCTAAAGACGAGAAATAATCGGAGTTAACCTACGATTATGACCGAGAACCAACACAGCAACCCTTACGAAATCGCCATGCGCGTGCTTAAGCTTGAAAAAAGCCGAAACCGCTGGCGCTGGGTTGCTGTTGTTGCGTTCGTTCTGTTTTTACTGACAGTTTCTGCCCTAGAGGCAACCCCTGCAAAACGCCCTGCTAAGTTTATTGCCCAAGTGCACGTATCAGGCATGATTACCGATACTCTGCACCAGCAAGACGTGCTTGAGCGTATTCGCACCAACGACAACGCAAAAGCTTTGCTTGTATACGTAGACTCTCCTGGTGGCACCATGGTTGGTGGCGTAAGCCTTCACCGTATGCTGCGTGAGATTTCTCAAAGCAAACCTGTTGTTATCGTGATGGGGACTGTTGCAGCATCAGCTGGCTACATGGTGGCCTCGGCTGGTGACTACGTGATTGCAAATGAGGGAACCCTTACAGGTTCAGTTGGCGTTTTGATGCCCCTCATGGATGCCACAGGCCTAGCTGGTAAAGTTGGCGTGCGCTCTGACGAAATTGTAAGCGGTGACCTTAAGGCTGTGACCTCACCCCTTTACACACGTTCGGCAAGCGACCGTGCTTACCTACAAGACACCGTTATGCAAATGCAAAAAGTGTTTTTAGACCTTGTAAATGCACAGCGAGACCTTACACCAGAGACTGTTCAATTAATTAGCGATGGCCGCATCATTACAGGCACCAAAGCCAAAGAGCTTAACTTGGTAGATGCCCTAGGCGACCGCCGCACCGCAAAACAATGGTTGGCTGATACACATGAACTTGATGTAGCAACCCCAATTATTGAATTTGACCTCGTGGAAAAGCAAAGCTTGGTTAAAGAGCTTTTGCAAGGTGTAGACTCATACTTTTTTGGGTCACAGTTTATGAACAAGTTTGTAAACGGCACCCCACAACACGCCATTATGGCCGTGCAATATTAAACGATTAAATACTTAAAAAACCTCAACACAGGAAAAATCTGATGACTAAATCTGAACTGATCCAAAAATTGGCAGACGAAAACAACCACCTACACATGTCAGACATCGAGCGTGTAGTTAACGTTGTTCTAGAAGAAATTTCAGGCGCGCTAACGCGTGGCGATCGTGTTGAACTACGTGGCTTGGGTGCATTTTCTGTGCGCGAGCGTCAATCACGTACTGGCCGTAACCCACGTACTGGCGAATCTGTTGAAGTACCTGCTAAGCGCACACCATTCTTTAAAATGGGTCGTGAGCTTAAAGAGCGTCTAAACAAGTAAGTTAAAGGATAACGCACGGTGCTTTTCGTTTGGCTTAACCGCATTCTTTTTGCCCTATTTGTGGCTATTGGTGTGCTGTTCAGCTTCGAAAACCGTCAGCCGCTTACATTTACTGTAGCCGGCGCTGACTACACCACCAAAGCGTACCTAGTGCTTATTGGCGCCGTGGCGATTGGGTTTACAATTGGCGTTGTTCTTTCAGCGTTAAACACCAAAGCCAAGCAAGTTAAAAAGCTGATGTCTAAAAACCAATAAGCTTTTAATACACCATTAAAAAAGGCTCCCGAGGTATAAAACCCGGGAGCCTTTTTGGTACTTAAGCTAACTTGCGCAGCTAAGCTTACGCAGCCTTACCGTCTTCTTCACGCTTGATTGCTTCAACAATCATCTCTTTCGCGCGTGCGGCATCAGCCCAGTTAGAAACTTTCACCCATTTGCCTGGCTCAAGTGCTTTGTAGTTTTCGTAGAAGTGACGAATACGGTCACGTAGCATTGAGTCAAACTTGTCTAGGTCGGCCATGTCTTTAATGTCTTTAAAGCGGGCGTCTAGTTTCTCGTGTGGTACACATACAATTTTAGCATCTACGCCTGATTCGTCTTCCATTTCAAGAACAGCTACAGGGCGGGCACGTACAACACAACGTGGCACTACAGGAATGTCTGTTACCAACAAAGCGTCAATTGGGTCACCGTCTTCACCTAGGGTGTGTGGCACGTAGCCGTAGTGACATGGCATAAACATTGGTGTTGGCATAAAGCGGTCAACCACTAGCTCACCTGAGTCTTTGTCGATTTCGTATTTAATGTGAATCTGCTGGGCAGGAATTTCGATGATAACGTTTACGTCGTTTGGTACATCTTTACCTGCAGGCACTTTATGAACAGCCATTTGTATAGACCTCTTGTTGGTTTAAATTCTGGTGGTTATTTAACCCCAAACCCACCTAAAAAACCAGTAAAAACATAGAAAAGCACATACCTGCCACCCTTAAACAGAGCCCAAGCTTGTATTTCCATAAGGCCACACCTATAACAAGGGCGCTGTGGCCATTCGCTTTTTGTTTTTGACGCCGCAAGCCGCGCAGTTTATAAAGAGACCCCTACTAAAAAACCTAAAGGTTAAGTTAATGAGTTGGTTAAAGAACATCATCCGCCCCAAAATCGCGACCAAAACCAAGCGCGATATGCCAAGCAACATCTGGGAAAAATGCCCAGGCTGTGGCGACATGCTTTACGGCAAAGATCTTGAGATTTCAGCCCGTGTATGTAACGGCTGCGGACACCACCTAAAATTTTCAGTTGAGCAACGCCTTGAGCACCTTCTTGATGAAGGTACATGGTCTGAAGTTGAGCAACCACACCTTAAAGCCGACCACCTTAAATTTAAAGACCGTAAGTCATACTCTGACCGTTTGCGTGTTGCCCGCCGCGATCGTGGCCGCCGTGACGGTATCGTTGTAGGGAACGGCAAAATTGAAGGCTACCCCCTTACCCTTTGCTTGATGGACTTTGACTTTATGGCAGGCTCAATGGGTACAGCCACAGGTAACGGCATTATTAACGCTGCTGAAATTGCCTACGAGAAAAAACAACCGCTATTGCTTGTTGCAGCTTCAGGCGGTGCCCGTATGCAAGAAGGCATTTTGTCGCTCATGCAAATGGCCCGTACTTCTGCTGCCCTTCTTAAGCTTAAAGAAGCTGGTATCCCTTACTTTGTGATGCTGACCAACCCAACAACAGGTGGCGTAACCGCAAGTTTTGCCATGCAGGCTGACTTTACTTTGGCCGAGCCTCGTGCCCTTATTGGTTTTGCTGGCCCACGTGTGATTCAGCAAACTATTGGTGCAACCTTGCCTGAAGGCTTCCAAACAGCTGAGTACCTGCTTGAAAACGGTATGATTGATGCCGTCGTACCACGCCAACAGCAACGCCAGTACCTTGGCAACCTGATGAATACATTGTCGCTGCCGAAGGCATTTAAAGCCTCATAAAGCGCTGCAAAGTTGCTTAAACGCTAAAAACTTTATAAATTCGCCCCCTTTTACATAAAAGGGGGTTGATTTTTTGTGCCATATGCCGCATAAACCCTGCTCATTCATATCTTCATTCATTTTTATAATTCTATTTTTCTTCTGATTTTATTCCGTAAAAAACAAGAAGGATGTATTGCCCCATGGCAAATTTCAAACTTTCCCCCGCACAGGTCGGCACCCTCAACGAGGCAATTGTCGCACTTGATGCCATCGGCACCCAGCACTCGACCGAGTCGGTCTTCGGTGAATATGGTTTTTACCGCCGGCAAGATAACTCCGAGCGCAAGGTCATGGCCATCGGCCAGTTCTGCGAAACCCTCGAGGACATTCGCACCCAACTGCACGAAGCTGCGGTCGACGCCGAACTTTCCGAAGAAGAGCGCCGCCACTACACGGTACTCGAAGGCCGTATCGATACGCTGATTACCGCCGTCAAGCTGGTGGCCAGCCGCCACAAGGCCCGCCGCCTGCTGAGCCGCATGGGTGATTCGCTCTTCGGCCCAGGGCACTAGCCTCAATACGCTTTAATACCCCTTAACGTTCCCCTGACCGGCTTACCTTTGTGTAAGCCGGTCTTTTTATTGGGTTTTCCCCTGATTTATTTAGCTTTTTTTGCCTTTTTTTGTTGCACAGACTGGATAAATCACGTAAATATGCCTCCCTATAGTGCAGTTTTGGCTTATAGGGTTACCAGTTCAAACAACGAACCTTTCGCCCTTAAAGTGGCTGCGGCGCTGGAAAAGCGCCCCAACCCGCCTCTGCTGCCCGCTCTAAACAACGGTGTTGTTTTGGGGTTCTACCCAAGACCAACGCTAGAAATGAAAGGATAGGCACATGCCAAAAATGAAGACCAAGCGTTCTGCTGCTAAGCGTTTTAAAGTAACGCCAAACGGCAAAATCAAGCGTGCACAAGCATACCACAGCCACGAACTAAGCAAGATGGGCCAAAAAGCTGGCAGCCTTGCAGGCACAACACTAGTAAGCGATGCCGATGCTCCACGCATCAAGCGCATGCTTCCTTACGCCAAGTAATTCAAGATAAAGGGTATAAAGTATGTCACGCGTTAAAACTGGCGTAGTACGCCGCCAAGCACACAAAAAAGTTATCAAAGCTGCCAAGGGTTTCCGTGGTCGCCGTAAAAACACAATCCGCGTTGCGAAGCAAGCTGTTGAAAAATCACTACAGTACGCTTACCGCGACCGTCGTACGAAGAAACGTGAATTCCGTTCACTATGGATCGTACGTATCAACGCTGCCGTGCGCGAGCAAGGCATGAGCTACTCAACATTCATGAACGGCCTGAAAAAAGCTGAGATTGATGTTGACCGTAAGGTACTAGCACACATCGCTATGAACGACTCAACAGCGTTCGAAGCTATTGTGAAGCAAGCTAAAGCCGCTCTTAAATAGTAGCCGCTTACAGCATTAAAAAGCCCCGAGGTAACTCGGGGCTTTTTGTTATTTATTGTGCCTTCTCGTTATTCCCAAACAGGCAGTGTTTCAAGCGCTGCGCGCAGGGCATCAAGGTTTTGGGGTTCGCTAAAACGGTGGTTTGCGTGAGGGAAAATGCGCACCTCAACATCATCACCGCCCAGCTGCTCGGCCACTTGCACTGAAGTTTGCCACGGCACAGCGTCATCGGCCGTTCCGTGCAGTAGGCGTACGGGGCATTTAATCTTATCTAGGTGCTTGTCCATCAAGAGGTGTGTGCGGCCATCACGGATAAGCTCAAACCCGATATGCCATTCGCTGCCATCCCATGATGGTTCAGCCTTATAGCCTTTTGCTTCCCAGTCTTTTTGCTCAGCTTCAGGTAAAGGTTTCCAATAAAGCTCTTCGGTAAAGTCGCAAGCGTTAGCAACGCTCACAATGCCCTTAACTTTATTTGGTAGGGCTTTTGCCAATAGCAATGTAAGCCAACCACCTGTTGAGCTGCCGACCACCACAACAGGCTTTTTAAGAATATTTTCGATAAGGTGGGTTGCCGCTTCTAGGGCATGCGTAATGGTAAAATCAACAAAGTCACCATCAGAGTCGCCATGGCAGGGGTAGTCTAGGGTCGCAAAATCAATACCGTTTTTAGCGCACCACTCTTTGCCTGTTTCAATCTTCCCGCCTAGGCGGTCAGAATGCAAGCCATGCAAAAACAATACAGCGGGTTTGCTGCGGCCTTGAGTCTGCGGAATAGACTCATAAACCACTTTATAATCTTTTTTGCTACCCTTCTCGCTAATTGCCAAGGTGAAGGTGTTTGCTGTATGCTCTGTCATCGTAAAAAGGCTTTATATTGTTTTTATTTTAAGAACACCCATAGCCTACACTAAAAAATAAAAATCATCTAGGTTACCCACGTGAGCGAACAACCTGAACAGCAGCAGCTTCAAAGCCAACAGAAAGACCCTCAAAAAGGCATAGAGCTTAAAGTATTGCATACCTGCGCCAGCTTAAATGGCCATGGCTATCAGATGCTGCAAATTGCTCAGTACGCCACTGAACACAACCACATGAGCTATGTGGCCTGTGCGGATTCACATACAAATTCTAATAAAACCGACCCCTACCTTGAAAAACTCCTCCGTGTAGGTGGCATGCATATTCCTAGCCCGTTTGATACACCAGGCTCAGCCTTAAAAGCACCTGTTGAAGGCTACAAGCTTGCAGCACACATTAAAGAAAACGGCATCGATATGATTCACGCCCACGATGCCCGCACAATTCCGGTCGCGCTCTGGGCCAGCAAGTTTAGCGGCGTGCCTGTTGTGGTGAGTGCCAATACGAGCGAAACGCCAAACCGCGTATTACGTAAGTCATACGGTATTGTTGCACCAAGCCTTTACATGGCTAAAAAAGTAGGGCTCAAGGGCGTCCATATTTTGCCTCCAAGCTATGACCCTGTTGACTTGCATAATAAGAACATTGACGCCGATGCAGTTGATGGCCTTTGGGCCGAATGGGATGTACCCACAGCCACCAGCGTGATTTTGGTGACCGAGCCTCTGCGTGAAGAGAATGGCTATCGCCACCTTATCGAAGCCTTTGGCTTGATGAAAAAGATACCGTTTAAAGCAATTATTTGCGCCAACTACACAGAACAACAAGCCCTGTTTACTGACCTTTGGAAGCGCATTGAAGCGCTAGGTATTAGTAAAGAGGTTTTGTTTATTGATAAACCGACCGACAGCAACGTTATGAAAAATGTTTTATCAGCGTGTGATGTTGTGGTTTTCCCCAACAGTAACCCAGAAGCCGAAGCCCAAAGCGTTGTGAATGCACAAGCCATGGGTAAGGCCGTTGTTGTGCACTCACCAAGTAACCGTGCCGAGGTTGTAGACTCAGGCAAAACAGGCTGGCTTGTAAACCTTGAAAACCCTGAAACCGCAGCCAACAAGCTAAGCCTTGTTTTAAAAGACGCCACCACCGACATGACGCGCCTCCAAAAAATGGGCACAACTGCAACAAGGCATTGCAAAGAACACTACACAACCGCCGCCGTCTGTACGGAACTATTTGCTTTTTACGACCAAATTCGCCACGCTAGTAGCTAAGAGTTGAATTTTTAAAGAGCACACATGCCTAAATTTTTAATTGTTTTCTACATGCTACTTGCAACAACGCCGCTGCTTTTGCAGGGGTGCTCGCCTGCTTTTGAATGGGACGATGCCCGCACTTGGGGCCCTGAAAGCAACCACGCCCGCTACGCGCGTGAAATCCGCGAGTCATGCGAAGAAGCTGCCCACACCGACCAAAGCAAACGTATTGTTGCCGTAAACGGTGTTGACGAAAACTACTACCACACCGAGTGCATCCCCTACACTTCAGCGCCGCCACAATACATGAACCGTATGGAAGGCCGCTAAGATGAAAGGTAATCTTCAAGAAACCGTTGCTCATTACAACGATTCATTCGCTACAGCCATTTTGGTGTTCGTGGAAGACACGACCATTGGCCTGTTGGTTTTCTTGTTTTGGATTTTTATTCTGATGCGTGCTTCACGCCCGCTGCGCACCACAAGCAAAGGCACCACACGCGATAACTCACTGTGGGTGATTGCAACTGTGGTTTCATTAGCATTGCTCTGCACCATCATGACGATGGGCATCTACTTAGATATTAAGTTTGCGATTTTTGGTGCCTTTAAAGGCTCGATTATTCAGGCAATTTTCTCGTAAGGCGACTCTAAAATAAGGCCTTAAAAGCTCGCTTGTTGGCGAACCTGCTCACCCTCATACCACTGGATCATCTTCGCACCAGCTTGTTTGCCGCAAGCCTGCTCAACCTCGCGCGCCGTAATGTAATCACGGGCAGGGTCAAAAGCTGTGTTTGAAGCATCAGCCAAAGTGGCCTTCATCACCAAGTGCATTTGGGCACAAACCTTGTTATGGCCCGTTGCAGCACCGCTTAGAGCCATAGCCTCGCCAACTTGGCCGCTGGCTGTTTTAGCAGCTTTTTCAGCTGCTGCAGGGTCTGCCAAAAAGTGCAACCCAGGGATCGCCGCAAGGCGCTTAATGGTTTCGGCAAATTCGTCGTTTGATTGCATGCCTTCGGCAGGCTTCAGAATATTATGCGTGGTCACAGGGCCAGTCGCCGCTTTTTCGGCCTGGTTCAGCGTAAGGCGCAAAATGCCCTCAGTGCGGTTTGAATTTTCAACCGTTTTTAAAACCATATTATTGGCTTCATCTAACGTAAAAATAACATGACATGGTTCAGTCTCTGGGTTGCAGGCAAGTGCTGACTCAACAGCTACAAAACTTAAAATAATCCCCCAAAAAATGGCCATCCCTAGCCTGAAATGTGTGCTCATCAACCTATTTCTTTAGTTTTGTTTTTATATTGATATACATATAAGCATCAAATTTTAAATTAAAACCCCCGCTTACCGGAGGTTATGTAATTTTTATGGATCAGGTGCAACCGTTAGCGATAATACATCCGTATAGGTCCCTGCGGGCGAGCCACTGGCCGCACTGTTTAACACTGTTACACGTACCATAGCATTGTCCGCAGCACCCGTAGGGGTACAGTTGTTCGTATTTGGCGAAGAGTTTGTATTACCCGTAATCGGTACACCTGCAGTAGCAGTGACGAGGCCTGCACCTGTATTTGTATCATCAAACTCAACCTGATATTCAATGGTATTGCCTGCGTTATTTAGCTCAAAGCTACCGGGTGTATTCATTCCATCAAAAGTAATATTGTAGGTGTAGCCACCACCTGCACCACTATCGTGCACGCAAAACAAATCTTGCCCCGACTGTGAAGGCTGAGAAAAATCAAAGTTACCCAAATTGATGTTCGCAAGACGAAAAACACGAACACGACGAAGGATTTCAATCTCAAGGTTAACAACAAAGGTTGAGGTGGAGCCCAATGTACCTTGCACAACAGCGTAAGCCTGGGGCGCAGCCCAAGCGCCTGCTATTGCCGAAAGAGTAAGAATTAGTGCTTTCATACATATAAGATATGGGGATGCTTATAATAACTGCAACAAAATAATGACTTAGCTTGAGATTCAGAGTATTTTTTAACTATGAAGAATATTTTATTTGTCACACTTCTTGTTTTACTAGGCGCCACTGTGCTTGCGCCCCAAACATATGCGCAGAATATTCAGGCCTTCAATGCTGAAGATATTGACTATGGCACATGGATCCCCGGAAATGGGAACCGTCAGAGCAATGACTTTTTCTGTGTTTATAAAGATGCGGGCAATGCCCGTTGGAATGTTGTTGCCAATGGCAGCGGCCCTGGTGGCGCTTTTGAGCTAAGCGATGGCATGGGTAACACGTTACCAATCGATAGAGTTCGCATTCGGAATAGAAACCTGACAGCAGGCGTGTCACAAAACAACATTGGTAATGCCGACACAACACCTCCTGCAGACTGTGGCGGCACTGATAACCAGAGACTTCGTGTACGTTTAATTAGCGGTGACCTTGATGCTGCCACTCCAGGAATCTACACAGGAACCCTTACATTTACTGTGACGCCTAACTAGGGGTAAAATCATGAATTTTACAACCCTAACTCTACTGGCCTTGCTTCTAACACCTACCTTCACCCCCGAGGCACACGCCCAGAACATCCAAGCCTTCAATGCTGAAGATATTGATTACGGCACCTGGATCCCTGGGAATGGAAACCGCCAAAACAATGACTTTTTTTGCGTTTATAAAGATGCCGGTAACCGCCGATGGAATGTCGTTGTAAATGGTGACGGCCCTGGCGGCGCTTTTGAACTTAACGATGGTATGGGCAATACTCTGCCGATTGACCGCGTCCGAGTCAAAGGTGTAGTAGTTACAGCAGGTGTTACCGCAACCAACCTAGGTGGTGCAGATAACACCCCCCCTGCCGACTGTGGCGGCAGTGACAACCAGCGCCTTCGCGTACGTCTTTTACAAACAGATATGCAGGCCGTCCCACCTGGTATCTACACAGGCACACTGACCTTCACCACAAGTCCCAACTAAAAAAACCCGAAAACGCCCCTTTTTTGGCTTTACAGCCTTGATTTTTAGGGGTAATCGGTCACAATACTTCCCTTAAGTTTAATTTATATAAAAATAGGTGTTTTAAATGGTTACCATCACTTTGCCCGACGGCAGCAAAAAACAGTTCGATAAAGCCATCACAGGCTTCGAGCTTGCTGAAAGTATTGGCGCAGGTCTAGCGAAAGCGGCCCTTGCCATCGTTGTGGACGGTAAAGAGACGGACCTTTCAAGCACGATCGAGAGTGATGCCGAAGTGAGCATCCTTACAGCACGCCAACCTGAAGGCCTAGAAGTGCTACGCCACTCAACAGCCCACATTCTGGCTCAAGCCGTGAAGGAAATTTACCCGAAGGCTCAGATTACTATTGGCCCTGTTATTGAGCATGGCTTCTATTACGATGTGTCATTCCCGAAACCAATCTCATCAGATGATTTGGAAAAAATTGAGAAACGCATGCATGACATCGTGGACGAAGACCTTGAAGTTACCCGCCACGTTTGGGACCGTAACGACGCGATTAAATACTTCAAAGACATTGGCGAAGACTATAAAGCTGAGATTATCTCTGACCTTCCTGAGACTGAAACAATCTCACTTTACCGCCAAGGCGACGAAAAAACAGGCTTTATGGACCTTTGCCGCGGCCCGCACCTGCCAAGCACCAAAAAAGCTGGCCATGGTTTTAAACTGCTAAAACTTGCAGGCGCTTACTGGCGTGGTAACAGCGACAACGAAATGCTGACCCGTATTTACGGCACCGCTTGGGAGAATGAAAAGGAACTTAAAAAGTACCTTATTCGCCTAGAAGAAGCTGAAAAGCGCGACCACCGCAAACTAGGTAAAGAGCTTGACCTCTTCCACCTACAAGAAGATGCACCGGGTCAAATTTTCTGGCACCACAAAGGCTGGCATATCTTCCGTAAGCTGCAGGAATACATCCGTGACCAGTTGCTTTCAACAGGCTATGAAGAAGTGAACACCCCGCAGCTGATTAACAGCGATATGTACAAAAAATCTGGCCACTGGGATAAGTTCGGTACCGAGAACATGTTCATCGTTAAAGATGAAGAGAAAAACCGCATGTTCGCTATGAAGCCAATGAACTGCCCTTGCCACGTACAAATTTTCAACACAGGTAACAAGAGCTACCGTGACCTACCACTCCGTATGAGTGAGTTTGGTACTTGCATGCGTAACGAAGCCCACGGTGCATTGCACGGCCTTATGCGTGTAACCAGCATGACTCAAGACGATGCCCACATCTTCTGTACCCCTGAGCAGATCGAAAGCGAAGTTGTGGTGCTATGTGAGCTGATTAAATCAATCTACAAAGATTTTGGCTTTGACGATATTTTCGTCAAATTCTCTGACCGTCCAGAAATGCGCGTTGGTAGCGATGATGTTTGGGACAATGCCGAACAGGCCCTACGTAATGCTTGCGCAGCCGCGAACCTTGAGTGGGTTCTTAACCCAGGTGAAGGTGCCTTCTATGGCCCTAAACTTGAGTTTGTTCTCCGTGATGCGATCGGCCGTGACTGGCAGTGTGGCACCGTACAGCTAGACTTTAACCTACCTGTGCGCCTAGAAGCTACCTACACAGATACCGAAGGCAACAAGCAGCACCCGATTATGATTCACCGTGCATTGCTTGGCTCGCTTGAGCGCTTTACAGGTATTTTGATTGAAAACTTTGAAGGGCACTTCCCTCTATGGCTAGCGCCAATGCAAGTTGTTGCAACAGGCATTACCAACAGCCAAAACCCAGAGGTTGAGAAGTTTGTAGCCGAACTACGCAAGGCTGGCCTTGAGGCATCATCAGACCTACGTAACGAGAAAGTAAGCTACAAGATCCGTGAGCACAGCCACCAAAAGGTGCCGTACATTGCGGTACTTGGTGATAAGGAAATTGCCTCAGGCAACGTGACTTACCGCCGCCTAGGTAGCCAAGCACAGACTACAGTCTCTCAGGCTGAGTTTATTGCCATGTTGCAACAGGAGATTGCTACAAAAGCACTACCACCACAGGGCAAACAAGCGAACGCAGCTTGATTTTATTAAGAAATTAGGGCACTTTTGACCTAACTTAAGCGTTATATAAGTGTGTGGCTTTTAAATTGACCAAAGCGACACAATATATAACGAGCATACAAACTAAAATGATAAAAGGGTAATACCATTAACCAGCAATTTGCACGCGGCCAACAACAGCGCCGTCCGAAGAAAAACGAACACCGACTAAACGAAGAAGTTACAGCCAACGAAGTACGTCTGATTGACGAAAACGGCGAACAAGTAGGCGTAGTTCCAGTTGAACAAGCACTAGACCGTGCCGAAAAAGCAGGCCTAGACCTTGTTGAAGTTGTGCCAAATGCTGAACCCCCAGTTTGTAAAATTATTGACTACGGTAAGTTCCGCTTTGAAGAGCAGAAAAAACAAAACGCTGCCA
>Ga0208830_1000658_pt1 | contig 16598 bp, 18 predicted proteins | sample DeeseametaMP2634_FD_184169 | JGI IMG/M metagenome (GOLD analysis project Ga0208830, IMG submission 184169) | Marine microbial communities from the Deep Atlantic Ocean - MP2634 (SPAdes) | ecosystem: Environmental > Aquatic > Marine > Oceanic | place: Northeast of Antigua and Barbuda, North... | reverse complement strand
TTTTTAAATGGTTTGATCAATCGAGCTGATTCTGATCCCCTGACCCAGGCCGGTACCTTTACCGGCTCTCCTTTGACTACATCAAAACCATCCTGGTGCATTTCGCCGATAATCCAATCCAGGGCATATTCTAGGTTTTTCGAACCACTCAGCCGGGGGCCAAAAGTGTTGCAAAGATAACCAAGCTGCTTATATGCGCCGCTGTCTGTGAGCGCTGCTGTAATCAGTTTATTTGCTTGTACGCCGTAATCAGCGACAATGGAACCGCCTAAAATATGGTGTGAGATTAGCAATAACACCATTACGCTGCGGATTAGTTTTATCAAATGATTCTTAATTATGCGAATACTCGCGATTCTAATCACTATTATTATTGATAAAGTCTACCACAATACGGGCAAGTTCCGGTCCTTTTTCTTCCTGTAAAAAGTGCCCTGCGCCCTTAATGGTTGTGTGCGACTGTCCCTGAGTGCCTGGTATTAGTTTATGGAAATAACCATCACCACCAGCAGTTATAGGATCAGAATCACTGAAAGCAGTCAAAAATGGCTTATCCCATTGTTTCAGCACCTCCCAGGCCTTGCGGTTTGGCTCGGAAGCAGGGTCATCAGGCCGGATCGGAACCAGCATGGGAAAGCGCCGGGCCCCAGCCTTGTATTTTTCAGTTGGGAAGGGCGCATCGTAGGCGTCCCGTACTTCCGCACTCATTTCTGCCACGCAGCCCGATGCGATGATCTTTCCAACCTTGAATACGGGAGTATTCTGGGAGAATTGCTGCCACTGAACGAACGCATCCGGAGTGTTATAATCGCCAGTGGGCAAGAATGTATTGGCCGCCACAATGCGCTTGAATCTGTCCCCATGTTCCGCTGCAATACGCAGACCGATCAAACCGCCCCAATCCTGACAGAAAAGTGTAATATTCCTTAGATCCAGTTCCTGAACCAAAGCTGTCATCCAATCCACATGTTTTTGATAAGTGTAATCTTCCTGATTGGCTGGCTTATCCGATTTACCAAAACCAACCAGATCCGGCACGACAACCCGATGTCCGGCATTTACGACAATAGGTATCATTTTACGGTATAGATAGGACCAGGAAGGTTCCCCATGGAGCAGAAAAACCGTTTCATTATCACTTGTACCTTCATCCAGATAGTGAACTCGTACCTCATCACATTGTAGATAATGCGGTTCAAAAGGATAATCAGACAGATCGGTAAATCTGTCATCGGGTGTCCGTAAAATTTCCATTACCTTAATTGCCTCCTTCTTTATGCCAAAAGAAAACTATGCTAATACCAGCCAGTATCAGTCCCAGCCCTTCCCGCTGTTGATCCCACAGACCAATCATACGGTTATCGAGCTGGATAAACATAATATCATTGAATACTTCTGCAAAAACAAATAAACCAAGCACTAGAAAAAAACAGCCGGTCATCAGTTTCAATTTACGAGCTTTGCTATTAGTGACAAGGATCAGCGCAGCAACGATGCCATAAGCAGGGACCCAGATAAACCAATCTGGATCATTTAAATTTAAAATTGCGAATAAGGTAAATACACCGGCGGCGAATATTCGGCCAAAGACCATATTATTACCTAAAACAGCCGAAATTTCATTTATCATAAATTAGGATTAACTGGCTGCTTCCGGTTTTATTTCATTATTATAGAATACCCGGGTAAATTATAGCACCGCGAGTAGAAGCTACCTCTGCACAGGTTCAGAGTAAAATCAAAATATTTATAGTTCCTACTGGCCATAGCGACGGTTCCTTCTGGTTATGAATTATTTACGTGAATTATTGTACACCAATTCAAGAATAAAGTCAATATATTGAGTAGTAAACTCAAATCCAATTTGCACAACCGAGGTAATATTTCAGTTCCGCATCTCCAAAATTCAGAGCATTTCTCCCTTTTCGAATCCATTTAACAGATAAATCCTCATTGAGAATAACGATCGCAGGCATGATTTCCTCTGGTGATAGAATTAAGTCCAGTTTTTTTGCGATAGAAAAATTCTGATCAGGAATGAACGGGAAAGGAAAGTCCGTATTGAATTTTACTTCCTGCACTGCTTCATTGCTGCCAGGAGATAGTACCAGAAAACTGGCATTGCATTTTTCGAAATCACCCAGTTGTTCCTTAATCCTGAGCAATTGCTGCCGGCAGACCGGGCACCAGGTTGCTTTTATAGTTACAACAATCATGATGTGCGCTTTTGCCAATGCTGCAACATCGATCTCTTTTCCAGCAGATGAAGTAACAGTTGCTGGAAAATAAATTTCCTTCCTGGCTGAATCCGTCTCAAAACTTGATCCAAATACAATACCCCAAAAAAATATTGCACTGAATATCATTTTGTTTGTCAAGATGCCCTTATTCATACTATTTGACTAAGAGCATTTTTCTTGCCTGAAAATAATTTCCGCTGGTCATGCGGACAATATAAATACCGCTTGGATAATCACCCCCATCCCATTCTACACTGTGTTTCCCTCTGGATAATTTTTCATTGACCAGTGTTGTTAATTCAGCACCATTAATATCATAGACATTCACACTTACAAATTCGGATGTGGGGATAGTGAAATCTACTTTTGTCGCGGGATTAAAAGGATTGGGGTAGTTGTAGGAAATACTGTAATGACCCAGTATTGGTTCTGGTGAAGCCACGGCAAGGGGATTGGTATTCACATAAATTTCGTATTGCTGGATATCGGTATGTCCCGTACCATAGACCACTTCATTGCCCAATTCAAAGTCAGCAATATATTCGTCAGGATTCAGCATACCTTGACTGACCAGGTGATCCACAAAATGGTGGACTCCCAATACACCGCTGTATTGGGGTTCAGCTGATAAAAATGCGAAATAGGTCCAGGAATCCCAATTGGCCCGGTAAAGGTTATAGTCAAAACCAGCAAAGGTAACAGTACCGATAATATTTCCTGCAGGACCAATAAGATTGTTGTCCATCCAGATCATTACTTCAGTTGTAATTCCTGTTTCAGAGGACATTGAATCAGTAGTTACCCAGAATTCGAAGGCCAAGTTGTAAGATCCTGCAGCATCCATATCCAAGTCATAGACCACATAAAATTCATCCAGGTTTTGGATCTTGATCGGCAGTGCCGCATTTGTGGAACTGCTGCTCCAGGGTTTCTTGCCAAAAATCACTTCCGGGTACGCCTTGACATTCGAACTACCACCGGGCCAATTCCAATTCCAGCCAAAATGTATATCATCGCCGGATCCGGTCCGATAGATACACTGGATGAAATCAGTGATGCTACCCTGACCCCAGATATTATTCTCCACTAAATAACTCTCGATTGCAAACTGAGACCAGCCATTACAATTATAAGTTGTATCCTGAGCCCTGGTCAGCGTCAATGCAAATAAGATAAAAATAACTGCTTTCATGAATTTTCCTGATTGACTGTAAACCTGGGAAAGAATTGACCAGTCGTTTTCATGTAGTCTGCGTACGCAGGACCAAATTTCTCAATCATATAGTTTTCCTCTTTTTGGACATGCCAAACCCAAAAAATATGGATCGGGATTACAAAAATTATCAGCAGCCAGGACTTGTAGACCATGGCCATGATGGCGGTGCCGCTCCAGATAAACGCTGCGTATATAGGGTGCCGTACATATTGATACGGGCCTGTAGTAATCAGGGTCTTGGCCCTGGCAGAAGGCGGCAAAATAATGTGACTCCATACGAGTAATACTGCCGCATCAATACTAAACAATCCAATCAGGATCCAGCGAAATGTTGGTGCAATGCGCATTTCTGGAATGGATATCCAGGCGCTGATCTGTAATGCTACAACCCACAGCAATACGGTTGTTAATACACCAGTGGGACCAGAACCAAATATATTATTATATCTGCCAGCCATTTATTTGAAATTAGCAGTTTTATTATAGATAACATTGCCGCTTTTGACAACCATAAACAATAATACATTGTTAACAACCATAAATTATTTTATGATATTTAATCTGCAAGTGTATATTCGTTACAATCAAAATGAAAACTGAATGATAAGCAATTAATTTATGGCCGTTAAACTAATTACTAATATACCTGGTCCCAATTCTATAGCATTATTAGAACGTAGGGAGAAGAGTGTAGCAAAGGGCCACGGCTCAGTATGTGATATATACATTCAAAAAGCGGAAAGTGCCCTGCTTACAGATGTAGATGGGAATGTATTTATTGATTTTGCTGGCGGTATAGGTTCAATGAACGTCGGTCATAGGCACCCTGAAGTGATGGCTGCAACAGAAAAACAACTGCAGAAATATATCCATACCTGCTTTACGGTGGCTCCATACGAGAGCTATGTAAAACTTGCTGAAAAATTATCGAATAAAGCACCAATAAATAGTGCCTGCAAAGCGGCCTTTTTTAATTCAGGAGCAGAGGCTGTGGAAAACGCGGTAAAAATTTCCAAAACTTATACTAGGCGGGAAGGTGTATTAGTATTTACTGATGCTTTTCACGGTCGAACATTGATGACAATGACAATGACTTATAAAGAAGATCCTTATAAAAAAGGTTTTGGACCCTTTGCGCCACAGGTGCACCGCTTACCCTTCCCAAGCGAAGACCAGCACTTGACATTTGAAGATATTGATTTTGATCCAAAAAGCATTGCCTGTGCTGTAATTGAACCGGTTATTGGTGAGGGAGACTTTATTCCCGCAACCAAGGATGGTATGATGGCTTTAAGTAAATTTTGTAAAGATAATGGCATAGTGCTAGTAGATGACGAGGTACAGACAGGATTTGGACGAACGGGAACCTTATTTGCTATCGAACAATTTGACATCGAACCAGACCTGATCACAGTAGCAAAGTCAGTCGCGGGAGGGTTCCCTTTGAGCGGTGTTATTGGTAAAGCAGATATTATGGATAGCGTTAATACCGGAGGGATTGGTGGCACATATGGCGGTAACCCCGTGTCATGCGCGGCAGCTTTGGCGGTTCTAGAAATTATGGAAAAAGAACATATCCCAACTCGGGCGCGACATATTGGACAGCAAACAAGTATTATAGTTCAGGCTGTAATGGCTGATTGTCCGTGGATAAAGGAGGTTCGCGGAATAGGTGCAATGATCGGGATTGTTATCATTGATCCATATTCAGGGGAACCAGATAAACTACGGACTGGACGCATACATCAGTATGCCCTACAGCACGGACTGATCATGATCACCGCTGGTACTTATGGAAATGTGATCCGGACCTTGATGCCATTGATTATTGATGACCATACTCTCGCAGAAGGATTAAATATTTTATTAGATGCATTAAAAAAAACATAACAAGTGTCCTCAAGTAGAATTAATTGGTTATTGAGTAAGTTTTTTCCCTAAAAATAGGATTACTACATATAGGATATTTGATTTACCAAGTCCACTGCAAATGGTGAGGCTAGTTTTTAGTGCATTTTACAACGAGACTCCTAGATGTGATAAATATCCTATCCTTGGTCAGAAATGGTGGTATAAAATTGCAAAAAATGTGTTCTTCAGGAACAAACCCTGCTTCCTTCAACAGCGTGAATAATTGGTCTTTGGAGAACTTGTGCTTGTGCGGGTTTTCAAATTTCAGTCTGCTAAGAAAATATAGGATTTGCAAGGGACTGATGTCACCTCGAATTCTCTCCTGCGGTATTGCAATCACAAAAGTACCCTCTTCCTTTAATAATCCTCGGATATTTACTAATAATTCTTTGGGGTCGTCCATATGTTCCAAAACATGTGAATTTATTATGACATCAAATGAGAATTTGTACTTCTCAAAAAAATTCGGGGTAATCAGTTCTGCTGGAATTCCCTTTCTTTGCGCTACTGATATGGCTGCAGGATTAATATCCGCACCCATTACATTATATCCATAGGCCTGCTTTACACTTGAAGCATGCCTGCCAGTGTTACAACCATAGTCGAGAACATTACTATTTTCAACGGCAGCGGCAAACTTAATGATGCTTTCGTTTTCGTACTTCCCAAAGCGCAGAATGTTTGTGTATATCCAAACCGACAGATCCATGAGCTTGGAATAAAAACTATCATATGGCGAAGCTTTATTCATGGTAGGAAATACAACAAGTTATTTTACGGCAGATTTTTAATTAAAATCATTTTATTAGAATTTATGGGTGACCAAGTAGTTTTTCCTCAGTTCTTTTGATATCAATTGATTAATAGGTTTTTTGCTTGGATTGAATCACATACTAAAATTTAAATCCGTATCAGAAAAATCATCTATTACATTTTCCAATTGGAGCGGATTTATTGAATAATGAATAACACAATCACCTCGTCCTTTATTCCGTCTGCTGATAGTGACTTTCAGTTTATCCACTAGCCACGTATAAGAAAAACCAAGACCCGACGCTCCCTGATTATAGTCCAAACCGTACTTGCGAACATATATATCCCGTAACGCTTCTGTATTTTCATAATTATTGGAAGAGATCAGTTTTATTTCTGATAGTTCAAAATCCACATAGCTCATATGAACCGCAAAGGGTTCTTTACTGCCATTAACAAAATACCAGTAATTGGGTTGCGTGTAGCTAAACCCGGGATAGCGATACCAGCTTAATTGACCATTGTCAATTAACTGATCTCTTTTCTTATTTACCGCAAGCAAGTGATCACCAAAATTGAATGTCAGAAAAATTCCATCCGGCAGGGTCGGTTGCACCGCTGGCGGTTCTTCCGCGGTAAGGATAGCGGACGCGGTAATAATTAATAGAGCAATGATCGGTAAGTGTTTTCTATCGAATGTCAGCACCAGATAAATCTAGGCTTAATTTTGGAAAAATTGGAGTAGTAGATAAATAACGGTTCCATGGTATCATACACTACTTCATTCAGCAACGGTAAAAGCAATATTCAGTGTGAATTTTTCCAGCGGTTCACGTACCCACCAAAATCCTTTCCTTTTCTCCTGCGGATCAGAAAAATTGTAATAATAAAATGTAAGGCGCATATATTTTGGCTTTTCTGATAATTGGCTGTCCTGTTTCAGAAGGCTTTGCACTATTGTATTCCCCTGGCGCAAGGCTCGTAAAAACCGGGCAAACCAATAGCTATGGTCCAGATAACTGGTAATATGCATTTGAATATTATCTAAAAGCTGCTGTCTTTCTCCAATCTCCATAGTATTTAGGTTTTGCAGTTCCGGTGCGGTTAAAAACTGGTCCAAGCGCAATTCACCCAATTTCATATCGCCCCTGGTCATAACCTCAAGAAAGCGTTTATACATTGAAAGAGAAAATTGTGCATCCATTATTCGCTCGATATACAGTGCTTCAAACCACATTTGCCAGTCCAACCGCGGCATGTGCGGGAAAAAGAATCTTGGTGGCATTTGTAAAGCAACTGGTTTGTACTGAAAATGATAAGGTGTCCAATTTTCTCCATCGGAACTATGCGCTATGATGATTTCCGGACGGGTGGTGGTCATAACCCGAAAAAGACCGTAGGAATTCATAGACCGTGAATATCGTGCAGAACGTATCATGGAGCGGGTCACACCTGAAGGGGAAATACTTGCGCCTGTAATGCTTGATCGGTTACCGCGCAGGTCTAGGCGCAGGTAATAGCAACCCGTCCAAACAAACATGAACAGTACCAGCGCACCCACAGCAGATTGCAAACGCCTGGGCAGACCAATGCGGTAGTTTTCATTATTTTTTGGTACAAAAAACATCCTTATGGATGCAGGGACAGTCTGGTCATCTAGCAATGACAAGCATAGCAGCACCGTTAGCAAATTAAAGAAACCGTAGTTTCCGGTTATGATAATCATCACCTGTAAAAATATGAGTCCGGCTCCGGCGATGTTTTTAAACCGGCGGGGCAGGAAAATAAAAAAGGGCAGAATCAGTTCAACAGCATAGGTAATGAGTAGTGCCAATTTTTGGAACCATTGGGGCAACCAATGAAAATACCAGCTGATCCACGATGGTATTGGCTGGGTCCAGTAGTGATAATTCAATGCGGTTAGATCCAGCCAGGTATTTGCGTCTCCTGATCCAAAATAGGTGAATTTTACGACACCAGATTCGAAAATTAACTTGAACAGTAACAGCCATAACAGCCATCGTCCGATGCTATTGGGCTCAGTGGAGTCAGTATACTTCGCACGCAACTTCCAGGGTAAATAAAATAATGAGAGCAACATAGTTTCCAGCAATAATAGATCCCATTGAAAATTGAGAAAAGGTGTGGCAACCACTTGTAGTGAAAGATAACAACTCCAACTCACCAGCACTGAGATGGGCGGTAACACACCCAGAATCAGCAACAACGCGGATAAACAACCAGTAATAAATAATGCCGCCATACCGGTGGTCTCCGGAAAAAACCACAACCAGGTAGGTTTTTCCAGCAAATGCGATGCTGCCATTGATCCGTTTACACTGTTCAAACGTGCTTGATCAAGATTTTCGCTATAGGGAACGATACCTTCCGGACCGAACAAACCTGCTGATTGCACCCACAGGGAAATGAAAGCTATCATAATGGTAATACCTAAAATCCGGCCATAAAGCCAGGCGCTAGTACGGTAAGTAGATAACACAAGACTCTTACCCCAGAAAATGCGCGCCAATCGCGCAAAGGTCTTCCTGTTATTGGCTACAAATCGATACCCCCATTCTGACAGAGCAGCAAACCAAAGAAATCGTTTATAAGCCCAGTAGGCCCAACCCCGCCATGGATACTCCGCATAAAATCGATATATAGCAGCGGCAGCACGATAAGACTTTCCCGCTGGCGTAAAAAGGTAAACCGCTGAAGCATAATCTTCTGCTGGAGCCTGGGGCCATTTTTGGTGCAGCGACTGATAAGGAATTAAGTCTACCTTATTTTCTCTGTGAGAATCGAAGCGCTCGGCGCACAATCGGCAGAAATTGCATTCCCCATCCCAAACTAATATTGGTCTGGGCGGCTTGAACGTTACCAAATTAGTGGTCAAGATTATTTAACCAGTAGCAACTAGTTATCGCAAAATGATGTCTGAATCGCTTTCAATCATTGCCGTAATATTTGGCGATTCTCGAAGTACCCGAATCATTCAGATAATAGATCCATTTACCATATTTTCTTGACACATCATACTGCGTGATATCTTTGTACGATCCCACGATCTTTTCCTGGCCATTTGCATACCATTTTTTCCAGGGCCCGTGAATAATGCCGTTCCGATAAGTTTCTACTTCTAGTTTTTCACCATTCCAATGCCAATACAACCAGCTCCCCTCTTTTTTACCAGCAAAATAATACCCTTCTTTCCAGGCCTGCCCACTTTCGTACCAGCTTTTCCATAAACCACTTTTTAATCCGGTTTTATAATTACCTTCATGCTCCTTTTGACCGTTACCATACCAGGTCGTCCAGATACCATTTCTCTTACCGCGAGCGAATTTTCCTTCTAAACTTATATCACCATTCTCGTTTACATCAATAATTCTGCCAGTATATGGATTGCTGTCTCGTGGCTGGTAGTATAAACCATCCCTTTTTTGAAGATTATTGATTCTCACTGCCGGCTGGGCACTAATTAAGGCAATAAAAAATAAATAACCAGCGAGACTAAAATGCTTCATAATATATTTCTGGTAAAATCGATAACTGCTTATCGATTAGATTGAACTATTTCGCAACCCATCTTTCAGTTTGATTTGCCCAATCAATTTCATGGAAAGCGTTATTGTCATTCGGCATATCCGACACAAACCGCGTAAGCATTACACCTGTTTTTCGATTTAGCACCATCATTGCATTAGAACTGCCATAGGTACCAATATATTCAAAATCATTTTCCATATCAACGGGCGTTTGTCCCATGAAAACAAAGGCACATACCATTAACGATGCACCGGTGATTATACCCATGATGTATTCTTTCATTGTAACCTCCTATTTAAAAATCTAAAGGATGGGAATTAATACTGACACTAAAATACTAATCTAGGACCGAATCCTGGGATAGTTCATTTATTTGTTCATACCAGCGTTTCACAGCTTTAAACAGCTCCCATTCATCAAGCCCTTTAGCACTGAAATATTTTTCCTTGAAGGTATCGTAAAATTCCCGATTAATAAAGTAGTCCCAATCCTGGAGTACAATGGTATTTGTTCCTTTTGTAGCTGCAATAATCCCTTCTGCCCAGATATCCAGAATTAGACAGCGCAGTCCATTTCCGGCCGCGTCTGGCCATTCCATTTTATATAATTTGGCTAGTGTATCCGCTTTTGCTTTATACAATATTTCACTCATTTGCACGGGAATGATTATATCATTATTAAAAACCCTTTGTAACCAGGAAACAATTCCATCGAATCCCATTTCAGCAAAACCTCTAACAACGAAACCCTGGGGCAATGTATCAATAAAATATTCAGGAGGGTCAGGGTTGCGTACCATCTTCCCTTTATATTTAATGCATAATGGATCTCCTGGATCTAACCATCTGGAATCAAAAACAACCTTCTTGCTTATTTTGATTTGAAAATTATCAGACATTTGAATTCATAAAATTCTATGGATAATCGACAGTATTTCCTTCAGAATCTGTTTTTACCATCCAGAGTTTGGTATATCCTTCACCAAATGAATCCGTAGAACCGACAACTACAAATCCACCATCGTAAGCTTCAACTACCCCATAAGCCTTGTCATCCTGGTTCCCGCCATGTTTTTTATTCCATAATATTTGGCCACTATTTACATCCACACCCCAAACTCTGTATTTAAAAGGAGCCCCTGAACTGCTACGGGTATAGCCAGCAGCCACAACAACATCTTCATTTTCTGTAACTGTCAGTGACATGCCTGCATCATAATTATTATTTCCGTGGTTTGACTGCCATAGAATAGTACCGGAAGCAGAAATACGCATTATCCAGAGATTCAGGTTCGTTTGTGATAATGATTTTTTTCCAGCAATCACATAACTATCATCAGAAAGTTTTACAATATCCTGGGCTTCGTCCCAGTAATTACCACCTAATTCATGAGACCATTCCATATTTCCACTAGCATCTGTTTTCACTACCCAGAAATGGTCATAAAATTCAAAATTACGATCATGCAGTTTATTACCTGCCAATACAAATCCACCATCATCTGCCTGAACAACCCCCCAAAAATTATCCATAGGAGAATTTGCAATCCCATACCGCTTCACCCATTGGATGTCGCCTCCTTCTGACATGCGAAGGATATAGGCTTGTCCTTTCTGAGCATGCCCTCCTGTACCAGGATCTCCACCTACACCTCCCACGACAATATAGTCACCTGCAACCGTCTCAATCACGTCTTCTACATAGTGCCTATTAGAATATGGTAGTTTATAATTCCATTCCATTTCGCCGGTTGGATCTGTTTTGAAGACATATTCACCGCCTCCTATAATCAATCCACCATCAGATGTATGGTTTACGGCATTACCTCTACTCAGGCCCGATAAATCGCTATATACCCGGTTCCACAATTCATTACCCAATTCATCAACTTTTATTAGCCACGCTTTATTTGAGTTTTTTCCTGAAATGACATAGGTACAATTTTCTGCATGTATAATATCATAACCTGCTGTATTAACTGGCTCATCATAAGTAATAACATATTGTGTGTTAATTCCACAGTTTTCCAGAGCGGAAGGGTCATCATCACAGGAACCCACCAACACAACCCCTATACTGATCACTATGTATTGCTTGCAACGTTTTTTGATTCTGCTCAACAACAATAATATCAGGTTATTTATGGGCACAGTAGTAAATAACAATTACATGAAACTATAAAATAACGATATAAAAAATAAGAAATCGATACTACCTATATTTTATAATTATACGTCAATGACCGCACCTACGGTAACACATTTATTCTTCCTTGTAAAATTCCTTGATTTCCTGCGCATATTTGGGCAGTAGATCATTCGGTATGGGCAATACAAGATTATACTGCACTATTTTCCAATCTTGATCCACCAATTTCAACACACCAGTACCTCTCAGCTGACCATATTTATCGTTCCTTACTAATTCATCAAACCAACAGGTCTGGTCATCATCAGAGAAGTATATATTTCTTTCCGTCATATGGTAGGTCCAGCCTTTGCCAGTTTCAAAGCGGGCTAGACCATATTCTTGAAACGCATTCTTTTCCCAGCGTTCACCAATATCTGTACCGAAAAAGATCGCATCCGCGGCAAACAGATCAAAATATTCTTGTCCCTTGGCCTCCGCAGCATATAAATGCAGATTATTTAAGACGTCTTCGACAGCTTGATGAGGGCTGTTATTCTGATAACCAATTAATAGAGATAAAACTAAAATGAATAAGATTCTTTGCATTTTCGATCCATTATTTATTGAGGGATAAGGTTGAATTAGATTTAGCGGTAAGTGGTTTCACTTTTGGTATTTCAAATTACATGAAATGTGATCATATTGCTTTTTATATATTTAGTGAAAAAGTGGAAGAATGCAATTACCGGAAATACCTGATAAGATCCCCGTAAAAAAGCGAAAAATACTGGGCCCCATGGCCAGGTTTCTACTCAATAAACATAATTGGAGTATTGTTGGCGAAATACCAAACAGGAAAAAAATGATACTCATTGGTGCGCCACACACAGCCTACAGAGATGCCTGGTTTGGTTTGCTTGCTGTCCTGGCCCTTGATTTACAGGTGAACTTTTTTGGTGCAAAATGGGTGTTTTCCCGGCTGCCTAGTCCTATTACCTTTTCGAAAGACCTGGATCGACTGGGTATTCCCTGGCCGTTGGGTTGGTTGCAAAAATATATGCTTGTACGCCTTGGAGGCATACCGGTTCATCGCGAAGAAAACAAAGGTATGATTGAAAGCGCTACAGCCATATTGAAAGAATTAGACAGCTTCCTATTACTCCTTGCCCCAGAAGGAGGCATTGAGTATGTAGAACATTTCAGAAGTGGTTTCTATTGCTTGGCAAAAAATTTAAATGTACCCTATGTACCGGTAGCGTTTGATTATAAAAACAGACAGTTTAAGATACACCGTACCAGAAATGTGTCAAATTCTTTCGAAAAAGATGCCCAGGAAATAAAAAATATTTTTGATGGAGTAGAAGGCCATTACAGAACTTTCAGAGCATAACACTCCTCAATTATTTCTTAATTTTACGGCAGCATGGATTATAAACCGCACTCTGAATTATTAAAACATAATAAATATCCGATCTGCCAGGCATGGTCATGGTAAACAACCATTTTCTATTACTGCTGCTGATACCGATCGCAACCTTCCCCCAACGTCTGGTTATACAAGATCTGCAGACCAAATCTCCATTGACAGGTGTAAATATCTATTCAGCAAATCATGGCACAACAACCGATACAAATGGTATCTGCAATCTTCAGGAATTCCCAATCAAAGATGAAATAACAATATCCCACATTGGTTATAAAACAATCAAGATCACGAAAAATGATTTGCCTGACACGCTTTATTTGCAGGCAACTAATGTGCCAATCAAAGGTGTAAGTGTTATCAGTTTTAAATCAAAAAAAGAAAGGAAGCGCTATAATAAGCTTGAACGCGATGTTATTAGGGTGTACCCCTACGCTGTTTTGGTTGGTAGGCTGCTCCAAGAATATTCAGCAGTGATGGATAGTATCGCCGAACTATCCTTTTTCAAACGCAGAAGGGAAAAGAAAAAAGTATTCACAGCCATTGAGGATCAATTAATTGCAACTTATGGGAAACAGGTACGCAGACTTACGAAAAACCAGGGCCGCATACTTATCAGACTGGTTGACAGGGAAACAAATTTTACTTCGCACCAGATTTTAAAAGATTTCAGAGGGTTTTTTATCGCAGGATTCTGGCAGCTTACTGCCCGCTTATTTGGTCATAATCTAAAGTCCAATTATAATCCAGAATTTGGTGAAGATAAACTAATTGAACATATCCTGAATACCAGGATAGGAAAATAACTGGAAAAAATCTAAGGACTTTGGCCCCAGTCAATGACAATCTGATCACAAATTGCTTGACACATATCTTTCATTTTTTCTTTGATCTCTGGAAACGAATAGTTAATTATTAAACTGCCGTCTTCATAGAGAATTACTTCCAGCGGCACTCCCCACCAGAGAGCCTGCATGGTTTTCGGAATTTGGTATTCAAGAAAATCCGAATTGGTTATTCTATAAATTACAATTCTTAGATAACCCGTGTATTTTTCGCCCGCTATTTCCGGCTCTACGGTCAATACTTCCCAATTAAGTTGTAAGGCAACATTCTTCCCGGGGTGGTAACCATGAGCCGTACAGTTCCCTACGTAGGCATAACTGATTTCAAAGGGTAATGATTCATCCATAACCAACTTAATCGCATAATTGATATCATCTATTTCCCCGTTAGTTAAATAGTAGGCAGTAGGTTCTACAGGCGCATTAATACAAACAATCTTGCTAAAGCCCCGATATATAAGTGTGTCAGTTGTAAGATCGTTTTGTCCCAGCAATAACCCGCCAAAAACCATTAAGTTTATTGCTCGTTTCATATATAATAATCTTTTAGTAAGAAGCCATTTTCCAGACCGGGTTGTTGCGCCTATCCCAGCACCAGATCTATTGGGTAAATACACTGCTATGTACACATGTAACAAAAAAAAGAGTAATGATGATATATTTCATTGGTGGTTCTCAATTAATTACAGTTTAAATAAGTTAGCAGGAATTTTACGCTTCAACAATCTTATAATATCAATCAAACAGCCATTGGGAAAATTAATCCATGGTTAATTCATCAGCCAAAGGCAGTACTTCACCCTTTTTTATTTTCTTCTTGGTCTCGTAATCACGAATGAGAAAACCAAAAAGAATCACACCGATGACATATAGCGCTGCCGTTATCAAAAAGATCTCATAATAACGAAACTGCAGCAGCCGCAGCCATTCAAACACTTTCGCGCTGACAAACCAGGAAGCGCTCCACAGACTGGAACTCAAAGCACTAATGAGTTCCTGATTCTTCTTGCCGACATAATTCATCAATAACTCATTAGCAGCAGGATGGGCCATATGCATCAGTGGTTGACGCAGGATGAAGGCGATCACGGCGATTGTGATAGCAAAAGAAAAATCAGCGTAGAGTTCCATTGTGGCCATGATGACCAGACAGCAGATGGCCAAAGCCTGCACCACAACGATGGTCATCCAGTAACCATATTTCTTCCGCAAAGAGGGTACCAATAAAGAAAAAATGAATACCAGGAATGCGGTAATACTACCCAGCAGGCTGAATTCGCTGGATGTTAATCCAAATACAGAATTGAAAAACAGATTTACGAAAGGTATAGTCAGGCCGGCACCAATGGAAATCAGTATTAGTGGTGAGATCGCTTTGAAAATCAGCGACCAATCATAGGATTTATTTATCGAAAATAAATCATCATTGCGTTCAACGTTCTCTTGTTCACCTTCAGTGATCCTTAGTGCAAAAAATATGGATGTGGCGCCCAATACCGTAATGACCCAGAGCGTACTCTGTTCATTAAAGGTTAATGTCCAGGTTCCCAGGGTAAGGTATCCTGCCCAATCCAAGCCACTGATTAATATACCGGAAAATATAGTTGCCAGAGACCAAGTCGCGGCGCTCAGCGATAGTGCCTCAGTACTGTTCTCAGCAGTGGTGCTGCGAATAATAAACGGCAGTGAACATACCCGCATGAGCATCATGCCAAAACCCCAGGACAGAAAAGCCAGCTGGATCAATGGCACTACCTGGTGCTGAACAGATTCAATGATCAAACCACTGGTCAGTGGTACAATCAGGGCGGCCATGATAAAAAAGGGTTTCAGTTTCTTGCCGCGGATATAGATACCCAGCGGCAGAGCAAAGGCCAACGCACCGATAAAGCGTAACGAATTAAATGATGCAATTTCGGGATCACTAAATCCCTGTTTGCGAAGAAAAATATTTAATATCAGGATAAAGGCAACATGGATCAGGTTTAGGGATAATTCCAGCAGAATGAGCAGATGGATCACCCGGGGCAGATCCCGATAACTCCGAAATATTTTACCCAGCATAATTATTAGATTGGTATTTTATTAATGTTCCTTGGCTTCAATTGCTAGCACACCGCTGGAAACAACCTTAAAAAAACGATCCTGGTTGGTATCACTTATATTTAATCTTCAGGATCAGAATAATTCCAGCAAATATTAATGTTACTGTATTGGCAAAAATAATGGGTAAGTCCCTTAACAGAATACCGTAAGATAACCATAAGACTATTCCTATTGTCATGATTACATACATCAATAATGACAAACTTTTCGTATTCTTAGTCTTAATGGTCTGAACTGCCTGGGGGACATAGGCAAAAGTTGTAAAAGCAGCAGCGACTAATCCAATAACAGTAATGGGTTCCACGGATTTACTAGTATATCACAAGTTCATAAAGGGGTTTTAGTTAGCCTGTTAACTTTGAAGCGCAATTGCTGCAGAATTTTGCATCCTCATTGAGCCCTTCTTTACCGCATACAACACAGCG
>Ga0208830_1000657_pt1 | contig 16618 bp, 15 predicted proteins | sample DeeseametaMP2634_FD_184169 | JGI IMG/M metagenome (GOLD analysis project Ga0208830, IMG submission 184169) | Marine microbial communities from the Deep Atlantic Ocean - MP2634 (SPAdes) | ecosystem: Environmental > Aquatic > Marine > Oceanic | place: Northeast of Antigua and Barbuda, North... | reverse complement strand
AAAATCTCCTTCAGGAACAATCTATTCAACGACAATCCCTCTTGATTATGTGGCTACAGTTCCCGTTACAGGTAATTCTTCTTTAAACATTAGTGGTTATACGTTTGATTTAACAGACTCTTCAACCACAAGTAATACAATCAATTATGAGATAGCAATTCAATTAACTAATAGTGGAACCGGAGCAACTGGTGCTGAATCTATTGACATAACAATTGATCTTGGTATTAATCAATTTCAAACTATTTATGGCTACTTTGGAAATACAACAAATTTTATTGATCAAGATACATTAGCTATAGATTTCTATCAAAATCTAATGGGGGGCACAGTACATATAGCCAACCCTAGAATTGAGCTTGATTTCACTAACAGTACAGGTATTCCTGTTCAAACCATTTTTAATGGTGTTTATTCTCCAACACCAGGAACTTCTGTTACTCTTGGAGGTCCGGGTTTAAGTTCTATTCCAATAGTTGCTGCACCATCTACAGTTGGTGACTCGGTTATAACGTCTCATATTATTGATAACAACAATACTTCTCCTACATTAACAGCTTTAATTGACGAAGCTCCAGATGAAATTATTTACGATGGATCAACACAAATTAACCCTTCAGGTGTTACAAATAATTTTTTAGATATCGATTCTAGAGTAAGATGTGATAGCCGATTAATATTACCGTTACACGGTTGGGGAAGTGGTTTTAACTTAAGAGATACAACAAACTTTAATGCAAAAGATATTTTAGGTGATAGTAGTAGTACAGAACAAGTGAAATCTGCCACAGTTAGAGTTTTTGTTACAAACGAACTTCCTGTTGGTGCTACAGTACAGTTATACTTTGCAGACTCAAACGATATCATTGTTGATTCTCTTTTTACAACTGCTAATGGTGAAAACATTATTGGATCCGCTCCTGTTAACACTACTGTTCCTCCATCAAATACTGATTATGGTACTTCAACTGGCTCTACAAAAAAGATTACTGATGTTACTATGAGCAAAGAGAAACTAATGAGTCTTTCAAATAACGGTGTTACTAAAATATACATTTTGGCTGCTGCTAATACCACAGACGCTTCAAACGCAACTGATGTCAAATTTTTACCACGTTACAACATAATAGTAAAAGTGTCTGCTAGGGTCAACCTTGAGTTCACTCCTGATTTCAACTAGTTTTAAAACATTCAAATAAAGAAATGAAAAGAATTTTATTAATTGTACTAACATTAAGTATTGTTAAATCATTTAAAGCCCAAGAAGATTTAACTATATATTACATGGAAAATGTAACCCAGCGAACCTATTTAAATCCTGCTTTTAGTCCAAAAGCTAAGTGGCACTTAGGCATCCCTGGAATTTCTTCTATCCATGTTACGCACTCCAACTCAACATTAACTCCCGCAAATCTATTAAACGATGATTTTACTGCACTAGCACTAAACGAGTTTAAAGAAAAGATTAGAACAAATAATTTTATTGATTTTAATACTAAAGTTGATCTAATCTCATTTGGGTTTAGGTATAAAAAAAGGAATTACATTTCTTTTAATGTAAGCCAAAACCTTTTCGGTAGGTTTAATCTACCTGGTGGTCTTTTACGTTTTCCTCTAGAAGGTAATATTGATGAAAATGGTAATGGTGTTGATGTTGACCTAAACAACCTATCGTTTAATATAAATGCTTATACTGAATATGGAATAGGTTTCCAACGTGAATGGAATGACAAATTAAGTGTTGGAGCAAAAGTTAAGTACTTAAGAGGACAAGCGAATGTTTTTACAAAGCAGAGCGACTTTAACATTGTAACCAACCCTGAAACATACGATTTAACCGTTACTGGTGGGTTAGATATAAGAACTTCTCTACCTACTGTTGATTTTGAAGTAACAGATTCTGGTATTACCGTTGTTGATGGAAACGAAATAACTACGGGTGATATTATTGGTAAAAACCATGGCTTAGGTATTGATCTTGGTGCAGAGTATAAATTAACCGATAAAATCAATGTTAATGCTAGTATAGTTGACCTAGGCTTTATAAGATGGAGTAACTATGCAAACAGACTTACTGTAAAAGATGCAGAAGTAGTATTTTCTGGAATTGATTATACTGAGGCATTATATGCACCAGATAGCGTTAGGCAAGACAGTATAGACGCTGCTACAGAAAGAGCTATTGATGAATTACAAGAAGGATTAGACGGTAATGCGGAGAAGAAAGCTTATAATGCCCCATTACTAACTAGGCTTCACTTTGGAGGTACTTATCAGGTATTTAGCAATGATAAGTTTGGAGGTAAGGTTGGTGCCTTATTACAAGCTGAAGTTTACCGTAAGCGTATTAGACCATCATTCACTTTATCATATAATCAATCAGTAGGAAGATGGTTAAATGCATCATTATCATATTCTGCAATTAACAGAAGTTGGCAAAATATTGGGGCTGGGTTAAGCCTTAATCTAGGACCATTACAATGGTATATTATTGCTGACAACTTATTAGCAGGAAACTTAGTTGATTTTAAAGACGAAGGTAAAACAGTAGCTATGTATCCTGCAAGTGCTAAATACGTGCATGTTCATACAGGTTTTAATTTAACTTTTAGAGGCAAAAAAGATAGAGACGAAGATGGTATAGCTGATAAAAGAGACGAATGTCCTGATACTCCAGGCTTAAAGGAGTTTAATGGTTGTCCTGACACGGATATGGATGGAATTCCTGATAAAGATGATAATTGCCCAGATATTCCTGGAGTAAAAGAATTAAATGGTTGTCCAGATGCCGATGGTGATGGAATTACAGATGCTAGTGATGAATGTCCTGAAATTGCAGGGTTAAAAGTATTTAACGGCTGTCCAGATACCGATGGTGATAGCATTGTTGATGCATTAGATTCTTGTGTTGATGTTGCTGGATTAGCAGAATTTAACGGATGTCCTGATACCGACAAAGACGGAGTAATGGATAAACTAGATCCTTGCCCAAATGAGTTTGGCCCATTAGAAAACAATGGCTGTCCTTGGGGTGACAAAGATGAAGACGGTGTTAAAGATAATGTCGATAAATGTCCAGAAGATGCAGGAGTAAAAGAAAATAATGGCTGTCCTTGGGGCGATAAAGATGGAGATGGAATTAAGGATAATGTTGATAAATGTCCTGATGTTGCAGGAATTCCAGAGAAAGATGGATGCCCTAACAATGATAACGATAACGATGGAATATTAAACGATGTAGATAAATGTCCAAACATACCAGGTGTTGCTGAGAACGATGGTTGTCCAGAAATCAAAAAGGAAGAGCAAGAAGTCATTAAAAGGGCTTTTGACAACCTTGAGTTTGAAACAGGTAAAGCTGTTATTAAAACTAAATCATATAGCTCATTAAAAGAATTGGCTGATTTACTTAAAGAGCATGATGATTGGAAACTTTCTATCGCAGGACACACAGATAATGTTGGTTCTGATGCTGCAAACATGAAACTTTCTAAAGAGAGAGCATTGGCTGTTAAAAAATTCTTGGTTAACAAATGGGTTAAAGAAGAAAACATTAGAGCAGCTTGGTTTGGAGAAACCATGCCATTAGCTCCTAACGATACACCAGAAGGAAGACAAAAGAATAGAAGGGTTGAACTAGACATTCAGTTTGAATAATCTCACTAATTCTTTTTAATTAGTTAAAGGTGGTCAAATGACCACCTTTTTTGTTCTATAATTGTTTTTCATCAATAGTATATCTAATTTTGAATTAATCTAAATAATACTATGCCATCTATAACAGAAATAGAACAAGAAATAATTGATGACTTTGATTTTTTTGATGATTGGATGGAGAAATATGAGCATCTAATAGAATTAGGAAAGGAGCTTCCTTTATTGGATGAGTCAGAAAAATCAGACGATTTATTGATTAAAGGTTGTCAATCCAGAGTTTGGCTTAAAGCCAATATAAACAATGGAAAAATCAATTACCATGCCGATAGTGATGCAATTATTACAAAGGGTATCATTTCATTATTGATTAAGGTTTTAAACAATCAACCGTCTCAAGATATAGTTAATGCCGAATTAGGCTTTATTGACAAAATAGGTTTAAAAGAACACTTATCTCCTACTCGATCAAACGGATTAGTGAGTATGGTTAAACAAATGAAAATTTATGCCTTGGCATTAGCTGCTAAATAAAACCAACATGGATAAAAAAGAATTAGAAAATAAAATAATAGAGGTTATAAAAACAATTTATGACCCAGAGATTCCTGTAGACATCTATGAGCTAGGACTAATTTATGATGTTCGAATAGATGATGGCGGTGCTGTTGATGTTGATATGACATTAACTTCCCCTTCTTGTCCTGTAGCAGAATCACTTCCTGTAGAAGTTGAAGACAAAATAAAAACAGTTGACGAAGTTACCTCTGCTAAAGTAAACATCGTTTTTGATCCACCTTGGAGTAAAGACATGATGAGTGAGGAAGCAATGCTGGACTTAGGTTTTATTTAAATTAATGATAAAAATTAAGGAATATTACCAACTTCATGAAGCTTACATTGATAAAGCTTTTTTAGCCGAAAACGGAGTAGAATCATTTGTTTCGAACGAAAACTCAAACACAATTAAACCTGATGGCTACACACCCAGTGTGTTTTTAATGGTTAACGAAGCTGAAGTAAAAAAAGCCATAGAGATATTAACTGCTCCACACAACTAACATGATTGATGTAATTGAAAATAAAATCGAAAAAAGCGGTCTAATAACACTAGACTTAGGAGACTATTACCCAAAGGGAGCTATTATTAGCTTTGACATAAGAGATTTTTTGTACGAGGGTATGATTCTTAGAGAAAAAGAGTTTAGAGCAAATCTAAAATCACATGACTGGGATAAGTATAACAACTGTTTCGTGCATATATCAAAAGCAGATGATCTTATTATTCCTTCTTGGGCATACATGCTCATTGGCTCTTACTTAGCGGAATCAAGCAAAGATTTTTGCTATGGAGAAAAAAATGATCTTATTGATTATTTAATAATTAAAAACCTAAGACAAAATATAAGTGCTAGTGACTACTCTGATAAAAGAGTTTTAGTAAAAGGTTGCAGCACTTTTGAAATACCTCAGTCCGCTTACATAGAAATCTTCAAATTATTAAAACCAGCTACGAAAAGCTTAATGTTTGGAGAAGCCTGTTCTTCGGTTCCTGTATACAAAAGACCTAATTAGAAATTTCTTGGCAAAGCTCTACTAAAACACCATTAGTTCCTTTAGGGTGTAAAAAAGCGATAAGTTTATTGTCAGCACCTTTTTTAGGCTCTTCGTGTATTAATCGAAAACCTTCAGCCTTTAACCTTTCTAATTCTTTGTAAATATCTTTAACATCAAAGGCAATATGGTGAATTCCTTCTCCTTTTTTTTCTATAAACTTTGCTATTGCACTTGATTCATCAGTAGCTTGTAAAAGCTCAATTTTAGATTCTCCTGTTTTAAAAAAAGATGTGATTACATTTTCTGATTTTACTTCCTCCCTCTTATACGGTTTTGTTCCTAACAACGATTCAAACAAAGCCTCAGAAGCATCGATATCCTTAACAGCTATTCCTAGATGTTCAATCTTTTTCATAAAAATTTGTAAATAAAAGGGACTTTTGCTTGCGTACTACTTCTTATTAAAAGTAGCCGTTTCGTTATCAAAACTTAGGTAGTAGAATCCTTTTTTTAGGTCTGTACAATCAATTTTAGCTGATCTTCCTTTAACAACTGTATTTCCAAAACGATCCAATATTTTGTAAGAAGTTTCATTTGAGAAAACAATATCCTTTCTAACTTTTTTAGGATAGAAAGTAACCTTTTCCTTATCAGATCTGTAAATAACTTCTTTAGAAGGCCTTACTTTACCTGTATAATCCTTTTGACTTACTCTATATTTATTCTCTCCAGAGTGAGGAACAATTTTGAACTTGTATCGTTGTTGACTTTCCTTTCCTTCTCCCATTACTCTTCCAACTTCTACCCACTCTCCCCACTTATACTGCTCAACAACAAAATCTAATTTTCCTTTTTCACCAGTAGTAGTCCAAACTAAATTTTGATCTCCATCAACAGCAATTTCACCTACTGTGTAGGTACTTTTTGGAGTTAATGCCTCTGGATTAATTACTTTAGGCTTACAATTTTTATCATGATAAATAATAATCTCAACTGGATCACCAATTACAAAACTGTATAAACTTAAATCTATTTCGAAAGACGATGAATTTATCTCATCTGTAGTTACATTTCCATTAACCGTTACTTTAGAAACACAAAAACCAACTTTTTCGCTTCTATACGGGTTTTTAACAAAAACTGGACGCTCTTGATACGTTCCACTTAGTGTTAACGGCACTTGCTGAGAAAAAACAGTAATCCCAGTTAGTTGAAAAGCACTTATTAATAATATATATTTTAATCCCTTAATCATAAAGCAAGTGTAAAAATATTGTTTTTTTGCAGAAAATTGCAAATATATCAACGAAATTTAATCTTTAATTGTATGATACTCTAAAAAAAAGTATTTTCAATCAATCAAAAAAGATAAATAATCATGCTTAATACAAAAATAGAAAACGCATTAAATGAGCAACTTAAAATAGAAGCTTTTTCATCACAATATTACTTAGCAATAGCCTCTTGGGCAGAAAATAACGGACTTAACGGTACGGCTGAGTTCTTCTACCAACAGTCAGACGAAGAGCGTATGCACATGCTAAGAGTATTAAAATTTATTAATGAAAGAGGAGGAACTGCTATTATAAGTGCCATTAAACAGCCAGATGTTACTTTTAAATCATTAACAGAAGTTTTTGATAGTTTTTTAAATCACGAACAAATGGTTACTCAAAAAGTGCATGATATTGTTGCAATTTGTTTAGACGAAAGAGATCATGCAACAAATAACTTCATGCAATGGTTCGTTTCAGAACAAATAGAAGAAGAAGCCTTAGTTAGAACGCTAATCGATAAACTTAGATTAATTGGTGAAGAAAAAAGTGGTTTATATTTCTTCGACAGAGACTTACTTTCTGCTAAAAACCCTAATGTTACAGTAAACAACGAATAATTTTAAAAGTAGTGGTTACGTTTTTTAAAATCTGCTATAAACCACTAAAATCAACATATGGGATCATTTAGTAACATGACAACAATGGAATTAGCTTTTTGGATAATAGCTATTATTGGGTCTGTCGTATTTATTCTTCTTTTTATCTTGAGTTTAGCTGGTGCTGATGCTGATGCCGACATGGATGTAGATATGGAAGTTGAAGCTGATACAGGCATTGGTCTCCAATTTTTCACATTTAAAAATGTAATGGCGTTTTTCACCTTGTTTGGGTGGACCGGTATTGTTTGCCTTGATAATGGACTTAGTAATACAGCAAGTATTTTAATCGCATCTGTAGCTGGTCTACTAATGATGACTTTAATGGCCTTTCTCTTCTTTTGGATGAGTAAATTAGCCGAAGATGGATCATTGAAAATTATTAATGCTGTTGGAGCTGTTGGAGAGGTTTACCTTTCTATTGGTTCAAACAGGAGCAAAATCGGTAAAATATCTATTGACGTTCAAGGATCAAGAAGAGAATTAAGCGCACTAACAGATGAAGATATTACACTAAAACAAGGAGATGTTATAAAAGTTTTAGGGGTAGTTAGTGGAGAAATATTATTAGTAGAAAAATTAAAAAACTAAAAGAAAATGGAATCAATCATTTTATTACAAGCAAGCGGTAATCTATCGTATTTAGCTATACCAGCAGCAGTTGTTGTTATAGTAGCCGTTTTTATCTTTTCAATCATAAAAAGATATAAAAGGTGTCCTTCGGATAGGGTATTAGTTGTTTATGGTAGAACAGGAGGAGGTTCTGCAAAATGTGTTCACGGTGGAGGTGCTTTTATCTGGCCAATTATTCAGGATTATGAGTACTTAAACTTAACCCCTATTTCTATGGATGTTAACTTAACAAACGCTTTATCAAAGCAAAACATTCGTGTAAACGTTCCTTCCAGCTTTACTATTGGTATTTCTACAGAGCCAACTGTTATGCAAAATGCTGCTGAAAGACTTTTAGGTCTTGATATGAACGCTATTAGAGAACTTTCTAAAGAAATTATTTTTGGTCAGTTACGTATGGTAGTTGCCAGTATGGATATCGAAGAAATTAATAGCGATAGAGATAAATTTTTAACGCATATTACACATAATGTAGAGGTTGAACTTCAAAAAGTAGGGTTAAAGCTTATCAACGTAAACATTACAGATATTCATGATGAATCTGGATATATTGAAGCTTTAGGTAAAGAAGCTGCTGCAAAAGCCATTAACGATGCAAGAGTATCGGTAGCTCAAAAAAACAGAGACGGTTCTATTGGTGAGGCAAATGCTATGCAAGAGCAAAGAACACTAGTTGCTTCAGCAAATGCAAAAGCGGTTGAAGGGGAAAACACAGCAAAAATTCAAGTTGCTAATTCTGATGCTGCAAGAAGATCCAAAGAAGCAGAAGCAGAGAAAATTGCTATTGCCTCTGAAAAAGTACAATCGGCAAAGGCGCTTGAAGAAGCTTACGCTGCTGAAAAAATTGCAGAAGAAGCCAGAGCACTAAGAAAAAAGGCCGAGCAACAAGCCGATATAGTTATCCCAGCAGAAATTCAAAAGCAAAAAGTAGAAATTGATGCGGAAGCGGAAGCAGAACAAATTAGACGAGTAGCTAAAGGGGAGGCAGATAGTATTCTCTTTAGAAAACAAGCAGAAGCACAAGGTTTATATGAAATATTAACTAAGCAAGCAGAAGGATTAGATCGTATCGTTAAAGCTGCTGATAATAACTCTAAAGATGCAGTATTGTTATTAATTGCCGATAAACTACCAGAACTGGTTAAACTACAATCAGAAGCTATTAAAAACATTAAAATTGATAAAGTTACAGTTTGGGATGGCGGAAGTAATAAAGATGGCAAATCATCAACTGCAGGGTTCCTTTCTGGGCTATACCAATCGGTTCCTCCTTTACAGGATATGTTTAACATGGCGGGAATGCAATTACCGGATTACCTAAAAGGTAAAGATGTAAACAATAACAACAACGAAACTGTTACAGAAGAAGAAAACAATTAAAATTATAACGAATGAATACCATCATTTTACAAGCAAGTCAATTACCATTTAACCTACCCTTGGTTATTGGTGTTATCTTATTACTAGTTCTAATTATCATGTCGATAGTTATAGTACCAGAACAATCAGCAAAAGTTATTCAGCGACTTGGTAAATACAAAAGAGTTGCTCACTCAGGATTGAGTTTTAAAATTCCAATTATCGATGGAGTTGCTGGTACGGTTAATCACCGTGTACAACAATTAGATGTACATGTAGAAACTAAAACAAGCGATAACGTGTTCGTTAACATGCAAGCTTCGGTACAGTACAAAGTAATTAAAAGCAAAACCAGAGCAGCATTTTATGAACTTGATGATCCTGCAAGACAAATTTCTTCGTTCATTTTTGATGTAATCCGTGCAGAAGTTCCAAAACTAGAACTTGATGATGTGTTTGCTAAAAAAGACGATATTGCTATTGCAGTAAACGAAAGCTTATCCAACTCTATGGATGATTATGGGTTTGAAATTATTAAAACCTTAATTACTGATATAGATCCAGACGCACACGTAAAAGCATCTATGAATAGAATTAATGCGGCTAAGCGAGATAAATATGCTGCACTTGAAGAAGCGGAAGCTAAAAAAATCCAAATTGTTAAAGAAGCAGAAGCGGATGCAGAAAGCAAGCGTTTACAAGGAGAAGGTATTGCTAAGCAACGTATAGAAATTGTTAGAGGATTTAAAGAATCTGTAGAAGATTTCAAAGACTCTCTACAAGATATCGACTCGGCAGAAGTGATGCAATTTGTATTGCTTACACAATATTTTGATACCCTAAACAACATTGGAACAAAAGAAGGAAACAACACCATTATGGTTCCTCACTCTCCAAGTGGCATGAAGGATTTTCAACAACAAATTATTGATGGAACCTTTATAGGAAGAAAGCTGGGTGAGTAGGGTTAGCTAATTATTTAACTCTGTCAAAATAGTGTGTTTATTCGCATGTTAGGGTGAATGATGGTAAATCAAATAAAAGAAATCAACCTATGTTAAAAATTAACCCAGTTTTATATATTACATTATTGTTTATAGTTATGGCTTGCTCTACTGATAAACCAAGTTGCAAAACTGGTAACTGCGAAAACGGTTATGGAGTCAAGATATATCCAGACGGTGGTTTTGATAAAGGATATTGGAAAAACGGAAAACTTGATGGGTATGGGGAACAATTGTTTGGTAAAGATTCAAAGTTTGCTAGAGATACTTATAAGGGTGAATTTAAGAATAGTAAATATCATGGATACGGTGTATACATTGATATTAGTGAAGGTAATACTTACGAAGGAGAATGGAAGAATGGGGCGCCAATTGGAGATGAAATATTAAACCATGATGTTGCACATAAGAAAGCAACTATTAAGCCAAAATTAGAATGGGAGTCTTTTGTTAATCATGAGCTTTCATTCCAAGCTAAGTTTCCCAAGTTAATCGAAGCTAAGATTGAGGTTAGTGAAACATTACAAGAAGACACAGAGTATGGGGATATTAAATTAACATCATATAAATTAAACTGTCAAAAAACGGAACACTTGAATATGGGATATTCTCTATCAATATTAGATATTGGAAAGGATAATTTTAAAAATTATGATGACCATGATTGGAAAGTGTTTTTTAATAAAACTGCATCAAGCATTCAAGAAATGACTGGTTTTAAACCCTATGCCAAACTAGTAATTGACACTGACAAATTTCGAGGCAGAAAAATCTTTTTTAAAAGTGAAGATCATAAACTTCGCCTATTATCTAAAGTAATGGTTAGAGAGGGCTATGAATATAGAATGAATGTTGTAGTTCTTGAGGGAAATCATTTAAACCCATATATCAATATGTTTTTTGATTCTTTCAGTTTTAAGTAAACAAAACTCACCCTAACAGTTTGTAAATACCATTTTGTCGCCTAGCATGAGTATTTGAATCAAACAAGCCAATCAATTAACCCGCATTCTGTTGCTTATTACAAATTAACTTCGTCTTAATCAACTAGCAAAAAACGGTCTTTAAGTGGAGTTATCTCCAATTATCCCAAACGATCATCTATCTTTACCCTCCCAAAAAGCCTTAAGCAACCATGCCCATTCGTATAGTTCCTGATAAAAAACAAAAGCACTCAATAAACAACACAACAACATCAACAAGTAACTAAATGAAGGCATTTCTTTCCAGTTTTATAGATTTTACGGATCAAGAATATGAGTCGTTTATAGCTATCGCTAAGCTAAAGGAGTTCAAAAAAAATGAATACCTGCTTCGTGCTGGAAGCCCCGTGAAAAAGCTGTTTTTTGTAAACTATGGTTTCATGCGTGGATACAGAATCCAAGAAGGTATGGATATTACCCATCACTTTTATTTAAGCAACTGGTTGGCTACCGATTATGAAAGTTACCTTAGTGGAAATCCTGGAGAATTATATATAAAAGCTCTAATTGATACTTCTGTCTATGAGTTCGATTATGATAGCTTACACGCATTCTTTAAAACAAACCAAAAATTCGAAAAAATTCGTACAATACAAGCAGAAGACGCTTACCTACGAATGGTTAAAAGACTTAAAAACTTCCAGTATATGGAATTAAAAGATCGTTACCTAGCTCTAGTAAATGAAGATCCAGGGCTATTTAATCTTGTTCCACAAAGATACATTGCTTCTTATTTGGGAGTTACTCCTCAAAGCTTAAGCAGAATCAAAAAAGAATTATAGTTAATTATTCTTAAATATGTAATTCGTTAACATATGCGAATGCTTATGGGTATTCTTTCATTTAGTTTTGTATAAAGCTATCAATTAACACAACACTTTATGAAAACTTGGCTCTCTATTTTAATCTTATTATTAACACAGCAAACCATTTCTCAAGAACTAATTAAACGAGAAATAAGTAAAGACGACCCTTATAGTTTTTATATAAATGATAATGATTCAACAAACCTCTTTTATTACAAAATGGTTCCTAATAAAGCACCAATTGGTGCTTTAATCTTACTACCAAGTGGTGGTGAGTCAATTGAAAGTATGCTAAATCAAATTACATTACATAAAGAGGCTTTAAAAAATAATTTACTTGTTGTTATACCATCTTACAACTGGGGAACAATACAACAAATTCCTGAAATTTCCTTTTTTGATACCATTTTTGAACAGGTGGTAAACGAACATAAAGTTTCTAAAGATAATTTTATTTTTTGTGGGCTTTCAAATGGAGCTATGATAGCTTTAACTTATGGCGTAAGATCGGTAAGAGATAGCAATACCTATATTATCCCAAAAGGCATAATAGGTTTAGACCCTCCTGTAGATTTATCAAGATTTTACAACTATTGTGAGCGTGAAATTGAACGTAACTTTAGTGAAGCTGGAGTTAATGAAGCTAAGTGGCTAAAAAATGTTTACAACCAAGTTTATGGAGGTTCTCCAGATAGTTTTCCAACACAATATCAAGAAGCTTCTGTTTTCTCGTACGGATCACCAAAAGGTGGAAATGCAAAATACCTAAATGATATTGGTATACTCATGTATTCCGATTTAAACATTGATTTTTTATTAAACCAAAGAAAAAGAGACCTCTATGATTGGAACGGTACAGACATAGTAGCATTTGTAAACCAATTACAAATTAATGGTAATAAAAATGCCGAAGTAATTATTTCTCAAAATAAAGGAAAAAGACCTGATGGTACATTGCACCCTCACTCATGGTCAATTTTAAACACTAAAACTACAATCGAATGGATATTAGAGTTATTAAAAGAAAATAAGGCTGATCACAACAAACAAACCCACAAGTACTTTGTTAATGAAAAGTTGCAAAAATCTGATTATATAGAAGATTTAAATCAATTAGTAGACTCCCTACAAACGTACCACCCTCAACCGTATGAATTTATCTCTAAAAATGATTTTGAATCTTTTATTAATGTAACAAAAAATAAAATTACTGATTCAACAACTGTTAGCGAGTTTGCATGGATTAGCAGTGAGGTTGCTGCCAAAGTAGGCTGTCTACATACCAATACATCAGCTTCAAGCATTTTAAATTTTAGTTCTGAAATGTTTTTTCCTCTAAATGTAAAATATGTAGATTCTAAACTTTACTTAACTGATACTTACAAACCAAATACCGAGTTAAAAACACATACTGAAATAGTAAAAATAAATGGAATTGATGTTCTTGAGCTAAAAAATAAAATTGCAAATCATATATCATCAGATGGATACAATGAAAAATTTTTAGACGAAATAATAAATAGAAACTTTGGTTATTTCTGTACACTTCAACTCAACTTCCCAACTGGATATAAGCTAGAAATCAAAGAGGATAATATCAAGAAAGAAGTACTCTTGAATAAAAACCTAAACAATCAGACATCAGACAACTCAAATACTCAAACAAAGAACTTAGAGTTTGAGATTAACACACCCGAAAATTTAGCGGTTATAACTATTAAAAGCTTTGTATACTATGATGATCAGTTGCCTGTTTTCAAATCATTTGTTGATAGTTGCTTTAAACAAATTAAAAGTCAGCAAATTAAAAATGTAGTTATAGATTTAAGAGATAATGGAGGTGGCGACCCTTATTGTGCTACTCATTTATTACAGTACATCTCTAATAAATCATTCCGATACTATAAAAAAGGCTCTACTGATGCCTACAAAGATTTAGAAAAGAAAATTAAACCTTTTAAAAACAATTTCTCAGGGAAACTTTACATCTTAATCAATTCGCTCTGCTGTTCTACTACAGGACATTTATGCTCTATTTTAAAATACCATAACATAGGTACGCTAATTGGAAGTGAAACTGGAGCAACCTATAGTTGCAACGCTAACAACATCAACTTTAAACTTAAAAACACTGGCATCAGTGCTTCAGTTGCTACAAAAACCTATCAAACAGATGTTACTGGCTTTAAAAAAAACAGAGGTATTATACCCGATTATCAAACAACTAAAAACTTAAAAGACACACCAAATAAAGACATGGAAATGAAACAGGTGATGGAGTTAATTAATGCTAAATAAACTGAAATACTGGGCAAACTAGATTAGTATCTAATTAGAAAAGCATTTTTTAGCAGACTGAGTTAGCTTAACTAACAAATATTTTATGGTGATATTCTATATTTGTTTTCTCAAAAGCCTTAAGCAACCATGCCCATTCGTATAGTTCCAGATAAAAACAAAAAATCAAGCAATCGTAACAGTCCGCCTAGAAGAAACTCTAATCAAGGAGGAGGAAATTTAGCTAGTACACTGCTTCCTGTTGTTATGAGCTTATTTTCTAAAAAGCCTAAACTCGCTATTGCGATAGTTATCGCTGGAATAATTATTTTCATAGTCGTTGGAAAAGGCTGTGGAGAAGGTGCTGGAATTACAAGTGCTTTTGCAACTGGTGGAAAATTCGATCTTGAAAAATACGATGCTACCGAAGTATTTGAACCTTTAGCGGATAATAGAAAAAATCCCCTGCCAGAACGATATTCACTTCTAAAATATGCTCCTCGTAGATTAAACCAAGGACAACAAGGTTCGTGTGTGGGTTGGGCAACATCCTATGCTGCACGCACAATTTTACATGCTCGTATGACAGGCAAAGATCCTAACGAAGTAATTTTTAGTCCGTCTTTTGTGTATAACCAAATTGCTTTAGAAAATTGCCAAGGCACCTACCTAAGTGAAGCTATGCAGACCTTAGAAACAGTTGGTGACCTTCCGTTTACACAATTTGCTTACGATGAATATTCTTGCGGACGAACACCTAATAACGATGAAAAAAGAGCAGCTAATCAGTTTAAAATAAAAGGATATAATCGCTTAACTGTTAGTGGTAACAAGTACCAGCCCGATATGCTTGCAATAAAACAAAACATTGCACAAGGTGCTCCTGTTGTTATTGGTATGATGGTTGGAGGTTCGTTTACCAAGCAAATGCAAGGAAAAAAAGTTTGGTTTCCAACCCAAGCAGATTATAACCAACGTAATTTTGGCGGACATGCCATGTGTGTGATTGGCTATGATGATTACTTAGAAGGTGGAGCTTTTCAAATCATGAATAGCTGGGGGCCTGCCTGGGGAGAAAATGGTGTTGCTTGGGTTAGGTACAAAGATTTTGACTATTTCAACAAAGAAGCTTTTGGTTTATACCCAATGGGTAGTGCTAACCAAAAAAACGAAACAAAACTAAACATGAAGTTTGGTATTGTAGATAACAAATCGGGTAAAAACATACCTTTTGTAAAAAGCAAAGGCATTTTATTTAAAACAGAAAAACCAATAAAAAAAGGCACAACATTTAAAATAGAATCCACAAACTCTATTCCTTGTTACACCTACGTATTTAGTCAGCAAACAAATGGTTCAAGCGAAGTTCTATTCCCTTACACTCAAAAACATTCCCCTTACTGCGGAATTACAGGAACGAGATTATTCCCAAAAGATCATTCGCTCGAAGCTGACGATATTGGCACAAAAGACTTTATGGCTGTTGTAGTAACCAAAGAACCCATCGATTACATAAAATTAAACGAACAATTTAGCCAAGCTTCTGGAAGTTCCTATGCCGAAAAAATTGAACGTGTTTTAAAGTCAGAAATGATAAAAGATATTAGTTTAAGCACATCAAGTACAATCAACATTTCTTGCGATACAAAAGGAAAAAATGCATTAGCAGTAGTGTTAGAAATCGATAAATATTAATTGTTTTGTGGAATAAAAAAACCATAGACATACAAACTCCCATTAGCAGTCTATTGCTAAAAAAACTAGAGAATAGTTACTCCCACATAGCTTACCTCAACGGGAATAAATCGAACAAATTATTCCTCGCACTTGGCTCAAGAGAACTATTTTCTTTTGATAATGATTTGTTTGACGAACTAAATGCTTTTATTAACAATAACTGGGTGTTTGGTTATTTTGGTTATGACTTAAAAAATACTATTGAGCCTTCACTTTCATCAAAAAATGAAGACTTTATCAATCTTGATGACTACCACTTTTTTATTCCTGAAGTAGTAATTGAAATAGACGAATCGGAAACATATATTCATTATCAAAATGAAACTGAGGTAGAAAAATTTGATCAAATAAGTAAATCAAACCTGGATCAACAGTCGAATCAAAATTCTAATATTAATCTTCATCATAAAGTTTCAAAGACCGAATATTTACAACACGTAAAAGATATAAAGCAAGAAATTCAATTAGGTAACATCTACGAAATGAATTTTTGTCACGAGTTTTTTGCAAGCGATGTTACGCTAAATACGGTTGATACTTATTCCAAATTAAATGAATTAACACAAGCTCCTTTTTCTTGTTTTTATAAAAACAAAGATCAATTCATATTAAGTGGAAGTCCAGAAAGATTCCTAAAAAAAGAAGGAAATACTATAATTTCTCAGCCAATTAAAG
>Ga0208830_1000653_pt1 | contig 16697 bp, 15 predicted proteins | sample DeeseametaMP2634_FD_184169 | JGI IMG/M metagenome (GOLD analysis project Ga0208830, IMG submission 184169) | Marine microbial communities from the Deep Atlantic Ocean - MP2634 (SPAdes) | ecosystem: Environmental > Aquatic > Marine > Oceanic | place: Northeast of Antigua and Barbuda, North... | reverse complement strand
AACCCGCAAGGGAGGCAGGCGCCGAGGTCGGGTTTGGTGACTGGGACGAAGTCGTAACAAGGTAGCTGTACCGGAAGGTGCGGCTGGATCACCTCCTTTTAAGGAGACCAGACCAAGTCTGTTTTCCTACCCTTCGGGGAAGGATCGAGGCTAGGTCCACTCCTAGGTCGTGCGGTGAGTGTTCCGTAAACCAGAAAGCCGACAGGTAGAGCGCAGATGTGCTCCCCGGCTGATGGAACGGTTCCTTAAGAAAGCTCACTGGCCCCGGACTAGATCCGGGGAGCCTATAACTAAAGCAAACAAACAAATGAACAACATCTTTCTTACTTCCACTACTCAGTAGTTAACAGAAAAAGCCCCGATTTAGATCGGGGCTTTTTGCTGTCAGCGGTCAGCTGTCAACTTTTTTTAGACTCGGGGTTTGGTTGATGTGGGGGCGAAATCCCCCTCGGTCCCCCTTTACGAAAGGGGGAAGGGCTGGATCTAGTTGGTAGAAGTCCCTTGTATCCAGTATTGTCATTCTGAGGAGCGCCGTAGGCCGACGAAGAATCCGCCAATGATCACTTGCCAGACCATTCGCTTCACTCAGGGTGACATATGCAAAGGGACTCTCAATTCGGGGAACTGGCGCCGGCGACCAATTGTGGTAGCGGAAATTTAAAGCCCCCCTTTATGAAAGGGGGGTTGGGGGGATTTTGGCCACCCCCTACCTGCTCCTCTGCGCCTGCAGGTCCAGCGACCAGGCCATGTCGCTGAAATTGCTAATTATGTTGCTGGTCCAACGGGCAACGTCAACGTTGGGAGAGTGTCCGGCGCCATGAAACATGTGGATGTGCCGGTTGGATTTGGGCAGCACTTGGTATTCCGCGAGGATGTTGTCCACCCCAACCGTGGTGTCCCGGTCGCCGCCCATGACCAACGTTGGCACGGTTATCTCGTTCAACCGGTCTCTAAGCCGCAGTCCGGCCATGGACCGCCGGCCGCCGATAAAACGCTCAACTGGGTTTCGCGCTATGTCGGCCATCACCGCTTGTTTGAAGTCTTCGGTCACGTGCGGGGCGTCGAACCCCATATCTCCGGCAGGCGGTCCATCCCCGATTAGCGACTCCCGCAGTTCCTCTTCCCAGCCATCTTTCAACGAACGGCCGTCGAGCGGCGCCGGGTTCATCAGCACCAACCCCTTTATGCGGTCTTGGTGTTCCAATGCATAGCGGGCAACTGTGGCTCCGCCCATGGAATGGCCCACCAGAGTGAAACCGTCCAGCCCCAGGGCTTCCGTTGCCTTAAAAAGGTCTTCAGCGAAGGTCTCCACCGAGTAATCTTCTTCTTTGAATGGCCCGTCAGCGGACGCACGGTCAGAGTTCCCAGCGCCCCGGTTGTTCAAAACGATCAACCGGAAACGCTCCTCTGAGAGAAACTCCAGGGTGTAACGCCAGATGGCGGCCGATGATGCATAACCGTGCACCAATACCCAAGTATCTAATCCGTGACCCTGCTCGAAATATTCGAGTCGAACCTGACCGGCCTGAACGAACTTTGATTCCATACACCAACTCCATTTAGATTTATTTATCGAGGAGTCCTAACTATCCTAGATGCCTCTGTCATTAAATAAAAGGGTGAAAACCAGTCCGGTGATCAGCCCGCTGCTCCGGACATACTGCGCACCAGGTTAACTTCGGGTATGCTATCACTCTCACCAGCCAAGGTGGATAACACCAAGATTCCTAAAAGATTCCGGGAGGAGCCATGAGACTGGAAGGAAAGGTCGCTTTGATCACGGGCGCCGCCCACGGCATGGGGGCGGAAGAGGCGCGGTTGTTCGCCCGCGAAGGAGCGAAGGTCGTCATCGCCGACGTACGAGAAGATGACGCCCGCAAGGTGGAAGCCGAGATCTCCGAGGCCGGCGGCGAAGCGATGGTCATCATGCTTGACGTGACCCAGGAAGACCAGTGGGAGAGTTCCGTGGCTGCGATCGTTGCCCGGTTCGGAAAATTGGACATCCTGGTCAACAATGCCGGAATCAGCGGCAGCGGCGAGAAGGACTCAACAAGCACCGACTCTTGGGACCGGTTGATGGATGTGAATGCCAAAAGCGTGTTTCTGGGCATGAAACACTCGATTCCAGAGATGGAGAAGATCGGCGGCGGGGCCATCGTTAATATCTCGTCCATCTCGGGGTTCGTGGGACAAGAAGCGATCCACCCCGGCTACAACGCCTCCAAGGGCGCGGTCCGGCTGGTGACCAAGGCGGCCGCCGTGCAGCACGCCAAGAGCGGCATCCGGGTAAATTCGGTCCACCCGGGGATGCTGCCCCCGATGCTGACCTCTTTTCAGCGGGGCGACCCTAACCGCGAGGCCATGAACGCCGCCGTGCCCATGGGCCGGGAAGGCGAACCCATCGAGGTCGCCAACGCCGTATTGTTCTTGGCGTCGGACGAGGCGTCCTACATCACCGGGACTGAACTGATCGTGGACGGCGGGTTCACGGCAAAATAGCTTTTACTGAGGAGCACGAAGATGCGACTGAAAGGCAAGGTGGCGATCATCACCGGCGGCGCCCACGGAATGGGCGCTGAAGAAGCACGTCTCTTCGCCAGGGAGGGCGCCAAGGTCGTTATCGCCGACATCCGTGAAGAAGACTCCCGCAAAGTGGAGGCAGAGATCGCCGAGGCTGGCGGCGAGGCCATGGTGGTCATGCTGGACGTCAGCCAAGAAGACCAGTGGGAGCGTGCGGTCGCCGAGGTTGTAGCCCAGTTCGGTAAGCTGGACATCCTCGTCAACAATGCCGGCATCGGCGGCAGCGGCGAGACGGACTTCCGGAGCACCGAGTCCTGGGACCGGCTGATGGATATCAACGCCAAGGGCGTTTTTCTGGGCATGAAACACGCCATACCGAAGATGGAGAAGGCCGGCGGCGGGTCGATCATCAATATCTCATCGATCTCAGGAATGGTCGGGCAATCATACGTTCACCCCGGCTATAACGCCTCCAAAGGCGCGGTCCGGCTGGTGACCAAGGCGGCGGCGGTCCAGCACGCTAAGAACGGAATCAGAGTTAACTCGGTCCATCCCGGAAGTATGCCCCCCATGCTAACCTCTGGGCCCAGAGGCGACGGCGGCAGCCAGGAAGCACGCATGGCCGCCATACCCATGGGACGGGAAGGACGGCCCATCGAGGTCGCCTACGCCGTGCTATTCATGGCCTCGGACGAGGCATCCTATATCACCGGCACGGAACTGATGGTGGACGGCGGGTTCACGGCCCGGTAATCAGACCAGAATCGGACCAGATTGGAGCAAAAGCATGCGGCTCGAAGGAAAAGTGGCCCTGATATCAGGTGGTGCTAGGGGAATGGGTGCCGAAGAGGCCAGGATCTTCGCCCGGGAAGGCGCCAAGGTAGTCATCGGAGACATCTCGGAGGATGAAGGAAGGGCCGTCGAGGCTCAGATCGCCGAGGCCGGCAGTCAGGCTTTGTTCGTCCGGTTGGATGTCACCCAAGAGAGCGACTGGACGAATGCCGTCGACCTCGCTGTCTCCCGATTCGGCAAGTTGGACGTTTTGGTGAACAACGCCGGCATCAGTAGCCGCGCGTTCACCGACGACACCGGCATAGACGCCTGGGACAAGATCATGGAGGTCAACTCCAAGGGTGTATTCTTGGGCACCAGGGCGGCCATCCCCAAGATGCTGGAGGCCGGGGGCGGTTCCATCGTCAACATCTCATCCATCATGGGCCTGGTGGGCTCGGCCGGCGGCCACCCCGCCTATAACGCCTCCAAAGGCGCGGTCCGGATCTTCTCCAAGGCCATGGCCGTCCGCCACGGCAAGGACAATATCCGGGTGAATTCGGTGCATCCGGGATTTATGCCGCCCATGGCTTCGGGCATCGCCTACGACCAAGAACAGCGGCGCGGCAGCCTGGAACAGACTCCTCTGGGCCGGGAAGGGCGTATCGAGGAGGTCGCCAACGCGGTATTGTTCTTGGCGTCCGACGAGGCATCCTATATAACAGGAGCCGAACTGGCAGTGGACGGCGGGTTCACAGCCAAGTAACCATTTCATAAAGCGTACGAGGGAGGCATCCATGGGTTTCAAGGTGCTCTACCACCTCACCACCGGCAACCTGAAGGGCATCGCCGAAGAGGCCAAGTGGGCCGAGGACATGGGCTACGACGGCCTCTGCACCGAGGACGCGGCCCACGACCCCATGATGCCTCTGATGCTGGCGGCCTCGACCACATCGCGGGTGACACTCGAGACCCGGGTGGCCATCGCCTTTCCCCGCTCTCCCATGGTTTTAGCCTACGCCGCCAGAGACCTGCAGGACTTCTCCGAAGGCCGGTTCCGCCTGGGCTTGGGCACGCAGGTCAAAGGGCATATCCAAAGGCGATTCTCCACCGAATGGACCGCGCCCGGCCCGCGGATGCGGGAGTACGTCCAGTCGCTGCACGCCATCTGGGTCGCCTGGCAGAACGGGGAAAGGCTGGAATACCACGGCGATCACTACAACTTCTCGTTGATGACGCCCTTCTTTAGTCCCGGGAAGTCAGACCAGCCTCCACCGCCGGTGTTCATCAGCGCCGTGAACCCTTACAACTGCCGGGTGGCCGGCGAAGTCTGCGACGGAATCGCGCTGCATCCCCTGACCACGCCCAAGTACCTGAAAGAGGTCATCAATCCGAACATCGCTGACGGCGCAGCCAGGGCGGGCCGCGACCCCAAATCGGTCAACCTGAGCAACTCGTCATTCATAATCACTGGCCCCAATCAAGCAGCCATCGACGCGAAGAAAGAGGCCGTCAAGAAACAGATCGCCTTTTATTGCTCAACCCGCAGCTATTCCAAGATTTTGGAAGTGCAGGGGTTCGCGGACCTGGGAGTTTGGCTCCACGAGATGTCCCTGAAACAGCAGTGGGACCAGATGACCGACCTGATCACCGACGAGATACTCGACGCCTTTGCCGTGGTCGGCGGCTACAGCGACATACCCGCACTGATGAAAGAACGTTTCGATGGGCAACTAGACGAAATCGTGTTGAACGCAGTCAGCCCAGGCAGCCCGGACGAAGCAGAGGTACGCAAGGCGATCGCGGGGTTACAGGGGTAGGGGGGCGAACAAAACCCCCCATAATCCCCCTTTACGAAAGGGGGAGACAAAAGCCCTCCTTTGTTAAAGGGGGTTGGGGGGATTTTCGCGGCTCTCATCCAACCAACCCCAACAAAGCCGAGCGCTGATGGCTGAAAGCTGTCAGCTACCCGCCCACTTCCCCGCTTCCACGGCCGTCAGAAAGTCCAAGACGGTCCGGTTATACAGCTCAGGCTCCTCCAGGTTGATGGTGTGGCCGGACTGGGGGAATACGGCCAGGCCGCACGACGGGATATTCTGCTTCATGAAGATGGCCGGCTCCACGCACGGGTGGTCCTCGTCGCCGATCAGCACCAGAGTAGGAATCTTGATCTGCCGCAATTTTTCTTGAAGTTGGTAGATGGTAGGCCGCTTCATCTGAACGCCCCGGAAGGTCAACGATGACCCCTGGGCCGAATGCGCCGCCAGCCCAGCGTGGAACTTGGCCCACCCCACCGGGTCTTTCCTAAGGAATTGGAGCCGTTCCGGCCCTCTTGCGTAGTTGTCGGCGAACTTCTCCATTCCCTCGGTGATCATCGACTCACTGAGCGCCTGCCAAGACGCCACCAGTCGCTCCCGGTCACCCGCGTCGGACCCGGCGCCGGCCGAGGCCACGGTTATGGAACGGCACATCTCGGGACGGGCCATGGCGAATCCAAGGGTCAGCGTCCCGCCCATGGAGAGTCCATGGATGTGGGCCTGTTCGATGCCGAGGTGCTGCAACAGCCGGTAAAGGTCTTCGACCTGGATGTCTTGGGAGTAGGCGGCTGGTTCGTCGGGCACGCCTGAAGGCGGGTAACCGCGGTGACAGTAGGTGATCACCTGGTAGCGCCGGGCGAAGAAGTTCACCTGGGGCTCCCAACTGGTGATATCGCCGGCGAATTCGTGACTCAACACCAACGGGTAGCCTTCGCCGGCCACCTGGTAATGGATGTCTACGCCATCGGACGAGAAAGTGGGCATGATCAAAGCTCCGAATTATTCTTGGGACACGATGATAGATTGGCCCGGCAGGCCCGTCAATTTGAGGGGTTGCCACCCTCGGCCAAACAGGCTAGGCTTCGGCCAATCCCGTGGACCACTTACACGAATGGAGTGAATCATGCTGAACAAAGTGCACCATGTGACCTACGTGGTGGAGAGTATCGCCGACATGGCGGCCTACATGGAGAAAAGCTTCGGTATCAAGCCCATATCCACCGACGAGTTCACCGAGCAGGGCTTCAAGTCGATCCTATTTCGCATCGGCGAGACCTTGGTCGACTTCTTTGAGCCTCTGCGAGAGGACACCACCATGGCCCGGCAACTGAAGGCCACCGGCCCGGGCGTGATGCATGTGGCTTGGGGAGTGGACGGCATCGACGCGGCCTTCAAGAGCCTCCAAGACAGCGGCAACGAAATGCGCGGCGACGCTCCCGCCACTAGCCCGTTCGGCTACAAAACAGCAAACATCGAGACCGCCAGCTCCCACGGCATCCACTTTCAGTTGGCCGAGGGTGAGCCGGCGTAACTCCCACCAATCCCCTTTGCGAAAGATGGGCTTTGATTTCCCGTTTTCATAAAAGGGGACCAAGGGGGATTTTGCCCCCGGAGGAAGGCAAACATGCAATACAACTCACTCGGCCGCACCGGGCTCAACGTCTCCCGAGTCGGATTCGGCGGCGGCGGTATCGGGCAGGTCTGGGGCGCAACTACCCGTGATGAGGCGGTGCGTGCCGTCCACCGGGCGCTGGACCTGGGTATCAACTACTTCGACGTCGCGCCGGCCTACGGCAACGGCAAGGCGGAAGAGGCTTTGGGGATCGCCCTGGAAGGACGGTCGGAAGAGGTGATCATCGGCACCAAGGTCCGGGTGCCCGGCGATGACCTAGCCAACGCAACCGCCGCAGTCCAACGCTCCATGGAAACGAGCCTGCGGCTCCTGAAACGCGACTCCGTGGACATACTCCATGTGCACAACCGGTTCACGGAAAACCGTGGCGACGTTCCGAACTCCCTCTCAGCCGATGATGTCATGGGGCCGGTGTTGGAGGCCTACCAAGCGGTGCAGCAGGCGGGGAAGACCCGGTTCATCGGCCTATCGGCCATGGACCACGATGTGCCTACCCTAAACAAGATCATGGACACCGGGGATTGGGACACCATGCTGGCCTACTACAACCTGCTGAACCAGACCGCCCAAAGCCCTCCACCGCCGGGAGTTAACCTGTTCGACAACGGTCAAAACATCCTCCTGGCCAAGAAACACGACATGGGGGTCATCGGCATTCGCTCCCACGCCGCCGGGGCGCTGACTTCCGGAGTAGACCGGCCAGTGCCACCGGACAACGAATTGCTGCGGCAGGACGTGGCCAGCGCCGCCCAACTGGGGTTCCTGCTGGACGGAAACATCAAGAACCTGTCTCAGGCGGCAACGGTCTACTGCCTGATGAACGAAGACATTCACACCACCGTCCCCGGAGTGAAGAACGTAGCGGAAACGGAGGAAATGGCCGGTTGCATCGACCTAACACCCTTCTCCCCTGCTCAGATGACGCGCCTAGGGGAGCTCTACAACAAGGGGTTCAGAGACTAAGGGTTATTTTGGACCGGTTGAAACACCGCCGTCGCAAACTCGGGATGGGCGGCTACGCCGATGATTCGCTCATGGTGAGCACCAACCGTCGGTCGAGCGTTTCGATGTAATCGGACCTGTCGGACCACCGGTGTGGGTATGCCGAGTTCCTATTGACTACAAACTAGCCCTGCGGCGGTCCTTCGACAAGCTCAGGAAGAGCGGGAAAGAGTCGTCCACTAGCGGAAGGGCGACTAGACCTTAGGCCACACCTGAGTCGAAAAGTCCTCCATCAACCCCAGCATCGAATCCAGGTCGTCGGTCTGCCGCAGGAAGTCCCAGATCATGGACGTCACGCCCATATCCTGGTATTGGCGGATGTCCCCGGCGATCTGGTCGGCATCACCGACAAATGGCAGGCGGTCCGGCCCGGCGGCCTGCTTCAGCAACTCGAATTGGTGGGTCCGGTAGATCGTCTCGATGGTTGACGGGTCACGGCCGAAGCGCCGTGCATAACCCGCCAGCCGCTCCAGTCCCGCCTTCAGTTGCTCGGGCGTGCCCATGGGGAAGGTGGGGTTGGAGCCCAGTGGATACCAGCCGTCGGCCAGCTCGGCGGTGCGGCGCAGGGCCGGGCGGCTCTCACCGCCCACCCAGATGGGCGGATGAGGCTTTTGCACCGGCTTGGGCAAGAAGCTGATGTCGTCGAAACTGATGTATTTGCCTTCGAAGTGGGGGTCGTCCTCGGTCCAGAGCACCTTGAACGCCCGGATATACTCGTCAGTCACGGCGCCCCGTTCCTCGAAGGGCGGCAGGCCCAACGCCTCAAACTCCTCCCGCATCCAGCCGACGCCGACGCCCACGACCAGCCGGCCTCCGGAGAGCACGTCCAAGGTGGCCAAGGACTTTGCAGCGATCAGCGGGTTGCGGTGGGGGACGATCAGCACGCTGGTCACCAGCCGGATCTTGCTGGTCTGACCGGCGATGTAGGACAGCAAGGTGATCTGCTCCATGGACTCGCCCGACCCTGAGCCGGGAAACTCTCCGCCTTCGGTGTAGGGATACACCGATGAGATGTTCTTGGGCACCAGGATGTGGTCCCCGGTCAGCAGGGTGTCGAAGCCAAATACCTCGCCCTTCCTGGCGATGATGCCCAGTCTCTCAGGAGTGGCGAGCTGCCCTCGGCCGGGCAATGTGAAACCGTATTTCATGATTCAGACTCCAGCGTTTTGTAAAGTATTTTACCCGGCTCGAGCGGCTTGGCGGGAAGTTGCTAGCCGCTTGCGGCTCAATTCGGTTCTCTCGTGGTCCAAGCCCAGCACCCGCACCCGGTCGTCGATTATCTCTTGATGCAGTTTCGCCGCCTCATCGTGCCGGTCCAAAGCAGCTAGGGTGTTGGCCAGGCTGCTTCGGCTGCGCAGGGTGTCGGGGTGGTCGCGGCCCAGGACCTTGACCCGCCGCGCCAGGATATCCTCGAACATAAGCCGAGCGTGCCGGTACCGGCCCGCGGCGAAGTAGGTGTTTGCCAGGCGGCTGAGGCTCCTCAGAGTCTGAGGGTGTTCCGGCCCCAGCTTGTCTTGATGGATGCGGATATTCTCTGAGTAGATCGAAAAGCACTCATCATATTGATGGATAGCCCGCAGCGACCGGGCCAGGCCACTCCGGGCATTGATGGTCTGGAAGTGCCTCTCGCCTTGAACTTGCAGCCTGGCCGCCAGGACCTCGCGCAGCAGTTCTACGGCCTCCGGAACTCGCTTTGCAGAGTGGAGATTTCTGGCTTGTGACTCTAGCTGCGAAAGGGCAGCTGGGTCAAATCTCTGTTTCACCAATATTGGGTTTGGCCTCCTAGTGCAACGGCGGGTTAAAAACCCGCGCCTACGGGCCTTCCAACGGCTAGTTCTGAGCCTGTCGAAGGTACCGCTTCGCCGCAATCAAGATGTCCCTTCTCCCGCTCGCGGGGGAAGGCTAGGATGGGGGCGTCACCACCCAGCAGCCGTATCTGCGTCAAAAAGCAGCCCTCAGCACCTCCATCACTTGCTCCGCGGATGTGATGGGAATGGGGTTGCTGCGGGTGCCGCCGTCAGTGAGCACCAACTTGGCGATCTCTGGCAAGTCTGCTTCCGGTATCTCCAGTTCCCGTATGCGGTGGGGCATGCCCATACCCAAGATGAAGTCGTCCACGGCGCGGGCGGCTGCTTCTGCCGCGGCATCATCGCTCATGCCCCGGGTGTCGATTCCCGCAGAGCGGGCCAACAGAGCCTGCTTGGCGGCGGACGCCGGACGGTTGAACTCCATCACGTATGGTTGGGTGACGCAAGAAGTGTAGCCGTGGCCCACCGAGTATTTCACGCCCAGGATGTGGCCGATGGCATGACTCAGGCCCATCGCGAAGTTGGGCGCTCCCATCATAGACATCCAAGCCGCCACCAGGCATTGCAGCCGCGCCTCGGGGTCTCCGTCCGACTCCCGCGACTTGGGCAGATGGGTGAAAAGCATCTCGGCGGCGGCTAGTACCGGGGCGTCGATGGCTGGCTGGTTGCCAGTGGAATATAAACGCTCGATGCAGTGGTCCATGGCTTTCACTCCCGTGGATAGCCACAGCCAGTCGGGTGTTCCCTCGGTCATCACCGGGTCCAGCATGATCAGGTCGGCGTAGAGCCGGGGATGGCGCACCCGGATCTTATGGCCTGCCTGGTCGTCCAGCACGTTGCCCCCGCCCATGTTGAACTCGCCGGCGGACAGCGTGGTCGGGACAGCCACCTGCAATGGCAGTTCTTTGCCGTCCAGGTTGGGTGTGAGCATCATGTCCTGCTCTTCGCCCAACCGGCGGAGTTGCTCCACGGTCTTGATGCCCTCGGCCATCAAGACTGCGATCATGCGCGCGGCGTCGGAGATAGTGCTGCCGCCAACTCCGACTAAGGTGTCAGCGCCGCTGGCCAGTGCCAGGTTGGCGGCTTCAACGGCAGTGGAAAGCGGGGCCCGCTGGGTCAGACCGGAATAGACCCCCGCCGACATATCGCCCAGCCCGTCGTTGATGCGGCGGACGGCGTCGGTCTTCTCCGCCACCGTGCGTCCCGAAAGGACCAGCACCCGTTTCCCGCCCAGTTTTTGGACTTCGTCTCTCAGGGAGTCTATCTTCCCGTTGCCAAAGGCGATGCGTGTTGGGACTGCGGGGTTGAACTCGCCCTGCAGCAGATTTTGCTGGGTCATATGTGGGTCTCCGTCTGAAATTGGATTAATCGGAAAGCGGGATGATGATGGTGAAGCGGTCTTCCTCTCCGATCACTCGGGTGGAATGGCCCGTGCCCGTCATGTCTTCGGCCAAAAGCACGGTGCCCGGGCCATATTGCTTCAGGGTGCCGTCAGGCAATCCCAGTTCCACCGACCCGGTGAGCGAGATGCTGTACTGCCGCCGGGGGGCGGTGTGAAAATCCAGGAAATACCCGGCCTTTACCATGCGAAATGAGATTCCAGGTGTTTGTTCGATGGGCGAGGCCAGCCCGTGGGCGCCTTCGGTATCAAGAAATTCCGTCATCTCGAACTCTTTTTCTTCTATCACGGACGTTCCGTCGGGTCCGGTGTAAACGTGCACGAATTTAGGCATCTTTCACTCCATACGGGCTGTAAGCTATCAGCCGTCAGCTTTCGGCTAGTTTAAATTTGGGGCTACCTTTTCGTTGATCAATCGCACAGCTTTTATCTGGTGTTCCAAGGGGACGTTGCAGCCGAAGTTGACCTCATAGATCACCTGGGTTAAGCCCAGTTCTTCTTGAAGCTCCTGCAGCCGTTCGACCACCGACTCAGGGGTGCCGTAGACCACCATGTTGGCCAAAACGTCTTCGTAGGTCATGGCCTTCAGACGCTCGGCCTGGGCCGCACGGTCGTCACCAGCAGAGATACCAGCTTCTCCGATGGACTGCGTGATCACGTTGATCAGTCGCTGCATCTGGAACATGGTGCTTTCTTTGGGTTCTGAGTAAGCCTTCTCTTTCGTCTCGGCCACGTACACCGGCACTCTCAGCCCCACGTCGACCTGGCCGCTATGGCCCGCCTTCTCACGCGCCTGGTGGAAATCGGCTACCAACGGCTTCAGGTCCAGAAGGGTGGCAACTCGGGAGGGGTTGATGAAGATGGGATATCCCATGCGCCCAACCATCTCGAAGGTGTCCGCGGAGGTGGCGCCGATCCTGATGGGGGGATGGGGTTTCTGCAGCGGCTTGGGCACCACGCAGAGGTCGTCGTATTGATAGTACTTTCCCTTGAACGAGAACCGTTCTTCGGTCCAACTTTTGAGGATGATCTCCAGACACTCGTCGAACCGGTCTCGGCTTTCGGAATAATCGAAGCCATATCCCTGGTAGATCCGGGGAAAGGCGGACCGTCCGATTCCGAAATCCAAGCGTCCGTCGCTCAGGTGATCAAGGGTGGCGATCTCTTCGGCGATCTGGACCGGGTTCCGGAGCGGCAAAACGTGCACCGCCAGACCGATCTTGACCTTCTTGGTCCGGGCGGCTACCGCTCCCGCTACCGTTACCGGCGCCGATAAAACGGAACGGCCTGGATCGAAATGGTACTCCGCCAGCCAAACCCCTTCTGAGCCCGAATCCTCGGCGGCTTGGATCAACTCCATGGAATCTTTGAATATCTGCGCCTGGGTGGTCCCCTCCCGTGAAGGGAACTCTACAAAAAGACCGAATTCCATCTAAGGCTCCAGTGGGCGTGAATGATTTCTTTAAGGCCCAGCCGTTAAGAACATCATTGGTAATACCGCCAGGTTTTCGGCCGCGCCAATTCTCAAGTGTGAGCGGCCCACCCCTAATGTCACCCTGATCCTTCCGCAGAATGAGAAGGGTCGGCCAAAGTACTGTCTGACAGATTCTTCGTCGGCCTACGGCGCTCCTCAGAATGACAGTTTTACGGCAGGCCCGCTAATACTACCACTGGCACAGCCAGTCCAGTTGCTTCGCAGGATTGCGCCGTGAGTGTGGCCTAGATCAGACGTTCCACCTTGCGTCGGAGGCGTTTGATCCAGAATCTGAGCAACGTGTTGGAACAAACGGCCGGCAGTGAGAAAAACATCATGCGGTAGACCCAGCGGCGGCTTACTTTTGCGGTGGAATCCGAGTCCAGCCATCTGCCGCTGCGGGCCAGCCTCGCCAGGGTGGCCAGGCCCAGCAAGAGGGGCCAAAGGCAGGCCAACCGCAACCGGACCGAGCGGCGCGGCACTGCAAGCAGGTATTCTTCGGCGGCTTGGAAATGGCCCAAGGCAGTCTGCATCCACGGAATCAGGACCTCTCTGGCGCGAACTTCATTGGACGGGTCAAGCAGGTCGTTGGGAGACAGCCCGGCCGCCGCCAACTCGTCGGCGGGGAGATAACAGCGCCCCGCCCGCAGGTCCCGAGGGATGTCGCGCAAGACGTTGGTCAACTGCAAGGCTTTGCCGAACCGCACTCCAATCTCCGACATCCGAGCCACATCCCACCCGCTGAGGCTAGGCGTGTGGGCAACCGTAACCTTGGTCCAAAACTCCCCCACACAACCGGCCACCAGATAGGTGTACCGGTCGAGGTCAGAACCGGTCGCCAATGACGCTAACTCGCCAGAATCCTCGGCGGGAAAGGCCGTAAGGTCCATCTCCATACCCTGCGTCAGCGTGTCCACTACCCATCTGACATGTTCTTGGTCAGCGGCACCCAAAGACTCCAACAAGGCGAAGTAATCAACCAACGAACCAAACATGGCCCGCTCTTCCGGAGACAGATCACCGTCCATCAACTCGGACGCCAGCCCACGCAACACCCCAACATCAGCAGGCCCCACCAACTGACTTCGCAGAACAATCAACCCCTCCAACCGCGCCCCAGTAAATCCGGCGCGCCGGCGGTCGGTGAGGGTGTCGGCGGTGCGGGCTAGCAAGTAGGCCACGCCGATGGGATCGCGCAAGTTCTTGGGGAGAACACGGAGGGTCAGGTAGAACGACCGGGAGACGCCTTTCAGGACATCCTTCAGCAGCCGGTCGCGGCTTGCAGCGTCCACTCTGGGCAGACCGCCGGGGGTGGTCGTCTCGGCCATGGTTATTTGGCCGGCGCAGCGGCCCCCGGAGAGGCGAAATGTTGGCGCTCGGTGTTGTTGACCGCGTCTCGCACCAATTCGTCCACCGCCAAAGACTCCTCCAACCGCAGCACAGTGTCCAAGCTGGCTCTAGTCTCCGGGTGTTTGGGTACGAAGAGGGTGCAACAGTCCTGGTCCGGGAGGATGGACGTGGAGAAGGTGCCGATGTCTTGGGCCATATTGACGATCTCTTCCTTGTTGTGACCGATCAGGGGCCGGAGTATGGGCATGCCGGCGCATTGGTCGACAACAGCGATGTTCTCCAAGGTCTGGGAGGCCACTTGACCGCAACTCTCGCCGGTGATGATGGCCTTGGCGCGGTTGCGCCTGGCTAGGACCTCGGTGATCCGCACCATGAACCGCCGGTATAGCACCACGCGGTAGGACGGAGGACACGACAGGATGATCTGCTTCTGAATCTCACCGAGGGGCGCCAGGAACAGGTTGGACTGGTATTGGTGCCGGGTCAGATGTTCCACCAGGTCCACAGCTTTTTCCATGGAGGTGCGGTCCACCAGGGGATAGCTATGAAAATGAACGAACATCGCCTGGCAGCCCCGTTTCATCATCTGCCAAGCCGCCACCGGTGAGTCGATGCCGCCTGAGAGCATCACGGCAACCTTGCCGCTGACTCCCACCGGAAGTCCGCCGTGCGCCTTCACCTCGTCGAAATAGACCAAGAACCCCTTGGTCTGGATGTCCAGATAAATCGATAGGTCCGCACCCTTCAGTTTTACCTGGGCTCCCGTCAGGTCTTTCACGAACGCGCCCAGGTCACGGTTGACCTCTTCCGAGTTCAACGGGAACCGCTTGTCGGCCCGGTTGGTGGTGATACGGAAAGTTTCGAAGCTGCGGCCTTCCAGTAGTTCGGGTAGTCGGGCCTTAAGCCCGTCCAGGTCCTGGGGTAGGTCGTAGGCCTTGTAGAACTTGGCGACGCCGAACACGTCTTTCAGCCGGGATTTAACCTCCGGCCAGCAATCTTCATCTTCCAGAGTCAGGCCGACCATCAATTGCCCCTGCCAGACGCGCTCCACACCTGCTCCTTTGGTGGCGGTGCGGAGGTTGTCGGTCAGCTTACGCATGAACCAAGGGCGGTTCTTACCCTTCAGCGCTAGCTCGTGAGTCTTGACGATGGCATGTGATTTAAGAGCTTCCATATCGGGCTATTGTACCCGAAAATCCCCCCAATCCCCTTCGAGAAGAAAGGGATTTCCGCACACCGGCCAAGTCCGATCAGAGGTAGGTCTAAAAACCCCATCGTCAAAAAGGACATCTAAGATATCGAGTATCCGAATAAAACTCAGCAATCATTATCACGGGGGAAGGGCAATGGCCACATTAAGTCAAGATATTACGGTGAGGTCCGCGATGAACACGCGGACTGTCTTCTGGTTGGTGGCTTTCGGCGTTTTAGCCGTTTTGCTTTCCCTGGTGACCAAAGCGATCATGGACAACCCATCTCCGCCCCAGGACATAAGAATCATGGAATGGGTGGCCGGTTGGGACTTTCGGGGCCTGACAACGTTCTTCAATATCGTTTCATTTGTCACCGGTCCACGGCCCGGAATAGTGTATGGCCTGATGGGAGTGACGTTCCTCCTGTTGCTGGGAAAAACCCGACCGGCGGTAGTGTTCACCGGTGTTGGCGTGACAATTGGCCTCATTGCCGTGTTGGGCGATCTCACCCTCGGTGAGATCCTAGACCGCGGCCGGCCGCTGGCGTTATCCGATAATCCGAATCCCGCCTTTCCCAGCGGCCATGTCTTTGGCAGCACGGTATTCTTCGGCTTCATGGGGTTCCTGGCGGTTCACTACAAGTTGAAACCTAAAATCTTGTTTCCCTTGCTGGCCGTGTTCGGAATCACCATCATTTTGGCCGGACCTGCGCGGGTCCACCTTCAAGCCCATTTCCCCAGCGACGTGGCTGCCGGTTATCTCCTGGGCGCGCTCTGGCTAATGGTGATAATCCCCGTCTTTTTATTCGTCAGGCGCACCCAGTGGATGTCAGCCCAGCAGAACAAGGAGAACCTTGCGGTCGCGGCTTGTGGGAGCTGCAAGGTAGCGAGTTCCATCGCGAGCGTTGTGGTGTTAGACCCGGTCCAGGGCACGGCAACAAAAGTTTACACGCCTCCGCCGTTGGTCCGGCTGATTTATTGGATGGCGTTTCAAGCCAAATTTCCTTACGAAACCAACAGCGCCGCACTACAGGCCGGGAAATACCGCCGCCAGATTGCCAGCCTCCTGACGATACACCGGTTCGGCAAAGACCTGGTCGCCCCTGTGACCACCATCGATTGCGGCCACGGGAACTGCAGGTTCGTCACCGAGTTCATCCCCGGCGAGGTTGCAGAAAACGACGGGCCGGCCCAGAAGTTCATGGGTGAAGTGTCCGAGATTTTCGCTCAGGCCGGTCTGTCAGTTTGGCAAGTGAATCCCCGAAATCCTCACGCCCATACCAACCTGATCAAGTCCGCCGATGGAGACTACACGATCATCGATCTGGAATCGGCGGTAATCAGCCTGCTTCCGGCGCCGGGTCAATTCAGGTCGTCTCTGAAGAGCGGGAACCTGCCCATCTTTGACGACATCGATTTCCCGCGGCTACGGGACTTCATTGTCACCAACGAGGCCGCACTCACCAGCAGTATCGGAGCCGATGGTGTGAAGGCGCTGATACACGCCACCGACCACGCTGAGGAAGCGATCAATACTTGGAAGGCCGCCGAGCCCCGGGTGATCGGACACCTCATCGCCGGGACCTACAGGCTTCTGAATGTAAAAGCGCGGTTCCAGCACCTGATGGGCTCATTGGCTGGGGCCGACGCCGCGGCGGAACTGTTCTTGAACAGCGGGATAGACCGCTGGGAGAAGGAGTACCGGATCGCCCCGGAGGAAGCCGACGAACT
>Ga0208830_1000651_pt1 | contig 16733 bp, 19 predicted proteins | sample DeeseametaMP2634_FD_184169 | JGI IMG/M metagenome (GOLD analysis project Ga0208830, IMG submission 184169) | Marine microbial communities from the Deep Atlantic Ocean - MP2634 (SPAdes) | ecosystem: Environmental > Aquatic > Marine > Oceanic | place: Northeast of Antigua and Barbuda, North... | reverse complement strand
AAAGGTTAGAATGAGTAATAATAAACCAACCGGTCCCTTTGTTATAATAGCTAATCCTATAAAACACCCAGAAAGTATAGCTTTTATTCGGTTTTTGTTTGATGAGTTAATACAACTAGCTAAAAAGTATATACCTAGAAAAATAAAAAGATTAAATACAGGGTCTATAATTCCTGATTTAAAGTATAAATGAGGTAAAAAAGAGCCTAAGTATAGTAATCCCCATATAAAACCGAATCTTGTATTATAGTGCTTTTTACCTATTGTATACAATGTAAATACTGTAATAACACCAAATAGTGCATTAGGAAATCGGGCAGCAAATTCATTAATCCCAAAAAGCTTCATCGAGAGCACTTGTAACCAAAAGAAAAACGGAGGTTTTTCCCAAAAAGGCTCATAATTAATTCGTACTCGATAGTAATCACCTGTTACGATCATTTCTCTGGCACTTTCAGCAAAGTTTATTTCATCCCAATCAAAAAGATGTACATTACCTAAAAAAGGGAAGAAAAACCCAATAGATAAAAGCAGTAGTAGCCAAGGATAGTGTTTCGCTTGAATCATTTTTTACCTCTAAGTGAATACTTAGACAAGATACCAAAACTGTAGCGATCTAACCAAAAATAGATAAGGAATGAACCAACAGTACCAATGATAGAGCCTACAAAAATATCCTCGAAAAAGTGTTGAGATAAATAAACTCTCGAAAAACCAACAATTGCTGCTAGTACTCCAAAAAGATACCCCCAATTTTTATTACGAGCTGCTAATGCTAAAGATGCAAACATAGCAAACCCAAGCGTAGTGTGCCCAGATGGAAACGAATTAGCCACATTTTGTTTCATCTTAAAAAATTCAGGCAGTAGCCTTAATTCTGGAAGTTGCACAACAGGACGCGTATAGCCAAAAAGGGGCTTTAGTCCGCCTGTTATTAACAATGCAGTTACTAAGCAAGCTATTAGAATAATTAATGAAGACTTAAAGTCTTTAACTAACATCACTATTATTAAAATGATTGCGGCCATTTTGGCTTCAACTATTTGAGTGGTATAATAAAAGAAATAATCAAAAAAATTACTATGGAATTGATTAATCCATAGATGAGCATCTAGCTTTTCTTTGGTAAGTATAATAATACCTACTACAAGAAGATAAGCGGTAAACACTAATAAAAAAGGGAGATTATGTCTTAGTAGTTTAATCAAATTACTTCAATAAATCCCATTTATAGATGCCTATACGAGTAAAAAAGTGTTTAAATGATGTGGAAAGAACTCCTAATCCATAGGTTACACTTCGTTTAAAGTTTATAGAAGAGGCTTCATCAAAATATTTTGTAGGACAAGTAATCTCAGCAATATCAAAATCTTTATATATGATTTGTGATAACATTTGATTGTCAAAAACAAAGTCATCAGAATTTTCGTTGTATTTAATACCTTCAAGAACTTCTTTGCTAAAAGCCCTATAGCCCGTATGATATTCGGATAATTTTTGACCAACTAAAATGTTTTGAGTAAGCGTTAAAAAACGATTGGCGATATATTTATACATAGGCATGCCTCCTTTTAAGGCACCATTTCCTAATATTCTAGAACCTAAAACAACAGGGTACACATCATTGGCTATCAAATAAGCCATTGAATGTATTAGCTTAGGGGTGTACTGGTAATCAGGGTGAAGCATAATTACAATGTCGCCACCTATTGCTAGAGCTTTGTTATAGCACGATTTTTGATTCCCCCCGTATCCTTTATTTTTTTCATGAGTTATTACATGTTTTATACCTATTTTCTCGGCTAGGATACTTGTGTTATCACTACTCTTATCATCAACTAAAACAACATCATCTACAATTTCAAATGGGATTTCATTGTATGTTTTTTCAAGTGTTAGTTCAGCATTGTAGGCAGGCATTACCACAATTATTTTTTTCCCATTAATCATTAGCGTGCGAAATTTTTTTCAAATATAATTAATCTAAATAAAGTAGAGTACTTTGTAAGTTTTGACTTAAATGTTCTTCATAACAAATAAATAAAAAAGCCGATGATCTAATTAAAACATCGGCTCCTCTAACATTAAACTTATAACAATTAAGCTTCTTCTACTTCAACTTCATTCTTTTTTAAGAATTCAGGAGTGTATTGATCTAATTTAGACTTTAATTCATCTAATTTAGGTGCATATTTATCAGTAGTTTCTTCAATAGTTTTGAAGAAATCTTCTACTTGATGATTTTTAGCTTCATCATATTTTTTACCTGCCTCAACTAATTCATTGTATCTAGCCTCAGCTTTTGATTTAATTTCACTAGCTATTCCAAAACCAGCATATACGATATTCTTTAATGTGCTCATGACTTATATTTTTAAATAATTAATTATTTTACAGCCTCCTCAGCTTTCTTAGTTGCTTTTTTTGTAGTCTCTTTTGCTTTTTTAGCAGTCTTTTTAACTGTTTCTTTAGCTTTAGCAGTAGTTTCTTTAGCTGTTTCAGTTGCTTTAGCCCCAGCTTCTTTAAGTTTCGCTTCTAACTCCTCAATCTTAGCTTCTAAATTATCTACAATTGAATTTTTCTTTTTTAAGAATTCAAATCTTTCAGTTAATTCATTTGAAAAACTTTTTACTCTGTCTTCAAAATCATCTTTTAATTCTGATGTTGACTTAAAAAAGTCATCAACAATTTTCTTCCCCTCAGTATCAGATATTTTACCCTTTTCTACTAATTCATCAATAGTTGACTTAATTTTTTCAGATGTAGAAGAAGCTAATCCAATACCAGCGTAAATAAAGTTTTTTAATGTGTCCATTTTTTGTTTTTTTTCTTGCTCCAAATGTAGACATCAAAACTCCAAGATGTCGTTATCTTGGTGTTGTTTATTGATTAGTAGTGTGTTACTTTGTTTTTGTGAAATGCTCTTTGTGAACTAAATACAAAAAAGTAGTCCAAAAAATTAAAAACTACTGGATTTTCCATCTTCAATAATCGAAAAGAACTTAGTTTGAAAGTGATGTTTAAAAGCATCTAGAACTGAAATGTTGTATTTCTTCAACCCTTTAGGGTTAGAAAGTGACTGAAAAAATAAGTGATCATTTAAAGTTAACAACTCAGGAGAGACAGAACTGATAAAAATACCTTTTTCAAGTCCTTGTCTATAATAAATCAATAAGTCTGATGATACTTTCTCTTGAAACTTAACCATCAACTTCCATGTTTTCGGAAAGTCATTTTCCATGTCTTTTAAATATTGGGACGAAATATCAAAAAACTGAACACAAAAAAATAGCATTGCCTTCCTGTATCTTTCTAAATAAGGAAGTGTTTTGTTCTGTAGCACAGATTCATAGTCACTAATAATTGATAACTTCATTTTAGTAGCCTCATGAACTAAATCCTCTTTTGTTTTGAAGTGATTGTAGATAGTGGTTTTACTAACCGAAATTTCTTTAGCAAGTTTACTCATGGTAGCACTTGTACCATGATTCTGGAAGTAAACCATGCACTTTGTGACTAGCTTTTCTCTAGCCTTGTCATTATCTATACGTTCTTTATGTACAGATTTTCTACCCAAACTAAGCTAATTCTCTTATTAAAAAGGCTTCTTTTAATTCATCAGTTATTCTTGAAGGTTTCCCTGTGTCAAGATTTAAAATTACAAAGGTAACATCAGCAGTAGCAATTAGTTTGTCAGTACCTTTCAAGTAAATGTTTTGCCTAACAGTCATGCTTGAATTTTTTTGATTAGTAACCTCTACCGATATAGATAATATATCATTATTGAAAGCAGGATACTTATACGTAATATTAATATTGGCAATTACGAACCCCCAATTATGCTTTTTCAATAATTCAACAAAGTGAGTTTGTTCGATATATCCCCATCTAGCATCTTCTAAAAACTCAAGGTAACGTGCATTATTTACATGTCCATAAGCATCTATGTGGAATCCTCTAACTTTAATATCAAATGTGTATGGCATAAATCAAAATTTGAGAATAAAGATACCATAATCTTATGAATTCGTAACTTTAAACAAAGATGTTGAATATGATATACGATTATGCAATAGTTGGAGGAGGAATTGTAGGGTTGTCTACCGCTTATAAACTCGGATTAAAATATCCCGATAAAAAGATTATTCTCTTTGAAAAGGAAAATATCTTATCTGCTCATCAAACTGGACATAATTCAGGGGTTATACATTCTGGACTATATTATACACCAGGCTCACTAAAAGCAACTAATTGTTATGAAGGCAGACATGAGTTAGTTGCTTTTGCAAAAAAGCATAACATTCCTCACGATATTTGTGGAAAAGTAATTGTAGCAACTGATGAAAGCGAGCTTCCACACATGGATCGTATTTTTGAGAATGGAAAACTTAATAGTATTGAAGGAATTCAAAAAATTTCTGCTGATGAAGTAAAACAAATCGAACCATTTGTTGAATGTATAGGAGGAATACATGTACCTGTTACAGGAATTATAGATTTTCCAGCGGTAGTAAGAAAGCTAGGGGAGTTGGTTCAAGAAAAAGATGTTCCTGCAGAAATCAAACTAAATACTAAAGTTAAAGGAGTTACTAAAGGAGAAGATTTTAATGAGATCCATACCAATGGAGAGACTTATAAAGCTAAAAAGATAATATTCTGTGGTGGTTTACAGGCTGATAGATTAGCTAAACTGGATCAGGTTAAAATAAAAGAACAAGTAGTTCCTTTCCGAGGAGATTATTATGAATTAACTGAGCAAGCCAAACACAAAGTTAAGCACCTGATCTATCCAGTGCCTAATCCTGATTTTCCTTTTTTAGGGGTACACTTTACCCGTATGACTAATGGAGAAATTGAATGTGGACCTAATGCTGTTTTTTCATTTAAGAGGGAAGGGTATAACCGAACATCCTTTAATTTGCCTGATACAGCTAATGCCCTTCGATACAAAGGTACTTGGAAGCTACTTACTCAACACTTTGGATATGCTACCATGGAGTATCGTAGAGCATTTTCTAAGCGGTTATTTCTTAAAACACTTCAGCGGATGATTCCTTCTCTTGAAATGGAGGATATTAAAAGAGGAAGGTCTGGAGTAAGAGCACAGCTTCTTGGTGTAAATGGAGAAACAAGAGATGATTTTAGAATAGAATACTCTCAAAATTCAATACATGTATTAAATGCTCCTTCACCAGCAGCAACTGCCGGGTTGGCTATTGGTAGTAGAATTGTTGAAATGGTTGAGAAAATGCCTTGATTTTATTTGAATGAACAAGTAAATCAGCTACTTTTGTCTAAAATAACTTAATAATTATGAAGAAAATAATCGTTTTAATAACTGTTTTAGGATTTACAGTTAGTTGTGGAAGTGAAAATACTACTGAGAAAAATCAAGCGGAGGAGACTACAATGAAGTCAACTCAAGAAGAAGAGAAAAAAGAAGAAGAAGTTGTAAAAAGAGGAGAAGAAGTTAATGTTGAAGATGCAATAACTGTAGCAGCTTTAGTTGAAACGTTAGAAACTCAGGATTCTGCAATAGTTACTGTTACTGGAGAAGTGGATGGCGTTTGTTCTAAAAAAGGATGTTGGATGACACTCCCAATTTCAGAAGAAACAGATTTGAGAGTAAGGTTTAAAGATTACGCATTTTTTGTTCCTTTAGACTGTTCTGGAAAAACTGCTACTATGCAGGGAGTTGCTAAAAAAGAAATGATTTCTGTTGACGATTTAAAGCACTATGCACATGATAATGGTGAGTCAGAAGAAGAGATTGCTAAAATTACTGAGCCTAAAGTTGAATACTCTTTCTTAGCGAATGGGGTAGTAATTCAATAATACGATAGTATTATTTATTAATTAAACGCTGCATCTCCTCAACGAGATGTAGCGTTTTTTTCTTGTGTATTTTTGCACTCCAAAAACCTATTTTTTTGCCTTTTTTTGGTATTATCTTGACTTGTGGTAATTTCCAAAATACTCTTGTAAAACTCAGTTTAATTTCTTCGATTTCTGATATATCAACAGAAGACCATAGCTTTCTAGGAGAACCATACCAAGTTGTTTCAAAGATCATGAAGCGTTTGTCTGTTAAGCAAAAGTAAACTTCTAATAGTCCCCAGTTTAGTTTCTTTTTTTTCTTTTTTCGTTTACTAATTACACCTGTAGCATTAAAACTTGCTGCTTCAGATACGGCACCAGCAATAGTAGCTGTCATTTTATTTAATGTACCTTTTGATGTAGCAACAACTTTTTCAGAAGGTTGAAGAACGTGTTTAATAACTTTTTTCAAAAATTATAATTTGAAAATTCTAGAAATTGTAAATCCAAATCTTACTTGACCAGCAGAAGCATCAGAAAAAGTACTAGGAATGTATTGAGCTTCTCCAAAACCTCTAGAATTAGTAATGTTTAATTGAAAAATATGACCTCCAGTATTAAACTCTACAGCAAATCCAAAGGGATCAAAAACGGGAGGATGATTAGTGGTTTCAGGTTTATTAAACACAAAGTGATATTCACCAATTACACCAATCATTTTTGTTAGTTGTAAGCGAAATCCAGCTCCTAGTGCAGCTGTTTGGTTATTATCATAAAACGCAACATAATTACGATGAACAAATGTAGGCATAAGTTGTAAAGAAAAACGCTCACTAAACTTTCTAGCTATAAGTAGTTGATAGCTGTAAGAAATACGACTAGTAAAATCAGTAAATGAAGTAGGGGAGGTGCTATCAAGTGAAGCGGGCATAGCCGTTGCATTGATTTTAGCTACACCTACTAATGAAACTGGGCTTTTGTCTGTTTTTTGCTGAATAAACTTATACTTAGCGTATCCTTCAAATAACTGGCGGTAAGGTCCAGCTCCTTTGTATCTAGTTAACCCAATATTGAAAAGGTTTGTCACACCATACTCAAATCCTACTGCAATATCTGATGAATTATCAATTCCAAACATTGTTGATGGACCACCATTTGTTCCTGCGATATCCCCAAAACGGTGCCCAACTCTAAAATCAAGTTCATTTTTCCATAAAGTTTCAGTAGAATGACTAGAGATTACTCGGGTAGTGTGAAATGTATTGAAAACTCTAGTGTCTTGAGATGAAGCGTTAAAACTTACTATCAAGAAAATTAAAATATATAATTGCTTTTTCATTGTAATAGGGTGGAAGTAAAAATTAGTTTGCCATAGAGTTAATGTAAGCAACCAAATCTTCTAATTGTTGGTCGCTAAGTCTTTCTTTAGTATAGTTTGGCATGTAAGGCTTATAACCATTTTTAGCATAAGTGCCTTTACGAATAATATTATATACTGAAAAATGAGCGTCTTTACTGCTCCAGTATTTCAGGTGATTAAAGGTTAAAGTTGTAGAGTTAAGCTTGTAATTAGTAACTCCGGTTTCTTTGTGACAAGTTAAGCAGCTTAATTCGAAAATTTTCTTGCCATTTTCAGGATTTCCATTTTCACCTAACTTTCTATTCTCTTTTTTTTGAGGATACATAAAGGTGGCAGGGGACTTTAATATGTACTTGCTTTTAATTAAGTCAATAACTGCTTTTTCATCACCCAAACCATTTAAAGCTAGTCTTACTTTTTCTTTTTCATCTTCATTAAGTGCTAGATCGTTCATGTCGTGTCCAATACTTAAAAAATATTGGACCATAGCTTCCATTTCCCAATCTTCCAATGCTCTACCTTGAGAACACTGTACAGCACATAAATGAATAGCATTTCTTAAGGTGTCTCTAGCAGGGGCAACCAAGCTCCCATATTTTTTAGAATAGTCATCATTGTACCAAGTTTCTCTATTAACAACTCCAGCCATTGTTGTCGCTGGTAAGAGTGGAATATTCATTTTAGCAGCATATTTTAATCGAGCTTCTGGATCAGCTACTGCTAAATCGGGGTCTTCTTGAACCATGTTGTGACAATCAGTACAAACAAAATGCTTGGATTGAATTTTTGTTTCTTCACCATCTTTTGTAGTAAATCCATTGAAAGCTATGTTTTTACCATGACTAACTATCTCAGAAGAACGATTTTTTGGAGCTATATAATGTAAAGGCCTTTTATCGCCCAAAGAAACTAAAATATCAAGAACCTTTTCATTGTCTTTGAAAGGATCATTTTTCTTTTTGTTGCTAAAACTACTAACTAAAATTCCTCCAGCAATAATAAGAATTCCCCAAATAGTATATTTCATTCCTAGTTGTTTGGTCTGCCGTCAGCAATCCAGCATTCTATTTTTTTGATATCAGCGTTTGATAGTTTAGGGCTATTTTGAGGCATAGGAGAGAATCCAGCCTGGTGATTGATAGAACCACTTATTTTGCTTGATGCTACTGCTGTTGCTCCAGCATGAGATGACAGGTTAATCCCATCAGCTGAACTTGCTTGACTATGACATCCAGAAAATGCACAGTTATTGTTTAAAATCGGCTGTATATCTGAAGAAAATGATACTGGGTCACAGGTTGCAGGATCAACTTCTACTACAGGATCTTCAGCCTTTTCCTTTTTACAATTATATGATAGTGTACCTACAGTTAATGCAATAGCTAAGTATGATAATTTAATTTTCATGATTCCAATAAAGTTTGTTGATTATTTAACTAAGCCTAAGTTTGAAATATCAACTTTATATACGTCATAAGATCCTTTTGAGTTTTCATACTCTGCGGAAACATAAGCTATTTTCCCATCTGCTGTGACAGAAAACGTACGTTCTTCACCAACAGTATTAATTGGATATCCTACGTTTTTAGGAGCTGTCCATTCACCATTTTCAAGATATGAAACAAATATATCATAACCTCCAATATTGTCATGCCCTTGAGATGAGAAAAATAATGTTTTGCCATCAGGGTGAACAAATACAAACTTTTCATCCAAGTTTGTATTAATTGTTTTTCCTAAGTTAACTGGCTTACCCCAATCTTTTCTTTCACGCTTAGCCATGTAAATATCAGCTAAACCTTCTCCTCCTGGACGATCGCTAACAAAAAATAACGTGTTCCCATCAGCAGTTATAGAAGCAGAGCTTTCAAAATAAGTAGAGTTAATGTTTTTACTTTTTGAAATAGGCTTAGGAGATCCCCATTTACCTCTTTTATTCATTTTAGAAACATAAATATCTCCACTTTTTGTTGCTCTAGGTATATTTCTATATACATAAATTTCTTGTCCGTCAGGAGTAATATTTAAACAAGCATCATGAAACTCAGAGTTTAGACGCCCTTCTGCGGAAGAAGCCTCATCCCATTCACCTCTTTCATCATTCCAGTTTGATATGTAAATGTCTTCATAATATTGGTGATCAAATAAAGGGTCAGTATTTCCTCCTTTAGTATCTGATCTTCTAGAGGTAAATATTAGTGTTTTACCGTCAGAAGACACAGAAGCACCATATTCAGGAGAGGAAGTGTTAATATTATCACCTAAGTTTGTTATCACAGCATTTACTGGAGTTTTCATCGCTTCTTTAGCATAATCAATTTGAGCGATTAAGTTATCAATAGCATAATCCTCTTGTTCACTTTTACTAATCTTAGTTTTAAAAGTTTGATATTGAGTTTTGGCTATGTCTAGATTTCCTAAACGATGATTAGCTTCTCCTAAAACAATATAAAGTTCTTTGTCTACTTCAGGATCAATAGCATATGCTTTTTCTGCATATTTTAGAGCTAAATCATGTCTGCCTAATTTAGTTTGGCACTGAGCTATCCGTAAATTAGCCATTGCATTTTTTGGATCAATAGTTAATATCTCTCTAAATGTTACTAACGCTCCTCTATAGTTATTACTATATAATTTGTTTGTGCCATCTACAAGCTTTAATTTAATTTTTGCTTTATCAATAATTTGGACTTGAGCATCCATTTGAAAGCAAAGTAAAAAGAACAAAGAAAAAGTAAAAATTCTATTCATTTATTAAGGTTTTTTTGTGGTCATAACTTATCAGTTAGTATGACAAGCTGTTAAATATACGATAAAAACTCATTATTGTTGTGCATCTTTTTTAACAGCATACTGTGAATTGTTCAAATCTATTAATTCATGCATAGCCAAAGTAGCTGCAACAATAGCCCAAACTGGAGCTATAACAACACCAATATTATCTAGGGCAGTATCTATCCATTTATTGTGAGCATCAATTAATGATGGGATATAAAAAAGTAAAGAAAATACGGAGCCTATGGCAACAGCAAGTCCAGCATGTTTTTTCATAAATTGCCAACTTTCTCTAACCGAAAGTCTTAATCGCTCATTTATGTAATCAATATATCCAAAACCATAAAAGTAGAAACCAATAAAAATATCTATTGTCCGAACAAAATAGTTGTCATCGCTTACACCAAAAAAGCTTTCATTTAATCCTAACACAAAAGAAATAGGATGCCAAATGAAATAGATAATAACAAATTCAGCTAATAACATACGAACAGCAATGCCAATTCCTCTTCGAACATCTTTCAAAAGTTGTTTTAAGTTAAATTTGTATTCGTTACCTGTAAGTATTTCTTCTACTTTTTCTGATAAATAAGCCAGTAGAGGAGAAAGTATAATCATAACGATATACTTGGTAAAATCTAATAATAGAAATTGTAATACCCATAAAAAAGAACTTTTAATGGTAATCCATATCATCGAAAAAAAGCCAACATCCCCACCGTCTAATGTTTCTTGGTTTAACTCTCTTAACTCTTTAAAATGATTTCCAGTGTAAAAAATAATGCCAAACAAGATTAATGGAATCAATATATATTGCCATAAGCGGTGTGTCATAATAAATGAAACCGCTTTCAGATAGTTACGATATCCTAATGTTAAGTGATTAATAAATTTCATATAACCATAAGTAGAATAGATATAAAAGTATGCTTTATCTATCAATTTGCAGTATAAAAAAGTTATTTTTGGGTTAACAAATAAAAACATTCATGGCTTTAAACCAACTTAGCGCAATCTCTCCTGTTGATGGAAGATATCACGCTAAAACTTCTGACCTTTCCATTTATTTTTCTGAATATGCGCTTATTAAGTATCGTGTATTAGTTGAGATAGAATATTTTATAGCACTTTGCGAACTTCCTTTGCCAAAACTAAAAACTGTTTTTGACGAAAAAGTATTTGAGCAAATAAGAAGAATCTATCAGGATTTTTCAGAAGATGATGCTCAAAAAGTAAAAGATATTGAGCAAACAACAAATCACGATGTTAAAGCTGTGGAATATTTTATTAAACAGAAGTTTGACGAGCTAAACTTATCAGATTATAAAGAGTATATCCATTTTGGTTTAACTTCTCAGGATATCAATAATACATCGTTTCCTAAAATGGTTAAGGATGCTCTATTAAAGGTTTACCTGCCAACAATTCGTCAGATTGTAGCTAAGATGGAGGAGTTCAGTGAGGAATGGTCTGAAGTGCCAATGTTGGCAAAAACTCATGGTCAGCCTGCTTCCCCAACGATTTTAGGAAAGGAAATAAAGGTTTTTGTTGAACGAATCGAAGGGCAGCTTAAGTTGTTAGAGCAAATTCCATTTTCTGCAAAGTTTGGTGGAGCTACTGGAAACTTTAACGCTCACCATATCGCTTATCCAGAAATGAATTGGATGAAGTTTGCAGATAACTTTGTCTCTAATAGTTTAGGACTTAAACGATCAAAATTTACGACACAAATAGAGCATTATGATAATCTTGGAGCTTTGTTTGATACGATGAAACGTATTAATATTATTTTGATTGATTTTAGTAGAGATGTTTGGCAATATATTTCGATGGAATACTTCAAGCAAAAAATTGTAGCTAATGAAGTAGGCTCATCGGCTATGCCTCATAAAGTCAATCCTATTGATTTTGAAAATGCGGAAGGTAATCTTGGTATCGCCAATGCTATTTTTGAACATTTAACAGTTAAACTTCCAATTTCTAGGTTACAAAGAGACTTAACAGATTCGACAGTTTTAAGGAATGTGGGTGTTCCGTTCGCACATACACAAATAGCTTTCTTATCACTGTTAAAAGGCATGAATAAACTTAAGCTTAATGTTAAAGCACTTCAAAGGGATTTAAATGAAAATTGGGCAGTAGTTGCAGAGGCTATCCAAACTGTACTCAGGAGAGAAGGGTATCCTCAACCTTATGAAAAGTTAAAGGAGCTAACTAGGAGTAATTCACAAATAGGAGAGGTTGAAATCAAACAATTTATTGCTAATTTAGATGTTAATCAATCAATTAAGGATGAGTTAGAACTTATTTCACCTCATAACTATACTGGAATTAATATGATTATATAAAATCATAGTAACGGATGAAACTAATCATCCATATATTTAGCTTAAAGGTCCCTTAAAGTTCTTTGTTTTATCTAGGCGTGCTTAATCAATTATTAAACAGCTTCGAACAACTGGCTGTAATGGCTTTAAGAAAAAAGAGTATGGACTAAACACTACACAATGACACTATGGAATAGTGAGAGGAGCTTAAAAAGTTTGCTGTTAGTGGAGCACATTTAGATGCAATGAAGAAGAGTGGAGAAATAACAAAAGACATAAAAACACTTACTATTTCTAAAGAAACTTTACTGAGATGTAGTGAGGCAAAAAAACTACTGGAAGAAGTAAAGTCTATTAGCTATTAGGGTTATTTATTCTGCATTAATTGCTTAAAGTAATTTTGTCCTAAGGTACTCAGCTTGTTGTAATACGTTTGATCATCTTTTTTAAAGATCAAATAAGGATTTTCTGAAGAATAAGATAGTTCACAATCCATATAAAATTCATCTTTTACTAATATCATCAAATAAGCATCGTTTTTATCGTTTAATTTCTCTGGTGCTACTGTGTCTGCTGCAAACCCAACAAAACGGCTGTTTTGAACTCCAGAAATAGAGATAGTTTTAGTTCCTTCATAAATTGTCATTTCTACTCCTGAAGTTTGAGTGCGTAGTATGTTTATCTCACTTATAGGTAGCGGACTCAGTGTTTTTTCTTGAGCAGAACTAATCAAGTTGAGACTAATTAACAATAGGGTGTATATGATATTTTTCATGAACTAAACTTTATCCAAAACTAATCCAATTAGTGTATTCTTTTTAATTGATAACCTTTTGATAACAAAATTTCTTGAATCCTGTTACTGCCGAAAAAGTATTCTAAGTCTAAAACGATAAAACAAACCTCTGTGTTTAATCTTTTTTCAATTTTATTAAGTCCTTCCGTTATTAATTCTCTTTTAAATTGACTTTTAGCCAATTGATGCTCAAACAATACATCTTTTGATGAATACAACGCTGTGTTGAATTTGTTGTTTAGGTTTTTTAGTTTAAAATTATGATTTTTAATGATTTGTTTTTTGTAAACAACAGGTTTTTGGGTGCTGATAAATGAAAGATTTATTTCTTTTTTTGCTTTACCAATTAAACCATAATAGTCTTCCATTGATAATAAACCACTAATCTCTTTGTTTCTTGAAAGCGCCTTTTTTAACCAAAAGTTGGATTGATTGAAAAAGGAAGTGTCTCTAGGTGTATAAAGGTCTATTAAGAAAAAAGGAAGTTTAACCTTAATGCTATCCAAAGTCTTATTTGTAACGCCATTTTCATTAAAAGTCATTATTTGTTGACTGTTCAATGTACTCTTTAATGTTTTACCACCAAGACTTATTACATTGCTTATTGATTCTAAATTTGATGCATTTATATCAATTAGCGGAATATAACTTTCACTTGTGTCAAACGCTTCAAATACTTTAGCTGAAATAACGTTGTTAAAATCGCTTTTCTTTAGATAATCTGAACTACTAAGGAGGTAGGAAACTTGTCCATTTTTAGCTTTTATTTCATAAAATGGAAGCTTTTTATATTGTTTATCAGTACATGATAACAGAAAAAGTACTATTCCGAATAAAAAAAGTCTGCTGTTCATGTATCTTGATTATTTAACTAATTTTCGCTTCACTTTTAATACCTCTAAACTCGTATTATCAATGATACGAAGTATCCAAAAATAAAAGTTTTTAAGTTTCTATTATTTGTTCGCTAGTGAAATTTGTATTTTAGATTCAAAATTTAACTCAATGAATTACGATATTATAGTTTTAGGTAGTGGTCCTGGAGGATATGTTACTGCCATAAGAGCGTCTCAATTAGGCTTTAAAGTAGCTGTTATTGAAAAAGAAAGTTTAGGAGGTGTTTGTTTAAATTGGGGTTGTATACCTACAAAAGCATTATTAAAAAGTGCTAGTGTATTTGAATACATTAATCATGCTGAAGACTTTGGAATCAAAGTAAAAGATGCTTCTCACGATTTTGGTGCAGTTGTTACTAGAAGTAGAGAAGTAGCTAATGGAATGAGTGGAGGTGTTCAATTTTTAATGAAAAAGAACAAGATTGATGTCATCAATGGAACAGGTAAGGTGAAGTCGGGTAAAAAGATTGATGTAACGAATGATGAGGGAACAAAAGAATATTCGGCCAAACATATAATTATTGCAACTGGAGCTCGTTCAAGAGAATTACCAAATTTACCACAAGACGGAAAGCATGTAATTGGTTACCGCGAAGCTATGACATTAGAAAAGCAGCCAAAAAAGATGGTAATTGTTGGCTCAGGTGCAATAGGAGTGGAGTTTGCTTATTTTTATCATGCCATGGGAACTGAAGTTACTATAGTTGAGTATTTACCAAATATTGTTCCTAATGAAGATGAAGAGGTTTCTAAACAATTAGAACGTACTTTTAAAAAGAAAGGAATTACTATTAAAACTAATTCCTCTGTTGAAAAAGTAGATACTTCTGATAAAGGTTGTAAAGTATTAGTAAAAACTAAAAAAGGAGAAGAAACACTAGAGGCTGATATCGTTTTATCAGCAGTTGGTATTCAGGCTAATATCGAAAACATTGGATTAGAAGATGTAGGTATAGCAACTGATAAAGGAAAGATTTTAGTTAATGATTACTATCAAACTAATATTCCTGGTTATTATGCAATTGGAGACTGTGTACCTGGAGCTGCTCTAGCTCACGTAGCGTCAGCTGAGGGGATTATTTGTGTAGAAAAAATAGCAGGACAAGATGTTGAGGCACTAGACTACGGAAATATTCCAGGTTGTACCTATTGTTCACCTGAGATTAGTTCAGTTGGTATGACTGAAAAACAAGCGAAAGAAGCTGGGTACGAATTAAAAGTTGGTAAGTTCCCTTTCTCTGCTTCAGGAAAAGCAAGTGCAGCAGGACATAAAGAAGGTTTTGTAAAACTTATTTTTGATGCAAAGTACGGTGAATTGTTAGGAGGTCACATGATTGGTTATAATGTAACCGAAATGATTGCAGAAATAGTTGCATTAAGAAAACTTGAAACAACTGGACACGAAATTATAAAAACTGTTCATCCTCATCCAACAATGAGTGAGGCGGTAATGGAGGCTGCAGCAGCAGCATATGGTGAAGTGATCCACATATAATGTTAAATTAATCCTAATATTGCCCATTTAAGCAATATTTGGACTAATTTTTGAATTAAGATAAAGTGATGTTATGGAAAAAATACTTTCGTAACATCTATTTATAACCTAAAATAACTCATAAAAATGAAAAAAACGTTACTTATTGTTGGAACTATTGGACTTGCAGCAATCTCTTACGCTCAACCAAAAAATAGAACTAGTGCTATTATGTCGCTAAAGAACAATTATCCAGTTAAGGCTAAGGGATATATTGACAAGGCAATTGTTCATGAAAAAACTAAGGAAGACGCTAAAACATGGTTTTATTATGCTCAAATTTACTCTGCTTTAATGATGAGTAAGGATGAAAAAGCTAAAGAATTCAAAGAAGAAGCTCCTGAAAAGGCTATCCTAGGATTAAAGAATGCGGTGAAGTATGATGAAAAAGGAGATTATAAAAAAGATGTAGAGCGTGTAGTCGTTCCTATGTATAGCATGGCTTTAAACCAAGGGATTTCTTTTTACCAATCAGGTGAATATGAAAAAGCTTTTGAAACTTTTGAGGGAACAATCGAACTAGCTAATATTATTGAAAGAACAGATTCTGTAGGTATTTTTAATGCTGCTATCTCAGCAAAAGCTTTAGGTAATACAGAAGATGCTATTAAATACTATGAAATGGCTAAAGATATTGGATATGCTGGTTCAGATCCTTATTTTAACCTTATTAGTTTATATAGCAAGCAAGGTGATATGGAAGGTACAGAAGCAGCTATTATTGCAGCTCGTGAAAGATATCCAAATGATGCTAATGTTTTATTAGAGCAAACAAGATTTTATATAGAGCAAGGGAAAGGGGATAAAGCTGAAGCAGATTTAGTTGCTGTTATTGATGCAGATCCTAAAAATCCAAGCTTAAGACATGCTTTAGGTGTTGTTTACGAACAAATTGGTAAGCCAGAAAAGGCTATAGAATCTTATCAAGCTGCTTTAGCTATTGATAGTGATCACCAGTATGCTACTAAAAACTTAGGGTTAGTTTATAATACTATGGCTGCTAACATTAATGAAGAAATGAATAAGCTTCCATTAGAAGAGCAAGATAAATACAATGAGTTAAAAGCTAAAAGGGATGATTACCTTCAAAAAGGACTTCCTTATTTAGAAAAAGCATACGCAAACGAAGAAAGTGCTGATTTAAAAAGAGTACTTAACAGTGTTTACCGTGTATTAAAAATGAACGACAAGATTATTAAAGAGTAATACTGTCAATACAATATATTAT
>Ga0208830_1000640_pt1 | contig 16866 bp, 23 predicted proteins | sample DeeseametaMP2634_FD_184169 | JGI IMG/M metagenome (GOLD analysis project Ga0208830, IMG submission 184169) | Marine microbial communities from the Deep Atlantic Ocean - MP2634 (SPAdes) | ecosystem: Environmental > Aquatic > Marine > Oceanic | place: Northeast of Antigua and Barbuda, North... | reverse complement strand
AGAATCCACCCGCAATTCCACCGTCTGATACCGGACAATGGTTACTGCTCGCCAGCGATGATCAGCCTCTCGGCTGGTTTCTGTTAAATGATTCAGTCAGGCACAGTGCAGCCCCGCTGGTTGCTCACCTGCAGTCTCAGGGAATCCGTGTCGCTTTGCTGACCGGCGACCCTTCCCGCTCGGCAGATCAGGTGGGCAAAGATCTTAATATCGAGGACGTCCGGCTGGGTCTCAGCCCGGAAGACAAGCTCGCGATTGTCCGTCAGTGGCAGTCAGAGGGCGAAACCGTCCTGATGGTCGGGGATGGAATTAACGACGTGCCGGTACTTGCTGGCGCCGATGTCTCGCTGGCCGTCAATGATGCCACTGATCTGGCGAAAACTAATGCCGATACTCTGCTGACCAATGGCCGGCTGGAAGTCATCGCCGATGCCCTGAACGTCTCAGGCAGAACCCGCAGTGTTATTCGCCAGAACATCGGCTGGGCGTTACTATATAACCTGATTGCGTTACCGCTGGCAGCCGCGGGCCTTGTGCCGCCCTGGGCTGCAGCCATCGGCATGTCATTCAGTTCACTTCTGGTGGTTCTGAATGCACTGCGCCTGACGCGACGCCCGAAGCATCACACCATTGAGACCTGAGCATGGATATTATTTACGTACTGGTTCCGCTATCTATTCTGTTGCTGACGGTCGCTGTTGCGATCTTCTTCTGGGCAGTAAAAGGCGGCCAGTATGACGATCTTGACTCGCCCGCCCATAAAATTCTGTTCGATGATGATGAGCATCTGATCCAACGGAAAGACGCCCCAACAGACACCTCTGATAAAGACGCATGACCGAACCGCTGTCGTTTGTCACCGCCATTTTTCTCGGGCTATTCGGTGCCAGCCATTGTCTGGTGATGTGCGGAGGCATTGCTGCTGCCGCCGGCCAGGCAGACACTGCTCATCGGGTCCGGGGCGCCCTTATGTTCAATCTGGGGCGCATTTTCAGTTATACACTGGCCGGTGGAATCGTCGGCACGCTCGGTCTCTGGCTCTCTGAACTGCATACCCAGATGGGGCTTTTCCTCCGCACACTTGCCGGGCTGATGCTGATACTTATGGGGTTATACATTGCCCGCTGGGCCATGTGGCTGACCCGCATTGAACAAATTGGCAAAGGGATCTGGTCGGTCGTTCAACCCCATGCTCAGAAACGCCTCGGTCGCTCCGATCCCGTCAGTCAGCTGACGTTGGGGGCGCTTTGGGGCTGGCTGCCCTGTGGCCTGATCTACAGCACACTCAGTTGGGTTGCCGCGATAGGCGATCCTGCCAGTGGGGCTCTGGCAATGTTCGGCTTTGGTCTGGGGACACTGCCCGCCATCTTTTCTGCCAGCCTGGCATCCGCGTTTATCATGGGGCTTATTAACCGTTCTGTTATCAGGGTTATTGCCGGCGCATTACTGATCGGTTATGGTGTCGTCACTCTGATTTCTGTCTGGCAGCCTCAGCTCCTGGCGTTCTGATACTGCCTTCCTTTTCTGTGGAGTAGTTATGAAGACAACTGCTGCAACGCCCCTGCGTGGCGCCCAGCCTCACTGTCAGACCTGTTCTCTGAACGCTCTGTGTCTGCCGTTATCTCTCAGCGAAAACGATATGGAACGACTCGACGATATTATCCGTCGCGGACGTCCGATCCAGAAAGGTCAGCTGCTTTTTCAGCAGGGTGAAGAATTTCAGTCGGTATTCGCAGTCCGTACCGGGGCACTGAAGACCTACACACTGGCAAGTAATGGTGAAGAGCAGATTACCGGCTTTCATCTGGCCAGTGAGCTGATCGGCCTGTCTGGCTATGACGCCGGAGCGTATCCGCTGACGGCCAAGGCGCTCGAAACTACGACGGTGTGCGAAATTCCGCTGCAGCAGCTCGATCATCTGGCCGATGAACTGCCGGATCTGCGCAAGCAGCTGATGCGTACCATGGGCACAGAAATCCGCCACGACCAGAATATGATGCTGTTGCTGAGCAAAAAGAATGCAGAAGAGCGCGTTGCCTCTTTTCTTCTTGATATCTCACAGCGGTATCAGCGCCGCGGGTTCTCATCGACGCATTTCCGCCTGCCGATGTCACGGGTAGACATCAGTAACTACCTCGGCCTTGCCGTTGAGACCATCAGTCGCGTGTTTACCCGCTTCCAGAAGAATGAACTGATCGAAACTCAGGGCAAAGAAATCATCCTGACGGACCTCGATTCACTCTATGAACTTGCAGGTCTGGCCCGCGCACACGACAAGTGCTTCAGCGAGTAAGCCGCTTTCAGGCAGAGCCAGCGCTCTGCCTGCCTCTCTCACCTCCTTACCTCGCATACCCCATCGTATTTTCTTCCTGTACTGGCCTCAGAAATGAGAAGTCGGTCAATCCTGGCAAATAAATCGGGAAAGTCGCGAACTCTGTCACTAACATTAATGCAAGAGGTATGTATTTTGCCTCTATAGAGTTAACGCGTCAGAGTGTCGTCACAGAGGTTGTTATGGGTATCGATGCTGAAGACTTCCGGATGTTCGTCATCCGCCCCACCCTGCAGAAACTGGGTGTGTCTGGAACCGCAGCAGAACTTCTGTTGCTTGGCACGGCTGCCGCAGAATCGTCCCTGGGTGCGTTCTTTAAATCCGAGGGGCAACGGACATCAGGCATCTATCGCATGCATGGCCTGACGCACCGACACATCTGGGATGACTATCTTGCCAGCCGGCCAGAACTTGCCAGTACGGTACGGGGGATCGCCAGCCAGCATGAGTTTCTTTCTAACCCGCATGCCGAACTGACGACCAATCTGAGCTACGCAACGGCGGTGGCCTGGCTCGCGTATGTCCGCCACCCTGAGTTCACTTTGCCAGACGCACCAACGCCGCGTCAGCTCGCTCAGCTCTGGAAGCATTGCTATCACCCCCGTGATGATCTGAGTGTTGAAGACTTCGTTGAGCGCTTCGATAGCCTGATAGAACCCAGCAACGCAGCTGCCTGAGACTGAGCGACTCCCCTGTCATGACGGTTTCTCTCAGGCCGCCATTCTGATATAAAGCAGCCCGGAATTACGGGGTGTACTATGTCTGAAGCCAATACCGGCGCCGCCATGAATGTGGCCGAGCGCAAAGCCAAAACAGAATTCAACAAGCTGCAGAAGCGTCTGCGTCGCAACGTCGGCAAAGCGATCGAAGACTACAGCATGATTGAGGATGGCGATAAGGTCATGGTGTGCCTGTCCGGCGGCAAAGATTCCTACACTATGCTGGATATCCTGCTTGGTCTGCAGAAAAGCGCGCCGATCAGGTTTGAGATCATCGCCGTCAACATGGATCAGAAGCAGCCGGGGTTCCCGGAGCATATTCTGCCAGCATACCTGGAAGAGCTTGGGGTTCCTTTCCATATTATCGAGAAAGACACCTACAGCGTCGTTAAAGAAATTATTCCGGAAGGCAAAACCACCTGCGGTCTGTGTTCGCGCCTGCGTCGTGGAACCCTCTACGGCTACGCCGAATCCATCGGTGCTAACAAAATCGCCCTGGGTCATCACCGCGATGACATCATCGAAACGCTGTTTCTGAATATGTTCCACGGCGGCAAACTGAAAGCCATGCCACCGAAGCTGCTCAGCGACGATAAAAAGCACGTTCTGATCCGCCCCCTGTCTTACTGCAAAGAAAAAGACATCGAAGCTTTTGCGCAGGCAAAAGAGTTTCCGATCATTCCGTGTAACCTGTGTGGCTCACAGGAAAACCTGCAACGTCAGAACATTAAGATGATGCTACAACAGTGGGAAAAAGAGCAGCCAGGGCGCAGTGAGAACATCTTTGCCGCAGTCTGTAATGTGGCGCCATCGCAATTGGGCGACCGCGAATTGTGGGATTTTAATGACCTGCAGAATCAGCAGGACAAAAGCCACCTGTTTACCCGCCTCGACGTCGTACAGGTCGACTGAGTTTCAGACACCGCCGTCCAGCTTCCGGGTGATATTGACCTGCAATTCACCCGGCCCCCGCACCAGCATATCCAGCTCATAACGACGCTCATTCACCATATCTTCACCAAAAGATTTCAGGCGACAGGCATCCCGGGCAAGGGTTGGTTGCGGCATTTCCAGTCGCAGCATTAACTGCTGATCCAATTCTTCAACGGCAAGCGTAGAGACGGCCTCTGCCGGTTCACCGGCGATGCCTTTGCGAATCCACTGTACGTACAATCCATGACTGCCATCGTCGTGCTCGCGACGGATGAGACGTATATAGCCCTCTGCCGATGGAGACTTCCATGGGCAGACCTCGGTGACGGCATCCACCCAGACGGGCATGACGTAAGCTTCCGCAAGCTCACCCGTCGCCTGTGGGGGTTGTGCTGCCACTCCCTGCGCCAGAGCACACAGACACACTGCAGATAAAAGCTTTTTCATTCAGGGCCTCCTGCCTCCAGCTTAGCAGTTTTAACTATAAGCGTTGGTCGGCACGCGTTGATCCCAGTCCGGGCGTTGGTACATGACCGCACTGATGTAATATTCGGTGTCGCCCTTGGGCAGACGTACCGTGACATCTTCATCGACCCGCTTGCCCATGAGTCCGCGCGCAAGGGGGGCATCAATACTGATATAACCGTGGGGCAGATCTATCTCGTCTTCGCCAACAATCCGGTAGCGGAGAATCTCACCCTCTTCATCTTCAAGCTCTATCCAGGCACCAAAAAAGATTTTCTCCGGGTCGGCTGGCTGGCGTTCGACAACAGTGACCTCTTCCATACGCTTCATCAGAAAGCGCAGACGACCGTCGATCTGGCGCAGGCGTTTCTTTCCGTAAATATATTCAGCATTTTCCGAGCGGTCGCCAAGTTTAGCCGCATCCGATACTTCCTGTGTCACTCTCGGGCGTTCGCGACGCCAGAGAAAATCGTGCTCGTCTTTTAACGCCTGCAGCCCTTCCGGTGTAATCAGGTGACTGCGTCTTGGTAACGGTTTTTTATTTTCTGTCATTGCGGACCATAGTTTCATCTGTTTGCAACACAGCCAATCAAGCATGTGGTTTTCCAGCACTGAAGCATACCCAATGATCAAGCGCAGCGTAAATCTGCTGACCGGCATTCTTCTGGTACTCACAGGCCTGATCATTACCCCCTTGCCTATTCCGCTTGGCCTGATTCTGGTGGTGCTGGGACTGTCTGTGCTCGTCACGGTTCTGCCCTCGCTGCGCTTCAGCCTGACGCGTCTGCGCTGCCGCTATCCGGCTATTTCGCTGAAGCTGCGCAGACTGAGCCCGAAGCTGCCCGGGTTCGCCCGCCGCCTTCTGGACCACACCGACCCCGACCACAAAGATAACCACCCGCCGGGGTGATCTGTGCTACCTTGTCCGCATGGACATCGAAACACCCCACACCGAAGAACTCAGCGAAACCGTCGGACTGCTGAGCAGCCTGCTCGCCAGCTGTCTTGCCGATGGTTCAGAGCACTCAGAGTACGACCTCATCCGCTGGCTTCAGGCACCAGAGCAGGCGATCTTCCGCGAAGACGCCCTCGCCGATACCACAACGATGTTCCGCACCCATTTTCTGGTGATGCACTGTCTGTATCGGCTGCGCAACGAATGGCTTGAGAAAGGCCGGGGCTTCCTGAGTATTACCGCCCTGCGGATCGTACTTCTGCCCCCGGACCAGCGTGGCGGCCAGGAAATTTCTGAACAGGACCCGCTTGCAGACTATTATCTTGACCTCAACGAACTGAGTACCTCAGAAGAAGACATCGACCAGTTACTGAACGATTTCTGGAAGCGCATGGTCATACCAGAAAGCTACAATGACGACCTGGCCTGCCTCGGTCTGTCAGCGCCTGCTGATAAGCAGAGTATCCGTATGCAGTACCGCAGACTGGCGATGGAACATCATCCCGACCGGGGCGGGAATCACGAAAAATTCCGGGAAATTACCGCTGCATACCAACGATTAAGGAATCACGCCTGATGCGATTATTCTTGTTTTTCTCCTGTCTGTTTGTCGGTCTGCAGGCACAGGCCGGCCTGGTGATTCTCCAGTATCACCATGTCGATGAATCCACCCCTGCGATCACCAGTGTCAGCCCTGAGGTATTCCGTTCACACATGCAACTGCTGGAAGACGAAGGCATGACCGTCGTCGATCTCGAAGATGCGATGCTCAACCTCTTAGCAGGCGAGCCGCTGCCAGAGCGCGCCGTTGCGATCACCTTCGACGACGCCTATCAGTCAATTTTTGACCATGCCTGGCCCGAGCTGAACGCCAGAGACTGGCCATTCACTGTCTTCGTGAATACCGATGCCGTCGACGGCCGTTACAGCGACATGATGGACTGGGACGCTCTGCGAACATTGCAGAAACACGGTGCACTGATCGCCAACCATACCCGCAGCCACCCTTACCTGCTTGAGGTTCCAACTGGCACAACGACCAGGGAGTGGTGGGAGAACGAAATCAACGGCGCCGAAAAGCGCATAGAGGAAGAAACAGGACGAAGCCCGAAAATATTTGCCTACCCTTATGGTGAATATACCCCGGAACTGGTCAACTGGCTCAAAAGCGAGGGATACATAGCATTCGGTCAGCAAAGCGGTGCCGTAGGCGCGACCAGTCACCCGCAGGTCATTCCGCGTTTTCCGGCATCAGGGGCCTACGCGGATACTAATACTCTGAAAACCAAACTCCACAGCCTGCCCTTTGCCATACAACCAGAGGACAGTGCCGACCCCATTCTGACCGGCAAAGCTCCGGGCCTGACCTTACATATTCCCGTTCAGGATTTTCTGCCCAGACAGCTCGCCTGCTATGCCGCCGGGGTTGGTAAACTGGCGCTGCAAACAGAAGAAGACAACGGCATTGTCGAAGTATCCATGCAACAAGACAGTCCGGTGAGGTCCGGGCGCAGCCGCTACAACTGTACCGCCCCCAGCCTCAGCCAGCCGGGCAGGTATTACTGGTATTCTCAGTTGTGGATCAACACGGACATTAAAAACCGCTGATCACAGAAGCTCCAGTCCAGACTGGTTTATGCGCTTGTCCCGCTCACGCCAATCAGGCAGGCACTCGGACATCAGTGCACGGAACCCCGGGCCATGATCAAAATGGCGCAGATGACACAACTCATGAACGACCACCAGCTCGATCAGGTCGGGCGTTAACGACATCAGCGCAAGATTAAGATTGATATAGCCTTTGCTTGACAGACTCCCCCAGCGGGTGCGCATCTGTTTCACTCTGAGGACTGGACGGGGCTTGCCGAATTTTTCAAAGAATGGCCACCAGCGATCAATCAGCTGCTCAAACTGCAGACGCGCCTCACTGCGCAGCCATTTATCCCAGGCTTTGCTGCGCTGCTCGTCGCTCCATTCTGCGGGCACCCATACCTGCTCCCGGGTGACCAGAAATTCGCCCAGCGCACTTTCGGTAAAGGGACGCTCTGACCCGTACAGCACCACACCCCGGGCCTGGCGCTGTGCCCGCTCCCGGACTGCATCACGGCGTTCTTTTACCCAGGCCTGGTTCGAGTGCACAAATGCCATAACAGAGTCTCTGTCGGTGTGCAGAGGAATACGCAGATCTATGTCACCGTCACTGGTGACCTGCAGACGCATAGTCCGCCGTCGCGAGGCTGACATGACAACACGGACGGATTCACCATCGACATCGACCCATATTTCCTGCTGGTAGGATTTTCGCTGCCCCATAAGCCTGTTAGGATTGCCCAAATTCTGGAGAATGATATGACCGACCTGAATAGTATCCCAGCACTGTCTGAAGAAGAACTGGAAACCTTAGGTACCCTGCTTGAAGACGAAGCAGAGCGTAGCGACAGTTTCGACTTTTTTGCCGTACACGGCTTTATCACTGGCCTGCTCGCCGGCCCGACCGAGTTCGAGCTGACAGCCGTGTGGGAAGGTGCATTCGATGAACAGACGGGATTCAAAAAGGATCAGAAAGAGACCCTGAGCTACCTGATGAACGGCCTGGCAAAAGAAATTCAGGCGTGGCTCGATTCCGGTCAGGATTTTCCTGTTCCGTGTGACCTGACGCTGCTCGATGACGATGGCGAACCACCACTGGAAAGCTGGGCGATGGGCTTTATGTCTGCAGTATTGCTGAACGAAGCCAGCTGGTATGCAGAACGGGAAGAGACTGTAGCACAGCACCTCTTCCCGATTATGTATGCTTCAGGCCTGTTTATGGACGAGCCGGAAATGGCGGACATTGATGAAGATGTCGAGCTTTCAGATCAGATGTGCGGCAACATCCCTGCGGCCGTCGTAGAACTCTATCTGATGCTCAACGGCGGCAACTGATCCGCCTCAGAACAGGTTAGCCACATCGTGTGGCTGCCTCACCCAGACTTCGACCCGGCTGTTTTTCTGACGGCCGTCATTGCCTTCCACATCCGCAACCGGAAGTTCAGAACCGTAGCCGGTAACCAGTTTCGGATAAACCGCTGCCTGCCGCAGTGCCCGACTGACTGCCATGGCTCTGTGCTTAGACAGCAACTGAGTCATAGTCTCATTACCGCGGCTATCACCGAATCCAAGCAGGATGACTTCAGCTTCAGGATAGTCGGAAACAAACTCCAGCAGGCGGTCCACATCACGCTGAGCCTTGTTATCAAGGCGGGCGCTGCCTTCTTCAAAACGGAAGTTCACTGTCAGCCGGTACGCCCCTTCGGTGGTTTTGCGGATCTGATCCGGTAACTGAGCCTGATAGGCTGGTTTTACTGCCGTCACCGACTGAGATACAAACCCTACTTCTGCAACCTGCTCCTGCCCCTCGTGCGCAGCAAACTCAAGGAAGTCTCTGACATACGCGTTCGCCGGGCGTCCCGCCGTGTACAGATACAGGCGACGTGAAAGCGCATAGTCTTCGGTGGCCACGGTCAGCTTCTCAGGGAAGAGCCCTGCTGCCTGCCCCGCGGAAACCGCAATCGCGCGGGCATTACGCACTGACGCCAGGCCGACAAAGCCCACGGCTCCGGGCGTCACTGATACCCGGTCGGACAGATCATTGTTTGACTCAAAGCGTGGAGTCCCCTCACGCAGTGCTGCACTGCCCAGCACCATGTGGCGGAAGCTGTCCCAGGTGCCGGAATTTTCATCACGCGCAAACACCGAGACGGGTTCATCCAGACCACCCAGTTCTTTCCAGTTTGAAATTCTGCCGGTGAACAGATCGCGGATCTGCGTCACCTGTAGCTGCTGCAGCGGGTTTTCCGGATGAACGATGATCGCCAGACCATCAATACCTACTACATGCTCACTCTCCGCCGAAGACAGATTGACGGCAGGCATGGCAGCCTGCTCTTTGTCTTTGACCGGGCGCGAAGCCGCTGCGATATCTGTGGCGCCCTGAGCAAGCGCCTTAAAGCCCGTGCCCGAGCCATGAGCGGCGATATCCACATAAATATGAGCCGACACTACCGGCACATATCCACTGATACGGACTTCGTTTCCACCACCGTTACTGACGCTCTGAACCTGCTCAGCCCCACGACTGACCATCCAGGACTTAACCAGTGCCGGAGCAAGCTCGGCCCCGATGGTGTTGGAGCCATCAATCCGGAAAAGCTTCTCGTAATAACCAGCAGAAAGCTCCGAGAAGAGTTCCTGCGCCTGTACAGCGCCAGAAACCAAGAGAAGTGTCAGAAAAGCCGGGCGGAGTATTTTTTTCATTAGCGGGTACTGCCTTATTCACCGCGCGACACACTACCTGACTTTTATGACATTTTTATGACAAAGCGGTTTTTCGCTTTTAAATCAATCGGTTATATATGGCCGCTGAGCCGTCTGATAAGCCTCATCAGAAATAAGCTTGCGGAAACCCCGCAGGGTATTCAGCGGTGCATCCACCACAAAGCTGTTCACCAGCCAGGACGGCAGGCCGCCGCCCGGATCAGCATGAGCCTCGTAAGTGACCTCAATCACACCATCACCCTGAGGCGCGAACTGCCAGTAACCGTCCATGCGGCGGATACGGATATGATCGTCGTTTTCAGGAAACACGTCGTTGCGAGCGGTGACGTCAACGCGGACGACGCCAGTTGACGGGTCCTGCGAAATCGTTGTCTGAGAAATGCTGTCACGGTTTTTCACCGGCCAGGGCATTTCAGTCACCATGTAATACACGGCTTCTTTGTCGTTAAGTTCTTCAATCAACGCCATGGCTTTGCAGTTGAACACCCAATCGTGAGTGCGATCCGTATCCTGCAGCAGCGCAATGGGCGCCGTCAGCGTACTTCTGACGTGAGTGACGGCCCGGAAGGCGTTCATATCAGAGTCTTTGACCGAACGGGTGTATACACGGATGTCATCGTCTTTGTCGTAGGTTGCTTCCTTCCAGTCGCCCGCCCAGCTGACAGACGCTGTTGCCCACATCAGGCAGAAGATGAGACTGCGTTTAATGATCATGCTTGCTGCCCCCCATGCAGTTCGGGGATACAGGTACCTGTGCAGGGTCCTGCCACTCATCCGGTGCATACAGGTGCAGAGCCAGCGCGTGAACCGGCCCCTGAAGTTCTTCCTGTAGCAGACCGTACACTTTCTGGTGACGAGCGACGGCACGCAGGCCAGAGAAAGCATCAGACACCAGGGTAATCTTAAAATGGGAGTCACTCGCCGGGCCGGAGTGCATGTGGCTTTCGTTGTCTATCTGAAGATGTAGCGGGCTGAGAGCCGACAGCCGTGTTTCTATGCTCTGCTGTACGCTGGACATTAGAACTTCCGTAATTGATTTGCTGGCGTATCCTGACAGGACATCCCTACTATAAACAAGACCAACGCGGTTGCACACCGGTCAGTCTTATCGCTACAGTATCAGGCTTATTTTTATTCACCGACGGAAGCAGGACAATGCAGGATACTGAAACCCCACGTACCCACTCTCTGATTGATCGCTACTACGAAGAAGAACGTGAACTCCAGGAGAAAGAACTCTCTCTGGCGGAGGTAACACTGCGTCTGGACGCGAATGACCTTGCCATGCTGGGCATGGTTGCGCGCCGTTTCCGTAAGGGTCGTGATGATGTCGCACAGGAAGTATTGTCCCACGCGCTGATCGATCTGTTCGCCCGGATAGAAAGTGGTGAACGCAAACTGATGGCGCGCGATGCCGATGAATCAGCAAAGGCCATTGCCACCAGTATTGCGGAAGAAAACGGCATCCGTGATGTAGATTTCCGCAGCGGCTACTGGGCGCAGCAGGAACGCCAGATCACTAAGTTGGAAAAACAACGTGAGAAGCTGGAAAAGAAAGCGGCAAAAGAAGTAGCGCCCGCTGAGCCAACACCAGCGGCGAGCAATGAATCCGCCGAAGAAGCTGTTCAGTACCCTGAAACCGGCGCGATTGAGAAAGCACCCGCAGCACTTGAGACGCAGATTGAAGCAGCGAACGGCCCCGGGCAGGAAAACGCTGAAGAAACGCCTGCCTCAGTATTTGCTGACTGATCGCCTCAGTCAGAGCCTGTATCTGGCCACTGTTATTTGCGCCAGATCCGCAGTTCCCGGAATTCGCCGGGACCTGCTTCCATCCAGAGTAACTCGTGTTGATCCGAGAAGATAAACCGGTTCCCCATCAGAAACCCTTCCCGGCGACGCCCGGAGACAGTCGCTGACGCCTGCCGCCCCTGTTTCTTGGCAGTCTCCACATAGTTATCAGGCAAGAGATCCATAATTCTCTCCAATCCCAATGGTATCCGGCCGGGGGCCGTACTCTGTGCTATGAGTACCGCAACCTGGTGACAATCACGTGTCAGCTCTGCGGTTGCTCTCCCTCGCCCATGCATTACAATGTGCCGCCCCGAAAGCAGTTCGTCAATTGAGAATATACGCTATGGCAATTCAGTGGTTCCCCGGGCACATGAACAAGGCCCGGAAGAAGATCAGTGAGGCGATGCCCGACATTGATCTGGTGATTGAAGTGCTGGATTCCCGCCTGCCCTTCTCCAGTACCAACCCGATGGTCGATGAACTCCGCCGTGACAAGCCCTGTATCAAGGTACTGAACAAGGCCGACCTCGCCGACCCGGCCATCACCAGGGCCTGGGCTGACCACTTTAATGCACAGGACAACACCACAGCATTGCCTCTGGTCGCGGAAGACAGGAAGCAGGTCAAACAGCTGATCAATATGGCCAGGAAAGTCGGAGCAGCGCGTCTGGAGAAGAACCTCGTGGTCCGGGTCATGATCATGGGCATCCCTAACGTCGGGAAGTCGACCCTGATCAATGCGCTGGCGGGACGCTACATTGCCCGCACCGGTAATGAGCCTGCAGTGACCAAAGCGAATCAGATGATTGATCTCAAAAATGGCATCGTTCTGTCCGACACCCCCGGAATTCTCTGGCCAAAGTTTGAGAATGAACTCAGTGGCTACCGGCTCGCAGCCAGTGGTGCCGTGAAAGATACCGCGATTGAGTACACAGATGTCGCTCTGTTTGCGCTGGGCTATCTGCGTACCGCGTATGCGGACGAACTGTCGGCCCGCTTCAAGCTGAAGGAGATGCCGGAGACTGCTGAGAAGCTGCTGAATACCATTGCAGCCAAGCGCGGGTGCCTGCGTGCCGGTGGCATTGCCGACCTGCACAAAGCATCAGAACTGGTATTGCACGAAATGCGCGCTGGGAAAATCGGGCGTATTTCGCTGGAAACTCCCGATATGGTTGCTACAGAACTGGCTGAAATAGAACGCCTGCGCCTTGAAGCAGAAGCGGCAGAAGAAGAAAGCGCCAATAAAAAAGGCTGAGTAAATACTCAGCCTCTTCAGTCGCCATCGTTACCCTCAGGCTTCGGTGGTATCAATCCGCTCATGTACCTGAATAAAGGTCTGCCATTCTTCGTCCGGGTCGGCTACGACCTCAATCGGATACAGGCCTTCGTCTGTCGGTACGCTGTCCAGCCCTGCTTTCAGCTTTTCAAGATCACTGGTATAGATAATCCACTGATTGATACCGTCATGGGTGATCATCATCGCCACAACCGACGTTTCATCCGGCTCCAGCCGGGTCTGCAGATGCTCGGTGAAGGCAACGATGCGGGCCTGCTCGGCCACTGCAGGAAAACCAGTGCTGTCGTCCAGCGACTGTGCATGCCAGGCAATCTGAACACATAAAGGGTATTTGCCGGAATCCCGCGCCAGCGTCCAGTCTTCACGGTACTGAATGCTGATGGGTTTCTCCTGCAAGGTCCCGGATGCCCGTACCCAACGATTGTTAACCAGCATGGTGGCTTTCCTTCTTATTCCATCTGTTTATACCAGACTAACGGATAACCGCTGAATTGCCAATCACAGCCGGTTTAATGGGATCTTCAGGTAGCTGACACCATTTTCTTCCGGTTCAGGAAATGCGCCTGCGCGGATATTTACCTGCAGCGACGGAAGAATCAGACGCGGTGCTTCAAGACTGGCATCGCGCTCTGCGCGCATCCGGATAAACTCTTCGCGGGTGTGGCCGGCACCAACATGAATGTTATCTTTTTTCTGCTCTGCCACCGTTACGACACTGCTCAGCTCACGATCGGATGGCGGGTAGTCATGACACAGGTGCAACTGCACGTCATCTCCGAGCGCAAGCAGCTTCTGTATAGAATCAAACAGCGTCCCGGCATCACCGCCGGGGAAATCACATCGCGCAGTTCCCACATCCGGCATAAACAACGTGTCTCCCACAAACACGTCGGTATCGCCCACAAGATAACTCACGCAGGCCGGCGTATGCCCGGGTGTCGCCATCACACGGATTTCTGTCTCGCCCAGCATCAGGAGTTCGCCGTCCTGCAGCAACAGATCAAATTGCGAGCCGTCGGTGGCGAAACGGCTGTCTTCATTAAAAATACCGGCGAAGATGCTCTGCACTCCGACAATACCTCCCCCGATGACGATCTGTGCACCGGTCTGTTGGCGCAGCCAGTCAGCGGCAGACAGGTGATCCGCATGGGCATGCGTTTCAAGAATGAAATCACACGCCAGACCTTCTGCGCGGATGGTATCCAGAATGTCTTCCGCCGACGCGACTGACGTCCGGCCAGACTTTGCATCGTAATCCATCACAGGATCAACAATCGCGCAGCGTTTTCTGGCCTCATCAATAAGCAGATGAGTGAAAGTCGATGTATCTTTATGAAGGTAGCTACGAACCTGATGCGTCATCGGGGTAGTCCTCTGTCTCGCCCTGAACTTTGATTATTGTATTAGAATATTCTTATTTAGCAATATACAATTCAACCAATCAGGCGAGGCAGCGGAGCTAAAATGACACAGTCAGCCAGTAAGAATCGTGCGGCAGCCGTCAGGCTGTTGAAGGCCATGGGAAATGAGCACCGCCTGGATATTCTCTGCACTCTGAAACACGGCGAGCTGTCTGTTTCTGCCCTGTGCAACCGGATAGACCTCAGCCAGTCAGCCATGTCTCAACACCTGGCGTGGCTCAGAAACGAACGCCTGGTCAGCAGTCGGCGTGCGTCTCAGTCTGTGTTGTATCGCCTCAGCGATACGCGGGCCGCCGAGATGATAACCCTGCTGAACCGCCTGTATGGATCGGTCGATGAAAATAACTAATACCCTGGTTCCATGGGACAAAAACTGGCTTCTGCCAGACATTACTTCAGGCCTGATAGTCACCATCATGCTCGTCCCTCAGGCCATCGCTTATGCGTTTCTTGCAGGGCTTCCACCTCAGGCCGGGCTTTTTTCTGCCCTGCTTCCTCTGATTGCGTACGCCATTCTGGGCACCAGCCCAACGCTCGCGGTTGGGCCTGTGGCGATTATTTCTCTGCTGACGTTAAGTTCACTGAGTGGGGTCGTCAGTCCGGGGGCGGCCGACTATCCTGCGTACGCGGCGCTGCTTGCTCTGCTCACCGGAGCCTGGCTGCTGGTGTTTTACGCCATCGGGCTTGGCAGCTGGACCTCCTTCATCAGTCACTCGGTGGTGTCCGGTTTTACCAGCGCTGCGGCCATCGTCATTATTCTCAGTCAGCTTAAATATTTTACCGGGCTGGATATCCCTAAAGGTGGCCCGGGCTGGGAGCCGCTGACGTATCTGTCGGCGCATTGGCAGAATATTCAGGCCGTACCGGTCATTCTTGGAATCAGTGGCATTTTTCTGTTGCTGTTGTGGCAGAAGGTCGCTCCCCGTATTACTCACCGCCTGCCGCTGGCAGACAGTATCCGTACCCTGATAAACCGTCTGGGTGCGCTGGTTCTGATTCTGTCGGGGGCGGCTGCGGTTTGGTTTCTGTCGCTGGAGACGGACACGGTGGGCACCGTCCCCCAGGGCTGGCCGGACATGGTGATTCCCGACATTATGGCGCTTAACTGGGAAGCTCTGCTGGTGCCCTCGGCGGCCCTGTCGTTGATTATTTTTCTTGAGAGCCTGTCGATTGCAAACACCATGGCACGGGATCAGCGGCGCCGAATTCTCCCGAATAACGAACTGCTCGCGCTGAGCGCTGCCAATATCGCTGCAGGCGTCAGTCAGGCCATGCCCGTTGCCGGCGGCTTTGGCCGCAGTATGGTCATGGTAAACAGTGGCGCACGCAGCCAATGGTCTGGCGTGGTGACGTTTATTCTGATGGCCAGCGTCGCCCTGATGGCGACTGACTGGTTTGAATATCTGCCGAAAGCGGCGCTGGGGGCACTGATCGTCGTCGCCACCTGGCCTTTGTTCCGCTGGCATGACGGCATTAAAGCCTGGCGTTTCCAGCGCTCCGACGGCATTGTCTGGCTGGTCACTTTCGCAACGGTACTGATCATCAATGCAGAAACCGGCATCCTCGCGGGCGCGGCGCTGTCACTTGTTATCTATCTCCGTCGCACAAGCCAACCTCATATTGCCGAAATCGGACAGCTTCAGGGGTCCGAGCAATTCCGTAACGTGCTGCGCCATAAAGTACGGACGGTCCCGGGGGTGCTGCTGATCCGCGTGGATGAGAATCTCTATTTCGCCAACAGCGACTATCTTATCGACTATGTTCTCAGGCGGATCACAGACGACCGTACTATTCACCAGGTGATTATTGTAGGCACCGCGATTAACCATGTGGATTTCTGTGGTCTGGAAGCACTGGAACTGCTTAATGAACGTCTGCGCGAAGAATCCGTGCAATTACATCTTGCGGAATTTAAAGGCCCGGTAATGGACCAGCTGGAGAACAGCAGTCTGATTGATGACCTGTATCCCGGCAGAGTGTTCTTTACCACCGCCGACGCAATCCGCTACCTGCAGCGGCAGGAAGAAGAAAGCGAAGAACATTATACAATTTAAGGTTTAAGTCCTGCCCGCCGGGCCGTTAAAATGTAGGCCAACAACCACGGAGACCGCTTGTGCCGACATTACATCTGATACTTCTGATTGCTGCAGCGATCGTCATTCTGGTGCTTTCAGGCTATGCGCTGCACCTGACCCGACAGGTGAAGAAAATGCAGGCAGAGCAGCGTGCAGAAGAAGCGGAAGCCGAACTGCAACTGCGCAAATATCAGGAAGGACTGGTGCAGGATATCCGCTTTATCGCCAGCTCGGTGGTGCAGGAACAGTGTGACATTACCGAAGGCGTCCTGCGTATTCAGTACCTGCTGAACGGGCTCGACCCGGCCGTGTGGGAGATGCAGGAACTGAAAACTGTCCGCGATCACTATGAAGCCACACGCACTATGCCGATACTCGAAGCGTATAAAGCGCTGACACCGAAACAACAATTTGCTATTGATAGAGAGCGCCTGCGTCTGGAAGACCAGAACAAAGCCTCAGTCACACGCGAATTCCGCTGGCTGGCGGCATACAGTTTCCCACAGGTAACTTTGTTGCAGTAATTTCTGCTCCGGTGTGGTCGCACTGAAACTTATATAA
>Ga0208830_1000639_pt1 | contig 16868 bp, 10 predicted proteins | sample DeeseametaMP2634_FD_184169 | JGI IMG/M metagenome (GOLD analysis project Ga0208830, IMG submission 184169) | Marine microbial communities from the Deep Atlantic Ocean - MP2634 (SPAdes) | ecosystem: Environmental > Aquatic > Marine > Oceanic | place: Northeast of Antigua and Barbuda, North... | reverse complement strand
GGTGAAACTGGAGATCGTGAAGCTCGTGCCCATACCCAAAACGAAGTCGGTCTTTTCAAGGGCGCGATGGCTCATCAAGGTTATAGTTGATGCGGCTGTGCCCAGAGCTAGCGGATGGTCTTCCGGGAACGCGCTCTTGCCTGCCAGCGTTGTCATAACAGGGACGTTGGTAAGCTCGGCAAACTCCACCAGATCGTCGGTGGCCTCGGCGTATAGAACGCCCTGTCCGGTGTTGATCACAGGGTAGTCGGCCTTGAGCAACGCGGACACCAAATCTCGCACGTCATCAGGGTTGGCCCCAGACTTGAAAGCGATGACAGGCTTGTAGTTGTCGATGGCGCTGTCGGGAATCTCGGCGATCGCGGCGTCACGGGGGAACTCAAGCAAAACAGGCGCCGGCCTGCCGTGCTTCAACTGGCTGAACGCCATGCCCATGAACTCTGGGATTCGGTTCACCATGTTCATGTTCGCCATGTACTTGGTGATACCGCCGTAGTTCTTGACCGCCTCGAAGTTGGGGTGAACGTCGGTCCGCGTGCTGGGCTGTCCGCCTGGAATCAGCAGAATAGGGACGTTGTCCGCGAACGCCTGGGCCACGCCTCCGAAGGCGTTCTCGGCGCCTGGGCCGGTCTGCATGGTGAACACGCCGATGGTCTTGCCATTCTTCACACGGCTGAAACCATCTGCCATGTTAACGCCGGCCCGCTCCTGACGGCAGAGAATCGGGCGGATGCCCTCTCTCGCGCAGGCGTCGATAAGGGTCTGAGCAGGGAAGCATGAGAGCCATTCCACGCCCTCTTTCTTGAGAATTTTCGCTACTAACTGGTCGCCATTCACTGGTTACGCTCCTTAAGATTGTGTTGAAATCTCATATTCTGAATGCTGATTTCCGAAGGCTGATGGCTACCTCACCCTGATGAACTTCTGCACCCGTTGGCCCTGAAGCACCTCGCCGACGTAGATGTCTCCGTGGGAGTCCACCGCTACGCCGTGAGGAGCCACGAACTGCCCTGCGTCGTGACTGCTATCGCCACCCCAGCGGGCCAGCAATTCGCCTTCGCTGTCCACGATGCTGAACCTGTGACCCAACTCTGGCACATACACTTCGCCCTCGGGGCCGACTTTTACGTCGGTGGGCTGTTTGAAGCCGGTCCACATGGACAGAAACTCGCCCTCCTGGTCAAAGACCTGGATTCGTCCGTTTTCCCGATCACAGACCAGCACCTGTCCCTCGTGGTCAATTGCGATGCCGTGAGGCAGGTGGAAGTCACCGGGGTTCACCTTTCCGGGTATGCCCCAAGAGTCGATCAGCGCGCCGGTGGAATCGTAATGGTGGACTCGGCTGTTGCCATAGCCATCGGCGATGAACACGTCGCCGTTATCAGCAATGGCGGTGTTGGTGGGCAGGTTGAAGGGGCCAGCCGCCTGATGGACGACCCTGTCATCCCCATAACCGGTGTCCGAGGGGCGGTCCCGGGTGCCGAGGGTGAGCAGCAATTCCTCGTCGGGACTGTACTTCAGAACCACATGAGAGTCGCGGTCTGCCAGCCAGAGGTTGCCGTCCTGGTCGATGGTAATACCATGAGGGCCGCTGAACTCTTTGTCCCAGGACTTGATGAAATTCCCCTCGCGGCCATACACCTGCATCTGGTGGGCGCTGCGATTGAACAGGTAGACGTTGTCGTCCTTGTCAACGGCAACACCGGCGACCTGGTGGAACTCGTAGCCATCGGGAAGATTGCCCCAACCCTCGGCCAGTTCGTAAATATAATCTCCGCTGCCATACGACATGATGTGACCCCCTGTCTTGGTTCTCCCGTGGATACTTGGATAACGGTAATGAGGAATAATTCAACCCTGGCCCAGCCTCGCTCTGGACACAAAGTGGGGACTCTGCGCCATCGAATAACGGCGCGTCGCTAATATACGAGTTAGCGCATCGAGGGTCAAGTACGGGCAGGAATTTCTGCTTCGAGCTTATGTTGGAAAAAGTTGCCGGAAAGTTGATAGTAGCAACGCCTGATTAGGATTAGCGCACCTACACGCTCCCATCAATCGACACGTCTAGGACTGCCGGAGCGCCGAGTTCCAGGGCTTCGCGCATGGCGGGGGCCAGGTCTGATGGGTCGGTGATGGTGCGTCCGTGGATTCCCAGGGCTTCGGCTATGCCGGCTATGGGCATAGGATTCGGAAAATCCATCTGCAGGTACTGGCTCTGAGGGTCTTCCTCTTTTAGCACCTGTTGTTTGTACACGTCCATATTGAGCTTAAGTATTCGATACGCCTTGTTGTTGCAGATGACGTAAACGACAGGGATGTTGGCGTTGGCCGCTGTCCATAGCGCTTGGACGGTCATCATGGAGCTTCCGTCTCCGATCACGCCAACGACAGGACGGTCGGGGTGCGCCAGTTTGATTCCCAGCGCGCCGCCCATGCCCCAGCCCAGCGCGCCGCCTCGCTCTCCGAATACGGACCCTGGCTGGTTGAAGTTGATGGCATCGTGAATAGCGTCGCGGCTAGTCACAGAGTCGTCGGCGATGATTGTGTCGCGGGGCAGGACGCTGGCGATCTCGTGCATCATGCGTTCTGCGGACATGGGAGACATGTCGAAGCGGTCCTGAAGCCTCTGGTCTCTGGCCTGACGCTGGGCGGCCCACTCGTCGGCCATTCGGAAATCGCGGCCCTTGGCGGCTTCCTGGGCTGAGCCGGACATGCTCGATTCCAGAGCTTCGGCCAGCTCTGCCAGCGCGACTTTGGGGTCGGCGGCGATGCCGATGTCCGTTGGCTCACTCTTGCCGATCTCTCGCTGGGCGGAGTCTAGGTGAATGAGCTTAGTTCCCTCGCTCAGGGCGCGGCCCTCGAAGTAGAAGAACCCCGAGAACACATTGGTTCCCACGGCCAGTACGACATCACTCTTGGACAAGATGGCCTGGCCTCCGGGCATACCCGCGCCGATTCTTCCCATGAAGTGTGGGTGGTCGGTGGGGAAGTTCATCTCTGAGTAAGAGGCGGCATAGACCCGCGCTCCGATAAGCTCAGCAACACGGACGGCCTCGGCGACACCGCCTGATTGAGCCAGCCTGTCGCCAACTACCATGACCGGACGCTCGGCATCGGCCAGCAGTCGGCTAGCGTCGGCTACAGCTCGTTTGTCGGGAGATAGTCGGAAGTATCCAGAGGCCGAGGGGATGATCTCCATGTCTGCCTCGCCGTCCAGGGCGTTGGCAGAGAATCCCACGTACACGGGACCTGTTGGGGGCGTCTTGGCCTCGGTGAAGGCGCGGCGCATGACAGATGGAATCTGTGCAGGATCGGTGACCTCGACGCTCCACTTGGCGAACAGGCGGACCATCTCGGCAAGCTCCGAGCGACCTTCGGCCAGCTTACGGATGTCCTTGTTGGCTGAGGTTACGACCATAGGAGTGCCGCCCTCTTTGGCATTGTGAAGAAGGCTGAGTCCGTTGGCGAGTCCAGTCTCGATGTGGAGATTGACGAAGGCAGGCTTGCCGGTGGCGCGGGCGTAGCCGTCGGCCATGCCCATCGCCGCGCCCTCCTGGCTGGTGAGCATGTACTTCAGATCGGGGTAGTCCTCCAGAGCGTCGAGGATCGGCCCTTCGCTGGTGCCGGGGTTGCCAAAGATATACTTGACTCCCTCGGCCCGAAGCATCTCCATCAGCCCTCGCTTGCCGGTCATCGTAGCCATGTTGTCTCCTTACGGAAGCTGTCAGCCTTCAGCCTTGTTTAGCTGTGAGAATGCTCGTTCGGCGATTTGATTTGAAGAATGAGTCCATTTCGGATGTATTTATTAATTTGGCGGGGCGTTCGATTTCATAAGCTGAAGGCTGACTGCTGATTGCTGGCTGCTAGCCAACCGACTGCATGATGTGTTCGATAGCCTCGGTGCGGAAGCGTTCGAGGTCGTCGGCGTCTTTGACCAGCGCTCCGAGGGTCTGGGCTATTATGTCGGGTTCCAGATTGTCGTAGTTGAGGAGGATCATGGCGTTGGCCCAGTCCAGGGTTTCCGAGATTCCAGGCACTTTCTCCAGACCGAACTCCCTTGCTCCTCTGACGAACTCGCAGACCTGTCGAGCCAAATCTTCATCGATGCCCTTGACCTTGTTTCGGACGATACGAAGCTCTTTCTCCAGGTCGGGGTAATCTATCCACAGGTATAGACACCGACGCCGAAGAGCGTCGGACAGGTCTCGCGTGCGATTGGATGTGAGGATGACGAGAGGTCGGTGTTCGGCTTTGATCGTCCCGATCTCGGGTATGGTCACCTGAAACTCGGATAGCGTCTCAAGCAGGAACGCCTCGAACTCCTCGTCGGCGCGATCGACTTCGTCGATGAGCAGAACTGGGGCCTTGTCCTTCTGGGTCAGAGCCGCCAGCAAGGGGCGTTCCAGAAGGAACGGCTCGCTGAATATCTGCTGCTCGCGCTCCTCTGTGCTTCGTCCGCTTTGCTCGTCCAGCTTTATCCAGAGCAGTTGTTTGGGGTAGTTCCACTCGTAGAGGGCAGTCGTCACGTCCAGGCCTTCGTAGCACTGGAGGCGGATGAGTTTGGTATCCATCAACTGCGCCATGACATTAGCGATCTCGGTCTTGCCGACCCCGGCCCGGCCTTCGATTAGAAGAGGACGCCCCAGAGATTGCGCCATGTAGATGGACGTGGCGATAGCTGGATCGGCGATGTAATCCGCTCCGGCTAGCTGGTCGATTATGTTAACGATGGGGTCTTGCTTTGCCAGTTTTATGCCTCTTAACAGCACCGCCCCGAACAATCGGGGCGGTGGCAGAATTCGATCTATCGCGCTACGGGATTGTCAGCCGGACTAGCCGCCATTTATGAGCCGCCAGACGTTCTCAGCCTTGGCGGGCATGTTCATGTGCTTGACTCCGAAGGGGGCCAGCGCGTCCACGACTGCGTTGATGACTGCTGGCGATGCCGCGATCGTTCCGGCCTCGCCTGCGCCTTTGACGCCCAGTGAGTTGGTGGGTGATGGAGTCACGGTCAGCGCCGTTTCGATGTTTGGAACGTCCGTGGCGTTAGGCACGGCATAGTCCGCCATGCTTCCTGTGATTAGCTGGCCGTTATCGTCGTAGACGGCCTCCTCCTGAAGAGCCTGACCAACGCCCTGGACCACGCCGCCCTGGACCATGCCTTCAACTATCATCGGGTTGATGATGTTTCCAAAGTCGTCCACCGCAATGTATCGCAACAGCTTGGTGTCGCCGGTCTCTCCGTCCACCTCAACGACTGCGATGTGGGTGCCAAAAGGCCATGTGAAGTTTGAAGGATCGAATACGGAAGTGGCCTCCAGGCCGGGCTCAATGCCCTCGGGCATACTTTCGTACCAGTGCGCAGCCAGCGCGATCTCGGCAAAGGTCTTGGCTTCAGCTGGAGCGCCCTGAACGAACATCTGGCCGTTCTCGTAGACCACATCTTCTGGGGCAGCCTCCAGCAGGTTGGCGGCGACGCGTTTTGCCTTCTCTTTGATCTTGTCTGTGCTCATTCGGATGGCGCTGCCTCCGACGACCACGGAGCGGGAGCCGAAGGTCCCGACTCCCATCTGAACCTTGTCGGTGTCGCCGTGAATGATCTCGATGTCCTCTACGGGTATGCCTAGCTCTGCGGACGTCAGCTGAGCGAATGTGGTGTCGTGGCCCTGGCCGGTGGATGCGGCGCCGGTGTAAACTGTGACCTTTCCTGTGGGATGCACCCGAACCAGCGCGCTCTCCCAAGTCGGGGCGCGAGCGCCCAAGGTGTAGGCGACAGCTGAGGGAGCCATGCCGCAGATCTCAACGTAGGTGGACAGTCCGATGCCCAGATAACGTCCCTGCTCACGAGCCTCGGCCTGTTCTTTGCGGAAGTCTTCGTATCCCACCATCTCAAGGGCCTTGTCCAGCGCGGGTTCATAGTTGCCGCTGTCATAGGTCACTCCGGTGGCGATGGTGTGACCGTCCTCAAAGGGCGGTATCAGATTTTTGCGACGAACCTCCACCGGGTCCATACCGATCTCCAATGCGAAGCGGTCCAACATGCGCTCGATTACGTATGTCGCCTCCGGCCTGCCGGCGCCACGATAGGCGTCAACTGGCGTGGTGGAGGTGAATACTCCTGTCACGCTGCACTGGAGGTTGTCTATCGTGTAGGGCCCAACCAGTATTAGTCCAAAAAGATAGGTCGGAATGGCTGGAGCGAAGGTGGAAAGGTACGAACCCATATTGGCCTTCACGTCGACTCTGAGTCCTGTAATCGTTCCGTCGCTGTTGCCGACGATCTCTGCTTCGCAAATGTGGTCACGTCCGTGGGTGGTGGCAAGGTAGTTCTCCTGCCTGCCCTCGATCCACTTGATGGGCTTGCCGATCCTCTTAGCAGCTATCGAGGCGATGACCTCTTCAGGGTAGAGGTATAACTTGGAACCGAATCCGCCGCCAACATCGGGAGAGATGACGCGAATCTGGTGCTCGGGATGTCCTGTGACTAGGGCCAACAGCAGTCTCACCAGGTGGGGAATCTGGGAGGATGTCCACATCGTGAGCTGGTTGGTACCGGGATTGAAGTCTGCTATGACAGCGCGTCCCTCCATGGAGTTGGGAATCAGCCGCTGGTTGACGATACGCTCGGTAACTTTCACCTGGGCGCTGGATGCGGCGGCGGCGAAATCACCACCACCGACCTCCCACTCGAAGGCAATGTTATTCGGCGCGTCGTCGTGAAGCTGGGGCTGTCCGTCCTGGATGGCTTTTTCCATGTCCACGACTGCGTCGAGCTCTTCGTAGTCAACCTCGACCAACAGCGCAGCGTCTGCGGCGGCGGCGGGGCTGTCCGCGATTACGGCAGCCACAGCGTCGCCTGTGTATCTCACTTTATCGACTGCCAGAGGAGGATGGGGAACCTCCTTGGTGTCCGGCACAACCCAACCGCAAATCAGAGAGCCAAGCTCCTCATGGAGTTGTGCGCCAGTAAACGTCGCCACGACGCCGGGAGCGTCTTGGGCCGCCGAGGTGTCGACGTTTTTGATGTTGGCATGAGCGAAGGGGCTGCGAACAAGCGCCATGTGGAGCATGCCCACTAACTTAATGTCGTCAACATAAGTCCCTCTTCCAGTGATCAGCCGAGGGTCTTCCCGTCGCTTCATGCTTGCGCCTATGGCTGTCTGAGTAGTCACGGTGTCCTCCACATATTTACAGGGGTTCGATCAACTGCTGTGTCGGCCTGAGCAGTCGGGCCGTCAAATATATTCACGTTAATTCTGGGAATCCGTTGCTCGTCACTTGGAGGAAGCTGCCACCAAACCCTCCAAGTAGAGTCCAAGAATATCTGAATCCAGCCAACCAGCAATTCTAAAGACAAACACGCAAGAATACGCCTGATACTCTACCTCACTACTACCCCTATGGCAAGAGTCCGGATACTCTGTGTGTGGGCGAATGCCGCTGATTCACAGTTCTGTGTTTTCGGATGACTAAGCCTAAGAACTTGAGCTTGTGTCAGAAGATTCCCAATGGTGAATCACGCAGAGTGGCAATAGCGTTGTTGGAGTGTATTTGAGCGCTTCAGGGTCCGATTGACAACATCACCAGGCAGCCGCAAAGTCCGTGATATCTCAGTATGGCGTGGTCATGGAAACAGCGGATTCCATCTGGGAAATACCGCGCAAGGGACTTTCGCCTATTGCTCTCCGGGTGCTTCGTGGTTCCATTTAAGACCTTGAAGGTTTTGGTGATTTGTGGCCGGCACAAAAAAGCACACCAAGTACCTTACGGATAACTCGGATCGTGGGAGTTTCAACAGCCTTAACCCAAAAGGAGACGACCACATGTTAACCACAACGGTCATTGGCAGTCGGCCGAATCCTGACTCGTTGTCTTCGAGAAATCATGACACCTCCGGCTGGACAGTGGATCGCGATTGGGAATTCCAGCCGGAAGAACTGAAGGCCAAGCAGGGCGAAGCCATTGAGTGGGCGGCTCGCCAACAGGAAGCTATTGGTGTCGATGTCGTTTCTGATGAAGAGCAGCGTTGCGACAACTACGTTTCTTTTTCTGCCGTGGTCTGGATGGGTTCGATTTCGATAATCGCACAGTCGTCGACAAACGCTCTGGGGCTTGGGGTTGGAACGCGCCTAGGATCACGGGATCAGTTGCGTCAGCCGGGGTTTTTCTCGTTGACGACTTTCACTTCACACAGAACCTGACAGACCGCCAGATCAAAGTGACATACCGGGTCCGATGACAATAATCGACTCGGTGAAAAACGAATATTATCGCGATGAATCATCACTGGCAATGGATTTGGCTGCAGCCATTCGTAGGGAAGTGCGCGCTCTGGTGGAGGCGGGATGCGAAATTATTCAGTTCGACGCACCGGCATTCGGCCGGTATCCTGAGAAGATGATTGACTACGGTATTCGTGCCCTGGAAGCATGTTTCGACGGCATCGTCGGTGTCACGACGGCAGTCCACATCTGCCGTGGTTACCCGGTAGAAGGGTACGCCAAAGCCAACATAGATAACTACACTCGCATTGCTCTCACTCTTCCAATATCCAAGATCGACCAGGTCTCAATCGAAGGGTCGGGCTAGCCTATCGAACCACAATTCATGGACGCGTTCGGCGACAAAACGATAATATTTGGCCTGATCGACATCGGAAAACCCGAAGTTGAGACCGTCAGCGGAATAGAAGCTCAGATCAGGCGAATTCTCGAATATGTCGACCCCGACCGCCTCGCCTTAGGCCCTGATTGCGGGATGATTTTTCTTGATCCTGACACGGCCAAAGCCAAACTGACCAATCTAGCGCTAGCCACTCATCCAGTCCGAGAGGATGTCTAACCTGGCTCGACAGGGAATCAGACGCCCATAATTGCGGCATAAGGCTGGAACATTGACCCAAGCGCTCCACGGCGTTCGCATGCTGGACTTCTCTGGGCCTCATGCCACCAGGCTGTTGGCGGACATGGGGGCCGAGGCCTAAAAGTTGAGTCGGCCCACGCGTGGGACCTTCATCGGATGATCGTCGGGTCCGGCAACATGCCTGACGGAGACAGAGGCACCGATTAGTGGAACCGCTCTAATTGATTCATCACTCTGCGCCATAGCAAGCACGGTATCATACCCGACACCCGACACCCGACACCCGACCCCCGGATGGCAAGTCAATCTTTGAAGAGCTTGTCAGTGTCAGCGACGTGGTGATCGAGAACTTCCGATGACCCAGCCGCACTTTGGGGCAGCATAACGCCTTCATTTTTAGACTTCTTCTCGGCCTGTCACCACAGGTTATCGCGCAGTTGGAAGAGGGCGGAGTCACAGGCACGGAGCCTTCATACTAACCTTATGTCCAGGCATTGTTGAACATACCTTCCTCTGGTATACTTGACCCCGGTTTCGGCTCCCGGGGCAGAAAAGTGTTTCGAGGCCACGGACACTCGGTATTATTCTGATTATTGCAATCCCTGTGCGCGTGCCTCCTACCTCAGGATGTGACCTCCTGAAATACGTCAGTACGAGTGTGCCAGTTGGACGGCGACCGTGTGTTATTCCAGTGGCCGCCGTAGAACCAGAATTATACAATCGAACCTTATTAGAGATAGAGACCTGGAAAGGAGGCTGGCTATTGAAGTGGATTGATTACGCAACTCCCCATTCAGTAAGGGAAGCCGTAGACGTGTTGAGCGAGGCCGGTGGCCGTGCGAGGGTGATGGCAGGCGGAACAGACCTGTTGGTGGCTCTCAGGGCAGGAGTCTACGATATCGACCTGGTGGTTGACGGGAAGAACATCCCTGAATTGAACGAGATCACCTATGACCCCACGAACGGTTTGACCCTTGGCGCGGCTGTTCCTTGTTACAAGATATATGGCAACAAGGCCGTGGCCACCGCATATCCCGGACTGATCGACGCGGCATCGCTGATCGGTGGAACTCAGATTCAGGGCCGCGCCTCTCTGGGCGGAAACCTGTGCAATGCTACCCCAAGCGCCGACACCATTCCTCCGATGATTGCGCTGAAAGGCACCGCCAACATCGCAGGCCCCAACGGCAACCGCCAGGTCGCCATTGAAGACTTCTGCACCGGCGTCAGGCAGAATGCCCTCGGCTCAGACGAGATTTTGGTTTCGCTTCACTTACCCGCCCCCGTTGCCAACTCCGGCGCGAACTACATCCGGTTCATCCCCCGAAACGAGATGGACATCGCGGTAGCAGGAGCAGGAGTGTCGGTGGTCCTGGATAACGGCGATATCAAAGAGGCTCGCGTGTCCCTGGCATCGGTTGCTCCCACGCCGCTGTTCGTTCAGGAAGCTGGGGACGCCATTGCTGGCAAACCTGCCAATGATGAGACTGTCCGAATAGCATCCGGCATCGCTCGTGACGCCGCAAGGCCCATCACCGACATGCGCGGCACCATAGAATTCCGTCAGCACCTGTGCGAGGTGCTTACCCGAAGAGCCCTTAACACGGCCATCGAGAGAGCTAAGGAGAACAACTAGATGCCAGGAAAGACCTATGTACAGACGAATATCAACGGCGAGCATGTGGATTTCCTGTGCGAGCCTCGGCAGAGCCTGCTGGAGTGTCTGCGCGACGTGATCGGCCTGACCGGCACCAAAGAGGGTTGCAACGACGGCAACTGCGGCGCCTGCACCGTCGAGATGGACGGTCGCATCGTGACATCATGCCTGGTTCTGGGCGTTGAGGCCGAAGGCAAGGAGATCACGACCATCGAAGGTATCGCCGATGGCAGCACGCTTCACCCGATTCAGCAGTCCTTCCTTGAGAATGCCGCTCTGCAGTGCGGCATCTGCACACCCGGTTTCATTGTGGCGTCCAAGTCACTGCTGGATCAGAACCCCGACCCGACAGAACACGAGATTCGCTTCTGGCTCGCAAACAACCTCTGCCGCTGCACCGGCTACGACAAGATCATCCGAGCGGTGCAGGATGCGGCCGTCAAGATGCAGGAGGCTTAACGAATGGCAACTACCAGAGATTACGAACCAAACGTCGTTCTCTCCAATCAGGACTACAACGTGGTGGGCACAAGGCCCCTTCGTCCCGACGGAGCCGACAAGGTTACGGGACGCGCTCTATACGGCGCAGACTTCGCAGCGGCTGGATTGCTGAGTGGCAGCGTCCTTCGCAGCCCTCACGCTCACGCTCGAATCAAGTCTATCGACACCTCCAAGGCCGAAGCTCTCGATGGCGTGCGCGCCGTCGTGACCTCCGCGGACTTCCCTCAGGGAGGCGAAGGCCCTGTCGTGTGGCAGCGTGACAACGTGCTGGCGTCGGATAAAGCCCTCTACAGGGGCCATGCCATCGCCGCTGTTGCCGCCGCCAGCCCTCACATCGCCGAAGAGGCTGTGAGCCTCATCGAAGTTGACTATGAAGTCCTGACCCCCGTGACCGACGTTCAGTCTTCCATGAAGGGCGACGCACCTATACTTCACGACAGCCTGATGACAGACGAGTTGGGCGAGAAGGCCGACAAGGCCAGCAACGTCGCCTCACACTTCCAGCACGTCAAGGGCGACGTTAAAGCGGGATTTAAAGAAGCTGACGTGGTGATTGAACGAGAGTTCACAACCAAGACAGTTCACCAAGGCTACATCGAGCCTCAGGCCGCGACTGCTTTGTGGAACAACGACGGAAGACTGCACATCTGGTGCAGCACTCAGGGTTCCTTCGCCGCCCGCGACGCCTGCGCTAGGATCCTGGACATACCTGTCTCTCAGATTCGGGTCGTCCCGCTGGAGATCGGTGGAGGTTTCGGCGGCAAGATCGACGTCTATCTGGAACCTGTGGCGGCTCTCTTGTCCAAGAAGACCGGAACGCCGGTCAAGCTAGTAATGTCCCGCGCCGACGTGCTTCAGGGCACCGGCCCGACACCCGGTTCTTACGCGAAGATCAAGATCGGCGCGAAGAAGGACGGCACAATCACCGCCGCCCACGCATACCTGGCAATGGAAGCCGGAGCATATCCCGGCTCGCCAGTGGGCGCAGGGGCCATGTGCGTGCTGGCGCCTTACGACCTGGAAAACGCGCTTGTGGATGGCTACGACGTTGTCGTCAACAAGCCCAAGACCGCTGCATACCGAGCCCCCGGCGCTCCCAACGCGGCGTTTGCCGGCGAGCAGGTCATTGACGAGGTCGCCAAGGCAATAGGAATGGACCCAATTGACTTCCGCATGAAGAACGCAGCCAAGGAGGGCACCCGCCAGGTTCACGGCCCCACCTTCCCGCGAGTCGGATATGAAGAAGTCCTGGAAGCTATGAAGAGCCATCCCCATTACAATGCGCCTTTGGACGGCCCCAACCAAGGCCGGGGCGTCGCTGTGGGATTCTGGTTCAACATCGGCTTCGACTCCGCGTGCAACATCGCGGTAAACGCCGATGGCACCGTAACCTTGCAAGAAGGTTCCACCGACATCGGTGGGACGCGAGCATCCATCGCCATGCAAGCCGCCGAAGTGCTGACCCTCCCATACGAGAAGGTTCATCCTACCGTGGTGGATACTGACACGATTGGCTTCACCGCAGTCACAGGCGGCAGTCGCACCACCTTCGCCACCGGCTGGGCAGCCTACGAGGCCGCTCAGGATGTCAGGACGAAGATGATCGACCGAGCAGCCCAAATCTGGGAAGTGGACGCCGACACGATTGAGCTTGAAGACGCCGTGTTCAAGTCGAAATCCGATCCAGAACTCAGTATGACGTTCGCGGAACTGGCCGGACAGCTAGGCCGATCTGGTGGAGGAATCACCGGCACAGCCGCCGTCAGCCCCTCTGGAGTAGGCGGAGCCTTCGCCGGAAACATCGTGGACGTTGAGGTCGACCCGGAAACCGGCAAGACCGAAATTCTGCGGTTCACTGTTGTGCAGGACGCTGGCAAGGCTATCCATCCCAGCTATGTCGAAGGACAGATGCAGGGCGGGGCCGTTCAGGGCATTGGTTGGGCGCTCAACGAAGAGTATTACATGAGTGACTCCGGCACGATGGACAACGTCTCTCTGCTGGACTATCGCATGCCCACGAGCCTGGACCTGCCTATGATCGACACGGTGATCGTCGAGGTTGCCAACCCCGGCCATCCGTATGGTGTCCGAGGAGTGGGCGAAGCGCCGATTATCCCGCCGACGCCCGCTATCGCCAACGCTATCGAGAACGCCATCGGCACGCGCCTGTTCGCTCTGCCGATGAACCCCGCGGCGGTAGCCAAGGCCGTGATGGACAAGTAACGGCAAGACCTCTCTTGTAGAGTCAGACGTTTCGCCGTCTCTATCAGGATTGATCGAACTCCAAAGCGTGAGCGCCCGACCTCGGTATTCTGAGGTCGGGCGCTCAGTGTTTGTAAAATGATCGAAAGGGAACACAATTGACCAAATCACGGTATATTATGGACGACGATTGGGTTTATTAGCGGGAACGGCTAGCTGCTCTTGAACATAACTTGGACCCTGGAACGATCAACGCTCTTAAAGCTATCGGCGTATCGAGTGGGTGGGATTGCCTAGAGGTTGGGGCCGGTGGCGGATCAATAGCAGAGTGGCTTTGCAAAAACGTAGGCCCAGAAGGAAAAGTCACGGCAGTTGATCTAAATACCCGCTTTATCGACGTGCTTGAGTATGCAAACCTTGAGGCACGAAAACTCAATGCGGTGACCGAAGATCTGCCCCGACGCGAGTACGATCTTGTCCATGCACGATTTTTGCTGGCGCATCTTCCTGAGCGAGAATCTGTATCAGTCAAGTTGTCTCAGACGCTCAGGCCTGGGTGGTGGATACTGGTCGAAGAACCCGATTTCGGCACGGAGGAACCAGACCCCTCAGGAGAAGCTTCGATGCGACGGTTGTTCAAAGCTGGAATGGCCGCAATTCACAAACATCTGGATAACCGAGGTGTGGACCGGCATTTTGGGAGTCGGCTGTTCGGCAAGTTGAACTCACTGGGGGTTACTCATGTGAAGGCCGTTGGTCGCTCCATTACGACGCAGGGGGGAACGCGCGAATCGAAAGAGATGTCCTTCACTACGGAGCAATTACAGGTAGGTTACATAGCCACAGGGTTGATTTCTGAACGGGAATATTCGGAGTTCAAATCTCTATTCGATGATGAGAGCTTCTCCTGGCGTTTTAACCTCATGACTTCAACCTGTGGTCAAAAACCAGAATAACCGATACTGCCGACTCAGTACGTTTATACGAGGAATGAGCGCAACACACGGCGTCACGTCATGAGACAACCCAGTGTGATTCTGATTGGGGCCCCTCCGATGATCGGCAAGACGACGATAGCCCGCAGGTTCGCCGCGGGGCTGGACTATGGGACGATGTCGACAGACGATCTGGGCCAGTCTATAAGGGCCGTCACCACTCCCGACTCTCACCCAAACCTTCATCTCATGAGCGGGATCGACCATCGAGAATACTACGTGTCGCGTTCGACCGAGCGGTTGATTCAGGACGCCGAGAATCAACACCAGGCTTCATGCCTGCCGTCGAAGCAGTTATCCGTCGCATGCGGACTGGGCAGGCCCCATCGTCATCGAGGGCTGGACGTTGATGCCTGAAGCCGTCGCAAATCTAAACCTTAGAAGCGTTGAGTCGTTGTGGATGGTGGCTGAGGACAGCTTTCTGGAGCAGAGGATTCGACGGAACGAGGATTTCTGGCACGGCGTATCTGACGAAGAATTGATGATTCAATTGTGCCTCGAGCGAAGCATCTGACACAACAACCGCACTAGGGCAAGAGCGGAACAACTTAGGATGAAGGTCGTCTATGTTGAGTCTAACGCGACGCCTGATGATCTATGCGACCTGTGCCTGCGAACGCAGTGAACATTGCCATGCTGAGCCGCGGCGAAGCTTCCGGTCGCGTGTGAGTCAGCCATTGCCTATCTGACGTCAGAATCTTCGAGGCCCCCCTCTCGCAATGACAGGCTAGCCCACAGCTAAAAGCTGATTGCTGACGGTTCCCTGACACCCGAAAACCTGATACCCACGAACCTATTACGGAACCCACTTAGTGGCGTCGGCCCGCAACTCGGCGCGGAAGTCGGGGTGGGCTATGGCGATTAACGCCTCGGCCCGTTCTCGATGGTTCCTGCCTACAAGCTCGGCGACGCCGTACTCGGTCACGATGGTGTCCGCCCAGAAGCGGGGGATCGTCACGATCTCGCCCTCGGCGAATCTGGCGACGATTCTCGAAATTGCGCCGTCTGCAGCAGTTGAGTAGAGCAGAGTTATCGCTCTGCCGCCTCTGGAGTAAAGAGCGCCCATGTGAGTCTCGGGCTGGCCGCCGATGCCGTTGTACATCTGGCCCCCGAAAACGCTCTCGGAGTTTATCTGTCCGACGAGATCAACGCTCAGGGCGTTGTTTAGGCCCACCTGCTGGTGGTTCTGGGCGATGAGCCAGGGGTCTAACAGATAGTCTGGCTCGTAAAGCTCAAAGGTCGGGTTGCCGTCGATGACTGCCAGGTCTCGGTCGTCTGACCCACTCCAGGCGACTGCGACTGCCTTGTTCTTGTGGATGGTCTTGCGGCTGCCGTTGATGACCCCCGAATCCACCAATTGCGCGATACCGGGAACAGTAAGCTCGGAGTGCAGGCCCAAATCCAGCTTGTCGTCGAACACGCCCAGTTTGGGCAAGTATGTGGCAGGTGTTCCCACGCCGATCTGAATTGTGGAGCCGTGTTTTATCAGCTTTTTGACGTTCTCAGCGATAGCCACAGCCGCAGGAGGAGGGTCGTCGAGCCCCAGAACCGTCTTGAGGCGTTGGACGTCCAGCACACTAAACCGCGAGGCCATTGGAGCCAGCCTGTTGGGGTTCACCTGCTGGATTATCTGCTCCAGCGCGATGCGCTTTTCGTCCTCTAGCCCTGAAACCATCTCTATCAGAGTTTCACGGGTGGTCTCTGGCGGCTCAATCTTCACCATCTTGTCAAAGGAGCTTACAGGCAGGAAGCAATCGCCAAAAGTGCGGATCATGCTGGGATTGACCTCGGCTATCACCTTGTGCGCCCTTCGAGCGTACGACCGTTTGAACCAGGAGTGAGGGCCGAACCCGACCATGCCGTTTTCGTCAGGAGGAGCGGTGGTGACTAGCACAGTGTCGATCGGTTTGGCATTATCGGGGCGTTCGTCGTTGGTCTTGAAGGTGAGGGAGAATCCCAGCGGCAAGTACGGCGCGATGCCTTCGTTCTCATAGGCTCTGGCGAAGGGCCCGATGAAGTTCTCAACCTCGACATGGAAGCCCGCATCCAGCAGAGCGCCGACGTCGAACCCAGGGGCGGATATGGAAATGGTCACATCCGACAGTTCAGGGCTGCGAGCAATGAGCGCGGCCACAAGTGTCATTGGCTGTTCAGTCAGCGGTATCACCACTCGGTCGCCGCTCTTGACGATGGACACCGCTTCCTCAGCGGAGGCCAGCCTGCTTGCGTAATCGTCCCGCCACGTCATACGTGTGCTCCCTGGAATCGTCGGGTTATTGGAAGATCGTGTTGCGCGCCGTCGCGCCCAAACTCGTCTTATGAGACGAGATTCTGCCATGATACAACAAGGAGGGTAGAGTAGGCATTGAGTGTCAACGATCCAGCCCACGATGAGGCGAAGGTTGAACAGGGGGTCAGTTCCGGATTGACGTCAATCGCTGTCCAGTACGGCGCGGACTTTCAGGGACATCTCGTTCATGGCCACGGACTTCTGCATGAACCCGCCTTCCGGCTCCTGGATTCCGCCGCCTTTGGCCATGTCATCGAAATACCCTGACATGAACAGGATTTTGCCATCAGGATGTACTGACTTGAAATGTTCCGCCAACTCGCGGCCTCCCATGACCGGCATGACCACATCCGTCAACAGG
>Ga0208830_1000630_pt1 | contig 17006 bp, 14 predicted proteins | sample DeeseametaMP2634_FD_184169 | JGI IMG/M metagenome (GOLD analysis project Ga0208830, IMG submission 184169) | Marine microbial communities from the Deep Atlantic Ocean - MP2634 (SPAdes) | ecosystem: Environmental > Aquatic > Marine > Oceanic | place: Northeast of Antigua and Barbuda, North... | reverse complement strand
GGCGATCTGCCGGAGCGCTATGTGGCGACACTTGCCGGAGCGGTTCGAGCGGATGTCAACATAGATTTTGGCGCTGGCACATTGATCGTCGGCCCCCTCCCAGAAGCGTCGGCAGACCTGATCGACGCAAACTATTTTGGCCGGCGCGGCAGAACGAAAATACGTAGGACCGGAGACACCGCGATCGTCGACGTCACCATGGATGGCCGAAACTTCTTCAGGCACTTCGATAACGTGCGTTGGGAACTGGCGCTGTCCTCAACGCCTCAGATCACCTTTGATCTGGACGGAGGCGCCGCTGACATGGACGTCGATCTCAGCGGCCTGAGGGTGGCTGACCTGGATGCCAACATCGGAGCGGCAGATATCAGCATTGTGCTTCCCGAAACAGGCACGGTCAGGGCGGATATCAGAGGCGGCGCGGCGGAGATCAACATCAGGATTCCAGAAGGCGTTGCGGCGAGGATCACCAACAATTCGAGTCTCAGTTCTGTGGATATCGACACTGACAGGTTCCCGAAGTTCGACAGGGTTTACGAATCGCCGGACTTTGACACCGCCGACAATCGCGTAATATAGCACATCAATGTGGGAGCGGCAGACGTCAGCGTTCGCTTACACACTCGGACATTCAAATACAAGAACGCGGGAGCGCGTGGAGCGAGGGCAGGTCGTTGTGTCTGCCCTTGTTTGTGTTACAGGAGGGTCGGTTGGGGTTGTCGCGATAATGCCGAGGGCAATACAATGCAGTACGCCATCGAATTGACTCCACATTACGGAGGTACGGATGTACGCGATTGATCTTTCAGGACAGAATGCCGTGGTATTCGGCGTGGCGAATCAGCGGAGCATCGCATGGTCGATCGCTCGGACGCTAGACGAGGCTGGCGCGACGCTCGTGCTGGCCTATCAGAACGAACGCCTGCGGAGTAGCGTTGATAAGCTGGTTGGAGGTCTCAACAACGAACCTTTGCTGGTCGAATGCGATGTGAGCGAGGACGCCAATATCGAGGCGATGTTCAAGCAGGTGGAAACTGAACTTGGGCATGTGGAGACCGTCGTTCACAGCATCGCGTTCGCCAATCGCGACGACCTGGGCGGCAGGTTTGTAGACACTGGTCGGGACGGGTTCAGGCTGGCGCTGGACATCAGCGCGTATTCGCTGGTTCCAGTGGTCAGGTATGCCGCGCCACTCATGTCTGAGAACGGCGGAAGCGTCCTGACGCTGACTTTTATGGCGTCAACCAAAGTGTTCCCCGGATATAACGTGATGGGGACCGCAAAGGCGGCGCTTGAGAACGAAGTGCGACAGTTGGCTTCGGATTTGGGGAGAGACAATATCCGGGTGAATGCCATATCTGCGGGGCCGTTGGACACATTGTCCTCTCGGGCCATCAGCAATTATCGGGACATGAAGCGTGTTCACGCCGAACGCTCGCCGATGGGACGAAATATCACCCACGATGAGGTGGCGAACACCGCCCTGTTTCTGTCCAGCGGAATGGCGAGCGGCATAACGGGCGTGGTGCTTCACGTTGACACCGGTTATCACATAATGGGAATTTGATCGAATGAATTGGGCCGAGACTATCACACAATCCTTGAAGGACAACGACGTGTCTCTGGTGGCATATGTGCCTGATATCAGCATCCACCAGGTGACGAAAATATTACAGGACGACCCGTATTTCCATGTGGTCTCCGCGACTCGCGAAGAAGAAGCAATCGGCATCGCGGCTGGAGCATACGCGGTTGGCCGAAATGCGGCTGTGTTCATGCAGTCCAGCGGTTTTGGAAACTGCATAAATGCCCTCGCCAGCCTTTGCATTCCCTGCAGGATACCGATTCCGATGTTCATCAACATGCGGGGCGAGGTGGGCGAGTTCAACATAGCGCAGGTGGCGATGGGCAGGGCGACTCGGCCAATTCTCGACGTGCTGGGACTGCCCTATTACACCCTGGACACGGTGGATAGGCTTGACCAACAGGTCAGCGGAGCGTTGCAGCTATGTTACGCGTCGCGCCAACCGCTGGCGTTGTGCCTGACGCCGATGCTGCATGGAGGCAAGATTGCATAGATTCAGCGCGACCAAGATGCTATTGGAACACCTGGGGGATAGGCCGGTGGTGGCGAACCTCGGCCCTTCGACAGACGAACTTTGGCACTCAGGAGACCGAGACCGGAATTTTTACACATACGGCTCGATGGGCCTCTGTTCGTCTATCGCTCTGGGGATGGCTTTGTCCACAGACGAGCAGGTGATTTCGCTTGATGGCGACGGTTCTCTGTTGATGAACATGGGGACTATTGGGACCATCGGCAGAGAAGTACCGTCCAACCTGATTGTGGTTGTATGGGACAATGAACAGTGGGCTCAGACAGGCTATCAGGCCAGTCACACCGCCTTTGGGACCGACCTAGAGCAGGTGGCTCGTGGCTGCGGAATCGAAAAGACGGCGACCGTGCGGGACGAGGAAGAGCTTTTGTCGGTATTTCATCAGGCTTTGGATGAAGAGGGGCCGTGGTTCATCGTGGCGAAGATTCAGGAGGAGGAGTATCTTCCTGTGTCACCTGTGGAACCTGAGATGACGCTGTACCGATTCCGAAAGTCGTTCGGGGATTAGGCTAAGCGGAACACAGGGGAGAGATCAATCGGCGCTCTGGAGCGCTGGGCGGGTCGTTTCGGCTCGTTCGGGTTCTGATCGGACGATCTGCCCTCTGAGTTGAGGCATGGCGATTCCAACCAAACCGACGGTCACGAATCCAATTGACGTGAGAATCATGATTGCCGTCGCCGGACTTGCGACATCCGCGATGGCTCCGATTATCAGCGCGCCAATTGGTCCCGCGCCGATTGCCAGGGATATGACTCCAAGGGCGCGCCCTCGCATCTCTGGTTTTGCCGACAGCACAACTATCGTTGCCTGCATCGTGCCGAACCCCGCTGTTCCGAGTCCCAATAGGATCAACACGACGAGCGCCACATTGTAGTTTTGCGTCAGAGCGAAAACGAAGCACATGACCAGGCCTGCAAGCGATCCGTATAGATAGACCCTGCCGTGGTACTTCATGTTGCCGATAGACGCAATTGTGATCGATCCCATGATGGCGCCGAGGCCATCCGCGCCCATGAGAAGCCCCATGAGTCCAGGGCCGACGCCGAGGGTTTGGGTAGAGATGACAGGGACCATTTGCATATACGGGAACAGCAGCAGGTTCATGAACACCGTGATAATTATGGTTGCCAGGATTACACGATTGCCCCGCACGTAGGCGAAGCCCTCGGCCAGGTTTTTGAAGATGTTTGCCGAAGTGATGGCCGCTTCCCGCCTGGGTGGCATATTGACGGCGGCCAAGAAACCGATGGCTATCACCATGCAGGCGCATACCGCCACGAATCCGCCTGTGACATCGACCACAGCGATGAGCGCTCCGGCGACTGTCGGTCCCAACATGCGGCTGGAGTGCATGCCCACGGAGTCCAAAGCCATGGCGTTGGTCAGTCCTTCACGGCCTATCAGGTCGGGAAGTATGGAACGGCGAGCAGGCATGTCGAATGCCCATCCCAACCCGGTGATGAACACCATGACGTAGGCGTGCCAGAACTCGGCGTGTCCAGAGAGCAATAGAGCGATCATCCCAACCGACGCTAGAAGGTTAATGACCTGGGTGGTCAGAAGCAGTTTGAGTTTGTTGAGCCTGTCGGCCAAGACGCCACCGAAGGCTCCAAACAACAGCAACGGAGCCATCCCGAAAAAGCCAACCAGCGCGACGTAGAACGGGGACTCGGTTATTTCCAACACAAACCACACCAACAGCGTCATCTGCATCCATCGAGATATGTACCCGAAGAAGTTGGCGGCCCAAAGAGGGCGAAAGCTCCTGTGACGGAAGGCATCGAAGGTGTGGAGCATACTTGGAGGGTGAGGCCTTAATAGTGAACGATAGGACATGAATATCTCGTCATGTATTCTATCTTAGAAACCTGGCAAGCGAAAGGTGTTCTGGCTGCCCAATTCGGGCTCAGCCGAACTGCTGGTTGCAGTCTAGCAGGCTATGAGTTTGAAGGCACGACCGATTCGACGGCGCGACGAGGAATCCAACCTTGGAGGTCGGTGGCAGGAACTCGGATGCGCGACCAGTTGCCGCGAACTTCGATTAGCTCAGTTTCGGCGCCGCTATGCAGGATGAACTCTTCGGCGTATTGAGGCCCAGGGCCGCTCATGACGCCGACTTCACTGGCGACTATGACGGTCGTGTCGTCGTATTCAGATTCGCTCTGCAAACTGCCTGTCAACAAGATCGCTGACAGAACCAACAGAGCGCCGGTGATTCCAGCAGTGATTAATGACGGATGCTTGATTGAAGGCATCGCCTTGATGATCCACCAGGCGATGGAGCCTGCGAACGCGAACCATGCTACCAGCATCAGACCGGCGGTGGTGTTGGTTGACTCGAATGGCATTGCGTTGGCGAAAGAGGTCAGCGAGTTGCCAAATTCTGCTGGCTCCAATTCGTCGACGGTCTGAGATTGGACGAAACTGAGGTTCGCCTGAATGTCCCCGTCGCGAGGGGCAAGACGCTGGGCTTTCAGGTAGTTGAGGATGGCACGACCCAGGTCGTCCTGTCTGTAATAGGCATTGCCAAGATTGTAGAAAAGGTCTTCGTCCTCGTGTCCCAACCCCACGAGCCGTTCGTAGGACCGGGCGGCTTCCTGATAACGCTCAGAGTTGTAGAGGTCGTTGGCCGATGCCATCGCATCGGCTGGAGATGGAGATTGGGCAAAGGCAGGCTGGGCGCCGTAGAATGCCCATCCGATACCGAGCAAGACGATTGTCAAGGCGAACAGTTTCACTGATCGAACTCCCATTCAAGCTCGTCGATCAGGCGTTCGGTCTGATCCAGCACCCCTTCGACAGAGTCGCCCAACTGGGCGGGGCCGAATCGTCCGTCTTGTGTCAGATTTAGGAGTGAAACAACTTCCTGCGCCAGACTGGGACTGATGTTGGCCTGGGTGAGGAGGGAGGAGACTTCGTCATGGGTTAGGCCGTAGGTCGGTCGATCAAGCCTTGTGGTCAAGTATGCGATCAGCGCGCCTTCCGAAGCCGCGAAGTGGTCTGTGTCTGATTGTTTGGCGTATTGGAGCATCGAAAGCGCTGTGTTTCGCGCGAAGGCCGCGTTGTCAACTTCACCGCGGCCAAGTAGCAGCCGTTCCTTGAATCTCCAACCCGCGCTTGCGACTAGCAATACGATGGGCAAAGCCCACAGCGCCCAGTAGAGCGGGCGAGACGTCAGGGGTGAACCACTGACACTCAAGGACGATGGAGCGGATTTGATGTGGCGAATGTCTGAGTCTACCTGTTCGATTACCAGTTTTGCAGGCGCGTTTGGGAACCCGTTGGCTTGCGCCGTGGCGTCTAGGGACACGGTCACCGCGATTGGTCGAGTGGATATGGTCCGGTAGCGTTCCTCTTTGGGATCGAAGAAGGCATACTCTACGACTGGAATGTTTAGGAATCCGCTTGTTTTGGGGATCAACACTCTGTGGTAAGTTCGTTTCCCGCCGAACTCGCCGCTGGTTGTGTATGTGACGGTGTCTGGCGGGTTATCGAACACGCGCCAACCCGGCATGTCGGGCCAGCCAGGTTCGGGCAAGACGTCCAGATTACCCTCGCCAGACACGCTAATCGTCAGAGTCACAGGTTCGCTTGAGGATATGTCGTTTGTGTCCACAGACGCAGAAATATCGTAGGAACCCACGGCTCCAGTGAAGGACTGTGGGGCGCCTAGAGGCAATGGCCTGACAGTCACAGATACGGGCATAGAGGCCTGTGGACTCCTGGAGCCTCCAAAGAATCCCGTGGATATCTCCATCACTGCCGGATCGATTTCAAGTTCACCTACAACAGTCGGAAAAAGGATCGACGAAGTCTCGGTGACCGAGTATCGCCGGCCCGCGGTGACTGTGTTGTATGTGTGCCTTTCGTCTTCCTGAATATTCCAGAATCCGGTGAAGGCGGGAGCGCGATACCGTTGTCCGCGTCCGAACGATCTAGCATCGTATAGCCTGACGGTGTAAGCGATCTGTTCGCCGAGGTAGGGAGTTTCGTTGTCTACTTCAGCGGCGACGAAGAAGTCCTGGCCCGAGAGGGCGCGCGACGTGGGCGTGGGTGGAACGGAACTGCTTCCAGCTCGGCCCGTGCCTCGAACTACCGTTACCTCGATGGGGTGGGTCTCGAACTCGGTTCCATTAATCACGACCTTGACGGGGTCGATGGTCAGCAAGCCCTCTCTCAGAGGCTGGAGTCGAAAGGAGAAGTTAAATTCGGCAGAGGCTTTGCCGTTTGTGATGGTGATCTGGGATGCGGTGCTTCTCCCGATGATCTGCGCCCCTTCGATGTCAGGCAGGACGGGCAAGGGCACGTTCGTCTCACCGACGATTGTTACGGTGAGGGTCACAATGTCGTCTGTCGAGACTGTGGTGCGGTCTACATGCGCCGTGACCGGCATGACCTGGGCGTGAGTAGCACCAACGTTGATTGCCAACGTCAGAGTCAGTATCAGCGCGAGGGTCGTGAGTTTGACGGTTTTTGTGAGCATTCAGCTACCAGTTTTGTTCCGGCGGGGGGCCGGACACTACCAACACCTGTTGAATTTTGCTCTGGAGGGTTTCGGTGTTCTCTCCCACCGATTGAAGCAACTGACGAGCCTGTTCTTCGGTAAGTCCTTCGACTGGATCGGGCTGAGGTTCCTGTTCGGATTCAGGGTTGGATTGGGTCGGTGGTGGTTGATCTGGGGACGCGCCCGGCCCTGGCTGCTGTTCCTGCTCTTCCTCTTCGCCCTGTTCGTCGAGTTGCTGTTCTTGCTCGCCATCGGGCGGTTGATCTTCTTCGGAATCACCTTCTCCGGACTGGGGTTGTTCCTGTTCTTGCAGTCGCAGGAGCGCCAATTCGAGGTTGTATTTGGCGTCCAAATCGGTTGGGTCGATTCTTAATGCCTCTTTGTACGCCTCGATTGCCTCTGGATATTGCTCAGACGTGAACAGGACGTTGCCAATGTTGAAGAGACTATTTTTGTTTATCTCATCGTCGTCAGCCATGACCAACGCGCCCTGATACAGGTTTTGGGCTTCTTCGAGGCTGTCCATTCGGTACAGGGCGTTGCCTGAGTTGTACTCTGGTTCCGGGCGTTCCGGCATCTGTTCGTCCGCGCGAGCGTAGGCTTCCAGAGCGGCTCCATAGTCCCCTGCATTGAAAGCTTCATTCCCCTGGGTGATGGTGAGCGGCCCGTCGCGTTGAGGCAGCGGCCCCGGTCCGTCGGCCAGCGGGCTGTCAGCGTTGCAGGCGAACAGGGCCAATGACGCGACCGTCACGGCGGCAAGGGTCAGGAAAGGTCGCAGTCTCATGCTGGTTCTCCCTCCTGGCTTGAATTGGTTGGGCGCGACCTGGTCTTCACGCGGTCAGGAATCAATTCCGCAGCCACCAACGCGACCAGCGCCGCGGCGAGGAAAATCTGGAAACGCTCAACTCTCTGAGTCTCGAACTCGCTGTGTATTGAAACTTTGTCGAGGTTGCTGAGTTCTGCGGCGATTGATTCTGCCGCCGTTGGGCTTCCACCAGCCCTGAAGTATCGCCCACGCCCGGCGTTGGCGATGTCTTTAAGCGTGTCTTCGTCAAGCCGGGACAGAACTGTCTGGCCCTGTCGATCCCTCATGAATCGAGTGTTACCATTGAACGTCCCTGGCTCTGGGATAGGCTGGTCCTGGCCAGTGCCAAGTCCGACGGTGTAAACGAGCACGCCCTCATCAACGGCGGCTTTGGCGGCGTTCACGGGATTCCCTTCGTGATCTTCGCCGTCGGTGAGTATGACGATCACCTTTTGGCTGGCTCTCGTTTCGTCGAATCCCTTGATGGCGGTCTCTATGGCATCGCCGATGGCCGTTCCCTGACGCGAGATCATACCCGGGTGCGCGTCTTCCAAAAATGATTTGGCGGTCACGTAGTCGAAAGTCAATGGAAACTGGATAAAGGCCGCTCCCGAGAACAGAACCAGCCCCACTTCATCACCTCCGAGTTTCGACATGAGGTCTGAGATTTCCAGCTTGGCTCTGGTCAAGCGGTCGGGCTTGATGTCTTCTGCCAGCATGCTGTTGGAAATGTCGAGGGCGATCATTACCTGCGATCCTTCCTGTTCGACGATTTCAACCTCTGATCCCCATTGAGGTCTTGATAGAGCGACGATCACCAGCGCAAATGCGATGAACCACAGTCCGAATTTCGCCGTGCGGCCTCGTCGATTAACCGACGCGTGAAGACGGGCGATGAGGTCAGGGCTTCCAATACGGAGTATGTCGGTGTCGCGCTTCTTGAGCGACCAGTACAGGACTGCCGCCGCGACTGGCAGCGCCAACAGGAATAACAGGAAGTCCGACTGTCCGAAGGTCATGGCAGCGTCCTGAAGAAAGTGAGGCCTGCCAATAATTGAAACAGCAACAACAAAGGGACTGGCACGAGAAACCAGCCCGCAAGCTCACGGTGTCGTGTGAACTGTCGGACTTCGACCTCTGACGTTTCGAGTTCGTTTATCTCGTCATATATCTCCCGCAACCCTTCGGCGTCTGTTGCGCGGAAGTACAGCCCTCCGGTGGTGTCGGCGATTTGCTGCAAAGTTTCTTCATCAAGCTCGAATCTCTGAATGATCAACTGGTCGCCGAAGGGGCCACGGTGGTTGGTCAGCACACCGTCAGGGTTGCCCATTCCGATTGTGTAGACTTTGATTCCGAGAGCTTCTGCGGCAATAGCGGCTGTGATGGGATCGACGTTGCCCTTGTTATTGACTCCGTCAGTGAGCAGGACGACAATCTTCGAGACGGATTCAGAGTCTTTGAGCATGTTCGCGCCTGTCGCCAGCCCGAGGCCGATTGCGGTGCCGTCTTCCAGACCCAGGGATGCGGCGAGGTCCAGGTCTTCGAGCATGAAGGACAGAACGCGATGGTCGATGGTGGGTGGGCTTTGGATAAAGGCCTCACTGGCGAACACGACGAGGCCGATGCGGTCGTATTTTCGCTGGTCGATAAAGTCGGCAATCACGTCCGTGGCTGCCTCAAGGCGGTTCAGAGGCTCGAAATCCAGAGCGCCCATGCTGCCGGATATGTCGAGGGCTAGAGAGATGTCCACGCCTTCGCCGCTGATGATCTCGCGTGCTTCGCTCAACTGAGGTCGGGCCGCTGACACGACCACCAATGCCACCGCGATCCAACGGAGAGCCGGTAGGAAAGGACGAAGCGTAAGGCGCATGGACCGCCCTTCGAACTGCGTCAGATTGTTGTCTGAATATCGCATTCCAGCCGGCTTTGTCCTCTCACGGGCGAATCGCGGGTATAGCGCGAGAGCCAATACCACGGGAAGCAGAGCCAAAACCCAGGGAGTGGCGAAGCTCACGAGGCAACCTTGCTGAGGGGTTTCTCGTCGGGCTCCACGGGCGTTGTGGGTTGTGGTTGGAGTCGTCTGACGGCGGACCTGGTGTCGTGCGCCACGTCCCAGGCTGTATCCACGTCAGGCTGGAATTCAGTGAACTTTATCATGTCGCAGTCACGCAAGATTCGTCCCACGATGTTGTATTCTTCGGGAGGGACGGAGGAATTGCGAATCTGTGTTTTGGTCTCGAATGTTGTCAGGTCGAGCGCGGGCAGGCCAAATTCGCGTTGCAGGTATCCTCTGAGTGTGTCGGCCACCAATGTGTAATGCTGTTTGAAGTGCTTCGAAGAAGGCAGGTCGAGTTCTTCGATGGCATCAAGTTGATCCATTGCGATCTCGAAGGGCGACCTGGGGTCAAAGGACGCGCCAGCCAAATCTGCGGCGGTGCGCCGCTGCCATATGAGGAATGCCGCCAGGGCCAAGAGTCCTATGGCCGAGGCTCCTCCAATTGCCCAAGGCCATAGAGAGGGAACGGTTAACTCAGCCGGAGGCTTGATGTCCCTCAACTCGGTGTCGTCCGTCCGGAGGACGGAGAGTATCGAGACACTGATAGGCCGAACGGTCTGTTCGATGACGCTGCGGTCTGGTTTTTGAATTGTGACATTGAGCGGCGGTGTTGTGTGTTCTCCAGGGGCGAACAGCGCTACTTCGATTACCTGTGATGTGGTCAGAGTTCCGTCTTCGTTTACGCTGGTCGCGACAGGTTCCTGGCTCATTACTTCGAAGCTGCCCCACTCCGCCGGGAGTCTTGGGAATATGATGTTGTGACCCTCCGGGTGTATGGCTGAGATTGTAAGCGTGAACGGGTCGCCCACTGTCAGGTTCTGATCTGGAAGCGAGAAACCGATCCCGACCTGGACGGCCTGAGCATGCATGATCACAGGGCCGACGACCAACGTCGATGCCGTCGTGATGATGGCGATCAGCGCGGCAATCGGAAGATGGCGGATTGATACCCCTCGCGCAACGTTCAAAACATTCTCGGTCATCTGGCGCGGCGTCTTGATCGCCGGGCGAAAAATTCGTTGAGTTCGACAACGTAATCTTTGTCGGTCGAAATCTGTATATGGTCGATAGCCAGAGATGACAGCAAGCGACGCTTCTGTTGCTCCAGATCTAGGGTTCGAGCTTCGAAAGCCTCTCTCCAGGCTTTGTTGCTGGTGTCCACCCATTCAAGCTCGCCGGTCTCAGCGTCCTCAAGCACCATCAGACCGACGTCTGGAATCTGATGTTCCATCGGGTCGTGGAGGTCCAGTGCTATGACGTCGTGTCGCCGATTTGTGGCAGCCAGGGGCCTGCGGAGGCTCTCTGGTTCGACCAGGAAATCTGATATTAGAAAAGTTATGCTCCGGCGTTTCACTACACGATTTATAGTGTCGAGGGCCGATTCGATGGACGTTCCCCTGCCTTCAGGGGTGAATACCAGCAGGTCCCGCACCATTCTCAATACATGCCTTTTGCCTTTTCTCGGAGGCACGATTAGCTCAGGTTTGTCGGTGAATATCAAGAGGCCGACCTTGTCGTTGTTTGTGGTGGCGGCGAAGGACAGCACGGCGGCCAACTCTGCCGCCAACTCTCGTTTGAATTGCCCGGTAGTGCCGAAGTCAGACGATCCACTAGCGTCCACTGCAAGGAAAACAGTTAGTTCTCGTTCCTCCTGGTATTTTCGGATGTAGGGCGTGTTCATGCGGGCCGTGACGTTCCAGTCGATTCGCCGGACATCGTCCCCTGGGCTGTAGGGGCGCATTTCGTCAAATTCCATGCCCATGCCTTTGAACACAGAATGGTACTCACCAGCCAGACTGTCAGTGACCAGATGTCGGGCGGTGATCTCTATCCTCTTGATCTTTTCGGCGAGTTCTTCGGTGAGTATTGTCATTTGTTGTGTTTGCTACGGCACTTCCACGCTGTCGAGAATTCGTTGGACCAGATCGGTGGAAGTGATCGACTCCGCTTCCGCCTCGTAGGTTGTGATGACACGGTGGCGAAGCACGTCACCTGCCAACTGCTTGACGTCTTCGGGAGCGACGTATCCTCGGCCCCGGAGGAATGCGTGGGCGCGTGCGGCGGTAATCAGGTAGATGCTTGCCCTGGGCGAAGCGCCGTATGCGATCAGCGGTTTCAGGTCGTGGAGACCATTTTCGGGCGATCTGGTGGCCTGGACGAGGTCGAGGACGTATTCCTTTACCTTGTCGTCCACGTAGATTGAGCGCACCACATTTCTGGCTCGCAGGATATCATCCTGGGTGACGACAGGCTTGATTTCGGGCAGATCAAAGCCAGTCATACGGTCCACGATTAGGCGTTCTTCCTCTCGCGTGGGGTAGTCTACCAGGACTTTGAGCATGAACCTATCAACTTGGGCCTCGGGGAGAGGGTAGGTTCCCTCTTGCTCGATCGGGTTCTGGGTTGCGAGGACAAGGAAGAGGTCGCTTAGAGGAAAGGTGTGGTCTCCGATGGTTACCTGGCGTTCCTGCATGCACTCCAGCAGGGCGCTCTGGACCTTGGCGGGAGCTCGATTCACCTCGTCGGCGAGTATCATGTTGGCGAATATCGGCCCCTGGTGAACCGTAAATTCAGAGGTGCGAGGGTTGTATATCTGCGTGCCTATGAGGTCGGCAGGCAAAAGGTCCGGGGTGAACTGGATACGCGAAAAGTCCGCATGGATGGCCTGGGAGAGAGTCTTAATCAGGAGGGTCTTGGCAAGGCCAGGGACGCCTTCGAGAAGTATGTGCCCGTCTGCTAACAGGCCAATTATCACCCGTTCGACAAGGGCGTCCTGCCCCACTATGACCTTGCGAATTTCGTCGAGCAGGTTCCGGAGGAATGAAGCCTCTTGTTCAACCTGTTGATTGAGCGCCCGAAGTCCTGCGAGGTTCATTTTCGTGTCTCCTGATATTGAGATGTTGCGTTCTTCGAGATGTGCATTCGCCAGATTGCGAGCATGAAAGCTTATTGATGCGGCGCTGCAAGAGTTTCTATGATTCCATTGTGCCACACCCGTGTTTCACATAGGTTTCGTGATTGTGACGAGCCCGTAATCTCAAGGCGGGAATTCGGCGCGCACGGGGAGGTGATCCTATTATTATACGGTGCTGTAATTTGTAACGGATTGCAGAGAGAAAAGTTGGGTTGCGGGTGTTGCGACTGCGGCGCTATACGCGACCAGATTCTTCGCCTGCGGACTCAGAATGGCGAATATTGAGGCAGCTCGGAGGTGACGGCTGATCGCTGACGGCTGAAAGCTACTCCCCGATGTACCGCTCCTCTGTTAGGCGGGAGTTCTGGAAGTTAAGGTAGCTGTTCTTGTTGAACAGCGGTGTGTGGTTGTCGATCAACTCTTTGGCTTTTTGGCCGTCGTCGTAAAGGAGGTCGATGACGGTCATCGCCATCGCCTTGGCCGGGTTGACGACTGCCTGGGTGTAGTCCTGAACCACGTAGTCGACAGAGTGGCCAGAGCCTGTGGCAGCGGTCGTGTAGGGGTGGATTACGGGCATTAGCTGGCTGAGGTCGCCCATGTCGGTGGACCCGCCCCGGTTGCGGTCGGCCGGATGGGTTGTGATCTCGGACTCTCCGACGATTTCGATGGCATTCTGCTTGAATATATCCATCATGCCCTGGTGGTTTTTCATAGGAAGGTAGCCGGGGATGGTGACGATTTCGACTTGAGCCCCCATTGTGAGAGCGCCCGCGCGTAGGCAATTGTCCATCTTGCCGTTGGCGTCGGCTATGGCCTCGGCGGTGCGGCCTCGCACTCGGCCTTCGTATCGGACGTCGGCAGGGATGGAGTTCACCGAGACGCCTCCCTGGGTCAAGATGCCGTGTAGGCGAATGTTGTTCTGGTCTTGAAACGTCTCTCTCTGGGTGTTGAGGGCGTTGAGCGCGACAATTGCGGCCTGGAGGGCATTGACGCCCAGATGGGGCGAGCCTCCGGCGTGGGAGGCTTTGCCTATGAATTTAACGAATTTGACGACGTGACCGTTGCTGGTGCCTCCGATTGAGAACTTCGTGGATTCCTGTGAGTCGGAGGCGGTGTGGACGATCATCGCCATGTCGACGTCGTCGAAGGCTCCAAGACGAATGAACTCCTGCTTGCCTGCCATCAGGCCAAGCGTGCCGTTCTGATGGAGTCCCCAGCGGTATTCGACGTCGATGAACTCCTCCGCTGGCACGGCTATGAAGGCTATGTTGCCGGCCAGGTTTTCCAAGACTTCGGGAAGCATCAAGCCGACCGCGGCGCCAAGCATCATGGGTGTCTGGCAATGGTGGCCGCAGGCGTGGGCGGCTCCGGTGTCGGGGTCGGTGTGGGGATGGTCGAGAACTCTGAGCGAGTCCAGTTCGCCGATAATCGCCACAGTCGGGCCGGGCTTGCCGCCCTGAACTACACCTTTGAGACCTGTGATCGCGATGCCGCTCTCGTGGTCGATGCCCAACTCGCTCATCTTCTCGCTGACGAAGCGGGAGGTCTTTATCTCGTGGAATCCGGGTTCAGGGTTGTCGAGGATGGTGCGGGCGTTGCGAATCAGCCACTCGGCGCGGTCGTCGATGGCGGCTTGAGCTTTGGCTTTGAGGTCTTCGAGGGTGGACATGGTTCCTCCAGGTGGGCGCTATTTGGTGTACGTTCCCTCTTTGAGCATGCCGCGCATGAGGGACAGATAAGAATCTTTGGTAAGGGGGGCGTTGTACTCGGCTTTGATGCGGTTGGCCTGACGGGCGCCGTCGGAAAGCAGATCAATGACAGTCATAGCCATCGCTTTGGCGCCAGTGATGACTCCCAGTTCGTAGTCCTGAACGACGTAGTCGATGCCGTGGCCGTTTCCGGTAGCGGCCACGACGTATGGGTGAATAACCGGCATGAGTTGGGACACGTCTCCCATATCGGTGGAACCGGTGCGATGTTGCAGTCGGACCAGATTTTCCTCGCCGACCAGCGACGCGGCGTTGACCTTGTAGAGGTCGAGCATTGATTCGTCGCTCTGGATTGGCAAGTAGCCGGGGAGGGTGGTGATTTCGACGCTTCCACCGACGGCCATTGCCCCGGCTCGGAGGGCGCGGTCAACCTTTGTTGATGCGTCGAGGAATCCCTCGGTGTTGGCGCCGCGCACGTAGGTCTCCATCCTGACGTCCGCCGGGACGGAGCTTACGGCGACACCGCCCTGGGTGATGATGGGATGGATCCGCACGGTGTGAGCGTCCTGGTAGGTCTCGCGCTGGGCGTGGATTCCCGACATTGCGATCATCGCGGCGTTGAGAGCGTTGACGCCCAGCCAAGGAGCGCCGCCGGCGTGAGAGGCGCGTCCGAGGAATCGGATCCTCTTGGCCACCATGCCGTTGTTGGTGCCGCCAAAGGCGATCTTGCCCTCTTGGGAGTTGCTGGAGGTGTGGGTCATCATTGCGACGTCCACGTCGTCTAATGCGCCGAGCCGGATGAACTCGGGTTTGCCTCCGATGAACTCCAGCTTGCCTTCACGGCGCAGGTCATCGCGGTATGCGACTTCGATGTACTCCTCGGCCGGCACGGCCATTAGCGCGATTCTGCCTGAGAGGTTTTCCAAGACTCCGTCGGCCTGCAAGCCAGCCGCCACACCTAGCATCATGCCAATCTGGCAGTGGTGGCCGCAGGCGTGGGCGGCGTCGGTTTCGGAATCGACGTGGGGGTGCCCCTGGACTTTCAGGGAGTCCAGCTCACCCATGACCCCGACGGTCGGCCCTTGGGTCGCGCCGTCGAGGTAGCCTTTGAGTCCGGTTATGCCGATTCCGTCTTGGTGAGCGATGCCAAAGCTGTCGAACACCTCGCCGACTAGCTTTGCCGTCTTGAACTCCCTGAACCCCGGTTCCGGGTTGTTTAAAATGGTCTTGGCGGTCTTGATAAGTTGGTCGGCCTGGCGGTCGATTGCCGCATTGACCCTATCTTTAAGCTCTTGTATTGTTGGCATACTGAATGCTCCCTGGAGGCGCGGTGACAAGTTCAGACTTTTTTGGTTGAGCCGATTGTAACAAACGCCGGCTCGTCGGCCAATACGAGGGCCGTGGGAAGATTGATCGTGTGCGGTTCGACCATGATGAATGCGGCGATCATGGCCAGTTGCAGGAACATCTGTGCTGTGCTAGAGTCACACCCGCCATTGAGTGCGTGGCTGTTGAACACTATTTCAGACCAACCCTGATGGAGGGAATCTAATGCCTGGGCCATATTCTGTTAAGTTCGATTACAACGTCGCGATCATGATGCGCGACGGCACGACCACGTTCGCCGATGTGTTCAGGCCGGATGTGTCTGGGAGCGTTCCCGCGCTGTTGCAGCGGACTCCCTATAACAAGTCAGCCGGAATGAATCGGACAGGAACGCTTGATGCCATCACCGCGGCCATGCACGGGTATGCGGTTGTTATTCAGGATGTCCGTGGACGCTACGCATCGGATGGCGTGTTCTACACCTTCGTGAACGAGATCGACGATGGGTTCGATTCGGTGGAGTGGGTGGCAAGCCAATCTTGGTGCAACGGCAAGGTGGGAATGTATGGGGTGTCGTATGTAGGTGCGACACAGTGGCTGGCGGCGAAGTCCGGCGCCCCTTCATTGGCGGCTATCGTCCCAGGCGTTACGGCTTCTGATTATCACGAAGGCTGGGCATGGCAGGGCGGTGCGTTTGAGCTTGGATTCAACCTCTCCTGGTCTATGGGCGCGCTGACAGAGGCGAACTGGGGGAACCTGTCGCGCAGGCTGCATCTGACAGATGATGACAGGGAACGGGTGATTAAGGCGAAGGACAATTTGAACGAAGGTTTCCTGCACTTGCCTATGAGCGAGATGCCGCACCTCAAGGGCGAGCTTGCTCCTTATTATTATGACTGGCTGGCTCACCCTGAAAACGACGAATATTGGAAGGCCGTGTCCATCGAGGAATCCCACTCCAATATCTCAGTGCCTGCTTATAATTTTGGAGGCTGGCATGACATTTTCCTGGGCGGGACGATTAGGAACTTCACCCGCATGCAGGAACTCGGAGCGACCAATGAAGCGCGTCGAGGCCAAAGGTTGACGATTGGGCCGTGGGTGCATGGCGGTTCGCCGCCTTCAGTTTCCGGCGAGCACAACTTCGGCACGCGGGCGGCGGGGGCGTCTATCGACCTCGCCGGGGAGATGCTGAGGTACTACGATCACTGGCTCCGAGACGAAGACAACGGCGTCGCGGATGAACAACCCGTCCGCATTTTTGTTGAGGGCGAGAATGTCTGGCGCTACGAGGACGAATGGCCGCTTTCACGGGCGGAGACGGTTAATTATTATCTCCACAGCAGAGGCAACGCCAACACACTGAATGGCAACGGCGCGCTGTCTACTGCGGCTCCGTCGGGCGAGGAATCGCCGGATGTGTATGCTTATAACCCGCTGCTGCCTGTGCCCACCCTGGGCGGCGGTTTGTGCTGTGACCCCGCGTTCATGGCATCCGGCGTTTATGACCAGCGTCCGGTGGAGGGTCGAGAGGATGTGCTGGTGTACAGCACTCTGCCTCTTGAAGCTGATAT
>Ga0208830_1000625_pt1 | contig 17125 bp, 16 predicted proteins | sample DeeseametaMP2634_FD_184169 | JGI IMG/M metagenome (GOLD analysis project Ga0208830, IMG submission 184169) | Marine microbial communities from the Deep Atlantic Ocean - MP2634 (SPAdes) | ecosystem: Environmental > Aquatic > Marine > Oceanic | place: Northeast of Antigua and Barbuda, North... | reverse complement strand
ACGACCTTCCCAGAATCGGCCTGAACACTGGTCTTCCTGATTCGCTTCACGGGCAATCGCTTCGTTCAGAATCCGCATAAACCAGCTGATATCGCATAAACGTGAGCGCCACTCTTCTATGATCATCTGCAAACGAGCCCGCTGCGCCGAATCGAGAGTATCGCCTCTGAGAAATTTCTGAGAAAAGAGATTACCCTTGAACAGAGAATGCCAACGCTCAACCACCTCGATATCCGTCCATTCAGCAGCCTGCTTTTTGTCGATATACAGAACGACATGGTAGTGGTTACTCATAATCGCATAGGCTGCGATATTGATAGCAAACGTCTGTGGAAGAGCCAGTAACTTTTCTTCGAGCCAGCCACGACGGTGTTCGTAGCTCTGCCCTGTCGTTGTATCTGTACCGCACAGGAAGGCCCGCCGGACACAACGGGAAATACAATGATAGTAAGGGGTGGCGTCCAGGGAGATCTGTTGATTTCGAGGCTTAGGCATGGCGTTGATCCTTCAACGAATGAACCGCCAGCCTAGCATAGGTCAATTATCGAACAATCAGGCGAAGGTACTAAGGTGGGTGTCCTATTAGGTAATCATCCTATTAGGTAGGTGTCCTATTAAGTACCCCCATTTTCAACAAGCCCTTTATTTTTCAGTAATGGCGCCATTCGGAATGGACTCTAATTTGGCATCCATATCTGGAATAGCTTCGACCCGTATCCCCGCGGCGGTGGGGGGGAGAGTCTCGATAGCTTCAGCTTGAGTCACTGTATCAATACGCTCAACGCTTGAGACAACAGAGCCCACCAGACTTGGTATAAACGCTCCAAATACTGTAAAACCTAAGCTGTAAGCCCAAAAACCTGCACGTCCCCGAAACAAACCTTCACTTTTAGACCTTTGCAATTCGGTCTCTAAGGTCGCTAAGTGTCTTTCTTTAACTTTTAAGTACCCTTCACACTCATACATCCGCATCACCGCTTCTGCATAAGCTGCTATACCTGGACACCTATCTTGCAGCGAATACTCTTCAAAGCTGCCACTAGCCTTAGACTCCGAGTCCATCAACTTTGCATCATGGTATTGTAATTGCGCACGATCTCGAAGCTTCTTAGATTTGGTACGAAACTCACCAGATTCTAAAGTGTTAATCGCCGTAGCAGAATAGCCTTTGAAAAACTCGCTACAACTGTCGGACATTGAAGTGAAGAGCAGTTTAAGAACATCTAATGCTGCTCGCTGCAGGTGCGCATCCATTCTCCTGAGCTGAGCCTCGTTTTCGGCTGCTTCAGAAGTTAAAGACCTCATAAAGTGATCCATAGCCATGCGATATTCATTCCAGACTTGAATAGGCACTTCAGGCGCCTCTCGAGACTCGAACCAACTCATAAAATATCTGGCTATGTAGTAAACCTCTACGATTTGCTTATAGGGGTCTTGTGCTTGAAGAGCAACCAACCTAGCTTTTTCTAGCAATTGATCTACTGAAATATCACCGTAACTCAGCGTGTCAGTATTAGAGGCATCCTTTACCACAAACTTTCCTTGGAGTTAGAACTGTAGACTCGACGCGTACGTATCTCTATGCGTCGAACTCTAGAGCCTCAGGCTTTCTTCCTGAAGCGAGCACTTAAAGTCTTAAGACCGGCTTTATATAAAAGCTTGCTCATAATGGTAGGTTCGAGAGTGGCTTTATACTTCGCACTTTCAAGGTTTATGTGTCCCTGTGCTGGAACACGAGCGTCCGTACGACCTCTAACCAGCTTTATATCACCAGCACTGTAATCTTTAAGGTCTGTATTCCAGAACACATCTGTAGTTAAGTTATCCATACTTTCGGCCTCTATTGCCGTTATTAAGTTTGATAGCAATCAATCTTATGCCCTAAACAGGGCGGCGAATTATAAAGGAAGATTAGACTACTTTAAACACTTTATTGTTATACACATCCTGTTGGTGTCCAACTGTCACCATTTAGTTCAAATATGTCAAGTAATGTATCTATCAGAGTTGCCACAAATCACATTTAGGGTAGAAGCGCACTCAGCTACGCCAGAAGCTCGGGCTGATAAGCACCAGCAGAGTGAAGATCTCAAGGCGTCCCAGCAGCATAGTGAGCGCCAGTATCCACTTGGCGGTGTCAGAGATATTCCCGTAATGTGCCGCGACTTCCCCCAGGCCCGGGCCCAGGTTATTGAGACAGGACCCAACGGCAGAGAACGCGGTGACCTGATCAAGACCTGTCGCCATCAGGGCCAGCATCATCACCATAAAGGTCACCACATAGAGGGCGAAGAAGCCCCATACCGATTCAAGAATCCGGTCAGAAACCGGCTGCTTGCCGAGCTTCACCGGAATAATCGCGTTCGGGTGAATCAGACGATGGATTTCGCGGATACCCTGTTTGAATACCAGCAGAATACGGATCACTTTCATGCCACCGCCAGTCGACCCGGAGCAACCACCAATAAAGGCCATCATAAACAGCAGTACCGGCAGGAAGACGGGCCACACCGAGAAATCTGCGGTGCCAAACCCGGCGGTTGTCGCAACAGAAACTAACTCAAACAGGCCGTGGCGGACTGAGCCGCCAAAGTCGTAGGTGTCCGTCAGCCAGAGCGCTGCGATGGTAAGAATTGCGCCCCCTGCCAGTATGAACAGAAAAAATTTCACCTCAGAATCGAGAAAGTAATGCCGCAACGATTTATGCCGCCAGGCATAGAAGTGAAGAGAGAAGTTAAGCGCAGCGACAAGCATAAATACGATGGCGATGGCTTCGATGAGAGCGCTGTCGAAGTACCCCATGGAAGCGTCATAGGTAGAGAAGCCACCAATGCCTACCGTCGAAAAGCTGTGCGCAATGGCATCGAAGGTCGACATGCCGGCCAGCCAGTAGGCCAGGGCACAGGTGACGGTCAGAAACAGATAGATGTACCAGAGCGCTTTTGCGGTTTCTGTGATTCGCGGTGTCAGTTTCGAGTCTTTCAGGGGGCCAGGCATTTCAGCCCGGAACAGCTGCATGCCCCCAATGCCGAGCATCGGCAGAATCGCGACGGCCAGTACGATAATCCCCATACCACCAAGCCACTGCAGCTGCTGTCGATACCAGAGAATGGATTTCGGCAGGTATTCCAGACCTGTCATCACCGTCGCCCCGGTGGTGGTCCAGCCTGAGAGCGATTCGAAAAAGGCGTCAGCAAAGCTCAGCCCGGGGTTGTCGGCGAGCATAAACGGCAGAGTGCCGGCCAGACCGAGGGTAAACCAGAACAGGGCAGCTACGATAAATCCGTCCCGTGTTTTCAGGTCCTGACGAACATCACGCACTGGCAACCAGGAAATAAACCCTATGCCGAAAATCAGCGACATCGCGATACTGAAGGCTTCGGTCGCACCGTCGTTGTACCACATAGACACCAGTATCGGTGGCAACATGGTCAGACTGAACAGCATTAGAAAGATGCCCAGTACCCGGGCAATCACAGTTAAGTGCATATCAGAAGAAGCCTAATCCTACCTGGAAGAGTCGTTCCACATCGGCAATGTGGCGCTTGTTCATCACGAACAGGATAACGTGGTCATTAGATTCAACGACGACGTCTGAGCGGGCCATAATCACTTCGTCGCCGCGCACGATCGCACCAATATTGGTGCCCGGTGGCAGGCGGATCTCACTGACTTCCCGCCCGACAACTTTTGACGAGTTACGATCGCCGTGGGCAATCGCTTCAATCGCTTCAGCGGCACCACGACGCAGGCTGTGAACATTCACAACGTCACCACGGCGAACGTGTGTGAGCAAGCTGCCGATGGTGGCCTGTTGAGGCGAGATCGCGACGTCGATCATGCCGCCCTGAACCAGATCGGCGTACGCCGCCTTGTTGATCAGCGTCATACATTTACGCGCCCCGTGACGCTTAGCGAGCAGCGACGACATGATATTGACCTCATCGTCGTTGGTCAGCGCACAGAACACGTCGGTGTTTTCAATATTCTCTTCTTCGAGCAGGGTTTTATCCGTTGCACTGCCATGCAGTACTACGGTTTTATTGAGGTTTTCGCTCAGGTAGCGGGCACGCTCTTCACCGTGCTCGATCAGTTTGATGCGATAGTCTTTTTCAAGCGCCCGCGCCAGCCGGTAACCAATGTTACCGCCCCCGGCGATGATGATGCGCTTGTACGAATCTTCGGCCCGGCGCAGTTCGCTCATGACCTTGGGAATATGCTCGGTCGCGGCGACAAAGAAGACCTCATCGTCGGCTTCAATCACGGTATCACCCGTCGGCTCAATCGCTTTGTTCCGTCGGAAGATCGCCGCTACGCGGGTATCAATGTCTGGCAGATGATCTTTCAGGGCCGAAATCGCATGACCTACAAGCAGGCCACCGTAGTAGGCTTTGACGGCGACCAGCTGCACTTTACCGTCCGCGAAATCGAGCACCTGCAGTGCCCCCGGATGTTCCAGCAGGCGACGGATATAGTTGGTCACCACTTGCTCTGGTGAAATAAGAACATCAATCGGAAAGGCATCCGCCTTAAAGAGTTCGGTCTGCTTCAGATAGGCACTGGAGCGGATACGGCTGATTTTGGTGGGCGTACGGAACAGTGTATAGGCCACCTGACAGGCCACCATGTTGGTCTCGTCCGAGTTGGTCACTGCCACCAGCATATCGGCGTCATCAGCACCGGCATCACGCAGCACGTGCGGGAAGGAGCCATGACCATAGACCGTCTTACAATCGATACGGTCAGCCAGCTCACGCAGACGCACAGTGTCGGTATCAATGATGGTGATGTCGTTCTTCTCGCTGGAGAGGTTTTCAGCCAGGGTGCCCCCGACCTGCCCTGCACCCAGGATAATGATCTTCATAGCAATTCAGACTCCGTTTGCCCTGCAGGCGCGGTTAAACCGCCGCCTTCTGCAACAGGGCATAATAAAAACCGTCATGGCTGTTGTTCTGAGGATACAGCTGACGACCGGCATTACAGGCCACTCCCCACTCAGTGTCCAGAGAAACCTCACTGGCTTCGGGATGCATATCAACAAAACGTTCAATCTGAAGGGTATTTTCCTGCGGCAATACCGAACAGGTCGCGTACAGCAGACGCCCGCCAGGCTTGAGCATGCTCCAGGCCTGTTCAAGAATCTGTTGCTGCACTGCGGCCAGAGCGTCGATGTCTTCGCGACGCCGCAGCATACGGATATCAGGATGACGACGGATCACGCCCGTGGCCGAACAGGGCACGTCGAGCAGGATGGCATCGAATTTTTCTTCGCCCCACCAGTCGCCCGCCACACTGACATCAGCACAGACAACATCGGCAACTAACCCCAGCCGTTGCAGGTTTTCATTAACGCGCTGCAGGCGGTTATCGTCGGCATCGGCAGCCAGCAGGCGGATGTCTGCGCACTCCAGCAGGTGGCAGGTCTTACCACCGGGCGCAGCACAGGCGTCGAGCACCCGCTCGTTGTCCTGCGGATTAAGTATCTGAGCGGCCAGCTGTGCCGCTTCATCCTGAACACTGAAGTACCCGTCAGCAAAGCCAGGCAGGCTGGTAACGTCGCAGCTCTCCTCAAGGTAGACAGCATCGGCGCTATAACGACCCGCGTGGGCGTCGATTCCGGCTTCAGCCAGCAGCACCAGGTAATCTTCACGCGACAGTTGCCGGCGATTGATGCGCAGACAGAGAGGTGCACGCTCGTTGTTTGCGTTGAGTATGCTCTGCCATTGTTCAGGCCATGCCTTACTGAGCATTTTCACAAGCCATTTCGGGTGGCTCGTCGCGGTCACCGGATTTTCATCCAGTGGCGGCAGAAGGGCTTCATACTCGCGGCCGTAGCGGCGCAGGCAGGCATTAATGACGGCTTTTGCGTAGCCTTTGCCCATTTCATCACACACATCGACGGTGGCGTGCACCGCTGCGTGGGGTGCTTTGCCCTGAATCAGCAACTGGTAGAGACCAATAATCAGCAGCGCGTGCAGGTCCTGGTCTTCTTCCTGAAACGGATTTTTGAGCAGCATTTTGGCGATGGCGTTCAGGCGGTAATACCAGCGGCAGGAACCAAGCGCCATATCCCGGAAAAAGGACCTGTCGTCCGGATCAACCCGTGACTCCAGCGCGGGAATCACCTGGTTTAACGATTGCCCTGCGGTGACTGAATACAGGGCAATTGCCGCGGCATGACGTGGACTAAGTTCAGTCGTCTGCGCGCGGCCATAAGGTGATTCCATGATCAGATCTCAGTTGCTAGCACGTAAAAAGGCTGGAACAGCTTAGGTTGCCCGTTAATGATATCGGCGACGGCCATCGGCTTTTTACCGGCAAGCTGAATGCGCGTCAGGCGCAGCACACCTTCGCCACAGGCGACCTCTATGCCGTCAGTGTCGACGTGCGCGATCGTGCCCGGTGCCAGCTGTGTCGCCTTTACCACAGGCTCGGCCAGATGAACTCGGATGCGCTCGTCACCAAGGAGAGTGTAGGCCATAGGAAACGGATTAAATGCCCGGATACGTCGCGCCAGCACATCAGCGTCTTGCGTCCAGTCGATCAGTGCTTCTTCTTTCGTCAGTTTGTGCGCGTAGCAGGCTGCGGCATCGTTCTGAGCCTCAGGCGTCAGACTTCCACTTTCGACGTCAGCCAAAGTGCTCAGCAGTGCGGCAGGCCCCATAGAGGCCAGACGGTCATGCAGTGATCCACCAGTATCATCCAGTGAAATGCCGGTAGTGACTTTGCTGAGCATATCGCCGGTGTCCAGACCGATATCCATCTGCATGATGGTAATGCCGGTGACCATATCGCCCGCTTCAATGCAGCGCTGAATCGGCGCGGCGCCGCGCCAGCGTGGCAGCAGCGACGCATGAACGTTCAGGCAACCGTGTTTTGGTGCTTCGAGCACGCTGCTGGGCAGAATCAGACCGTACGCCACCACGACCATCACATCGGCGTTCAGAGCGCGCAGCTGTTCAACATCCGCAGGGTCTTTGAAGTTCAGTGGCTGATAGACAGGAATATCGTGATCCAGTGCGACCTGTTTTACCGGGCTGGGCTGCAGCTTTTTGCCACGCCCGGCCGGACGGTCTGGCTGACTGTACACAGCAACGATCTCATGATCACTGTCGACCAGCGCCTGCAGATGCACCGCAGCAAAGTCCGGCGTACCGGCAAAAATAATTCGCAGAGACATAGATCAGCGCTTCCCCTGACGGGCTTCGAGCTTATGTTTCTTATCCAGTTTCTCTTTGATGCGCTTACGCTTCAGCGGCGAAATGTAATCAACCATCAGTTTGCCATCGAGATGATCCACTTCGTGTTGGATGCAGACAGCAAGCAGGCCACGACATTCGAGTTCAAACGCCTCGCCGTTGCGGTCGGTCGCTTTCACCAGGCAGTGTTCAATGCGGGTCACGTCTTCATAAAAACCCGGCACAGAGAGACAACCTTCCTGCATGGTCTCCATTTCACCGTCAAGAACGGTGATTTCCGGATTGATGAACACCAGTGGCTCGCTTTTGTCTTCCGAGACATCGATGGTAATGATACGTTCATGAATGTCGACCTGAGTCGCCGCCAGACCAATGCCGGGGGCGTCGTACATGGTTTCAAACATGTCATCGATCATTGTGCGGACGCGGTCATCAACCGTCTTCACAGGTTGTGCTACGGTTCTCAGACGTGGGTCGGGAAATTCCAGAATATCTAGTATGGCCATGTTAAGTGCTGTGCTTATAGAACTTTGTGGCGGTGACTTGCTAAGATGGCTGCGTGGCAGCGAATATCAACGTCACCCTAATATGCCAATAATAAAGGGAATAAAGGATGAGCAAAACCATCAAACGTCTTATTGTCACGGGTTTGATGTGCCTGTCAGCCGGTGCAACCGCACTGGAGCTGAAAGCTGACGCCCCTGAGCGTTATCTGGTTAAGAAGGGTGACACCCTTTGGGAGATCGCTGAACGATTCACAGGCAACGCCTGGGAATGGCCGGAAATCTGGTACCAGAACGACCAGATCCGCAACCCACACCTTATTTTTCCTGGTGATGAAATCGGCCTGATTATGGTCGACGGCGAGAAGAAGCTGACGGTCATGAACCGTGGCGACGCCAGCCGCACCGTTAAACTGCGCCCGGGCGATGTCAAAATGGCACCCACCGCCCGCGTAGAGCCGATTGAAGCAGCGATTGCTGCCATTCCAATGGATGCTATTCAGGGCTTCCTGCGCAACCACCGTATCGTCACCGGCGATGAACTTGAGAAAGCTCCATACGTTATCAGCGGCTATGACAGCCGTGTTCTCATGGGTGCCGGCACCAAAGTTTACGCGCGTGGTGATCTTGATCAGGACGTCGCGGCCGCATACGGCATCTTCCGCAAGGGCCAGATTTACAAAGACCCGCAGAGCGGTGAAATTCTTGGTCTCGAAGCGACCGATATCGGTGTTGCTAAAGTCGTCGCTACTGAAAACGACGTAATGACCCTGATGCTGGAGAAGACGAACCAGCAGGTGTCTATCGGTGACCGTCTGCTCGAAACCGAAGACCGCAGCCTGATGTCCCGCTTTATTCCGAAGGCACCTGGACAGAAGATTGCTGGACAGATTCTGGCCGTTACCAATGGCGTGTCTCATGTTGGCCAATTCGATGTGGTCGCACTGAACCGCGGTACCCGTGACGGTATGGAGCCAGGTCATGTGATGCTGATTAAGAAAGCGGGCGCTGTTGTGTACGACCGCGTAGAGAAAGAAAAAGTACGTCTGCCGTCTGAAGAGGCAGGCAGCATGATGGTATTCCGCGTATTCGACAAAATGTCGTACGCCCTGATCATGCGGGCAAAACGTCCGCTGAAAGTGGGCGACTACTTCGAATCGCCGGAGATCTGATACAACCGGGGACATTATGCTCAAGGATGAGCTGTTACTTGCCTGGTGGCGATTGCGCCGCCTGCGCGGCATCGGCACCGTTGCCGCCAATGAGATCCGCAGCCAGCTGCTGAATCCGGAAGATCTCATTCATTCCACCACCGATGACCTCATCCGCCTGGGCTGCAGCGAATCGCAGGCTCAGCAGTTTACGACCGATTCTTCGTTGTCTCAGGGGTTTGAGCAACTGCAGGCATGGCAGTCGGAAGCCGACCAGGGCGTTCTGCTTGCTGGCTGTTATCCCTACCCTGAATCACTCGCAAGTCTGCGCGACGCTCCGACGTTTCTCTGGTACCGGGGAGACATCGCCGCCCTGAATCACCCCATGGTCGCTATCGTTGGCAGCCGGGGGGCCAGTCGCGAAGCCCTGCAGTGGACACATGAGTGTGCATCGACACTGGCGGCAGCAGGCATCACGGTTGTGAGCGGTCTGGCGTTAGGCATTGATGCCGCCGCGCACGAAGGCGCGCTCGGATCTGGCCGGACGATCGCGGTGATGGGTACAGGACCAGACATCACCTACCCTGCGCGCCATCGTCGTCTTGCCGATGACATACGCAGGCAGGGCCTGCTACTGACGGAATTCGAACCCGGCACCGCACCTCAGTCACGACATTTTCCGTCTCGCAACCGCATCATCAGCGGGCTTTGTCAGGCGACCATTGTGGCTGAGGCGGGTCTGCGCAGTGGCAGCATGATTACCGCCCGCGCGGCAGCAGAACAGGGCCGGGATGTGTTCGCCGTTCCCGGCAGTCTGGCAAATCCACTGAGTCATGGACCGCACCAGCTGATCCGTGAAGGCGCCTTACTGATCCGGGATGGAAACGACGTACTCGACGAGCTGAATCATTTCCGCCTGACAGCACCCATCGCTGCAGCAGTGCCCACGCCATCAGAGACTACGGCTCCGGCACTGCTCGGTATGATCGACTTCGCCCCGACACCGGTTGATGTGATCGCCATACGTTCGGCACGGCAGATTCATGAGCTGTTGCCGGAGCTGCTCCAGCTCGAGCTTGAGGGCTGGCTCACTCAGTCACCCGGAGGCTATTGCCGCCAGCGCTGAGACTGGCCGTCTGCAGCGGCTGAACTACACTCTCCATCAGTTATGGAGGTTTTGTATGTCTGACGCCGCTGCTATTTCCACCCGCCCTGTCGCCGGAAGCTATCTGACATTTCATCTGACACACGCAAAGTATGCTCTGCCCGTTGCAGGCATCCAGTACATCACGACGCTCGACTCGATAGAGCCTCATGAAGTACCGAAGGGCGATACCACGCAGGTACGGGTATTTACGTTTCAGGGCAACCAGATTTCGCTCTACAACTTCAGTCGCCTGATAGGTTCTGCATCACAGCGCGAAGAATGCGAAAAACTCATTGGCCTGCTGAAGCAACGTCGCCAGGACCACATCGACTGGATGGAAGCCCTGGAACACAGCCTTCGTACCGGCGACGAATTTTCTAAAGCCACTGACCCACACCGTTGTGCTTTTGGTCAGTGGTACGACGCCTACCGGGCGACGGATGAAGAGTTGCGCAAAATCATGACGCAGTTTGATGCCCCCCATAAACGCATTCACGCCCTCGCCGAGACACTTCTCACTCAGGCGGCTGATCAAGCGACCCGTGAGCTTGCGCTGAAGCGCCTGGAAGAAGAGCGCCATTCAACCCTGAAGCATCTGCTGAACCTGTTTGCACTCGCGACGTCACGACTTGAAGACCTGTTGCGTCCGGTGGTGGTGATTCTGCGCTCCGACCAGCACACCTATGCGATTGAACTCGACAGCATTGATCAGATCATGGAGTTTACGGACAAGCACTGGTTGCCCGGCCGCGAGAGGGATCTGCAGCATCCAAGCTACGACGGTTTTCTGCAGAAAAGCGAAGGCGAGCTGTTTATCCGTCTTGATCCGACAAGCCTGGTGAAGCAGAAGCGTCGGGCAGCCAGATACTGAACCTCGCTCCCTGGTCGTTTCTGACCTTCACCCAACCCTTGTGGCGACTCATGATGGTGTGGACAGTCGACAGGCCCAGGCCCGTTCCTTTACCAACGGGCTTGGTCGTAAAGAAGGGATCAAAAATCCGGGACAGTATATCTTCTGGTACCCCTGGCCCAGAGTCATGGATGACCAGCTCCCAACCGCCATTCAGCGCCTGTAGTTTTATTCTGAGCTGACCCCGACTCTCCATCGCATGCAATGCGTTCTGCACCAGATTAATGATCACCTGCCCGATCATACCGGCGTTTCCGTGCACCATTGCCGGACATTGAAGTTCTTCACACAGCTCAATCTCGTTGCCGAGCTGGTGCCGGAGGATACCCAGGCTGTCACGGAAGCACTCCGCCAGATCAAACGCGTTGTCTTCCATGGCGTCTTTATGGGCGAAGTTTTTGAGGTTTTTAACGATATCACAGACCCGCAAGAGCCCCTTGCGGGAGTCCGATACCAGCGCGAACACATCCTCCATCATAAATTCGAGATCAATGGCTTCACTGCGTACCCGGATGCTGTTCTGCAACTGCTGACGGAATGCCTCATCACCAAGATCGAGTGTTCTGGCAAATTCATCGTGCATACGGATAAGCTCGGTCATGCCCGAAATATACTCGTCCAGTGGTTCAAAATTACTGAGCACATACGAAACAGGGTTGTTGATTTCGTGCGCGATGCCCGCCGCCAGTTGCCCCAAAGAAGATAGTTTTTCAGCGTGAAACAGTTGCTCCTGAGTTGAGTAAAGCTGCTCCAGTGTCTGCTGCAGACGTTCATACTGAGATTTTAAGCTGGCTTCACTTTGCTGACGCTCTGCATGCGCGCGCAGCTGATCAGCTGTTTTTTCCAGCAGGTTGACCGTTGCAACATCCAGGGCGGCAAGCTCATCCGGCGTCAGCAGCATCAACAGGTATCCCCGGATATCCTGATAGCAGCGAAACGGCAGAAGAACGCTGCCGGTGACAGAGATACGGAGAAGATCAGATGCCTGTCTGTGCATCGGTGCATCAGGGTCCAGCTGGACCCTGACCGGCTGCTCCGCCAGATCGAGAGTCTCAAACTGTGACTCCAGAACGTGGGTCCATGCCACGTTCTGCAAGTCGGCCGGATAAACTTCAGCCAGTGTCTTACCAGCGCTGATAAACAGTCCACGAGCCCCAACCAGTTCGCAGAGAAGACCGGAAATTTCCCGAAGGTGGCGGGTTTCAAGGACCGCTTCACGCCCACTGCGCGCCAGCCAGGTCAGCAACGCCATCTCCGACTCACGACGTCTGAGCCGTGCCTTCACTCTGGCAAATTCATGTCCCTCAGCCTCAAGGAGTTCACGCAGAAATGAATCTGACCAATCAGCCAATGATTGCAGCCGGTGAATCGACAAGGTATTCAGCTGAGCCGCTATCTCACTTTTGACCTCGTCGCTGGCAAATATGATCAGGCGCATCTGCTGATTCTGCAGCCGCTGACGCAGGAACCGGATCGTGTCCAATGCCGCGCTGTAATTCTCTGAATTGATGACTGCAACCAGTAACGGATGATCTGGATTCCGCTTCAGCCATTTCTGCCCTGCTTTGTCTGGCGATATGGATACTGGTGGAACCGGCACAAAACCGAGCTGAGACGATGGCATATCACCCAAAATCCCCCATTCAGCGCTGGCCATGTTAATCCGTGACATAAACTCCCCTGACAAAAAAACTGACTACACTCAGAGTAGACAATATGTCCCGAAGGGAATAACCAAAGATCACAAAAGACAGTGAACCACAGTCGGAGGAACAACCATGCTGGTAAGACTCACCTACATGAGCCGGGCGACCCGCGATATGAGCCTGCAGGATATCCAGGACATTCTGCAGGTCGCACGGGAGAATAATCAGGGCATCAACATCTGCGGCATGCTGTGCTACGACCAACGTTACTTCCTGCAGACTCTCGAAGGCGAGCGGGATCAGGTAAATGAGCTGTTTCTGGAGATTGCTGAAGATCCCCGACACGACGATGTGGTCATCGTCGGTTATGAGTACATCCCTGCAACAACCTTCGGCTCCTGGGACATGGGGTTCGCACCCGCCTCTGACCAGTTTTACCAACTGCTGAATAAACTGGGTCAGAATACCTTTAATCCTGCAGACATGACGCCTGAGCAGGCAGTGTCATTTCTCACTGGATTGGCAGCCTTATAAATCTCCGCCATGGCGCACCAGTCCGATCAGGGACCGCGCCATAGCAAACCCGATACGCAGGGGCATAAACAGGATATCTTCACACCATTGCAGCCATTCAGGCAGTTCGGCGTCTCGTGGCCAGACCCACCATGCGCCTGAGGCACACACAATGATCAACACAATGACCTCTGCCCTTAAGCCAGTCAGCACCAGATCGTAAATGCCGTAACCCACACCACCCACCAGCGTGAGCGAGAGCGCGACACGCAGCCAGATCCAGACCTCATCCTTCATGTCATATCTCCATAGTGGCCTGTCAGAACCCGGGACCATCTTGCCGCCATCAGCCCCTTGAGGTAGGGTTCCGGCTTTATTTTTTCAGGCACCAGGGGAACCAGCTGTGAACCAGTGGCATCTCAGTCAGGCAGTACGCACTGTACGCGACGGAGGCGTGCTCGCCTACCCGACAGAAGCAGTATGGGGATTGGGTTGTGATCCGGCAAACCGGGACGCAGTACACCGGATACTGGATATCAAACAGCGCCCGGAACACAAAGGTATGATACTGATCGGCGCCTCGCTGGCGCAGTTTGAAGGCTGGATCATGCCTCTCTCTGATAAGGATCTTGAGCAGGTGCAGGCGACGTGGCCGGGTCCGGTGACCTGGGTGCTGCCTTGCTATCCGCACGTTCCGGTCTGGCTTCGTGGCCAGCACGAGAGCATCGCTGTGCGCATCACCGATCACCCTCTGGTGCGCGCGCTCTGCGAACTCACCGGCCCTCTGGTATCGACCTCCGCCAACCCTGCCGGGAAAGAGCCTGCCCGCTCTGTCCTGCGGGTACGCCAGTATTTCCCGCACGGGGTCGATCATATACTGCCCGGCACGCTGGGTGGCCGCAGCCAGCCATCCACCATAAGAACACTGACCGGCCAGCAACTGCGCTGACCAACGAACGGAGCCCCAGATGTCCTCTGCTATTAATATTGAGGCAGTAAAAGCCTATCTGCTCGACCTTCAGGATCGCATCTGCCATGCCCTGGAGCAGGCGGATGGAAAAGCCACCTTTGTTGAAGATGCCTGGGAACGTGGCGAAGACAATAACCCTCTGGCTCTGACCGGGGGTGGCCGTACCCGCGTAATCACCGGCGGTACCATTGAAAAGGGCGGCGTGAATTTCTCTCACGTGCGTGGCGCTGCTTTGCCAGCCTCTGCCACGGCCAACCGCCCGGAACTGGCTGGTCGCAGCTTTCAGGCTATGGGCGTTTCTCTGGTGATTCATCCTGAGAATCCATACATCCCCACCTCTCATGCCAACGTCCGCTTTTTTGTCGCGGAGAAAGAAGGCGAAGCGCCAGTCTGGTGGTTTGGTGGTGGCTTCGACCTGACGCCTTTCTATCCGTTTGAAGAAGACGTCGTGCACTGGCATCAGGTATCTAAAGATCTGTGCGCGCCTTTTGGTGACGAGGTGTACCCGAAGTACAAGAAATGGTGCGATGAGTACTTTTTCCTGAAGCACCGTAACGAAACCCGTGGGGTCGGAGGTCTGTTCTTTGACGATCTGAATACATGGGACGGAGAACTGAACTTCGAACGCAGCTTCGCATTTATGCAGGCCGTAGGTAATGGCTACATTGACGCCGTCGTTCCTGTCATCGAGCGTCGTAAGTCTACCCCCTGGGGCGAACGTGAGCGTAAATTTCAGTGTTACCGCCGAGGCCGTTACGTTGAATTCAATCTGGTCTTCGACCGGGGCACTATCTTCGGACTGCAGACCGGCGGACGTACTGAATCCATTCTGATGTCGATGCCACCGGTAGCGCACTGGGACTACGACTGGAACCCGGAGCCCGGTAGCCCGGAAGCGCTGCTGTATACCGATTTTCTGCCCCATCGTGACTGGGTGTAAGGAGATTTTATGACCGACCTTTACGCAGTAGTCGGAAATCCGATCGGACACAGCAAATCGCCTGTGATCCATAACAGCTTCGCCGAACAGACCGGTGAAGACCTGTTTTACAAAGCCATTCTGGCGCCGCTTGATGGTTTTGATACAGAAGTGAAACGCTTTATGGCGCACGGAGGGCAAGGGCTCAACGTCACTGTTCCTTTCAAAGAAAACGCCTACCGGCTTGCAGATGAACTGACGCCGCGCGCACGCCGGGCACGTGCTGTAAACACGCTGAAGCGTCTGGAGAACGGTCGCCTGCTCGCCGACAACACCGATGGCGCCGGTCTGGTACGCGACCTGACCGTCAACAACGGCGTCGCGATCAAAGGTAAGCGCGTGCTCTTACTGGGAGCTGGCGGCGCAGTGCGTGGCGTTCTTCAGCCTCTGCTTGAGCAACAGCCAGCGGAAATCGTGATCGCCAACCGGACCATCAGCAAAGCCCAAGACCTTGCCAGCGACTTCAGTGATCTGGGCCAGCTTTCTGGTCAGGGTTTCGCAGACCTCGAAGGCGTCTTCGACATCATCATCAACGGTACCTCCGCCAGCCTCGCCGGCGAGCTGCCTCCCCTGCCGGAAGGACTGCTGAACGCTAAGACGGTCTGTTACGACATGATGTACAGCACTCAGACGACGGTGTTTAACGCCTGGGCGACCCGTCAGGGTGCGCTGAAAACCATTGATGGGCTGGGTATGCTGGTAGAACAGGCCGCTGAAGCTTTTACGCTGTGGCGTGGCGTCCGGCCGGATACCACGCGGGTGATGCTGGAACTGCGCGGGGAGCGTCGTCGCTGAGCCCTGCCATCAGAGCCAGTCGATCAGTTCGGTTTCGGCTGGCACGCCCTGAATCGCAGCCCCCTGCTTCAGGCCCTGCTGATCGAAGCGTTGCAGGGCCGGCGGGCCAAACACCTGCCAGTCGGCCAGCACCGACGTCTGATCGTCACTGCCTTCGGTAATATCAAAACGGATAACATCGTAGCCCGAGAGCGCAGTCACCACTGCAGGCTGCGCCAACAGGCGATCCACATCCCGGCAACTGGTGCACCAGTCGGCATACACATCGACCAAGACTTTACGCCCTTGCGCCGCAGACGCGGCAATGGCTTTTTCAAGGGTGGCGCGACTGTCGACAACGACATGATCTGCGCCCGCATGGGCGCTCACCACCGCTGGGCCGGCACTTATCGCCAGCGGACGCAGCAGGCTGTCATTCCCCATGCCTGCGCCGAGCCACCAGCCCGCACCGGTTAAGAGCGACAGTATTCCAATAATTCTCGCCAGCCGGGCCTTGTTGTCCGCACTACTTTCCAGGGCTCCCAGATACACACCACAGCCAATCGCCAGCGCACCGCTGAGCAGGAGAATGATCTGTCCCGGCAGAATACGATCAAGCAGACTGATCGCAACGGCCAGCAGGCCCACACCAAACGCGCCCTTAATCAGTAACATCCAGGTGCCCGCTTTGGGCAGCAGTTTGCCACCACTGAGTCCGATCAACAGCAGCGGACCACCCATACCAAGCCCCATCGCAAAGAGTGCTGATCCGCCGGTCAGTACATCTCCGGTACTGGACAGATAGACCAGGGCTCCCGCCAGCGGCGCACTGACACACGGAGAGACCACCAGCGCTGCGAAAAAGCCCATGACGAATGTGCTGAGCAGTGCACCACCCTTCTGGCGGGACTGCATGTCATTGAGACGATTGCGGATAGCGGCCGGTAATTGCAGCTCGAACAGTCCGAACATCGGCAACGACAGAAAAATAAACAACAGCGTAGCACCAATGATGACGGCTGGCGTCTGCGTTAATGCGCCAATGTTGAGTTGCGCACCAAAGGCCGCGACGAGAATCCCGATCATGGCGTAGGACGAGGCCATACCCACCACATACGAGAGTGCGAGCGTAAAACCACGCCGCGCAGAGATAGCACCCGACTGCCCCACGATAATAGAGGAAAGAATCGGAATCATAGGGAACACACAAGGCGTCAGAGACAGGCCAATCCCTAACCCAAGAAAACTCAGAACTACCCAGAACAGGCTCTCACCGCCCAGTTCACTTTCAGCTGCAGGTGCTGAAGCAGAAGCCGGTGCTGCTTCGGTGACA
>Ga0208830_1000617_pt1 | contig 17207 bp, 15 predicted proteins | sample DeeseametaMP2634_FD_184169 | JGI IMG/M metagenome (GOLD analysis project Ga0208830, IMG submission 184169) | Marine microbial communities from the Deep Atlantic Ocean - MP2634 (SPAdes) | ecosystem: Environmental > Aquatic > Marine > Oceanic | place: Northeast of Antigua and Barbuda, North... | reverse complement strand
AAACCGGCCACCCCACAACGCCATGTGATGCTCCTTAAATGCTGTTCTGACTTAAGCTTTACTTTTGTAGGTAACGCTTACTGTTCACCTTGTTTCTTCAGTGCTTCAATACGACTTGAAAGACTGAATAGGCGGATGAAGCCTTCAGCGTGCTTCTGGTCGTAAACATCATCAGCACCAAAGGTGGCAAAGTCTTCAGAGTAAAGACTATTAGGTGAACGACGCTGTGTTACCGTAGCTTGGCCTTTGTATAGCTTAACCACGATATCGCCTGTCACTTTCTTCGCAAAAGAAGCAGCACCAGCAAGTAGCGCATCGTTAAGGGCGGTGAACCAACGGCCGTCGTACATCACGTGAGAGAACTCAAGGCCAATTTGCTCACGGTATTTAAGCGCAGCTTTATCTAGCACCATAGTTTCTAGGGCTTTATACGCTTTAAGCAGTACGGTGCCTCCTGGCGTTTCATAACAGCCACGAGACTTCATACCTACAAGGCGGTTTTCAACAATGTCGATACGTCCAACACCGTGTGCCGCAGCAACAGTATTAAGTTTAACTAGCGCTTGATAAGGCGAAAGTGCTTCACCATCAACATGAGTCAGTTTTCCTTCGTCAAAAGACAGGGTTACGCGCTCAGGTGTGTCTGGTGCATCTTCAGGATCAACGGTCATGGTCCACACTTGCTTGGTAGGCTCTTGCCATGGATCTTCAAGCTCGCCGCCTTCGTGTGAAATGTGCCATGCGTTTGCATCGCGGCTGTAAATTTTTGTTGCTGACGCCGTGGTTGGAATATTGCGCTCAGCTAGATAAGCCAATAGATCTTCACGGCTTACCATGTCCCACTCACGCCATGGCGCGATTACCGTAAGGTCTGGGGCTAGGGCAGCAAAGGTACTTTCAAAGCGCACCTGATCGTTACCTTTACCTGTACAGCCATGGCATAGTGCGTCGGCACCTACTTTGCGCGCAATCTCAACTTGCGCTTTGGCGATGACCGGGCGTGCCATTGACGTACCCAGTAGGTATTCTCCTTCGTAAACTGCACCTGTAGTAATAGTTGGGAAGATATATTCGCTTACGAACTCTTCTTTCAAATCAACAATGTGGCATTCGCTTGCGCCAGATGCGATAGCTTTTTCATGAAGCCCTTCTAGTTCTTCATCACCTTGACCCACATCTGCTGCAAACGCGACAACTTCACAGCCATAGTTTTCTTTAAGCCATGGAATGATGGCTGATGTATCAAGCCCGCCTGAATAGGCCAGCACGATTTTTTTAACGTTTTGCATCTAAATAATCCTTCTAAGCGTCTTTTTAGGCGTCTTTTTAAGCGTTAAGTAATTGAGTAAGAATGGCGTTTTGGCCATGCATTCTATTTTCGGCTTGCTGCATTAATAGCGATTTATCGCTATCAATCAACGAGCCCGTAATTTCTAAATCGCGATGGGCAGGTTGGCAGTGCATAACGTAGCTAGCACCGGTTGCTTCCATCAACGCTTCGTTCACCTGATAAGGCATGAACTTTTCTTTGATCACTTCAAGTGGCGTCTCGTCACCCATTGAAAGCCATGTATCTGCATAGATAACGTCTGCACCGTTAGCAGCACTAAGCTCTGTGCTTTCAACAATCGATACACCCGTTTTCTCGGCAATTGCTTTGGCTTGCGCCACAATTTCAGGTGCCGCTTCGTGCCCCTCTGGCGTGACTACAACTTGGTTGCATCCTAAAAGCGCCCCAACAATTAACAGAGAATGGGTTACATTGTTGCCGTCGCCTACATAGGCCATGGTAAGACCTTCGGTTTTGCCGAAGCGTTCAAACATTGTGAGGTAGTCGGCAAGGCCTTGGCACGGGTGATATTTATCGCACAGCGCGTTGATAACCGGCACGTTTGCCGCCTTAGAAAAGGTTTCTAGCGTATCGTGAGAAAATACGCGAGCAACAATGGCGTCAGCCCAGCACGCAAGGTTAGCGGCGGTGTCTACTGCGTCTTCACGGCCCGCTAATTTGCCCGACTGCACATCTAAATACACCATGTGGCCGCCAAGCTTGTTGATACCAATATCGAAGCTAACGCGGGTTCGCAAAGACGGCTTTTCAAACAGGGCAACAATTGACTTCCCCGCTAGCACGTTGCTGTAACTTGCTGGGGCTTGTTTAATTTCTACAGCCAATTGCAGCAAGTTTTTCATTGCGTCGGGTGTCCAGTCTGCAAAGGTTAGTAGGTCCTGTTTCATTGTACTTCTCCGGCATTGCCTTTCGTAAAGTCGGTGTGGGGTAAATCAGCGTTTTTTGACGGTGTATTTGTCAGGGCTGAGGGCAGTATTTGCGTGCCCGTTTTCTTATTTAAAATGTCGTTGATGTTGGCGGCCCAACTCGCGATGTAAACTGCGCGGCCTAAATTCTCTGCAGACGCGAGTGCCGCATCCACTTTTACTTTCATCCCGTCGGTGATAACGCCTTCATCTGCGTACTTCGATATGCTTGCTGCGTTAAGTTCGCTAATAAGCAATTTGTCGCCATCAAGCACACCGTCAACATTGGAAAGGAGTAAAAGTTCAGCGTTAAGAAGCTCGGCAATAACCGTTGCGGCTTGGTCGGCGTTTACATTTAGTAATCTGCCTTGTGGGCTTGAACCAATAGAACTGATAACCGGTAGTGTTGACTGGGCTAATACGCTTTTTAGAAATGATGCGTCTGCTGTCGACGGCACGCCCACGGCACCATACTGGTCAGCTAGTGGCTCACACACCACCATATTGCCGTCTAACAACGACAAACCAACAGGGGTTAAGCCTGAAGCCAAAGCCGCTGCGCATAGCTGCTTATTGGCAGAGCCTGCAAGCGCTCCGCAGATGTAAGGCATATGTTCATCGGGCGTAACCCGAAGGCCATCTATTTTTGTGCTTTGAAGACCAAGACTCGCCATTAGCGTTTCCACTAATGGTCCGCCTCCGTGAACCACTACAACGGGGCGTGTGGCCTGCACGTCTTTTACGCTTAGAAATAAACGTGTCATTGCGGCGGTGTCGTCGAGTAATGCACCGCCAACTTTAATTACAATTGGTGAAACACTCATAGTACTAACCCTGTCTCTACTGGTTGTTTCGTCATTATGTTAAGGCACTGTATTGCCTGAGAGGCAGCACCTTTCATTACGTTGTCGATTGCAGCGGTAATCACTGCGTATCCAGATGCTTCATCTAATTTCCAGTGCAGATCAACAAATGGGGTATGGGCAACGTCATCAATTTTTGGAAAACTCTTGCGCAAACGCACAATGGGTTTATCAGCATAGGCGTCAGTGTACGCTTGTTCAAGTTGTGCGCTGGTGGTACCAGCTTTAACCTTAACGGTTACGGTCGCCAAAATTCCTCTTTTAAAATTACCTAAGTGCGGCGTAAAGATAACGGGGGTACCCAAGTAAGCTTCAATTTCAGGGGTATGGCGGTGACCTAGCACGCCATATGCCTGCAGGCTAACTTCAAAAAAGCTTGTGGTTAGGCTGGCTTTCCTACCTGCACCCGATACGCCGGAAACAGCGTTAATTACAGGGCGTACGCTTTCATCTAGTAAATTGTTGTGAGCAAGAGGTTTAAGTGCACTAAGGCTCGCAGTGGGATAGCAACCCGGCACAGCGATAACGTCGGCAGAGGCAATTTGCGCTTCGTGCCACTCGGCAAGGCCGTAAACAGCTTGAGCCAAGCTCTGCTCTTGCGTATGAGGAAATCCGTAGAACTGTTCGAAGACATTCGTGTCTTTTAGCCTGAATGCACCCGACAAATCGAGCACTTTGGCTTTGCCCGAAGATAGGACAGGCATCCAGTCGTGGCTCGCCTCGTGAGGAGTGGCAAGAAAGATAAAATCGACACCGTCAGCCATTTCTTTTAATGCCGCATCCGAAATAGGCGTCAGTGTGGCATTAACGTGAGCCAAGTTGCCGTGAAGCTCTGCAATATTTTTACTCGCATCGCTACTATTCTCAGATACGTAAGTCCCCGCTAATGCAAGTTTAGGGTGCTGAATAACTAACTGAACAAGTTGTGCCCCTGTGTAACCACTGGCACCAATAATCGAAACACTGTACATAATTAAAAATTCAATAAAGGGAGAAAAAAATCACTTTTTACCTTTGTAAACTGGTTGGGCGTAAATCCTTGCCTAACCGCTACCACATTACAAAGGTAAAAAGTGTGCTACCGCAAAAGCATAGAAAGGCGCACGCATCGTCGTACGCTATGCATCGTGTAGCCAGCCAGGGGAGAGGTAAACTCTTTATCGTTGCCAGTGGTTGAACCAACAACGCGAGTTGGTTGTGTCATCATCAATTCCTATCAAGTCGCAACTCAAAATTATGAGTTGGATGCTTTAACCGTCGACTAGTGTATCTAATCTGAATGTTTATGCAATAAAAATGTATAAATATTTTGTTGGGTGGTTGCAGCAACTACGCCACAAAAAATATAACTAATAATATATTTATAGTTGTGACAGTAAGTTGACAAGTTACGCAATAGAACTGAATATTTATACTCACTGTACGATATGGTTGAGTGGAAATGTTTACCAGTAATGCACGTCGTTCATCATTAATGCTTGATATGACTAGTTACAGTGTCTAACCATGCAAAGCTGGTAAATTGTTACCGTATGTCGACAGTGGCCGTGAGTATTGGTTGTTAGGATTAACTCGGAAAATAAAATGGGCAAACTTACCTTGGCGCTTGTTGCGCACGATCATAAAAAGCCTGAGCTACTTGCTTGGGTTAAGCAGCACATTGATGTGCTCAAACAGTGTAATTTAGTGGGAACAGGCACAACAGGCGGTTTAATTGCCAATGAAACGGGACTAGAAGTTACGCGCTACAAAAGTGGCCCGCTTGGGGGCGACCAGCAAATAGGAGCACTCATCGCTGAGAACAAGCTAGATGCACTTTTCTTTTTCTGGGATCCGCTAAACCCAGCGCCTCACGACCCAGACGTTAAAGCGCTGCTACGACTGTGTTCGGTATGGAATGTACCAGTTGCCTGCACACCCGCCACAGCTGACCTAGTAATAACGTCGCCGCTTTTTCTGTCACCCGACTACAAGCCAGTTAAACCGAATTTTTAAGATTGGTTAAGTCAACGGCCTTGTAGTTTGGTGGGCAGAAGCTGGTCTTTAGGTTAATTGAAACTTCGTTGAACGAACTGGTAGGCAGCATCTGCTGCCTTGTTGGTTATTCCGGCGGTTATATCATCAGTCTGAATAGATGCGGTGGCATCACTCGCCTGCGTTTGTGGCGCACCTGAAATGTTAGCACTTACCTTACTGTCGATGCTTGGATTGCTAAAAACTGACGCGAGTAAAGACTGCCCCATCGACCACATATTGTTTGAAATACTTTGACCTGTCACATTCTCTACGGTCAAATCGATAGCGTTATACATTAAGCCGCCAATTCCGCCATATAAAAAACTTCCCGCCAAGCTTGCTGCCGCGGCCGTGTGATTTGACGTGGTTGCTTCATAAATATCCGAAACTATGGGTAGGTGATTTGCAATATTTAACGCATCAAATCCGTCTTTAAGATCAAGCCCATCGTCTCCGAAAGCGCCGGAATACAAATTATCGAAGAGTGTTGGAGTAGTATCACTTTGATTATTGGCAGCCGCGTTGCTATCACCATTTCCCAGAACGCTAGTAGTAGCATTTACGGACGTATCATTGTTGGTAACTAGCGATTGAAATACATTGTTTTGCAATGCATTTAACAGCGTGCCTTGCATGGTGGCAATTGCATCATCCGATAAAACCCCATTGACGCTACTCGTACCAGAAAGCAAAGATAATGCGCCTTGAACATCGCTGGCTGTGCCGGTAAGTATATTAGATTGTGTTGAGAGATTAGCTTCGCCTGATATTTTGCTGTCGATTGCATCAGCTTCATTCGGTTGATTCTCTATTGCGAGTAACGATGCGAACAAAGACGGCAAAGACTGGCCGCTGGTTGCCGCTTCATTGGCTACTTCTGTTGAATTTGACGATTTATTTTCAATGTCAGCAGTATGTAAACCAAATTTTGAAAGTAGTGCGCTGACGCCATTTTCAGCAGTGTTAGTTGTTGTATTTTCTAAGGCCATAACATCCCCTTACCCGCAGGCATATATTTGATTTGTAAAGGTTTTGCAAATAAGTCAAGTGAACGAGATTTCTTTTAATTTGTTCGTTTACACTTGCTCCTGTTAGGTCATGGATGGCACTTAATTTACACACTGCATAAAAATTAACTCTGAGCAATGTCATGAAAATTCGATGCCATATACACACTAATCGCAATCTTTACACTTGGTGGTTGTGCCCAAACACTCACTGACGAAGAACAGGTTGTTCACAGTAGCCCTACCAACCCAAATGTGTCGCAACGAGCTGTAAAGCCTGTTGAGGAAGAGCCGTCGCCTGGCGATCCCCGTTACTCACCCCCTAGGATGGAGCCAACGTCGACCTTGCATGTACCCACGGGGTCGCTATTTAATCCTGAGCACTCTGTAGGGCTTTATGAACGCCACGCAAGCTTCAAAGTGGGGGATATGATTCTAGTTAAGCTTGAAGAACAGACGCAGTCGGAGAAGTCGCTCGATTTTAATACAGACAAAAACACATCCTTTGATTTGTCTCCCGTCACACTAAAAGTGGGGGGAATTCGAATTGACGAAGATGACGTTGAGGTGGAGCACGAACAGGACAGTGAGTTCGCTAGCTCTGCTAAAACTAAGCAGTCAAATTCGATGAGTGGCAGCATTACCGTGTATGTTACGGGAATAACGCCGGCAGGGAATTTACTGGTAACGGGTGAAAAGTGGATAACGATGAACAGAGGAAAAGAATACATTCGCTTTTCAGGAGAGGTCAGAAAAAAAGATGTGGATGAAAGTAATACCGTATTGTCTTCAAAAGTCGGCAACGCGTTAATTGAGTATAGCGGTACGGGTGAGCTGCAAGATAATCAGCAGCGAACGGTGATTGGTAAGCTGTTTTCAATATTTGGATAAGCGCGATGAAAGGCACTATTTTGCCAAGCTTACGCATTAGTCTTGCTGCTTTGCTGGTACTACTTCCTTCTTTGGTTACTCAGCACGCATGGGCTCAATGGGTACAGGGTGAAGCTACGATGACACTCGCTGGCGCAGAACTTAGCGACGTGAGAACCAGCGCCATACAAAATGCTATTGCTGATGCGGCTTTTCGCAGTGGCAGTACCATTTCCGCGCAGGATATCACGGTAGACGGGCTACTCCTTTCCAGCAAAGCCGAAATTCGTTCTCAGGGCAGAGTTCAAAGAGTAGAGATCATAAGCGAAACACTCAAAGACGACGCGCTTACAGTGGTGGTGAATGTAAACATTACGCCTCTGTTCAATTGTACTAACAACGGACTTGCCCATCGCATTTTAGTGACAGAATTTCCTTTAACATCACCCCAACAGGCCGCTACTGGCATGCTCTATTCATTTGGCTGTCACGTGTCTCAACGATTTGCTCAGCAACTCAACGGTCTTTATCAAAGTGGAGATGTAAGCCAGATTCCTGTTTCTCTTATTAATGCTAACACCTGGTTAACCTCCAGTTTGTCAGACATTGATTTAATGGCTATGTCGACCTTTCTGCGAAGTGAATATGGGCAGCAGTTTGTGGTATTCGGGTTTATAAAGGACATTTCTCTTTTCGAACAGGTGTCGCAGGCTACCTCGGTATTTGAAACCGATGGTGTTGCGCTTCGCCGGAATTTTACCGTTCAGGTTTACGTGCTCGACACTTTCAAAGCCAAGGTGATCTTTAATGATAGTTATCACAGCGAGGCCGATTGGCCCTTTTCTCAACATTATTCAGTGGATATGAGCAACAGCTTGTTGTGGCGCAGTGATTTTGGGCGCATGGTCCTCAATACGGTACACGCTGCTATTACTGACATTCACGCGGCACTTCAGTGCGAAACGACTTATGCGCAGGTCATTGATATCTCGCCTGACTACATTGCTATAGATCTGGGTGAAAATAGTGGGTTAGCCGTGGGCGATGAGTTTTCATTGGTTAAGCAACGGGCGCTGCCTGCGTTGGGCTTATCAAGAAAGCCGGGACTGTTTTCAACGAAGACGTTGACTTTGCAGGTGTACGAAGTTTCTGATGACGTCAGCTTGCTTAAAGCGGAGTCAGGTAGTGATAGCGTACATATTGGTGATTTTGTCACGCCGTTAACTCTCTCGGCGAAACGTAGGCTAAAAGAAAGTCAGCAGGTTGGAAGCCAGCCATAAAAAAGGCTGGCCAAGGCCAGCACTTTTTACGGTGGGTTAGGGTGTTACTGAATACTAAGAACGCAGTAAGTCACGTAGCTTTCGACCTTCTTCGCGCTGCGCTTTTAACTCAGCTTGCTGTTCAGGCGTTAATACGGCAAACATGGCCTGGCGCTGTTTGGCCTTTTCAACACCAGCACTGACAAGGTCGTCTTTGTACTGGGCAACAAGCGCGTTCCAAGAGTCTTGTGAGAAAGACGAGCTTCTAATCAGGTCGCGCTGGGCTTCCTTGAAGCTTCGCAACGTTTCTCTATTGGCTTTGGATGTATCCTTGAATGATTCACGAAGTTCAGCAAGATTTGCCAGCTGATCATCGGTCAGGTCAATGCCTTTAAACGGCGTGCCATCCCGCTGGTGATCTCTGTCGCCTCTTTCACCTTTACCGTGACCACGGAATTTTTTGCCTTTGCCTTCATCATCCATACGTTTTACAAATTGTGACTTTTGCTCGTCAGACGCGTTGCGTCGCTTATCGCCTCTCGCCGCTCTTTTTTGATCTCTACTTTCTTCGCGTGCCAAGACTTTCGCTTGCTGCTCTTCACTTAGCACGTTAAAAATATTGTGGCGTAGTTGCGCAAGCGCAAAGTGTTTCGACTCACGCTCTTCAAGTTGAGTTTGTATAAAGGTGCTGATTTGTGCCTCAGAAGCAGTTTCAAAATCGAAACTTGGCTTCTCACTATCGTGATTTTCAGGTCGAGGGTTAGCGTCTTTAAATGCGCTTATGAGTGTTTTTATCTCTTCGCGTTGTGCGTCACTTAAGCTTAAACCGCGAAGGTGTTTAACAATTTCTTTAACCGGTTCGTGGTGACGCATACCAGGGCCTGCTGGCTGAGCCAACGCAAGTCCACCTAAGCTAATCGCCGCTACAGTTGCACTAGCAATTAATAACTTTTTCATTGTCGTCTCCTTTTTGTTCGGACACGTTAATCCTAGCGTGATAAATACAAAAAGCAGTCAACACACTGTAAAGCTTCTGTAAAGGTGATGCCGTTTTGTAATTGTAAAGGTCTGAAAAGATATAGTATGCGTTTGTCAGTGCTTTTCGTTTAATTTAGACAAGACTCACCACAAGCGCAGGTTGAAGTTTATAAAAATTACAGGCACTTTCATGAATCAAAGGTCAGCAGTTCCAACCGTTAAAGAGTTTAATACCATGAGTTCAGATTTTCATTTGCAGTCTATCCTTGTTATTGATGATGACCTTGAGCTAACTGAAATGCTCTCCACGTACCTGTCGAGTATGGGTTATCAAGTGCAAGTGCGTAACGACGGCGAAGAAGGGTTATCTGAAGCTGTGTCTGGACGACATTACGATCTTATTTTATTGGATGTGATGATGCCAAAGATGGATGGCTTCGATGTGTTGAAAAAACTTCGTGTCAGCCATAGCACACCTGTACTTATGTTGACAGCAAGAGGCGATGATTACGACCGCATTTTAGGTCTGGAAATGGGCGCCGATGATTATTTACCGAAACCGTTTAACCATCGTGAGCTGGTGGCGCGAATAAAAGCGATTGTGCGTCGTCATAATCTTTCCTCAACGGGAGGAGCGGTGGAACAAGATTTATTTGTGAATGGCATCTTTTTAAGCCCAAGTAGCCAGCTCGCTAAAGTAGACGATGTGGAATTAACGCTAACCACAACTGAGTTTTTAATTTTGCGCTTACTAATGCTAAATGCCGCTCAGCGGGTAACGAAAGAAGAAATAAGCTTAAAGATACTCGGCAAGCCACTGCAAGCTTTTGACAGAAGCATTGATATGCATGTTAGCAACCTGCGAAAGAAAATCAGTGCGGTAGCCGTAGATGAAAAAATCAAAACCATCCGCGGAGTAGGGTACATGTTAATTGTTGGAAGCCATTAATGGTAAAACTGTTACGCAGCATCAGCCCAACGCGGGCCATCATGGGCCGCTTGTTTCTGTGGTTTTGGGCAACGTTCATTGTTACATCGCTTTTGGCCATTTGGGGAAGTCGCCTCTTTTTTGAAGACCTTCAAGTTGTGCAAATAAAGCCTCGCGAAGTAGAAGATTTAAATCAAGCCATTGAGCGGATGCAGCGTGGGCGCTTTCAGGACCTACCGTTACATGAGACGCTAGATCGCAATTCACGTGGCGTGAGAGGTCGACTGGTTGCGGTAGATATTCGCGACAACCGCCTTATTTCAGGTGGAGGCCCTCCGCTTCGTGACAATGATAAAGAAGATTTACTGCGTTTGGTAAATCAAACCTCCCCGATTGCAGTAAAGCGCGGCGCATTCAAAATTCTCGGCCCGGTTTTCTTCGAGCGAGACAATTCACGCTTTGCGCTTTTTGCGGTAAAGCTAGATATGCCCGAAAAGCAAACTCCTCCGGTTCTGCTGTTTTTGGCGATTGCACTTATTACTACCACGCTTTTGAGCTGGCTATTCGCCAAAACGCTGACCAACCCTATTTTGCACATTCAGGGTTCAGCAAAACGTTTAGCAAGCGGCGACTGGCAAACGCGGGTGGGCAAGGCTGCCAAGCGTCAGGATGAGTTAGGCCAGTTGGCGCGCGATTTCAATAAAATGGCTGAACAGCTCGAATCAATGTGGGGCGCACAAAAGCGATTATTGGCTGATGTCTCTCACGAACTTCGTTCACCCCTAGCGCGACTGCAAATGGCGCTAGGTCTTGCTCATCAGCAAAATGTAGACCCTGCCACGTTATCTCGCGTAGAACGAGAAGCTGACCGAATGGAAGCGCTAGTTAGTCAATTACTCACACTTAGTCGCGCGGAAGCTGGTGAGGCGAACATGCAAAAGCACGCTTTGTCTTTGGTACTTAACGATGTACTGACCGATGCTAACTTTGAAGCTGCAAATAAAAACAAGCAGTTAAGAATTGACGATATTCCTAAAAAGACGGTGGTCATCGATAGCATGATGTTTTGTCGCGCCGTCGAGAATGTTCTTCGCAATGCCATACGTCATAGCAAACTCGTCACGCATATTACGTTTAGCGAAGATGCGCAGCATTGGTGTATTCACATTACAGATGACGGCGACGGGTTAACCATTGAGGAATGTGAGCGTATATTTTCACCGTTTTACAGGGCAACTCTTGCCAGAGAGCGCGAGTCAGGAGGCGTAGGCTTGGGCTTATCCATTGCAAAAGCGGCAGTTGAGTTGCATCATGGACGCATAATCGCTGAACCTGCTGAGCGCGGTGGGCTACGAGTTACTATGTCATTTCCCAAGTTATGATTGGGAACGTAGATAGCACTCCGTAGCCTAATAAAGAGCGCAATTTGACTGTAATAGGGTATTTATGAACTGGACGTTCACGTCTGAAAATAACTTAGCCAGCACTTTTGCCACGTATATCAATCCCTTCTGGCAAAACAGTGTTACTCAGGGCCACTTCTCTGGGAAAGACAATATCAAGGTACGCTTTGCGCACTGTATCCCAGAATCGCCGCGAGCTACCATTGTAATATGCTCTGGTCGAATCGAATCTTATTTAAAGTACAAAGAGTTCATTTACGATCTCTATCAAAATGGTTTCGCCGTATTCATCTTAGATCACAGAGGCCAAGGTTTGTCAGACAGGATGACCCGTGACCCTCAGCATGGTTATGTTGCCGATTTTGACGACTACGTTGATGACTTCGTTATGTTCGTAGAAACTATTGTAAAGCCACTGCAGCAAGGCCCGTTACAGCTGGTATGCCATTCGATGGGGGGCGCCATTGGTGCACTCACGCTGCTGCGTCTTCCGAATTTGTTTTCAAAAGCCGTTTTAGCTTCACCCATGTTTGGCATTAAACCCGCTCTGCCCAATTGGTTGGCGAATGGCTTAATTCGCACAGGCCTTGCGGTAAACAGGATGAAAAAGAAAGATGCGGGGTATTTTTTTGGTCAAACCCCGTATATCGCGTTTCCTTTTTCACTTAATAAGCTCACCCACAGCAAAACCCGCTATGCCCTGTTTCGTGAGCTGTATGACGAAGAACAGGATATTCAGCTTGGTGGCGTGACTACAGAGTGGTTGGCAGCGGCACATCAGGCTATGAACAAAATTGAAAGTAGCGCACGCGCTATTACAACGCCCTCGCTTATATTAAGTGCAGACGATGACGCGATTATTGATAATAACCGTCAGCGCCGCGTGGCTCAGCTTATGCCAAATGCAAAACTGGAAATAGTGCCCCGCGCTTACCATGAGCTATTCACCGAGTCTGACGATATTCGCGAGCGCTCTGTGGCGCGTATTCTCGACTTTTTGACAGAAGGCTCGTCTACATAAGTGCAGCCGCAGCTAACATTTAGTTAGGTAATCGTACTTAAGAGCAGCGCTTTCTATTTCACAGGTAATAAAAGTGTGTGCAAGGGTGATGAAGAATGGCGTTTCGGTATAAAATAAACGAGTTGTTAACTGTGAAGGTAATTTAAAAAAGCATGCTCGATATCGTACTCTATCAGCCAGAGATCCCGCCAAATACGGGAAACATCATCCGCTTATGCGCAAACAGTGGCTTTATGTTGCACTTAATCGAGCCCTTGGGCTTTGAATGGGACGATAAACGCGTTCGACGCGCAGGTTTAGATTATCACGAGTTTGCTCACGTAAAGCGCCACGCCAGTTTAGACGCTTACCTGAATGATGCTAAGCCAAAACGGGTTTTCGCTTGCACAACGAAAGGCAAAGCATTTCACAGCGATGTGTCTTATCAAAAAGGCGATGCGTTAATTTTCGGACCGGAAACCCGAGGTTTACCAGACGACTATATTCAATCGCTTCCCCCAGAGCAGCGTGTTCGCATCCCTATGTTGCCAGACAGTCGTAGTATGAACTTGTCTAATGCAGTATCGGTATTTGTGTATGAAAGCTGGCGTCAGTTTGGTTACGAGGGTGCTCGTTAGTACTTTCTTTAACGCTTACTGTTTTGCTAAAAACTCTTTTAACCATTTAAATCAAAAGCTTATTCAGCCTTTAAAAATGTCTGTAAAGATAGCGTAAATGTAAAGATTGTCTCTCGTGGCGAATCTTTACATTCGCTATATTGCATTCAGTTTTTTTTATGGATCGAATGCTTTGAAACTCCCTCTACCCATTAAAGTACTGCTCATTGCAATTATTGTGTTTGTGCCTGCTTATGCTGTTTATGCATGGCTATACTCACCTCAGACAAATACCGAATATCTCTTTCAAGATGCAAAGATACGAGACATCGAATTAAATTTGGTGTCTACAGGTCAGCTTGAGCCCAAGCGCTACGTAGAGGTAGGTGCGCAGGTTTCAGGTCAGGTAGACAATATTCACGTTGAAGAGGGGGATATTGTTAAAGAAGGCGATTTGCTGGTAGAGATCGATGCCCGTGTATTTGAAACACAAGTACAGAACTCTCAAGCGGCGCTGGACAGCAAAAAAGCACAGCTGGCTCAGCTGCGGGCAGAGCGAGAACTCGCCGAAGTGAGAGCGCAACGCAATCAAAATTTGTTTAAGCAAAATGCAGTCAGCCAAGATGTAGTCGTAAGCAGCGATACAAACCTTAAAGTTATCGATACCAAGATCACGGCGAGCATCGCACAGATTAAAGCTGACGAAGCCTCGCTGGAAGGGGATATTACTAAGCTCGGGTTTGCAAAGATATTTGCGCCAATATCCGGGACTGTAGCCACCTTACCGGTGCGTGAGGGGCAAACCCTGAATGCCAATCAAAACGCCCCCGTGTTGCTTCAAATTTCCGATTTATCAGTAATGACCCTACGCGCAGAAGTGTCTGAAGCCGATGTGCAGAAAATAAAGCGCGGCATGCCAGTCTATTTCTCTACCTTGGGCGATAACAAAACCTTCTACCACTCTACCGTTCGTCAAGTGCTACCTACACCCACCGTACTCAACGACGTGGTGCTATACCAAGTGCTAATCGATGTTGAGAATCCTGATCGCACGTTAATGGACGCCATGACTACCCAAGTGTTCTTTGTGCAAGAGCAGGTGAAAGGCGCGCTTTCTGTGCCGTTAGCGGCAGTAAAAGGACGAGCTCGCAATCAATTCGTGATGCTTAAACAGGGCGATGAGGTGGTTCGCACGCCAGTAAAAGTAGGCATAAAAAATAGAACCCATATTCAAATTATAGAAGGCCTATCAGAAGGTGATGAAGTGGTTGTGGGTCTAGCAGACGGCACCGCAATGCCGGCCGCGGGCATGCGCAGAGTGCCGGGTGGGCAGCCGCCATCAGGCCCACCGCGCCGCCGTGACGGATTCTAATATGTCGTTAATACAGCTTAATGGCGTATCACGTCGCTACAAAACAGAAGGGTTTGAAGTCACCGCATTGGATAACGTTTCGTTATCAATCGATAAGGGTGAATTTGTCGCCATTATGGGGCAATCCGGGTCAGGAAAGTCGACCTTGATGAATATCCTAGGATGTTTAGACACCCCTTCAGAAGGGGAGTACCGTATCCACGGACAGTCAGTATCCTCGCTAAACCCCGATCAACTTTCTGCCCTTCGCTTGAAAACGTTCGGGTTTGTTTTCCAACGCTATCAGCTACTGTCGTCGCTAAATGCGACTGAAAACGTGGCACTGCCAGCAATATACAGCGGTACGTCTAGCGAAGATCGCACTCAAAAAGCGCAACAGCTGCTTGATAAGCTTGGCCTTTCAAGTAGAAAAGAGCACAAACCCGGAGAGCTTTCAGGTGGCCAACAACAGCGTGTCTCGGTAGCGCGAGCCTTAATTAATGGTGCAGAAGTAATACTAGCCGACGAGCCCACCGGGGCGCTTGACTCGGCCAGCGGAGAGCAGTTACTGGCATTGCTTCGCGAGCTACACGCAGAAGGGGTGACTATTATTCTTATCACCCACGATAGTGCAGTTGCTGAACATGCCGACAGGCAAATACACTTGCTTGATGGGAAAATTGTAACAGATACCAAAACCGCTGCGCCTAGCACAAGTGAATCAGTTGAAAAGAATGCGGCTTCAGTGCAGCACGCACATTCTCAAGAGCCCAAATCAGTACCGGCAATTAAACCTTTTCCAAGTATCTCACTTTTTTCAGCCCTATCTATGGCGTTCACTGCCCTTAGAATGAATTGGTTTAGAACCTTGCTCACACTCTTGGGAATTATTATTGGAGTAGCGGCAGTGGTGACCATGATGGCCATCGGTGAGGGAGGTAAACAGCAGGTACTAGAGCGTATTGAAACCATTGGCACGAACCTGATTTCGATTAGGCCGGGTGGACGAAACATGCGCTCATCCGGTGATATTGCATCGCTGACGTTAGCCGATGCCACTGCATTGAAAAGTGTTCCGGGTGTGGCTTATGTCGCGCCGGAAAGAAGTGCAAGGGCAACCATCCGATACAGCGAAAACGATTTTTCAGGACGTATTACAGGCACCACACCTGACTACTTTCATGCTAAAGACTGGGAAATGGCGCAGGGCGTGTTTTTCAGCGATGAAGACGTAACAAATTATGCACCGGTGGTGGTAATTGGAGATACGGTAGCTGAGACCCTGTTTGAAGATAAATATCGGGCAGTAGGCGAGTACATCTTGATGCAAAATGCCTTTTATCAGGTCGTAGGTGTACTTCATTCTAAGGGCGCCAGTGCAGGTGGTAACGATATGGATGACGAAGTGCTCATTCCGGTTACAACTGGCCGTTTGAAGGTATTTGGTCGGGATTACTTAAGCAGCATTACCATAAAGGCAGAAAGTACCGAAGTAGCCACTCAAGTAAAAGACGATGTGCTGGCACTGTTGGTAGAACGTCACGGACAAGAAGACGTGATGGTGCGTACCACAGAGTCACTGGTAGAGGCGGTCACGGAAACGCAAGACACGTTAACTTGGCTCTTGGCGTCTGTTGCTGCCATATCTTTGTTTGTTGGCGGTATCGGTGTAATGAATATCATGCTGGTCAACGTATCTGAGCGTAAGAGGGAGATTGGACTACGCATCGCCACAGGCGCAAAACCTCGCGATATCTTGCGCCAGTTCAATATCGAGGCATGGGTAGTGTGTATCTTGGGTGGTATATTCGGCATTCTTCTGGGCTATTTTGTTGTCCTTATCGTTGCTTCATTCAGTGTGCCTGTCGCCTACACGCTAATGCCGCCCGTTTTGGCTTTTGTCACATCTCTCGCTGTAGGGCTCATTTTTGGTTACGCCCCTGCTCAAAAAGCATCAAAGCTTAATCCTATTGACGCGTTGGCAGAGGAGTAACGCCATGCATTCTTTTCGTTTTTCTGTGCCTCTTGCCGCTCGTTCACTACTGTGCGCGTTCTCTTGTATCGTGCTGACCGCAAGCTGCGCTTATTCACCTTCTACAACGTTGCCCGAAACTGACACGCAGGCGCTACAAAAAGCGAAGTCTGTGGACGCGACTAGTCAAATAACAACATCATGGTGGAAGGTGTTCGAGGTGGCTGAACTTGCGCCCGTTATGAAGACGCTTGAAAGCCAAAATTTAACCCTTAATCAAGCCGAGCAGAGGGTAAAACGAGCGCAATTTCTATTAGCACAAGTTAATGCAGGTGACGTTCCGACTATAACGGCGAGGACATCTGGACGCAGTGGAAGAGACCTAGATAGTGGCCGTTCAAGCCACTCTACCTCAGGTGGACTGGGGTTGAGTTATGACGCGGACATATGGGGTACACGAGAAGCTCAGCAGCGCAGTCGTCAGTTAGGTATCGATACTGCACAGTATCAGTTTACCGATGCGCTGTTAGACACCCAGGCGTTGTTTATAAATACCCTTCTTGAGCAGATTTCACTGCAGTCGCGGCTGTCTATTGCGATGCAAAACGTTGAGATTAGCGAAGCGCTGCTAAACCTAGTTCAAATTCGCTTTGAAGAGGGTGATACCTCAGGTATTGAGGTTTCCCA
>Ga0208830_1000608_pt1 | contig 17268 bp, 18 predicted proteins | sample DeeseametaMP2634_FD_184169 | JGI IMG/M metagenome (GOLD analysis project Ga0208830, IMG submission 184169) | Marine microbial communities from the Deep Atlantic Ocean - MP2634 (SPAdes) | ecosystem: Environmental > Aquatic > Marine > Oceanic | place: Northeast of Antigua and Barbuda, North... | reverse complement strand
TTTTTATAATTGTATTTCTTTCAATAAATGTAGTTTTATATAAATCTAATTTAATCCAAAATCATAAATTAAGAATTAATAATTTGGTTACTAAAACACTTTTAGAAATTAAAGATTATTCTAATTCAGCATATGGTTCCCTTTCTTTAACAGCTTTTAAAATGTTTAAAACACATCCAATATTTGGAGTTGGGTTGAAAAACTACAGAGTTGCATGTGAAAAAGTTGAGTTTTTATCAGAAGGACACTTAGGAAGTGATTATGGAGTTTCTCCTTGGCAAGGTCATTATAGTAAAGAACTTAAAAGACATTTTGAAGCTACATGTTCAAGTCATCCTCATAATCTTTATTTAACTTGGTTAGCAGAGACAGGTTTTATTGGTTTTTTACTGTTCACTTTATTTTTGTTTATTACAACTAAAAATATATATAAATATAAGAAAAGTATTACAAATGAAATAATTGCATTTAGCATTTTAATATCTTTAATACCAAAACTATTACCAATGATGCCTTCATTAAACTTCTTTTCAAATTGGAATTCTATATGTTTTTGGTTGTTAATTGGATGGTTGTTTTCATTTTTACCAAAAAATAAAAAATTACAGTGATTTAATTATTTTTTTTATTTCTATTTCTACATTTTTAATCTGTCGCAAGCTTTTACTTCTTAAAACTATATTAACCCCTCTTATTTTTTTTTTCATAAAAGGATAGCTTCCAACTTCAACTTCCTTATGTTTTTTTTGGATATTTGATAAATCTTCTGCAATATTACTTTCTGGAGAATTAACTAATATTGATTTAGAAACTACAGGAATACCGCATTTAATTTTTTTAATAGTATTTTTAAACATTGCTATCATAATTTCAGGAATACCTGCCATAACATAAACATTTTTTATTTTAAAACCTGCTACTTTAGTAATAGGATTGTGTAAAAGTTCAGCACCCTCTGGTATTAAAGCCATTTTTTCTCTAGCTTTGTTTAAAGGTTGCTTATTTAAATTATAAAATTTCTTTAATATTTTTAATGCCTTTTTATTCTTAACTAGTTTAACTCTAAATGCCTTAGCTATAGATATTGAAGTTACATCGTCATGTGTTGGGCCTATTCCACCTGTAGTGAAAATATAATCATATTTTTTTCTAACTTCATTTATTACTGTAATAATTTTTTTGATGTCATCTTTTATTATTCTTGCTTCTATTACGTCAATGCCTTTTAATGTTAATTCTTTACACATAAAATTTTTATTTGTATCAAGAGTTCTACCTGATAAAATTTCATTTCCAATAATAATGATGCATGCGGTTGGATTTTTTATTTTTTTCATTAGAATATTATTTTAGTTATCACAATATGACAAATATTGAAGTTAAGTCTAATTCAAAAAAAGAAAAAATAAATATCTATAATTCAATGGATTTTAAATCTATGAGGAAAGCAGGATATCTTGCAGCTGAAACTTTAGATTTTATAACAAAATATGTTAAACCAGGTATAACCACGGAAAAATTAGATAATTTGTGCCATAATTTTATAGTAAATAATAAAGCCCAACCAGCGCCCCTAAATTATAATGGTTTTCCTAAATCAATATGCACATCTGTTAATCATGTTGTTTGTCATGGAATACCATCAAAAAAAATTTTGGATAAGGGAGATATAATAAATATTGATGTAACAGTAATACTTGATGGGTGGCATGGAGATACTAGTAGAATGTTTATTGTTGGAGAAGTTGCAAGTATAAAGGCAAAACAAATAATACAAACAACATACAAATGTATGATGGAGGGAATTAAAAAAATTAAACCCGGGCTAAATCTTGGTGATATTGGATATACAATTGAAAAGATTGCTAATGATAATAATTTCTCCATTGTTAAAGACTTTTGTGGACATGGTGTTGGTAAAGAATTCCACGAACCTCCAAGTGTGTTACATTATGGTTCTCAAGGTGAAGGTTTGGAATTAAAAGAAGGTATGATATTTACAATTGAACCAATGCTTAATGCAGGGACAGGAGAAGTAAAAATTTTAAGTGATGGTTGGACTGCAATAACAAAAGATAGGCAGTTATCTGCTCAGTTTGAACACTCTATAGGTGTAACTAAAAATAGTTATGAAATATTTACATTATCACCAAAAAATTTTCACAAACCACCTTATTGAAATATAAAAAATTGTTACAATATTAAATAATGATACCTAGATACTCTAACGAAAAAATTTCTTCGATCTGGACAGATAAAAATAGATATGAAATCTGGCTTCAAATAGAAATATATATATGCGAAAAGCTATGTATTGACAAAAAAATACCAAAAAAAGATTTTTTATTAATTAAAAATAAATCAAAAATTGATGTAAATGATATTCAAAGATTAGATAAAAAAACACATCACGAAGTTATAGCTTTTTTAAATAGTATTTCTAAAAAAGTTGGTAAAAGTTCAAGGTATATACATCAAGGAGTGACATCGTCAGATATTATTGATACTGCTTTTTCAGTACAATTAAAACAGTCAACTGAAATTATAATCAATGATTTAAAAAATCTTTTAAAAGTTCTAAAAATAAAAGCTAAAAAATATAAAAAAACTATTTGTTTAGGCAGAACTCATGGAATCCATGCAGAGCCGACTTCTTTTGGTCATAAAATAGCAAGTTTTTTTGCTGAGATGGAAAGAAACCTTAAGAGATTAAAAATTGCTCTAGAAGATATATCGATCTGTGCAATTTCAGGAGCTGTGGGAACTTATGCAACTATTGATCCAGCAATTGAAAATTTTGTAGCTAAAAAATTAGGTTTGAAAAGTGAAAAAATATCAACACAAATAATTCCTAGAGACAGACACGCTCATTTATTCTCAGTTTTTGCAATTATAGCAAGTTCTATTGAAAGAATTGCAGTTGAAATAAGACATTTACAAAGAACAGAAGTAAGAGAAGTTGAGGAATTTTTTTCTAAAACCCAAAAAGGGTCATCTGCAATGCCCCATAAAAAAAATCCAGTTTTATCTGAAAATTTGACAGGTCTGTCTAGATACATAAGATCTGCTGTTATTCCTATGTTAGAAAATATCGCACTATGGCATGAAAGAGATATATCGCATTCGTCTGTTGAAAGAATTTTGGCTCCTGATGTAACAATTGGACTAAATTTTGCTCTTACTAGGTTAACTAAGTTAATTTCAAATTTAAAAATATATCCTGAAAATATGAAAAAAAACTTAAATTTATTAAATGGATTAGTGTTTTCGCAAGCTTTGTTACTAGAGCTTATTGAAAAAAAAGGAATGGATAGGCAAGTAGCATACGATATAGTTCAAAAAAATTCTATGACTGTATGGAAAACAAATAAAAATTTCCTAGAAATTATTAAAAAAGATAAAAGAATTAACGGCATAATAAGTGATTCTGAACTTAAAAAACTTTTTAATGAAAAGAATTATTTGAAAAAAATTGACTATATTTTCTCAAAAGTTTTTAAAAATAGTTAATGCATAAATATTTTTTTTGTTTTATAAAAATATTATAGAATATCCAGATATGTCAAAGAAAAAGAAACTATACGAAGGAAAAGCAAAAATTTTATATTATGACTACTTTAGTTGAAGGTAAAACAAAATTAATTCAAAAGGGTGCTAAACCTTTTACAATTAATATGATTGCAAAAGATTTTTTAACAGGTGGCGATGCCGCTAAAAAAGAAGAACTTACTGATATAGGAAAACAAAAAACAATACAAGCATCAAATGTATTTAAAATGCTTGAGCAGAATAATATACCTACATCTTTTATTGAACTAACATCACCAAACACAATGCTACATGAAGAATGTGATATGTTGCCACTTGAGTTTGTTGTTAGACGTTATGCTTATGGAAGTTACTTAAAACGTAACCCAGGCTACCATGATAGGCGCGAACCTGTTTGTTTTAAAGAACCTGTATGGGAAATTTTTCATAAACATTCTGTTGTAATGCCACCTAATGTAAATGAACCTGTACAGATGGATGAAAATGAAGCTAGAGAAAAATATCTAGTAGACGGCAAATGGGCTGATGGCGTATATACAGATCCGTATATCAAAATTGGAGATCAATGGGAATTGTATTCTGCAAAAGACCCTATTGAAGGCGAAGCTCTAATGGCTACTGGAATTTTACTTAATTCACGAGAAATAGATAGTGCTATTAATCAAATTGTTATTCCTGCCTTTAAAGCTATAGAAAAAAGTTGGAAAAACATTTCTACTAGTGATGGCCCTGTACAACTTGTAGATATAAAATTTGAATTAGGGTTTCGATCTAAAGATAATCTTTTAGTACTATCTGATGTTGTTGATAATGATAGCTGGCGTATTTGGCCAGGTGGCAATCCTGGAAACCAATTAGATAAACAATCTTTTAGAGATGGCGAAGATTTATCTCAAGTTGCAAACAAGTATCAACTAGTAACAGAACTAACAAAAGAGTTTATAAAATAAAAGATTAGGTGTTGTATAATTTAATGAAAATTAAAATTGAAGTAATGCTTAGAGATGCAATACTTGATCCCCAAGGTAATACAATAAAAAAATCATTAAATAATCTTGGATTTAAAAATGTAAAAAGCGTAAGACAAGGAAAATTAATAGAAATTGATATGGTTTCAAACTCTTCAACTAAAGAAAAAAAGAATATAGAAAAGATGTGTGAAGATGTTTTAAGTAATTCTTTAACTGAAAAATATAAAATTAAGTTTTTAAAAAATAAATAATGAAGGTAGCTATAGTTGTTTTCCCTGGATCTAATTGTGATAGGGATATTGCTTGGGCTATAAAGAAAATATCCGGTTATAAGCCAGATTATTTGTGGCATAAAGAAAAAAATTTTAGAAATTATGATCTAATTATTTTACCTGGAGGTTTTTCCTATGGTGATTATCTTAGATGCGGAGCAATAGGGTCTCATTCTCCAATTATGAATGAAATAAAAAAAAGATCACAAAAAGGTACAAAAATAATTGGAATATGTAATGGATTTCAAATCTTAACTGAAAGTAAACTTTTGCCTGGCTCGCTTTTACAAAATGAAAATCTAAAATTTATTTGTAAAAAAATTTTTTTAAAAGTTAAAAACAATAATACTTTTTTCTCAAAAAAATATAAATTAAATGAAATTATAAATGTTCCAATAGCTCATATGGAGGGTAGGTATTATTGTAGTAAAAAAACATTGAAAGAATTAGAAAATAATAAGCAAATAATTTTTCAATATTGCAGCAACAATGGAAATATAAAAGATACTGATAATCCTAATGGGTCAACAAGGAATATTGCTGGGATTATAAATTTAAAAGGAAATGTTTTAGGCATGATGCCGCATCCGGAAAGATGTTCTGAGGAACTTTTAGGTGGAGAAAATGGTATTAATTTTTTTAAAAGTATTTTCGAAAGTATAAATTAAATTGGATAAATTAAATAATCTAAAAGAACTACTTAATATTCATAATCTAAATAATATTGAATATAAAAAAATAACAAAAATTCTAAAAAGAGAACCAAATTTACTTGAACTTGGAATTTATTCAGTAATGTGGAGCGAGCATTGTAGTTATAAATCTTCAAAAAAATGGTTAAGGCAACTGCCAACTAAATCAAAAATAGTAATCTGTGGACCTGGTGAAAATGCAGGAATTATTGATATAGGTGGCAATGATTCTATAGTTTTTAAAATTGAAAGTCATAATCACCCATCTTACTTGGAGCCTTTTCAAGGAGCAGCTACTGGAGTTGGTGGAATTTTAAGAGACATTTTTACAATGGGTGCAAGACCTATAGCAATATTAGACTCTTTAAGATTTGGTGATATAAAGCAAAAAAAACAAAAATATCTTTTATCTGGTGTTGTTTCAGGAATTTCAAATTATGGAAATTGTATGGGTATTCCAACAGTAGGAGGTGAATGCTATTTTAATGAAGATTATAATAAGAATATTTTAGTTAATGCAATGGCAGTTGGTGTAGCGAAAAAAAATAAACTTTTTTTTTCTAAAGCAACTGGAATTAATAATCCTGTTATCTACGTTGGTGCTAAAACAGGTAAAGATGGGATTCATGGCGCAACTATGGCATCAGCTGAGTTTGACGATAATTCAAAACAAAAAAAGCCTACTGTACAAGTTGGTGATCCCTTTACTGAAAAACTTGTAATGGAAGCTTGTCTTGAATTAATGCAAACAAATATGATTGTTGCTATTCAAGACATGGGTGCAGCTGGTCTAACTTGTTCATCGTTTGAAATGGCTGCAAAAGGTAACTGTGGAATTGAATTAAATATAAATAAAATTCCTTTAAGAGAAAAAGATATGACCCCATACGAAATAATGTTATCAGAAAGTCAGGAACGTATGCTAATTATTTTAAAAAAAGGCAGTGAAAAAAAAGCAAAAAAAATTTTTGATAAATGGGATTTAGATATGTCAGTGATTGGAAAAATTACAAATTCTAAAAAAATGATAATAAAAAAAGATAACAACATAATAGCTAATATTCCTATTGCATTAACTGAAAAAAAAACTCCTGAATATAAAAGACCTTGGATAAAACCAAAAAAAGTAAAAAATATAAAAAAAATTATTTTCCCAAAGAAAAATAAGGTTAAGGAAATAATTTTTGAATTATTAAAAAGTCCAAATTTAACAAGTAAGAAATGGATTTGGGAACAATACGATCATATGGTTATGTGTGATACTATTAAACCTCCAAGCTATGGTGCTGCAGTTGTAAGGATTCATGGTACAAAAAAATCGATAGCATTAACAACGGATTGTAATACAAATTATTGTAAGCATGACCCATTTATTGGTACGGTACATGCTGTAAGCGAGGCAAGAAGAAATATTATAGCAACTGGCGCAACACCTTTAGCTATTACAAATAATTTAAATTTTGGTAATCCAGAAGATAAAAAAATTATGGGCCAATTTGTTATGAGTGTAAAAGGAATGATAGATTCGTGTAAAAAATATTCTCTTCCTGTTATTTCTGGAAATGTATCACTTTATAATGAAACTAATAAATCTGGTATCTCCCCAACTCCTGTAATTGGCATGGTTGGCTTAATAAAAAATACCAATTCTTTTTATAAAAAAAATTTATTGAAAGAAAATGACAAAATCTTTTTAGTTGGGAAAAAAAGTAATAATATCTCATGTTCAAATTTCTTAGAAGAAATTATTTTAAAAAATGAAAAGAATCTTGGTTCACCGCCTCCATTAAATTATAATGAAGAAATAAAAAATGGAAATTTTATTTTGAATTTGTTTAAAGATAATCTAATAAAATGTTGTAATGATATTTCTAGTGGCGGTTTAATTATATCTTTATTTAAAATGTTAATTGATAAAGGATTTGGTGCTGAAATAGATAAAAATTTTATAAATAATGTTATGAGTGATCAAATATTTTATAAAATACTTTTTGGAGAAGATGTTGGGAAATATATTATAGTTGCTAATAATGAAGAAAAAGTAAAAAAAATAGCAGAAAAAAGTAAAATAAATTTATTTAAAATTGGAATAACAAAAAAAAATCATTTAAATATTAATAATGAAATTATTAAATTAAGTGAATTAAAAAAAAAATTTGAAAATAACTTTTTTAACTATATAAATAATTAGAATGACAATGAATATTAAAGATATAGAGGGGTTAATAAAAAAAAAAATCCCGGATGCTAGAATTGTTATTAAAGACTTAGTTGGAGATAGTAATCATTTCTCTGCAGAAATAACCTCGAAAGAATTTAATGGAAAAACTAGAATAGAACAGCATAAAATGGTTTATAATGCTCTTAGTGAAGAACTAAAAGAAGAATTACACGCATTATCAATAAAAACAATGGAGGAAAAATGACAAAAAATATTCAAAATGTGGAAGAAGCAAAAGAAACAATTAAAACTAATAATATTGTATTATTTATGAAAGGAACAAAAGATATGCCAGGTTGTGGTTTTTCCGCTAATGTTGTTCAAATTCTTAATAATTTGAATGTCAAATATATTGATATAGATGTTCTTAGCGATGATAATCTTAAAGAAAGTATGAAAAAATTTACTAATTGGCCTACTTTTCCTCAATTATACGTTAAAGGAGAATTTGTTGGCGGTTGTGACATAGTAAAAGAAATGTTTGAGAGTGGAGAATTATTAGAATTATTCAATACTAAAGGCATCGACGTAAAGACTTAATTTTATCTAGAATAAAACTCTACAACTAAATTAGGTTCCATTTCTACTGGGTACGGTACATCTTTTAATGCTGGAGACTTGACAAAAACACCTTTCATTTTTATATAATCTACAGTTAAATATTCTGGAACCTCTCTATCCTTAGATTGAACTGCTAAAATAACAGAAGTAATTTGTTTAAATTTTTCAACTAGAGAAACCTGGTCACCATCTTTTACTCTATAAGAAGGAATATTAATTTTTTTGTCATTAACTCTTACATGACCATGGGAAATAAATTGCCTTGAAGCAAATATTGTTGGAGCAAATTTCATTCTATATAGGACTGAATCAAGTCTTCTCTCAAGCAATTGAATTAGAATTTGTCCAGTATCTCCTTTACCTGCAGATGCCTTTAAATAATACTTCTTAAATTGTCTTTCAGTGACATATCCATAATATTTCTTTAATTTTTGTTTTGCAGATAATTGTAAAGAATAATTTGATGGTTTTGTTCTTTTTTGACCATGTTCGCCAGGTCTAGTTTCCCTTCTGTTATAAGGGCTTTTAGGTCTACCCCACAGGTTAACGCCCAATCTTCTATCAACTTTATATTTTGGTTCTTTTCTTATGCTCATTTATTTTGATTATAGAAATATTAAAAAAAACATAGATTGTCAATCAATTAACATCGTTTTTTTATTTTCCTAAATTTTTTACAATTCCTAAGAGTATTTTTAGTTCTTTTTCGGTCAATTCTGCTTTGTTAAAAATTATTTTAATCTTTCTCATCATATTTTTTTTTTTTTCTTTAATTTTAAAGAAATTTTTTTTTTCTAAATAATTTTGTAAAACATTAAAAAAAATAAGTAAGTCTTTTTTTTTAGTTTTTTTTATTTTAACAAAATTAATTTTACTCAAATTCAAATTAAATAATTCATAAGCAACCAATAATACACTTTGTGCTAAATTAAGAGATTTAAAATTTTTATTTAATGGTATTTCAATTATCTTGTCACATAGTGCAATATGTTCATTAGTTAAACCGCTTCTTTCAGGCCCAAATAATATTCCAACTTTATAATTTTTATAATTGCTTATAATTTTTATTCCTTGCTTTAAATTAACTACATCAATATTTAAATCTCTTTTTCTATTAGAAGTTGCATAAATGTATTGCAAATCATTAATTGCTTCATCTAAATTTTCAAATACTTGTGTATTTTTTAAGATTTCATCTGCCTTTGCCGAAGTTTTAAAAGAAATTTTACTAGGTAGCCATTTTTTTTTTATTATTCTTAAATTATGAAGATTAAAATTTAACATTGCTCTTGCTACAGCACCAATATTTTCTTCTAATTGCGGTTCTAATAAAATTATTACAGGGGAAAATTTTTTATTACTTTTCAAAAGCTGATTTAATTTTTGATTTAATTAATTTATAGGTAATACTTTCCTTTAATGCAATGTATGAAGCATTAATAACATTAGAAGAAACCCCAACAGTTGACCAATTTTTTTTGTTTTCATCTGAACTTTCAATAACAACTCTGGTAATTGCTTTTGTTCCTTCATCCGGTGTAAGTATTCTAACTTTATAATCTATTAAATTCATTTTCTTTAAAATAGGATACGACTTAATTAAAACACTTCTTAAAGCATTGTCTAATGCATTAACAGGACCATTACCAATCGAATTAGAAAAATATTCTTTTTTTACTTTAACAACCACATTTGCTTTAGCGGTATTATTTGCTTCTAAATTATCCTTTAAGTCTTTGTATTCATTGATTACTTGGAAAGATTTTAATTTAAAATAATCCGGTACTTTAGCTAGTTCTCCCATTATAAAAAGCTCGAAACTTGCTTCAGCGCCATCATACGAATAACCTTCAAATTCTTTTTTTTTCAATCTTTTAATTAAAAAATCAAGTTTTTTTCTGCTTACTTTGAATCCAAGTTCTTTTAGTTTAATTGATAAACTTGATTTTCCTGATTGATCAGAAATAATAATATTTCTTTTATTTCCAACTATTTCAGGTTCAATATGTTCATAAGTTTTTGCGTGTTTTTGAATACCTGAGGCATGAATTCCTCCTTTATGCGCAAAAGCAGATTCGCCAACATATGGAAGAGATGGATTATTCTTTCTTAAAAGTCTTTCATCAATAAACTTTGATATTTTGGTTAAATCTTTTAATTTTTTTTTACTAATTGAGGTTTCTAATCCCATTTTTAAAATTAATGTAGGTATAATAGTAGTTAAATTTGCATTGCCACATCTTTCACCTAATCCGTTAAAAGTTCCTTGCACTTGTTTTACTCCTGATCTAACCGCAGCCAATGTATTTGCTACTGCATTTTCTGTATCATTATGACAATGGATACCTAATTTATTTTGAGGTATATGCAAAGAAACTTCTTTTACAATTTCTTCAATTTGATTTGGTAATGTGCCTCCATTAGTATCACAAAGTACTGTCCATCTAGCTCCAGAAGTATTTGCTACTTTAATACAATCTAATGCATATTCTTTTTTCGATTTAAATCCATCAAAAAAATGTTCGGCATCAAATAAAACTTCTTTAAAAAATTTTGTAGCAAATTCAATATTATTTTTAATTATTTTTAAATTTTCTTTTTCATCTATATTTAAAGCATATTTAACATGAAAATCCCAAGTTTTTCCGACAATACATATAGTTTTTACTTTAAATTTCTTCTTTATTTCATTAAATTTTTTTCTTAAAAAATTTATATTTTTATTAGTCATTCCAAAAGAAACAAGTTTAGAGAAATTTAATTTTGGAGATTTTTTAAAAAATTCAGTATCAGTGTTATTAGCTCCTGGCCAGCCACCTTCAATATAATCTAAACCAAACTTGTCTAATTCTTTTGCAATTGCAATTTTATCGCTAAGACTAAAATCTACTCCTTTAGTTTGTGCACCATCTCTTAATGTACTGTCATATAAAAATATCTTTTTATTGTTTAACATTTTTTTTTATTTTACATACAGGAATAGGTTTTATTTTATGTAAATTAGGCTCTCTTATTTTCAAATATTTTTTATAATATTTACTATTAGAATTGCTCATAGCTGCTTCTATTTGTTCATAAGATAAACCTAATTGATTCTCATCACTTCTTGCATCGTCCCAAAGACCATCAGTTGGAACCGCATCTATTATTTGTTTAATTATTCCCAACTCTCCTCCCATTTCCCAAATTTCTGTTTTGTTACAATCCCCTATCGGGGAAATATCTACTCCTCCATCTCCATATTTAGTATAAAATCCAACTCCAAAATCTTCAACTTTGTTTCCTGTACCAACTACTAAACCGTTATTGCTTTGAGCTATTTGATATAATGTTGCCATTCTTAGTCTAGCACGAGAATTTGCAAAACCGTGTAAACTATTAAAATTTGACAATGCAATTTGAAAATCTTTAAAAATATTATCAAGCGGAATAACAAATGTTTCAATATTTTTATAATTATTTTTTAACCATTCTTGATGTTTTAAGCTTAAATTATATTGTTCTTTATTTTGTTGAATAGGCATCGAAACAACAAATGTTTTCTTTCCTGTCATTGCACATAATGTACTTACAACTGAAGAATCTATTCCTCCTGAAACACCAACTACAAGAGATTTTGCTTCATTAGACATTGACTTACAATAATTTAAAATCCATTTTTTTATATATTCAATTCTTTCAGATACTTTCATTTAATGAAATTCTCAAAATTACAAAATAAGTAAATAAAATTCTAATTGTTAGCAACAATATTTTTTTTTTGATTATTTTTTTCTTCTCTAATTTTTTTAAGCGCCTCAGCAGTTAAAAAGGCCATTTCTAAAGCTTGAGAAGCATTAAGACGCGGATCACAATGTGTTCTGTATCGATCACCTAGTTTTTCATCAGAAATTTCTTGTGCGCCTCCTGTACATTCTGTCACCTCTTGGCCGGTCATTTCAAAATGAACTCCGCTTGCAATAGTATTTTCTGATTTATGAATATCAAAAAACAATTCTACTTCTTTTAAAATATTTTGAAATGGTCTCGTTTTATAATTTGTTGAAGATTTAATTGTGTTAGCATGCATTGGATCACAAAACCAATTAACATTTTTTCCTTCACTTTTTATTCTTTTTAATAATTGCGGTAATAGTTTTGAAATTTTATCATGCCCTAATCTTGTTATCAAAGTTAACCTCCCTTTTTCATTTTCAGGATTTAGCTTATCAATTAATTTTAATAAATCATCAGTATTTAATGTAGGGCCAACTTTTAATCCTATAGGATTAGATAAACCGCTTAAAAAGTTTATGTGGGCTCCATTTATATCTCTAGTTCTATCCCCCGCCCACAACATATGTGCAGAACAATCATACCACTTACCACTTGTACTATCTATTCTTGTAAGAGCTTCTTCATATGGAAGAAGTAGACTTTCATGGGAGGTAAATAATTTCATTTCTCGTATTTCAGGAACAGTATCAGAATTAATCCCACACGCTTCCATAAAAGAAAGTGACTCTGTAATTTGATTAGCAATTTCTTTATATTTTTCTCCTTGCGGACTTTTTTCAACAAATCCTAAATTCCATCTGTGAACTTGGTTAAGATCAGCATAACCACCTTGGGAAAGAGCTCTTAATAAATTTAATGTAGAAGCAGACTGGTTATAAGCCTGAATCATTCTATTTGGATCAGGGGTTCTGGATTCTTCTGTAAAATCCAAACCATTAATTATGTCCCCTCTATATGAGTCTAATTCTTTGCCATCTTTTTTTTCAGTAGGCTCAGATCTTGGTTTAGCAAATTGTCCGCCTAATCTGCTTAATTTTATAACAGGTAAAGATGCGCCAAAAGTTAAAATTACAGACATTTGTAATAATACTCTTAATGTATCTCTTATATAATTTGGATGGAAATCAGCAAAGCTTTCTGCACAGTCTCCTCCTTGTAAAACAAAACATTTTCCTTCAGATGCATCAGCTAGGTATTGTTGTAATTTTCTAGATTCACCTGCGGATACTAAAGGAGGCAAATTTTTTAACGTTTTTTCAACTTTTTCCAAAGCCTTTTTATCAGGATATTCAGGTGCCTGTACAATAGGCTTTTGTCTCCAACCACTTGGTTTCCATTTATTTGTCATTTTTTAATAATTTAAATATTTTATTAGTGATATAATTAATAATATAAGTAAATTATTCAATTTATTTTATTATTCCACAGTGACTGATTAAATCTAATCGTTGAATTCGATTTAACTTCAAATCCAAAGATTCCCTTTGTGTAGATAATCTATTGATTTTACCATTACTTGGTTTGATAATTTCTTTAAAATTTGGGAGTTTTTTCATATCAGTTGTCGTTCCTCAAGTTTTTTTAATGTTTCTAACTTTTGTTCTCGAGTCATAATCCACCAATCTTGTAATTCCTGTTTAGTTCTGTAACATCCAATGCAAAATTCTTCTTTTTTATCATACTTACAAACATTGATACATGGAGAGTCTACAGTTTTGTCTACTTGTTTGTGTATGATTTTGTGTTTCTTTTTATCTTTAGTTGTTGCTACCATTATCTTTATAAAAGTCTATCAGTATTCCATTTTACAAAGGACCAACCTAGAAATCAAAAATTATTCCACAGTTACTGATTTTGCAAGATTTCTAGGCTGATCTACATCTGTGCCTTTAAGAACTGCTGTATGGTAAGCAATTAATTGAACTGGTATGGAATAAAGTATTGGGGAAATTAACTCATGAGTTTCTGGTAAACATATGGTTGTTATTTTTTTATTATTTATTTTTTTAATTCCTTTTTTATCGCTTATAAAAATTATTTTAGCACCTCTGGATAAAACCTCTTCCACATTACTAATTGTTTTATCAATTAATTGATCTGATGGAGCTATAACAATAACAGGAACTCCCTTTTCAATTAAAGCAATTGGCCCATGTTTAATCTCCCCTGCCGGATATCCTTCTGCATGTATGTAAGAAATTTCTTTTAATTTTAATGCTCCTTCTAAAGCTATCGGATAATTCGTACCTCTTCCAATATATAAAATATTTTTTGCATTCTTGATATTGGTAGCTGTTTTATGAAAGATATTATCCATTTTAAGAATTTTACTAATGTGTCCTGGTGCTTCTAGCAAAACATTAGATAATTTATTAATTTCATTTCCTCCCATTGTTTTATTAAAGTTAGCCATAAATAATGTTAATGCTCCTAAAGCTACTAATTGCGTAGTAAATGCTTTTGTTGAGGCAACGCCAATTTCTGGTCCAGCATGAGTTTCAATCACGTTATTACACTCTCTAGCAATGCTGCTTTCTGCGCTATTAATTATCCCTAAAGTTTTGCCTTTTTGTTGATTAAAGTACCTTAGTACCGCTAAGGTATCTGCAGTTTCACCTGATTGAGATAGAAAAACACCTAAGCTATTTTTTATATTAATAATATTTCGATATCTAAATTCTGATGCTATATCAACTTCAGTTTTAATATTTGCATATTTTTCAAGCCAATATTTTCCAATAAGAGAGGCATGGTAGGAAGTACCACACGCAGCAATATAAATTTCTTTTATTTTTTTAATTTTTTTTGCAAAAGATGGAATTAATAATTTCTTTTTTTTTGTATCTATAAAATATTTTAATGCATCTCCAATTACCGCAGGTTGTTCAAAAATTTCCTTTTGCATAAAATGATTGTAACCACCCATTTTAATTTTATTTTTCGCTAAAGAAGTTATAGTTATTTTTCTTTTAACTCTTTTTCCACTTTGATCGTAAACTTTAAAATCTTTTGAAGTAATCTCTGCAATATCTCCCTCGTTTAAATAACATAATTTTTGTGTTAATGGGGCCAATGCAATGCTATCTGAGCCAATATAATTACAATTTTTCCCTTTACCAATTGCAAGCGGACTTCCTCTTTTTGCACAAATTAAATAATTATTAATACCAGAAAATATAATTCCCAAAGCAAATGCTCCTTCGACTTTTTTTAATGCTGTAATAGTTGCTTTTAAAGGAGATAGATTTTTTTTTAAAAAAAAACTAATTAAATGTGCAATAACCTCAGTATCAGTATCAGATTCAAAAATAATATTTTTTCTTTCTAAATCTTTTCTTAATACATCATAATTTTCAATTATTCCATTATGAACCACTGCGACATCTCCACTAGAATGTGGATGGGCGTTTATCCTGCTTGGAATGCCATGAGTTGCCCATCTAGTATGACCAATTCCAACATTTCCTTTAATTGGACTTTTTTTTAACAGTTTTTTTAAATTTTCTATTTTTCCTAGAGATCTTCTTCTATCTATTTTTCCATTTAATAAAGTGGCTATACCAGCAGAGTCATATCCTCTATATTCTAATCTTTTTAAACCTTCTATTAATAAAGATGAAACTTTGTTGTGACCAATTACACCAATTATTCCGCACATAATTTATTTTTTCCTATTTTTTTTATAATTCGGAAATGTTTTTTGTTCATTTCTCTCTACAGCTAAAGCATTTTTCTTTACTGATTGAGTTATAACACTTCCAGCTCCTACTAGACTACTTTTACTTAATTTTATTGGCGCAACTAATGAAACATTTGAACCTACAAATACATTATCTTCAATCGTAGTTTTATTTTTTTTTGAACCATCATAATTACAAGTAATAACTCCGGCGCCAATATTTACATTCTCACCAATATTACTATCTCCTAAATATGATAAGTGATTTACTTTAGAATTCTTTTGTATATGTGTTTTTTTTATTTCTACAAAATTACCAACGTGACTGTTAGGCCCTATCACTGTCCCAGGCCTTAATCTTGCAAAAGGTCCTACAACTGCATTATCTAAAATTTTTACTCCTTCGATATGTGAAAAAGCTTTTATATGAACATTGTTTTTAATTATTACATTTGGACCAAAAAAAACATTTGGTTCAATAATTACATCTTTACCTATTTTTGTATCATAGTTAAAAAAAACACTTTTCGGATCTAATAATTTTATACCTGCAGAAATAAATTTTTCTCTTAGAATATTTTGATAATGTTCCTCTGCAATTGCTAGCTCCTGTTTTGTATTAACTCCTAAAGTTTTTAAAAAATTTGATTTTACATAGTCTACTTTAAAATTATTCTTGTTTGCTAAATCAACAATATCAGTTAAGTAATATTCCTTTTTTTTATTTTTCGATTTAATTTTTGTAATTAATTTTCTCAAAACTTCACTTTTTAATAACATAATTCCAGAATTACATAATGAAATTTTTTTCTGATCAATTGTTGCATCTTTAAACTCAACGATTTTTTTAACTTTATCTTCATCATTTAATATAATTCTGCCATATTCATTCTTTTTATCTGTATTAACAGCAAGCAAAACAATATCAGAATTCTTTTCTTTTTTTAAATTAACCATATCTTTAATAATTTTTTCATCAATGAAGGGGTTATCGGCATAAAGTATTAAAATATCTTCATTCGTTTTTGAATAAAATTTTTTACTAGATAAAACAGCATTTGCGGTGCCCAAGGGTTTTTTTTGAAAGGAAAAATTAATTTTTTTATATTCATTTTTTAATTTATTTAATTTAGGGCTAATTACTATGTTAATATTTTTTTTGCTAATTATTTTTCCTACATTATCTAAAACATGTCCTAGAATTGTTTTGCCCCCAATTGTGTGTAAGATTTTAGATTGTGATGATAGTATTCTTTTACTTTCTCCAGCGGCTAAAATAATTGTTTTTAGAGAATTGTTAATCATATAAAAAAAGACTATTTTTTTGAAAATAATTAGAAAATTGTTTCAATTAATTATTAAATAAATATCATATTTTTGAAATTATTTTACAATACACATTTTGTAACTCAAAGTTTCATATTATTTTTACGTTATGGATACAAAAAAAATATTAATTAATTCGTTTAAAGCGGGTTTAGAAGCTGTTAAACCTGAAAATATAATTAAAAATAAATTACCCGAGCCGCCAAAAGGAAGAACATTT
>Ga0208830_1000601_pt1 | contig 17354 bp, 11 predicted proteins | sample DeeseametaMP2634_FD_184169 | JGI IMG/M metagenome (GOLD analysis project Ga0208830, IMG submission 184169) | Marine microbial communities from the Deep Atlantic Ocean - MP2634 (SPAdes) | ecosystem: Environmental > Aquatic > Marine > Oceanic | place: Northeast of Antigua and Barbuda, North... | reverse complement strand
GAATACCAACATGTAGGTAGAGCATTAATTGGTGGATACGGTGGTGCTGCTGGTTCATTAACATTACCTGCAACTGCGGGAAGCACACAGAGCTATACTGTAAATGGCAGCTTAAATGGATACAATAGAGGAAACTGTGAAGTTGTAATTGTTGTAATTAATTCAACAACTGGAGAAATCATGAATGCTGCTAAAGTAGCACCTGCAAGCAACTACGCTTCTATTGAAGAAACCGAAAATACAGTTAACCTAACTCTTTATCCAAACCCAGCTATCGACAATGTTCAATTACTAGTTTCTACGGGTGAAGCTGGATCAGCTTCTACTCAGGTTATCAATAGTGTTGGTCAAGTTGTAATGAGCAACCCAAATCAAACATTAGTTAAAGGGGATAATACATTAACGATTAACGTTCAACAATTACCTAAAGGTTTGTACTTTGTAAATGTCACGATTGACGGTAAAACAATAAGCAAAAAACTTACTGTTAACTAAGCAAACTTTAAATACGCTTTCACAAAAAAACCATTGAGACTTCTCAATGGTTTTTTGTTTTAATGATCTTCCTTTAACAAATCAGGAAATTTTTCTTTGAACTTATTTAATCTTGGAATAGACACTTGTTTAATATATGGTTGATTAGGATGTAGTCGCTCATAGTTTTGATGATAATCCTCTGCCTGCCAAAAGGTAGTCAACTCACTAATCTCTGTAGCAATTGATTTTTCATATTTCCCAGATTTATCCAATGCTTCCTTAAAATTTAATGCCGTATTTTTCTCTTCAGAATTAGTATAAAAAATAGCTGATCGGTACTGAGTCCCAAAATCTGGATATTGCCCATTTACAGTTGTAGGATCATGACTACCATAAAAAACTTCTACTAGGGTTTTATAACTAATAACTTTTGGGTCGTAATAAACTTCTACCGTTTCTGTATGCCCAGTTTTTCCTGCACTTACTTGCTTATACGTTGGATTTTTCTCTTTTCCTCCTGCATAACCAGAAATAACTTCTTTAACCCCTTCAACACTCTCAAAAATCGCCTCTACACACCAAAAACAACCACTAGCAAAATAAGCCTTGCTATACTTTTTTAAATCTGCTTTGCGAACATCCTTTGATGAAGCCAAACTAGAAGACTGCACTTCATTTCCAGCATTGGTTTGTGCCTGACAACTAAACAAAAGAAAAACAGAAGAAATCTGTAAAAAGAATAATTTCATAACGATTGATTTTATAAGTAATAAGTCGAACTATCTCTATAAAACTTACGAATAATTAAATCATAAAGTTTTTCTTATTGGTTCATAAATTCAACTCAATGGTTAATTACTTATAGGCATAGGGTAGATTAAAAATAAAAATTAACGTAAATTTATAGTAGTTTTCACACAGCTCACTGAGCGTTATTTGGATTATAAAATAATGAGTAAAGAATTATTTGAAAAAAGACATATAGGCACTCTTGGAAACGATAAGAGTGAAATGTTAACTGCGGTAAACGCGCAATCTATTGATCAACTAATTGATCAAACCATACCTTCAAACATCAGGTTAAAAAAGGATTTAGATTTGGATCAACCTTTATCTGAATTTGAATACCTCAACCACATTAAACAACTTGGCTCAAAAAATAAGGCGTTTAAAAACTTTATTGGCTTAGGCTATTACGGGACGATAACACCTAGTGTAGTTTTAAGAAATGTGCTAGAAAATCCGGGGTGGTATACTGCTTACACACCTTACCAAGCTGAAATTTCTCAAGGTAGAATGGAATCGTTATTAAACTTCCAAACCCTAGTTAGTGATTTGACAGGAATGGAACTTGCAAATGCCTCCTTACTCGATGAAGGAACTGCTGCAGCAGAAGGGATGGTTATGCTTTATAATGCAAGAAGTAGAGATGCTGTTAAAAACGGAATTAATAAGTTTTTTGTTGCAGAAGATGTTTTTCCTCAAACCATCGACATACTAAAAACTAGAACAAATGGCATAGGAATTGAATTAGTTTACGGTAACCCAGATGAATTTAACCCTACAGATGAATATTTTGGTGCACTTGTTCAATATCCTGCTGCTAGTGGAGTAGTGAATAACTACAAACCTTTCGTACAAAAACTAGCTAAAAACAATATAAAACTGGTGGTTGCTGCTGATTTAATGAGCTTAGCAATCCTTACACCTCCAGGTGAATGGGGGGCGGATGTTGTAGTTGGTAATACACAACGTTTTGGAGTTCCACTAGGATTTGGTGGTCCACACGCAGCTTATTATGCTACCAAAGAAGAATACAAAAGACATATTCCTGGAAGAATAATCGGTATTTCTAAAGATCGTCATGGTAATCCTGCATTAAGAATGGCTTTACAAACCAGAGAGCAGCATATCAAAAGAGACCGTGCTACTTCAAATATTTGTACCGCTCAAGCTTTATTAGCAAACATGGCTGCTATGTATGCTGTGTACCATGGCCCAGAAGGGATAAAAGAAATAGCTAGTGATATTCATTATAGAACAGCTACACTTGCTCAATCATTAAAGCAATTAGGCTACACCATTGAATCAACAAATATTTTTGATACAATTTCCATCTTAACGGATAACCAAGAGCAAATAAAAACGATTGCTGAAAAAGCTGAAGCAAACTTTTATTACACATCAAAAGGTGTTCAAATTAGCCTAGATGAAACAACATCTTTAGCTGAACTAAATACCATTCTTTCTATTTTTTCTGAAGCTAGCAAAAAATCTGTTAGTCAAATTAAAAGTATTGATACAACTTATTTGTTTGATGCTCAATTTGAACGCACAAGCGGATATTTAACGCACGAGGTGTTTAATAAATACCATACCGAAACAGAGATGATGAGATACATCAAGCGATTAGAAAATCGAGATTTATCACTTACTCACTCCATGATTTCTTTGGGTTCTTGTACCATGAAATTGAATGCAGCTACTCAATTAATGCCAATTACTTGGCCAGAGTTTGCCAACGTTCATCCGTATGCTCCAATTGATCAAGCACAAGGTTATATTGAATTGATTGACCAATTAGATAAAGATTTATCTCAAATTACTGGATTTGCAAAAATGACTTTCCAACCAAACTCTGGTGCGCAAGGTGAATATGCAGGACTAATGGTTATCAAGGCTTACCATGAAAATAACGGTGATTTTGATAGAAACATTATGCTTATTCCTTCTTCTGCACATGGAACAAATCCTGCAAGTGCTGTAATGGCGGGTATGAAAGTTGTTGTTGTTAAATGTGATGATCAGGGAAACATTGATGTAAATGATTTAACTGAAAAAGCAGAAAAATATAGCGATAACCTAGCTGGATTAATGATTACTTATCCTTCTACACATGGTGTATTTGAAGCTTCTGTTATTGATATTACAACTATTATTCATAATCATGGCGGACAAGTATACATGGATGGAGCAAACATGAATGCTCAAGTAGGCTTAACTAGTCCAGGAAATATTGGTGCTGATGTTTGTCACTTAAACTTACATAAAACCTTTGCAATTCCTCACGGTGGTGGCGGACCAGGTGTTGGACCAATTGGTGTTGCTGAACATTTAGTTCCGTTTTTACCTGGAAATCCATTAATAAAAGTTGGAGGAGAAAAAGCAATCTCATCCATATCTGCTGCTCCTTACGGTAGCGGGCTTATCCTTTTAATTTCTTATGCCTATATTAAAATGTTAGGGGCTCAAGGATTAAAAAAATCAACGCAACATGCTATTTTAAACGCAAATTACTTGAAAGCAAAGCTTGAAGGTCATTATAACATTCTTTATACAGGAGAAAACAACCGTGTAGCCCACGAAATGATTTTAGATTGTAGAGATTTTAAAAAGAATGCTGGTGTTGAAGTTGCTGATATGGCTAAACGTTTAATTGATTATGGTTTCCACGCTCCTACGGTTTCTTTCCCAGTTGCTGGAACATTAATGATTGAGCCAACAGAGAGTGAATCAAAAGAAGAATTAGATCGTTTTGCTGATGCCATGATTAAAATTCGTCAAGAAATAAGCGATATCGAAAAAGGAATTGCAGATAAGCAAAATAACCTTTTATTAAATGCACCTCATATCCAAGCAGACATTCTTGATGATAACTGGAACTTCCCTTATTCACGTAGAGAAGCAACTATGCCTCTAGAATATTTGAAAGACTTCAAGTACTGGGCACATGTTAGCCGTGTGGACAATGCTTATGGAGATAGAAATTTAATTTGTACGTGTCCGAGTATTGAGGAATATGATTTAGAAGAGGTTTAATATAGAGGAGAGCAAAGCTCTCCTTTTTCTTTTAGCTATGATCAAACCACTACAAAAAGGCGATAAAGTTGCTGTACTAGCTCCATCTGGAAGAGTCAATGAAGCTAAGATCAAAAAAAACATTCAACTACTAATTAATTGGGGATTAGAAGTAACTTTTGGGAAGCATACCTTTGATCAGTACAACAAACTAGCTGGAAAAGACGAAGATCGCTTACACGACTTGCAAACTGCTCTAGATGATCCGGCCATTAAAGCTATTATTTGTACAAGGGGTGGTTATGGACTCGTTCGTATAGTTGATGATATCAATTGGGAAATATTCAAAAAGCACCCTAAATGGATTATTGGGTTTAGCGATATTACTGTTTTACATAACGAAATCCACAACCTTGGTTTCCCAAGTATACATGCACCCATGCCTAACAGCTATGATACAACTCCACCAGATGTTTTAGATAAATTGCATGATGCGTTGTTTACAAATGATTATCAATACCCTTTGAATATGCTAAACCAAACACCAGTAGTTGGTGGAAATCTAGCCATTATTTATAGTTTGCTAGGTACCAATAGCGATATTGATACCCATGGTAAAATTTTATTTCTAGAAGATATTGGTGAGTACGCTTACAATATTGACCGTATGTTTCGTGCTTTAAAAAAGGCAGGTAAATTTGATCACATTAACGCTTTGGCGATTGGTTATTTTACAAACATTAAAGACGACAACTTTGGATTTACTGTAGAAGAAATCATTAATGAGGTAACTAAAGAATATAACTTTCCTATCGTTTTTGGATTAAAAGTTGGGCATGAAGATGAAAACTATCCGCTAATTTTGGGTAGGACTTACGGAGCGTAAGTAATAACTACTTCTTCTTTTTGAGTTTCTCCACAATCATTAAATGCATAAGCATAAATCTTAACCGATACAGGTGGATTAGCAGTATCTTTTAAGTAATAATTATAGACTGGATCCGACACTACATCTTCGGTATAATCTCCTTTAGGGTTAACAAAAACATCAGGTGTTGAGAAAGCAAATAGCGTACCTTCTTGATCTTTATTAAAAGTTTGCAAATAATCTAGCTCTACTCTAACCACCTTTTTAGGATCATTATTTTGAGGTACTTCTCTAAAACCATTTAATTCGTTAGGCTCCACACAGTAAGAATCTCCTTTACTGCATGATAAAACAATTATCAATGGTAAAATAAATACTAGTTTCTTCATTTTATTTCGGTTTTAGATACCAAACGACAAGGTATTTTTATTTTTACACAAAAAAAATACGAATTAATTCGTATTTGATAGCCAAACTATCCAACATACATTTGAATACTAGCTTTAATACACCTGATTTTGAAAAAAATTACCTCTCTATTTTTAATGCTCTCCGTGTTTTCAACACAAATAAAAAGCGCAACTTTCTAATGCTAACTCTCCTCTAATGGCTAATGGGTATATTGGTTACTCTACGTTTAAGCCAAATTTTAAGCCTAAAGGGTTTGAAGCTACAGGCGATTGGAAGGGAGCTGCAGCAAACTTTGGAGGAATGAACTTTTCTTTTTATCAAGGACAATTAAGAGATTTAAATGCAGATAGCACAATGGCTAGTCCGAATGGTTCTGTTTTTAGAATTGGTTATCAACTAGGGAAAGAATATTCAACAGGAAATAACTCTTTTTTGTCAGCTGGTATTAAACCGTACCTTCAAATTTCTGCTTCGGTAGCTCAAATTCCCAATCGTTTAGTCAATACACAAGTTAGCTCTGCTGGTTTAGTGTTTTCTCCTGGTATACAATTACGTTTTTCACATGTTTACCTTGCAGCTAGCTACGATGCTGGGCTGTACATGAATACGTCATGGTTTGGAGGAAACGGAAAGCTAAACTTAGGAAAAGGATATGTAGGAGGAACAACCCTCACTATAGGCATTGAAAATGGATTTGATCTTCTTGTTCCTAAAGTATTTTCATTTAAAGGTTATAACGTAAAGAAAAAAACATATAGGAAAGATAATGGTGTGAAGTTCGATATGAATAGATCTGAATTTTACAGAGAAATTGTTTATACAACAGTAACTAACTACTCTAGAGGTGAACGTGTATTGGCATTAGTTAATCCCTTTTGGGGTGTAGGTCCGAGTTATTCGTTTCGATCCTTAGGAAAAAGAAGTGCACCAACAGCTATGACTGGAATAAATGCAGGTGTTCGATTTTGGTATTTGATGATTGATGGTTTTTACGAACAAGGAAATATGGGTATCCAAGATGAAACAAATCCGAACGACATTCTAAAAACCTATCCTAGACTTCGAGATTATGATTTTTCTTTTCAAGTACCTGCAAAAAGTTACGGAGGAAGAATTGGTTTAAACCTTACTAAATTTTTCGCTTTACAGCTCAATTTCAAACAAGATCAATCTTCTAAAAGACAATCAATGTGGGGTGTTCCTTTTACTCGTGTTAATGCATTTTACACGATGGGAAAAACAGAGTTTACGGGTACTCCTAACTACACCTACGAAAACGGACAAGCTACGCTTAATGATTTCCAAGCAAAAAATGGTATTACACAATCCGTTGAAAACAACGCCAGTTTTATTCCACAAACTGCTTCTTTTCAAGGATACGGAGCTAGCTTAGAAATTGGAGCTGCTTTTTTTACTGCTACTTGGTATACATACAACGATGCGCCAATTGTTGACCATATGAATTATACCGTTGGAGCAAATATTCCACTAGGCAGAATATTCCATAGTGTGAGGACGAGGTTGTTGTTGTAGATATTACTTCTTTTTAAATAAAATGAATACATCGCTTAAAATATAAACGACAACAAACAATAACGAAACTATTGCTAAAAAATAACTTTTATCAGGTATTATTACTTTGAAATTTAACCAAACAATGAATAAACTAAATGGATAAGTAAATAGTCGTGTTAAAAGGCTTGTAAAAGACCATTCTTTAATAATTTGTTCTTTTATCTCTACTTCTATTACTCTCATAATTTTTTTTAGTTGCTTATTTTTCTCAAACCTATAAACTAAAACGGCAACTGCTAAAATTAAACAGCCTAGTAGCACAAAAATTAATAAAATAAACCAAAAAATTTTATTTGTTGTGTCACTTATATTTTTAGGCAAAATACCATAAAAAAGAAGCAAGAATGATAATATAAATATGATTTTACCAGCTGGATTTAAATTGTCCTTTATTTTTATCAGTTTCCCTTTTGAGTCAAATTCCAAACTGAAAACTGTATAAAATATTCCAGTAAATCTTGGCTGCCAAAGCTTAATTTTTTGTTGGTCTATCTCTCCAAACCAACTGCTTGATCCATAGAAAAGAAATGACATTAAATGGTTAAGAAAATTACTCTTCTTTTTAATTTTTATAATTTTTTTTAATCTGTTTTGATCTGACATAAGAGTTATAAACTATTCTCTAGATGATATTGGAACTGTAACTCTAAAACCTCTTGGATTACCATGATAAATTGCAGGTTTCCATCTTGGCATCTTTAAAAATGCATTCTTTATTAGTTCTCTTGAAGAATCGTTCAGCTTTCCTCTCACAACTACATTAGAGATATTACCTATTTTGTCCACATCAAAAGAAACCATAACTCTGTCCACAGTTGAAATTTTTAAACCCTCTAAGTATTTCCTAATACTATCATACCCTCCAAAAGGAAATGGTAATGTATCCACCATCGAAGGCAACATCTCAATTTCACCTACCCCTATTAAACTATCGAATTGCTTAATTGCTTCCTCCTTTGAGTCTTTAAAGAAAGACTCACCATACTTTTCTCTAAGTAGAAATAGCATTTTTTTATTATAACAATCTTCATAACCATTAATAGTGCAACCAATATCTTCGTAACAGATACTGTACTTGTTTTTTAAATATGCTTGAAAATATTCTTCAAAAACGATATCGGTATTAAGAATTAAACCATAAGCTATTAACTTATAATTCCTTTTGTTAAAATTTTCTTCAGCTAAAGCAATACCATCCTCACAAGTCGATGGTTCAATATCAACCATTTGACCATATATCTTCGAGCTAAAAGAAAATGACAAGATGAATATGAATAAATAATTTATTGGCATATCAGTTGATAATTATTTAATAAATACAAATCCAATAAATCTTATCGAATATTCAGATTTGAACTAAATGGAGTATTAGTGGGTCAAACTAATCTACATATGCACCTTCACCACCTGAATCACTTCTTTGGTTGACCAGTTCATTAGGTAAGCCACAATGTTTAGGTGCTCATCGTTCCAATTAGCATCTAATGTGCTTGTATAATTACTTACTATCTTTTCAGAAGCACTCAAATTTCCAGATATAATACGTTCTCCATACATCCCATTTACATTGTTTCTTAACACATGATTATGCACGTAATTTTGTACATCACCTGGCGAATAATTCGGACTTCCACTTCCTGCAGTTCCATTTTTTTGCCAATCTACAATGCTGTCTTCTATAATAGCTATTACAACATTAAACTCCCCTGACAATTGCTGTAAAGCTTCTGTTTCAACAGAAACACAAAGTGTTCGATCATTATCATCATACGTATGCTTAATTTGTAAGTTAGCAGCTGGTGCTTGGTCTTTAAAACGTAAAAAGGCATTTTCGAACTCATCTTTACCAAATAATCGTGACCCATTATTTAGCACAGTATCGCTTCTATTAATCATCCCTTTTGGGTAACTGTTAATTGGTCCAAAGTCGTTATGCAACGCACTTCCATATTCCGAGCGGAAATCAGTTTCAAACTTTATTGTTCCAGCTGGATATGGTTCTGCAAAGAAGCCAGCATGCATCGCTATACCAATCACCTGCTCCCCGTAGGTTTGCTCCATCTGCTCAACAATATATGCTGCTCCTGGACAACCTGTACACGTATGACCAGTAAAATCTTCAATCAATACATTTCGTTTTGTATTGGTATTTGGATCAAATGTTTGCTCCGCACATAAATCTTCATCAAAGGCTCCGTCCTTCTTTTGAACAGGATCTTCTACTCGATCACAGGCGAAGAACAAAACTCCTGATAATACTATTAATATATTCTTTTTCATATTCTTAAATTTAGTTGTTTGACATTTAAAAGTCAATAATCCTTTCTATAAACAGCAAAGCATCCCCAAAGCATCCATAAAATATAGATCTCGCTCAGCGAGCTAGAAGCTGCTCATTACTGTAAACGTAAACCCATTACTGGCAGGTACGTTTCTACACACGCCACCTACACAAAAAATACCAGCTCGTTGCCTACCGTAACTTAAAGAGAAACGATTAGCATTTTTTATATAAGCAACAGATCCAAACAAGTAATGAATTCGCTTTTTCTCATCACTATTTCCATAATTCCATTGATCCAGCACAGCAAAACTCCAATGAGGAGAAACAGTGTATTCTAGCAAGCCTGTTGCCCAATTTCCCTGATCTTCATAAAAACCACTGCTTTTATTCGTTCTTAAATGTTGACCTTCAAAACGAAGAGTATGTTTTCGACTTAACTTATATTGAATATCGGCAATGTGTATACTAGCGTTAACAACCCCCTCTCCCACTTTGCCTTCTATAACATCCTTATCGTATCTCATATTAAAATAGGAATAGGCAACTTTCAGTTTTTTATTTATTTTCTTACGAATTTCTATATTAAAATCACTAAAATATACTTGTTTTCCCGGTGAAAAGAACTTTGTTTCATAACCAATACGATTGGTATCATTAGGGATTAAGTTACTATCCAATCCAGAAACATGAGAAAAATTTACAGATACTTGCGTTCCATACTTTCCTCCTAACCATGTTTTCTTTTTGATTTTGTAGGAAACATCTCCTTGAAAAGCTACTTCTCCATTTGCCTGAACTGCATAAGGATACAAAGTGGCTGGCAAATTATAGGTGTGTTGTTTGGTAGTAGCAGGCAAATAATTAATTAAAAGGTTGGTTAATCCTTCATTTCTATCGGATCGGAAACTCATGTTATCAATACTTTTTGCTGAAAAAGTAACTCCTAATCCTTTTTGTGAATAAGAAGCGTTAAACAATAATCCCCTTCCTTTTTTATAAATAAAGTTATTGTCTGTCGAAGGATCATTAATCTTCTCTACATACTCGCTAGAAAAATAAAAATTACCCCAAAAGATGTTTCCTCTAACGCCATAAGTCCCTACATTTTCTGGAAGAACTAAGGTTTGGTTATCGTCTTTTTGATATTTACTCACAAAACTTCCTCCTAGTGTTATTCTTGGTTTTAGCTTTACCATTAAGGAATCTGAAAGTTCGTTGAGTACTACTTCTCCATCAACTCCTCGTACGATACCTTCTCCTTTTCCAAAAAATAAACGTTGCACCCCATAAACTCCTTTTAAATACACGCCATTACCAGAATTGTATTTTAAACGAAAACCATCCATGGCATTGTCATACCCCAATCCTCTCGATTCATAAGCCCTAAATACCATCCCGCTTCCAAATTGTTCGTAATAAGAGCCAGCCGTTACATCAAGCTTACCACTTCTATAACGTGCATAACGGTAAGGAATACCAGTTCCTTGATAACCTACTGGAAATCCTTGCAGTGCATTTAAATATGATTCGTACCTCGCTCCTGCTTCAAAGTTTTTATTGGTATAAATAACATTAGCAAAGCCATTCATTAAAACTCGTTCAGGAACATCTGGTGCTCCAATTAAAGAGTCTTGACGATAATATTGAACATCTGTTTGGATATTTCCATGAATTTGTCCAAAATCAGACTGACCAAAACCAAAGGAACAACAAAAAATTAGCAATAAAATATAAGTGTGTCTCAACAAAACTACTGATGTTTAATTACATAAATCTGACTCGAATACGTTCCTTTTTTGGCTTTTAAGTTTGAAACTAATCCTGTCCAAAACCCTTTAATCATCATTCCAATTCCTAAACTATCTTTTCCCGATTTATATTGCTCACTAATTAAGCTAATATAGTAGGAGTCAAACTTCATTGGTAATGTATCTACTACCTTCATCCCGTGCTTTTGGAAAAGCTGTTCAACATTTTCTTTTCTGAAATGATGTAAGTGTATAGGCAAATCATATGCAGCCCAATGTTCCCCATATTTTTGAGCATCGTACGAAGCACAATTAGGAACTGCAACAAACAATGTTCCATCTTGCTTTAATGTTTTTGAAATGCTTTCAATATCCTTATTTAAATGATAAACATGTTCAAGAACGTGCCACATGGTGATAATATCGTAAGCATTTTCTGACTGGTCACCTAATTCAGAAGCAGGTGAAACATCCAACCCATTTTTTAAGCAGAAAGCTCTAGTTTCTTCGTCTGGCTCTAATCCTTTCACACTCCAACCTTTTTGTTTTACAAACTCAATAAACCGACCAGAACCACAACCAATATCCAGCAAATGCTTTCCTTTTGCATGTTTTGAGATTAGTTTGTACTTAGCCGAGAGCGTAATTTTACGTACTTGATGAAACAGAAAATTAACTAATCCTTTCTTTGTTTCGGAGTGAGAAACATAGTTTCCAGGATCATAATATGCTCCTATTTTTTCTTCTGTTGGAATTGGATTTGTAAAGCGGAAAGAACATGAATCACATTCAACGATATCAAAACGTTCTCCATCCATTCGGTAATTTTTCCCTTTTAGAAATGTGTGGAATCGCTCTCCTCCACATACAGCACATTGTTTAAGATGATTCATGTAACTCAAGTCTATATTATGTAAAAACAATAAAGTCACAAATATATAGATTCTCACTAACTGAATATCCACATGCGTCATTTTATAACAATTAAGTTCTTTTAACAAGAGAAAATCATATTAATTGCTAAATTCGTGGCAATTGTATTAAAAAAGACTGTAATGACTTACACCAAACTGAATAACATCGTTGGATGGATTGTTTTTTTAATTGCTGCTTTCACGTATGTATCAACTGTTGAACCTTCAACAAGTTTATGGGATTGTGGTGAATATATTTCAACATCAAATAAATTAGAGATTGGTCACCCTCCTGGAGCACCGCTATTTATGATGTTAGGACGTATCTTCTCTGCTTTTTCTAGTCCGGAGAACGCTGCTTTTATGGTAAATGTTCTTTCTGGTCTTTCAAGTGCTTTTGCTATTCTATTCTTATTTTGGACTATTACACATTTTGCTAAAAAAATTGTAAGAATAGACGAAAAAACGTTTACAAAAGGTAGTATTTATGCTATTATTGGTAGCGGTGTAGTTGGTGCTTTAAGCTATACATTTACGGATACTTTTTGGTTCTCTGCTGTAGAAGGAGAAGTGTATGGTATGTCATCGTTTTTTACCGCGGTAACCTTTTGGGCTATTTTAAAATGGGAAGACAACGCAGAAAGTCCATCATCTGACAGGTGGTTAATCCTTATTTTCTATTTGATTGGGTTATCCATTGGTGTCCATTTATTGAACTTACTTGTTGTACCTGCCGCTTGTTTTGTATTCTATTTCAAAAAGTATGAGTTTAACATCAAAGGGTTTCTTATTACAGGTGTTATAAGTATTGTTTTATTAGGTTTCTTGAACTCTGTTTTAATCCCTTCAACCGTTAGCATTGCTGGTGGATTTGAAAAGTTTTTCACAAATAGCTTAGGAACAGGATTTAATGTTGGTACATTTTTCTTTTTCGCGTTTATTTTTGGATTAGTTGTAGCTGCTCTTTTCTATGCACACAAAAAAGCGAATAGAATTATTCATACTAGTGCCATGTCTTTAATCGTGTTTATTATTGGGTTTAGCTCCTTTGCTATGATTATGATTCGTTCAAATGCGAATCCTCCATTGGATGAGAATGACCCAGAAACACTTCCATCGTTAGCATCATACCTTGCTCGTGAGCAATACGGTGATTGGTCGTTAAGCTATGGTGGGTATTGGAACACTCCTAGAGGTGGACAATACATGAAATCAGATGGTAAGGTAAAAAAGAAGTTTTTTAAAGCTTACGTAGTAAACGATAGAGGGGTTGAGAAATCTTTTAAAACTAAGTTTGATGCTGAGAACTATCTAAAAGCTAAAAAAATGCCTTTAGATGCTTATGAGCAGAAGTACATTGTTTCATCTGAAAGCACAGGTCAAGAATATAAGGATGAGTATAACAAGTATTTAACTTTCCTCCCAAGAATGTATTGGCCTGGAAACGATAAGAGAAGAGGATACATGTTTTGGTCGGGCTATGAAGGAGATAAATCAAAACCAATCCCTGGTAAATCTCCTCAAGAACCAGATTATTACTTACCTACTTTTGGAGAAAACATGACTTTCATGTTCAACTATCAACTAGGATGGATGTACTGGAGGTATTTTCTTTGGAATTTTGCTGGTAGACAAAATGATCTACAAGGGTACGGTTACGATATGAATGATGACATGGTTTATTTAGGTTCATTAGGTAGAGGTAACTGGGTTACTGGTATTGATTTTATAGACAGCCAACGTGTAGGTTCTACTAAAAACATGCCTACCACATTAAAAGGTGATAAAGGATATAATGTATATTACTACATTCCTCTTATTCTTGGACTATTAGGGTTAGTATTTCATGTAATTAAACACCCTAAAGATACATTTACACTATTCCTGTTATTCTTCTTTACTGGTATGGCAATTCTATTATACCTAAACCAACGTCCAGAAGAACCAAGAGAAAGAGATTATGCGGTTGCTGCTTCCTTCTATGTATTTGCCGTATGGATTGGTTTAAGTGTGCTTGCTCTATACCATTGGGGTAGAACATTAAAAGCTGAAGGTTTCAAAAAAGGATTAATTGGTGCTGGAGCTGCTGCTGCACTCTTTACTGTTGCTGATTTGGTTAATGGTGGTGGAATGGCATTTGGGTATTCTATGATTTACATCTGTGTTGTGGGTGTTGCATTAGTTGGTATAGCTATGTTGTTAAACCGAACACAAAATGCAATGCTGCTTGTTGGCTTTGCCTGTATTGCAGGTTTATCATCCCCATATCTTTTAGCTACTCAAAACTGGGATGATCACGACCGATCGGGCAGGTATTTCGCTAGGGATATTGCTCATAACTATCTTGGTACCTGTGGTAAAAATGCCGTGCTTTTCTGTTTTGGAGATAACGATACCTTCCCTTTGTGGTTTGCACAAGAGGTTGAAGGTTACCGTACGGATATGAAAGTAATTAACTACAGCTTACTTAGTTCAGATTGGCATTATAGTCAAATGAAGCGTGCGACTTATGACGCTCCTCCTGTAGAAACTACACTTGAAGAGCCAGATTTTAGAGCTGGAACTAGAGATTTAGTTTTCTTAGGTGATAATGATAGACGTATTTCTGCTCTACAATTCGTTAGCTTCATGAAGGCAGGGAATGATATTAAAAACCCTCAGTTAGCAGCTAGCGGAGTGGGAAGTATTCCTTATAACAAACTATACATCCAAGTTGATAAAGATGCTGCTATTAAAAGTGGTATTGTTAAGGAATCTGAAAGAGATCAACTAGTAGATGTTGTTGAATGGAACCTAAGTGGGTCTAGAATTACGAAAGCTGATTTAGCAATTATTGATTTATTAGCTAACTACAAATGGGATAGACCAATTTGCTTTACTTCTTCTCAAATTCAAGGAGCGAACAGAGGATTAAGCTCATTTTTACGTCAGGATGGTTTAGCTTCTACCTTAACTCCTATCAAAAGAAATGGTGCAAATATCAATACAGATAAAATGTATAAGTTATTCGTTACTGGTGGAATTGATATGGATAAAGATGGAGAACCTAATGATGCCTTTAAATGGGGTAGATTAGATGCAGACGATGTTTACTCTGATTACTATACACTAAGAATGGTAAGATCTGTAAGAATTCATTATTTCCAATTAGCTCAAAGCTTATACGCTGATATGATGAATGCTCAAAGAGATACCACTGAGGCTGGACAAGCAAGAGTTACCGAACTTAAAGAAAAAGTTGGTAATGTACTTGATAGCCACTTTGATAAGCTACCTATTGACAATGTTCCTTACATGTCCATGACTATAAAATTAGCTGGTTTATACTATGCTATTGATGATACTGCTAAAGGAAATAAATATTGTGGGCAACATGCAGAATTAATTGCTGAAAACATTCGTTATTACAGTGAGCAAAATTTTGCTTACAAAAAAGAAATGTTACCACAAGTTGGAGATTTCTTAAATGAAATGGAAGAACTTGGACAGTTAAATCCTAAGTTCAAATACAAAGCTTATGATGAAGAGGGATATAACAAATTAGGTCAAGCAATTCAAAAGTTAGTAACGAAAGACAATGAAACGTTCCAACGAATTAGAAACAGTGTACAAGCTGCTATACAAAGCAGAAGGCCTGACCAATTAGTGCTACCAATAAGCTTTATTCAAGACAAATTGCCAACGGTATTACCTAAGCAATAAGAAAGGATTAACAATTCATTTATGCTAACCTGCTTGTTTTTCCGTTATAAACAAGCAGGTTTTTTATTTTTGAATCTAAAGAAGAAAGAATGAGAGTATATATAATCACCATATTAGTTACTGTTTTAAGTATATCAACTTCCGTTTCTCAAACAATGAATAAAAGAGGAATTAAAAAAGAAACTACTTATTACGATGCAGATAAAACTAAAAAGCAAAGTGAAGGGTACGTAATTGATAACGAATACTATTCATTTAATGGTCAGAAATGGGGGAAATGGACGTATTGGTATGAAAATGGTAATCTTCAAGAAATTTCACATTATTATTTAGGAAAACTAGACGGGATTGTTCAGCAATTTTATCCATCAGGAAAAATAAAAACAGAGGGTATTTTTCTCGAAGGCATTCAAGAAGGTAAAATGACGGCTTACTATGAAAATGGTAATATCGCTGAGTTAGGTATGTTTCATAAGGATGAAAAAATTGGAGCGTTTTATTATAACTATTCCGATAGTACACCAATGAAAAAATCGTTTTATGATTCAAGTGGCAATGAATTTGTGGTTTCATATTACTCAAAAAATGGAAAGCAAACCTTAACGGAAGGAGATGGTACCATGACTATCTATTTCTCTACGGGTGATATTAAGGAAAAATACGAATATAAAGACAGTATAAAAAACGGTCCTTTTAGCGTGTATAAGGTAAACGGCAAATTACTTACTAAAGGAGAGTTTGCTAATGGGTTACCTCATGGTGAGTGGATAGAGAAGCAACCTTTTGTTGATAGAGATAAAGTATTAAAAACGTATGATAACGGTAAGCTTACGGGTAAGTATGAGAAATACTTTAGTAACGGAAAAATAAATATTAAAGGAACATTTGATGATGGTACTAAAGTAGGACTATGGCAGTGGTTTGACTTGAGAGGTAACAAAGACATGGAAGGTACATTTAAAGACAACCTACAGCATGGAAAATGGACCTATTACCATCCTAACGGTAACGTAAAATCTACTGGTGATTTTAAAAAAGGAGTAAAAGTTGGCAAATGGCAATACTTTTATGAAAATGGTACAAAATGGAGAGAAGGATCCTACGATGAATCTGGAAAAAAAACAGGAGAATGGAGCGTTTGGTTTGAAGACGAACAATTATCTCACAAAGGAACTTATAAAGACGATATTGAACATGGTGAGTGGGAATCTTGGTATGAAAACGGTCAAGAGAAAGACATCGGCTCTTATGATATGGGAAAAATGACGGGCGATTGGAAAGGTTACTATCCTAATGGACGCCAATCATACGAAGGAAGTTATGAGAACGACATGAAAATTGGTGATTGGACCTATTGGCATGGAAATGGTATTAAACGTTTAGAAGGAAACTATAAAATCATTACCACAAAAAGGGAAATGGTTAGTTTAAGTGATCTTGATGTAACAAAAAGTGTTGAGCATGGTAAATGGACACAGTACAGCGATGTTGATGGATCATTAGTAATTGAAATGAACTACAAGAACGGAGAGCAACATGGTCAGTGGAATTATTATTATCCTGGAGGAGAAGTAAAA
>Ga0208830_1000596_pt1 | contig 17433 bp, 20 predicted proteins | sample DeeseametaMP2634_FD_184169 | JGI IMG/M metagenome (GOLD analysis project Ga0208830, IMG submission 184169) | Marine microbial communities from the Deep Atlantic Ocean - MP2634 (SPAdes) | ecosystem: Environmental > Aquatic > Marine > Oceanic | place: Northeast of Antigua and Barbuda, North... | reverse complement strand
AAGCCGAACTTAACGAGGATTTCATGCGCCTCACTTCAGCGACCAAGACGCATCGCGAAGAAAATTTTTCGACCTATTGCGATTGAAGGCTTATTTTCCTCAATCAGACGAAACTTTGGAACGGCAGCTTTCAGGCGTGTCCTCGCCTGACTTTATGGCCGCTATGAGGGCGCATTGCGGACCGGCTGCAAGTGGGCCGGAAACGGACGGTCCGGTTTGAGGCGACGGTGCGCGATAGCTGACATTGAGCGTACGACCTAAACTGTAGACGTTTTAGAACCCTCGGTTCATTCCTCTTTGCAGCCCTTCGAAAATAGTTATCCCTGACTTGCCGAGCCGAAAAGGCGTCCATTCGCGTTGATAAGAAATGCCGCGAAGATCATCGAAATGACGATTGCACCGAGCAGGGGCTGACCGATCTTTTCCGAGATGACGTTCTGCGAAAGTGCCAGTGTCAGGATCAGCAAACCAAACTCGCCACCATGCGCCAATATCGCGCCGGTTCGCGCGGCCACTTCGGTAGGCTCTCGCAGCAGGCGTGCGAGTGCAAAGACGATTAGACCTTTACCAACGATAAGCGCGGTAACGAAGCCGGCAACCAGACCGGCATTGGGAACGATGACCGAAAGATCGACGCGCAGCCCCACCGAGACAAAGAACAGGCCGAGCAGCACTGCACGAAACGGCGCGATATCGGTCTCGGCGTCGTCCTTGAAACGGGTCTCACCAAGGATCATTCCTGCGAGAAAAGCGCCCAGGGGCGGCGATAAACCGATCTCATGCGCCGCCCAGGCAGCTCCGATGACAATGGTGAGCATGGCAAGCATGAAGAGTTCGCGCGAACCGGTGCGATGGACCAGCGACACAATTCTCAACAGTAGGCGTCGGCCAATAACGAGTGCTGCGCCGAACGCGAGCACCGCGATGCCAAGCCTTGCACCCAGCTCGCTCCAGACCCCCGCATCGATATCGGTCATCGATTGCGCGGGTGTAGACAGTCCATAGGTCGCGATATCGGCCCCGGCGTCGTGGCTGCTCCCGACCACGCCCAGCGCCGCAACGAGGACAAGGAATGGTAAGGTCGCCAGGTCCTGAAACAGGAGGGTCCCGACCGATGCTCGCCCGTGGCGAGTATCGAGTTCGCCCTGGTCGGTGAGCTGGCGGATCGTGATCGCTGTCGATGACATCGCGACCGCGCCTCCAAGAAGAACGGCTGCCAGGAACGAAACCCCTGCGGCTAATGCCAATCCGGCAACGATCACACTGGTACAAAGCACCTGCAGGCCGCCGAGCCCCAGCACTGCGCGGCGCGAGGCCAGAAGAACCGGCAACGAGAATTCCAGGCCCACATTGAACATGAGAAAGACGATGCCGATCTCTGCAAGCAGCTCGAGCTGCGGGCTCGCTTCGAGCAGGCCAATCCCGGTTGGACCGATCAGGAGCCCAACCAATATGTATCCGATGAGCGTGGGCGCCCCGATCCGCTGCAGCACAAGTGTGACGATGAGACTTGCCGCAAGAAGCACTGTGACGATGGTGAGCAGATCGGTCATCGACAGGCTCTCACACGTAAATCCACCAGATGGCGATGCATGTGGCGAGGCCCACGACGATATTCATGGGCAGGCCGATCTTGAGGAAGTCGACGAACCGGTATCCGCCCGTCGCATAAACGATCGTGTTAGTCTGGTACCCGATCGGAGTGGCGAAGCTCGCCGAGGCGCCGAACATGACCACAAGAAGCAGGGCGCGGGTATCCACCCCGACGCTGTTTGCGAGGTCGATGACGATGGGCGTCATGATAACGGCAACCGCGTTGTTGGTGACCACCTCGGTCAGAAACGAGGTGAGCGCATAGACGAGGATCAGCACCAGGAAGATCGGGAGAATGGTGAGCGCGGGTTCGACGGCGTCGACGATCAGGTCGACGGTGCCGGCTCCTTGCAGTCCGAGACCGATCGCCAGCATTCCGAAGATGAGAACGATCACGTTACCTTCGATAGCGTGCCAGGCCTCTTCCGGATCGATGCAGCGCGTGAAAAGAACGAGTGTGACCCCGAGAATGGCGAGCAGGTCGATGGGCGCGACCTGTAGAGCGGCGAGAGCGATGATCGCGAACATGGTCGCGATCGCAATCGGCGCCTTGTACCGACGATAAGGGCGAATATCGGGTTCATCGATATCGATGAGATTGACGTTGTCGCGAATGTCTGCCGCGGCTTCCGGCGGGCAGCGGATCAGGAGTTGGTCAGCGGGGCGGACGCGCACGGTTTCGAGCGTGGGGCCGGGTAGATGCCGCGGACGTGAAACCCCAAGAACTCGCGCGCCGCTCCGATTGAGAAACGGAATGTCGGTCAGCTGCTGGCCGATCGCAGGGTGCGATGGCCCGATGGATGCTTCTACGACCCGATCGTCGGGCGAATTGGCAATTTCGCGCTTGGCAAGACCGAGATCGGCACCGAGTTCCTCGCTCAACCCCAGCAGTTCGGCCTGGTCCGCAGCGACAACCAGTTCATCGCCTGCGGCCAGTTCGAACGTCGGATCGGGATTGCGAGTGAGGTGGCCACTTCTTCTGACGGCGAGCAGCCGAACTCCGGAGCGCTGCAACCCACCAATACTCTTAAGGCTCCGTCCGACCCAAGGGCTAGCCGCGCCTATCTGAATGCGGGTCAGATACCGCTCCTCGATCGGCCGAGCGCCAGAGCGATCCATTGGCCCGTCGTTATCGGGAAGAAGCCAACGACCGAGGAGGAGCAAGGTGCCGATCCCAGCTCCCGCAGCGATGAGCCCGATACCGGTCAGTTCGAATATTCCGAACGGCGCCTCTCCCGCGCGTTGCGCAACCCCGTCCACGATAAGGTTGGTCGAGCTTCCCAAAAGGGTCAGAGACCCGCCCATGATCGAGAGATAGGAGAGCGGAATAAGCAGTCGCTGCGCGCTCGATCCGGCGACAGCGGCAATCCGCCGCACGATGGGAGCAAGGACGATGACTACCGGTGTGTTGTTCACGAGCGCCGAAGCGAAAAAGGTACCGCCAAGAAGCTCGGTGATCGAACGTTTGGGTGTGCGCTCGGCGCGCCGCGTGGCGATACTGGCAAGCGCTTCGATGACGCCGGTGCGGACGAGCGCGGCGGAGAGGACGAACATCGCGCCGATCGTCACCGGTGCGGGGTTGCCGAACACCGCTTGAAGCTCGCTGCGTGGCAGATAACCGAATGCGAGCATCACGCTCGCTCCGGTCAGAGCTATTGTCACCGGCGCCAGTCGCTCGGATAGGAATGCAGCAAAGACGAGCGCCAGTATCGCCAGCCCGATCCAGGCTGAGTTGCTTTCTACAAAGGCACTCACTGCTGTCATTCGATTTTGTTGCTTTACTATTGTCGATCCTGCACCGCTCATGGGAACAATTTCAGTGCCTAGCGCGTCAAATCATGGGACCTGAAACGCTCCAGAGACAAGAGGATGATACGCACCGATAAGACAGGCTTGGGGCACAATCTTCCGCCCCGTCACCCGAAACAACCGGGCACCAATCTTACAGTCAGCGAGATCCCGGCGGCGCGCATCTATCGAGAGCCCAAATCCGTGATGCAAGGCGGTTCCCGCAAACGGCCATGGGTGCTCGAATTTCCTGCTTCGCGCCCCTTGAGTGCCGATCCGCTTACCGGTTGGACACGTAACGATGATCCTTTCCGGCATGTCCGCTTGAACTTCCCGAACCGCGAAAGCGCAGTTGCCTTTGCCGAAAGACAGGATTGGGATTACCAGGTGCGCTAGACCAAACCGGCAATTCGAAGCCCTTGAGTTGAGGAAGGAGCGACCGGATTTCCCGGTCGCTCCACTTCAGGCCTCTTAGTGGCGCGTTTCCTGATTGATCGGAATACGCCGCCCCGAGAGCGACATCTGCTCATCATGCGGCAGATGGATCCTGAGGACGCCGTCGCGGAACTCCGCGCTCACCTTGTCCTCCTGGATGCCCTGCGGCAGGCTCATCCGGCGTTCGAATTGGCCGTAGAAGCGTTCGGAATACCCGCTTGCCTCATCGCCGTCCTCGGAGCGTCGCTCCCCGCGAATGACCAGCATACCGTCATCAAGCGAGAGCTCGATGTCGTCTTCCGACATGCCCGGGACTTCCGCTGTGACGAGCAGTTCGCCGTCCTTGCGGCGGACTTCGATGTTTGGCCAGCTTGGCGTCGATGCGAAACTGGGCAGGCCGAACGAACCGAAGGCCTGATCGAACAGCCGGTCGATATCGCTTCGCAGCGTCGAGACCGGATCGCTGCGTTCGTCCCGCCGAGCGACCGGAAGACGCTCTTCGTTGCGAGACCATGGAATCAAGTCACGTACATTCATCTTCTTCTCCTTTCACTTTGCGTTACAAACGAGGGTGAGGGATGCCGCCGGGGGTCGTGCGAACACCCCTCGTTAGATGCCGACACAATCAGTGCCGGCAAACTGAAGTCGAGCCATCGCACTTTCGTTCAGGCGGGCGAAGCAACATTGCTGTCGCCACTTGGTTCGTCCTTGTCGGTTTGATCCCGGCTGCGCTGATATTCGCGCAACCGGAAACCAAGCGCTCCCAAGACGATAGCAGCGCACAGCGCGTAGCCACCTATCAGATAACCTGCTGCGATGATCGTCGTCTCGATGTTCAGTGCGATCAGCACCAACACGCCGATACCGAGCAGGATCGAGAGCGCGCCGCTGGTCGCCAACAGCCATTCATTCTCGATCTCGCGGCGCAGGCGAATAGCCGCATACACTTCAAGACCGCCGGTCAGGATCGCCCACCCCGCAACAAGCGCAATCGTAGCCAGCGCGTAAGCGAAGGTCGCTGCGAACGGCATCAATGCGATGATGACGCCGGCACCAAGCCCGAGGAGCCCGCGCAGAATGTACATTCCCCAACGGTCCTCCTTCGATCGCGCGCCCTTGATCCCGGTGATGAGCGAGAAAACTCCATCAACCGCTGCAAACGCCGCGAACACGAGGGTGAAGGCGAAGACCGCGCTGGTCGGAAATACGAAGGCCGCGATCGCCAGAGCGAGACACAGCGTGGCGCGCAGCATGAACCATCCCCAGTTTCTTGCCGGGACGTATGCATGGGCGCCCGCTGCATGGAGATCGGCACGAGCGAGATCGCTGGGTGTCGTCGTCGAAAAAAGCATCACATCCTCCTTTCGAAGGTCGGGTGCGACCGGACCACGCCGACCGCACCGTCCCTGGTTACGTCGTCAGACGGTCCTTCAACGAATTGAACTGCCGCTTGATGGAGTCGAACAGGCTATCGGATTCCTCGCCCGCGTCGATCTGCTCTTCGAGCTGTTCGATATCGTCGTCGAGGTCATCGCGTGCGTCGCCCGCTTCGTAGCCGAGCGCTTCGGCCATTTCGAGTTGGGTGCGCGCGGCACCGAGATGGGTAGCAACCTGTTCCTTTTGTTCGCCAGAAAGAGACGTCACTCCGCCAGCTTCATCCAAAAGCTCGCGCGCTGCATCGACACTGGCTTCGGCGCGGAGCATCGGCAGAGGCACTGTCGCCTCAGTCACAACGATCGTGGACAGCGCGGTATTCAGCGTGCTCAGCGCAAGCTCCTCCTCTCCGCGATCAAGCTGCGCCGCGGCGAGCTTGATGGCGTCGGGGTAGGTGAGCAGCGGCAGGTTGGCAGTGCGGATCACGATTTCGCTAGCGAGACCGGCGATCAGGCGGCGCGCTTCCTGTAGGCGTCCTTCGTCGGTTAATTCTTCGATCTCGTCACGCAGCTCCCTCACCGCTTCGGGCGTGGTCAGAACGTCGCGCTCGACGATCGAGACATCGACGGGCGCGAGCGACAGGCCGGGATCGCGTGCCAGAATGAGTTCGAGCTTACCGGTCGCGACCGCGAGGGCATCGAGCGCTTCCTGGGTGTTCTCTTTTTCGAGAGCCGTGATCGCTTTCTGCGTCTCGCTCAACGCTTCAGTCGCTTCCGCGAGAAGCTCGGCGCGGCGCTCGGAGAGTGTCTCATCGGTTTGCGCCTGGACATCGGCCTCCACTTCCTCGGTGGTTTTGACCGGTTCGATTTGGGTCTCAGCCTCCTGAGCGCACGCGGCAGTCGGGAAGGCCAGTGAAAGAGCGGCGGTCGCCGCCACGAGTTTCGATTTGCGCAGCATGATTATCCTCCTTTCGTTCGCTGCAAGGGAGCGTCGTTCGTGCGACGCTCTTTCGAGCTGCATGGCGGACAGGGTCATCCAATGAGGGCGGAGGTCGCTGATTTATTGTCTATCGCACACCACTCGTCGCCCGACCGGTCGACCCGGCCAGCCATGCCTCCCCGTCCGGCCCGAGTACTGGTGCACCCGACCCGGCGAGGATTTGCTCGAAGATCCAGGCTTAGGCCGCTTTCTTCTCGGCCTTGTCCTTCGACTTGCCGTCGGTGATCTGCGGCGCGTTGTCGTTGCCGCTTGCACCGATTTCGATCTTGCGCGGCTTCATCGCTTCGGGAACGACGCGCTCGAGCGAAAGCGTCAGCATACCGTTCTCGTAGCTCGCATCCTGGACTTCGACATAGTCGGCCAGCTGGAACCGGCGCTCGAACGCGCGCGTCGCAATCCCGCGATGGATCACCTCGACGCCGTCTTCATCCTTCTCGGCCTTTTCGCCGGAGATGATGAGCTGGTTCTGCTGAGCGGTGATGTCGATCTCGTCCGGACTGAAGCCGGCCACCGCGAGCGTGATGCGATAGCTTTCTTCGCCTGTTCGGGCGATATCGAAAGGTGGATAGCCGTCCTGCGTATCGACGCGAGAGCTTCGCTCGAGTGCGTCGAACAGACGGTCAAAACCGACGGTGGAGCGCCGGTAGGGGGTAAAATCGAATGCAGTTCTCATTTCCAAATCCTCCTTGTTGAGCAATCTGGGCACGAGAAGCGTCAGCGAACGAAAGAGCTGACGCTCTAATGTCCAACCAGACCTATTATGGCATCCGGCAATTTCTGATTTAGTAAGGTCAAAAGCGGTTTCAAGAGTCGAAATGCAGATTTTTATGCCTTTAATTCAGATGCTTGAAAGAAAAGCAGGCGCGCCCTTTCGAGCGCGCCTGCCAGTCTGCCAAGACTGAATTCTGGCGGTTCAGTAGTCCATTGCCGGCATCGGTGCCGGTGCATCTTCCTTAGGAAGTTCGGCCACGAGCGCCTCGGTCGTAATGAGCAGTGAGGCGACCGATGCCGCATCCTGCAGCGCCGTTCGAACGACCTTCGCCGGATCGATCACACCCGACTTCACCAGGTCTTCATACTCACCGGTCGCGGCGTTGAAGCCATGGTTGTAGTCGTCGCCTTCGAGCAGCTTGCCGACGATGTAGGCACCGTCTTCGCCTGCGTTCTCCGCGATCTGGCGGGCCGGGGCGCGCAGCGCACGGCGAACGATGTCGATGCCTGACTGCTGGTCATCATTGGCAGCCTTGAGACCTTCGAGCGACTTGAGCGCCCGCAGCAGAGCGATCCCGCCACCGGGAAGGATGCCTTCTTCGACCGCTGCACGGGTCGCATGGAGCGCATCGTCGACACGGTCCTTGCGTTCCTTGACCTCGACCTCGGTCGCGCCGCCAACGCGGATGACGGCCACACCGCCTGCGAGCTTGGCCACGCGCTCTTGCAGCTTTTCGCGGTCGTAGTCGCTGGTCGTGGTCTCGATCTGGGCACGGATCTGGCTGACCCGGGCGTCGATGTCGGCCCTGTTGCCGGCACCATCGACGATGGTAGTGTTGTCCTTGTCGATGATGACCTTCTTGGCCCGGCCGAGCATGCCAATCGTGACGTTCTCGAGCTTCGTACCAAGTTCCTCGCTGACAACATTGCCGGCGGTAAGGATTGCAATATCCTCCAGCATGGCTTTGCGGCGATCGCCGAAGCCGGGTGCCTTAACTGCCGCGACCTTCAGGCCGCCACGCAGCTTGTTGACAACGAGGGTTGCTAGGGCTTCGCCTTCGACGTCCTCGGCGATGATCAGCAACGGCTTGCCCGACTGCACGACCTGTTCGAGTAGCGGGATCAGCGCCTGCAGGTTCGACAGCTTCTTCTCGTGAATGAGGATGTACGGATCCTCGAGTTCCACCTTCAGCTTCTCGGCATTGGTTACGAAATAGGGCGAGAGGTAGCCGCGGTCGAACTGCATGCCCTCGACCGTTTCGAGCTCGGTTTCGAGGCTCTTGGCTTCCTCGACCGTGATCACGCCTTCGTTGCCGACTTTGTCCATGGCTTCGGCAAGGATGCGACCGACGGTTTCGTCGCCATTGGCGGAAATGGTCGCGACCTGTGCGATTTCGCTGTTGGCGGATACCGTCTTGGCGTGGCTTTCGATGTCCTTGACGACAGTGCCAACCGCAAGATCAATCCCGCGCTTAAGGTCCATCGGGTTCATGCCCGCAGCAACAGCCTTCGCGCCTTCGCGAACGATCGCTTGAGCGAGAACGGTGGCGGTGGTGGTGCCGTCACCCGCCTTGTCGTTCTGCTTGCTGGCGACTTCGCGCAGCATCTGTGCGCCCATGTTTTCGAACTTGTCCTTGAGTTCGATTTCCTTGGCGACGGTGACGCCGTCCTTGGTGATACGAGGGGCACCGAAGCTCTTCTCGATCACCACGTTGCGGCCCTTGGGGCCGAGAGTTACCTTGACCGCATTTGCAAGCGTATCCACGCCGCGGAGCATGCGATCACGCGCATCCGACGCAAATTTTACTTCTTTCGCAGCCATCTGGCCTGCTCCTTTCTCTTCCTTCGATTGAACCGAAGATCGGGTTGGTTGCTTACGCCGCCTTCTTGAGCTCGGCGGTGGTTTCGATGATGCCGAGGATGTCGCTCTCCTTCATGATGAGCAGGTCCTCGCCTTCGATCCGCACTTCGGTGCCGGACCACTTGCCGAACAGGATGCGGTCGCCCGCCTTGACGGCGAGTTCCACCAGCTTCCCGGCATCGTCACGCGCACCTGGGCCAACGGCGACAACTTCGCCTTCCATCGGCTTTTCTTTGGCAGTGTCGGGAATGATAATGCCGCCAGCGGTCTTCTCTTCCGCCTCAAGGCGACGAACCAGCACGCGATCGTGCAAAGGTTTAAAGTGCATGCATAACCTCCATTACAAAGCAATATGAACACGGAAATCTCCCCCATTTTCGGCAGGAGATTTTCGCGATCTAGTTCCGGCGGAAGCGGCTTCAAGAACCTCTCGGCGAGAAATTTGCACAGCTCGGCGACGCATGAATCGCCATGGATTGGCGCCGCATTCACATGATTCATTCGTATGCATCAGAGATATTGAAACGAAAGACCTGTTCACTAGTTTTTGGGAAGTTTCTCTAGGTTGGAGGATAAACAGTGAACATTATGAGAACTTTCATTCTGCTCGCTGCCCTGACCGCGCTGTTCATGGGCACAGGCTACATGATTGGCGGGACCGGCGGCGCTCTCATTGCGCTCATTATCGCGGGCGCGATGAATTTCGTGACTTATTGGAAGGCAGACAAGATCGTTTTGTCGATGCACAAGGCGCGCGAGGTGAACGCGAGGACCTCGCCCGATTTCTACAGCATCGTCGCGATCCTGGCTCAGCGCGCCGGTCTTCCCATGCCGAAAGTCTATGTGATCGACAGCCCACATCCCAACGCGTTCGCAACAGGCCGCAATCCTGAAAACGCGGCGGTCGCGGCTACGACGGGCTTGCTGGACATGTTGTCGCGCGATGAAGTCGCAGCGGTAATGGCGCACGAACTCGGCCATATCCAGAACCGCGATACGCTCATCATGACGATGGTGGCGACCATCGCTGGTGCGATTTCCATGCTGGCGAACTTCGGCATGATCTTCTCGAGTGATAGCCGGAATAACCCGCTGGCGCTGATTGGAGCGATACTGCTCGCTCCGTTCGCGGCGATGATCGTGCAAATGGCAATCAGTCGGACGCGCGAGTTCGGTGCGGACCGAGCGGGAGCTGAGATTTGCGGAGATCCCGATGCACTAGCCTCGGCGCTGCGCAAGATTTCTCACGCGGCGCGCCAGGTGCCGAACCCGGTGACCGAGCGGAACCCAGCTGCCGCCCAACTCTACATCGTTCCGACGCATGTGGGCGAGCTGTTCTCGACCCATCCCGCGACCGAGCGCCGGATTTCGGCACTGCGTGAATTGAAGCGCAGCACGCTGAGGCGGAACAGCTTTCCAGCGACCCGGACGCTGCTGCCGCGCTAATGTGCGGCTAAGCGTTACTCAGAGGCATCACCGCAAGGCTGCCTCGGAGTTCGCTAAGTGTCAGCGAACGCCCTTCAAATGTTGAAAGCGCAAAATGGCAAAACGCGACGCAAAACAAAGGAGGATCGATCATGTCGCAACCTGTCTCTCGTTATTTGCATCCCTTTGATGTTGCCCATCATCCCTCACTTGAACCCGAGGTAAAGCGGGCGATACTTGCCTCCTGGGCATCCGACCGCAACGCGGTCGAGAGCCAGCCCGGAATGCGAAAGCCGCCCGAATTGGGAAAGCCTGTGGGGATTGATGATATCTTTGATGCCATGAAGTCACTCGACGAGCACAATCGCCCAACGAGGTCGCAATGACGGATCGGGCCTTTCTTGTGCAGCTTGATGGCTACGGGCTGACCACTGCGGAAATATGCTATTTCATGCCCGATCATCCGTCCATCATACAAACCTTCGCGTGGCAAGAATACGACGCAGCACCGGACTTTCCGGTGCTGTTCGATTTTCTCGACTACTGGAGACGCGAGATCGTGGCGGAAATACAGTCAGTCCGTATCGCACACGAAAAACTCATCCGCCCCGCTAACTGGCGCTCTGTGGATGGGGTTATCTCTTGGGAAGACTGATATGTCCGCTCTCGGGGTCGATTTTCCTTACCTGCACGTCCGACTTGGGGCGCAAGGCGGAAACCACCTCTACCAATGTCCATGGTGGTTGGGCTGCCTGCGGCGAGCATCCTATAAGCGGTCGTAAGTTCGAGCTTGTAGAGGTGTCATCATGTCCAACTCACGCACAGCGACGCAATCGGACCATTTCCAAAAGATCGTGTTCACGAATGATCGGGTGGACGGTCGAGTAATCTGGGCAAAGGCTCGCCGACATGAGGAAGCGTTTCGGAATGTGCTGTGCCGGATGGGCTTCGAACAATCCTTTCCCATGAAATTGGAAGTACAGCACGGGTTTACCAATTTCGTCGTAGATGTGCTCGACTGTCAGCAGGCATCTGGATCGGGACCTCGGCTCCTCATTCAGGTGGATCCCCGATCCAGGCCGGATAAGCGCTCTATTGAAGCAACATTGGCCAGGTCCATTGGACTGATGTTCGAAAACGCCGAGATGTACGAACAGATCTGGGTGGCCACTTACGGCGATCTTCTGTCCCGGTTCTCAAACAGGCCAGAGGCTTCCCTCCAATGTCTGGACTTTATGGCAGGCCCTCATGATTGGCTGTTGCTTCATGCCCAGTTTTTACGTCTTGGGCACAATTTCTCTACGGCTCGATCGAGGCGGATCGCTTCCGATATCGAAGAGCTGATCGAGGCGATTGACTTCGACCTTCGCGAACATGATCGCAATGTCGCTGCCCTGACAGTTGACGAATCCGGATCTCGTCGAAGAAAGATTACAGGTCTTGCCGCCCATGTTCTCGAGCTCGCTGGCATCAGCCCGGACGAACTGCCGTTGCTCTTCAATGACGATGGTGATCAACCCTTCACATCGGTCGATGGCTCTCTCCCGTTTTCCGCGGGGCGGTTCTATTGGATGAGAGGAACGCTCGAGTGCTCGCTCGAATTGCGCAAAGGCCGGTGCTGGATCGATGGCAGAAGGGTCATACTTTCGCACCCTTCCAATCTTCCTGCGACAACCCTTTCGTCCTGTGTCGAACGGCCACTAAATACCCTGCTACAGATTGAAGGGTTGGAATTCGAAGCGACTATAAAAACGGTACACGCGGCGAGAGATTGCATCGTAGTGGAAATCGAAATGCCCAAGGATGAATTCCCAGATCAAATCGATTGAGATACAAAGAACAGATTCCGTATCTAACCCTGCAATCCGCGGTCGCGCGAACATGAAGAGATTGTGTCCGCCTGCCGCAGCGATTTCCAGCGCGCGCTTTGCAGTTTCCTGCCCTTTGACCTGCTTGAGATCGCTACCGGCCGGTTCGCTTTCGACCACGCCGGGTTCCGGATCGGGCAGACGCTGAGTTCCCTTCAGATGATTGAGCAGACTGGCGAGATCGGGGGCCGCGCACACCGGGACTTCGCTCGCCCAGCGTGCTTCCGACCCCTGAGCCCTGGGGCAGATAAGTCCGATCTCCTGCTCGCTTGCATGGATGGCCGCGAGCAGGACGCCCGGCGAGGGTACGATTCGCGCGTCGAGCGCCAGTTCCCCTACCGCGATCCAGTCGCCCAACTGTTCCGCATCCGTGACCCCCATCGCGGCAAGCAGGGCCAGTGCGATGGGAAGATCATAATGCGATCCTTCCTTCGGCAGGTCGGCCGGGGACAGATTTATGGTGATTCGCTTGGGCGGCAGGGCAAGCCCCATGCCCGACAACGCGGCGCGAACGCGTTCCTTGCTTTCGCCGACGGCCTTGTCCGCCAGCCCGACGATATTGAACTTGGGCAAGCCCGGCGCGACGGAGCATTGCACCTCTACGCTGCGCGCTTCCAACCCTAGATAAGCGACCGTTTTTACTAGTGCGACCAGAGTTAACCCCCACCCCGAATTCGCCCGTGTGATGACGGCAAGCCAGACGAATGTCGAGCGGAAAGCGGGTTCAGAACCACGGCGAAGAATCATGCCTAACAACACTTTAGGCATATGCATTGGCAAGCTGGAAACTTGCTTTGCTGCACGCATGCGACATGTTTCGCTTTGCTGCGCTCCTGCTGTCCGCCCTCGGCGCTCTGATCGCATCGCCGACTTCCGCGCAATCGCTGGCGCTGGTCAATCTGCCAGTGGTGTATGTGTCGATGCCCTCCATCCAAAAGACACATCAGGGGCAGGCGATCGCTTCGACCGGGGCAGCCCGACCGACGGTCCCGCAACATGCAGAAGCCCTGCGGTTCGCTGTGGTCCGCCCGCAAGCCTATGAGGCTGCGGCCTTGCCCGCCTGGACACCGCCCGCATTCGTCGACCGCCGTTTCCGCAACTATCGCGACGGCATCGCGCAATATGGGCCGTTCCTCGTACTCGATGACAGGCGGGTAGCCATGATCGGTGAAACCGATGCTTTAACGCCCGGCCAGTTTCGTGCGATGTTGAGGGATTTCCCCCGTCTGCGCCAGCTCGACATGGTCGAATGTCCGGGTACCCAGGACGACCGCGCAAATCTCAGGTTGGGGCGCATGATTCGCGCTGCGAGGCTGGTAACCCATGTTCCGGCCATCGGGTCGGTACGGTCGGGCGCGGTCGAGCTTTTCTTCGCCGGCATTCAGCGGGACATCAGCCAGGGGGCCGAATTCGCAGTGCATAGCTGGATGGATCCCTATGGCCGCGAGGCGGGTGATTTTTCGATCGATTCACCGGAAAATCGGCAGTATCTCGATTACTATCGCGAGATGGGCATGAGCAGCGATCAGGCGCGTGCCTTTTACGATTTTACCAATTCCGTACCGCATCACGGCGCCTTGTGGCTTGGTGCCGGCGACATGCGCCGCTGGACTGGACACCCGCAGCCTGCCACGGTGCGCGCGCAGCCAAAGCCGGTGCAACCGGCCCCAAATCTGGCCTATGCCGACGTTACTTTCTCTTGACGACAAGGCGGGCTTCGCCTAATCGCGCGGCCCTGTAGGCGGTCGCTGGCAGCAGCGGCCCTTTTTGTTGGCGCGATTCGTACGTGCCGAAACTGAACGAAATTCTTTTGTAAGGACGATCCGATGAAGCGGACATTCCAGCCCTCGAACCTCGTGCGTGCACGCCGCCACGGTTTCTTCGCTCGCAAGGCTACTCCGGGTGGCCGCAAGGTTCTCCGCGCTCGCCGCGCCCGCGGCCGCAAGAAGCTCTGCGCGTGATATGAGCCGCTGCGCCTCAGGCGTGGCGACAATCACCGAAAATGCTGGCGGGCTCCCATTCGGGGGCCCGTTCGCGTATCTGGCTTCCATGCATCCATCTCTTTCCGTGATCGGCAAGCGCAGCGACTTTCTCGCCGCGAATCGGGGGCTGCGCGTTGCGCGCCCGGGTTTCGTGCTGCTGGCCAATCCCAATGGCGGGAAGGGCAAGCGGTACGGCATAACGGTGACCAAGAAGATCGGTAACGCCGTGGTCCGCAACCGGATGAAGCGGCGCTTTCGCGAACTCCTGTGGGCGGCGCTGCCGGAAGGCGGGCTGCCCGACCATGACCACATCCTCATCGGCCGTGACGGCGGTGTGGAGCGTGATTTCGCTGCCTTGCGCACCGAACTGGCCGCAGCCCTGACCCGCGCCGCGGAAGGCAAGGGCGACCGCCCGCGACCGCCGCGTCACCGCCGGAGCCGCCGGGCATGAAGTATCCGCTCATCTGGATTGCCCGCTTCTGGCAGTTGGGGCCCAGCCTCATTCTGCCTTCCACCTGCCGCTATCAGCCATCCTGCAGCCAGTACGCCATAGAGGCGTTGACGAAATACGGTGCGATCAAGGGTGGATGGTTGGCGACGAAGCGTATAATGCGCTGCCACCCCTGGGGCGGTCATGGCCACGACCCGGTGCCCTAGCACTGTCTTGACAGGCTAAGACACCGCCCCACATTCAGATTTTCGACCGGACATAGACGGGACCGACCTTGGACAACCATCGCAACGTGATCATCGCCATTGCGCTTTCCTTCCTGCTGCTCGTGGGCTGGACTTCGGCGATGGACTTTTTCTATCCGCAGCCCGAACAGGCGCTGGTTCAGGACAAGGCCGATACCCCGGCCGAACAGGCTGCCATTGCCGATGGGCAGGCGCCTGCTGCCACGCGCCACACGCGCACCGGCGGGCTTGTCGATCCGGCGCTGCAGGCGCAGGAAAAAGCCGACCTCAAGACGGCGCTGGCCAGCCCGCAGCGTATCCGCATCGACGCACCGCGCGTTGCGGGCTCGATCAATCTGCGCGGCGGCGTGGTCGACGACGTGGTCCTCAAGGATCACATGGAAGGCACAGGCGACGACAGCGAGCCGGTACGCCTGTTCTCGCCGAACGGGACGCCCGCCCAGCAATTCGCGCAGTTCGGTTATCTCATCAACGGCACGCGCATTGCCGACGATGCCGTCTGGCAGGCCGATGGCCGTGTCCTCACCAGCGAAACGCCGGTGACGCTTACGCACGATCTGGGTGACGGCGTCAGCGCGTCGATCCGCTATTCGATCGACGACGAATACATGTTCACGGTCGAACAGAAAGTTACCAATACCGGGCCGAACCCGGCGGTCGTCCAGCCCTATGGCTACGTCAACCGGACCAGCCGCACCGCGAGCGAGGATCTCTGGATCGCGCATTCCGGACCGATCGGTGTGTTCGCCGACGCGGCCGATTACGGCATCGATTACGACGATGTCGACGAAGCGCAGACCATCACACCGGCCGGTCGGCCGAGCTGGTCGGGCTTTGCCGATATCTACTGGCTGTCGGCCCTGGTGCCGCAGACCGGCAGCGCGCCCACCGCGACATTCCGGGCGCTCGGTAACGAAATCTACCGTGCCGACATGATCTACGATGCGGTGACGCTTCCCGCAGGCCAGGCGCTGACGACCACGTCGCGGCTGTTTGCCGGGGCGAAGGAAAGCGTCGTGCTCGATCGTTACGAAGACGCGGGCCTGCAGAAATTCGGCCTCGCCATCGACTGGGGCTGGTTCCGCTGGTTCGAAAAGCCGATGTTGTGGCTGCTGCGTACGATCTACGAAGCCGTGGGCAATTTCGGCATCGCGATCATCGCGCTGACCTTCATCGTGCGCGGGCTCATGTTCCCGATCGCGCAGAAGGGCTTCGCGAGCATGGCCGAGATGAAGGCCATCCAGCCGAAGATGAAAGCCATCCAGGAAAAGTACAAGGACGACAAACAGAAGCAGCAGCAGGAGATCATGGCCCTGTACAAGCAGGAGAAGGTGAACCCTGTTGCCGGGTGCCTGCCCATGCTGTTGCAGATCCCGGTCTTCTTCGCGCTCTACAAGGTTCTGGTTCTCGGCATCGAGATGCGGCACCGCGAATTCCTCTGGATCAAGGATCTGGCCGCGCCCGATCCGGCAAACCTTGCCAATGCGCTCTCGCTCGTCGGCATTCAGGTGCCGCAGTTCCTGATGATCGTCTTCGGCATCGGCGTGCTGGCCGTCATGCTGGGCTTCACCATGTGGCTGACGTTCAAGCTCAACCCGAGTGCTATGGATCCGATGCAGCAGCAGATTTTCAACATCATGCCGTGGATCCTGATGTTCGTCATGGCGCCGTTCGCGGCAGGGTTGCTGCTGTACTGGGTCACCTCGAACATCCTTACCGTGGCGCAGCAGAAATACCTCTACTCACGGCATCCGCAGCTGCGCGCTGCCATAGACGAGGAAAAGGCAAAGAAGGCTGCCGAAGCCGAAGCGAAGGCCAGGGGATGAGCGACGAACAAGCTGCCGAACGGGCCGAGCTCGAACGGCGCGCGAACAAGCTGTTTTCGGGGCGGGTGGATTTTCTCCTCTCGGCCCCGCAGCTCAAGTTCCTGCCTGAACCGACCGTGCCGGAGATCGCCTTCTGCGGTCGCTCCAACGTGGGCAAGAGTTCGCTGCTCAACGCGCTGACGGGACGCAAGGCTATCGCACGCGCCTCCGTCACGCCCGGGCGGACGCAGGAGCTGAACTTCTTCGAAGTCGGCGACCCGACCGTTTTCCGCCTGGTGGACATGCCCGGCTATGGCTTTGCCAAGGCGCCGGTGAAAGTGGTCGAAAAGTGGAAGGCGCTGGTCCGCACCTATCTGCGCGGCCGGCCCGTCCTCGCGCGGACGCTGGTGCTGGTCGACGGGCGCCATGGCCCCAAGGATGTCGACCGCGAAATGATGAAGATGCTCGACGAGGCGGCGGTGGGTTACCGCGTCGTCCTGACCAAGGCCGACAAGATGAAGGCGAGCGAACTCGCCAAGATCATCGAAGCCACCCAGGCCGAAGCGCGCAAGCATGTCGCTGCCTATCCCGACATCCACGTAACCAGCGCGGAAAAGGGCATGGGCATCGCCGAACTGCGCGCTGCCGTGTTGGGGGATGCGGGGGTCTAGCAGACCGCGGAACCGGCCCTTTGTTCGCGTCCGCGGATTGCCGGAGGCAGTTGTTTCCGCACACACGAAAACATCCGGCGGCGAGCCCGGACTGTAATGCCTACAAAACAAGATCACGCGGCCGGGGCGAACCTTGCGCGAGACGCGCGGCGTAGCCCGGGAGCGGGATGGCGGTGGCCGGGTTGTATCGGCGCGGTTCGCGTGGCTGCCTGCCGGGCCTCGTGC
>Ga0208830_1000589_pt1 | contig 17678 bp, 17 predicted proteins | sample DeeseametaMP2634_FD_184169 | JGI IMG/M metagenome (GOLD analysis project Ga0208830, IMG submission 184169) | Marine microbial communities from the Deep Atlantic Ocean - MP2634 (SPAdes) | ecosystem: Environmental > Aquatic > Marine > Oceanic | place: Northeast of Antigua and Barbuda, North... | reverse complement strand
ACAACGTGAAATTATGAAAAACTTCAACGGCAAGCGCCAGTGGAATAGCATCATCGGTATTTCCACCAAAGGCTTCCACAGTTTGTAAGAGTAAAGCGGGTCTAATTCGCTTACCATCTAATTGAAGAATGTATTTAACAGGGGCGTATAAGTTATGATCCTTAAGCGACTCTTGAAATTTTACTAATTCTTCATTTATTTGTTGTGTGATTGTAGTTGTCAATTAATCTTCTTTTACTAAACTCATTAAATAATCTCCGTAACCGCTTTTAAGTAGTGGCTTTGCTATTTCTTTTAGTTGGTCTTTATCAATAAATCCTCTTCTATAAGCAACAGCTTCTATACATCCAATTTTTAGTCCTTGACGATCTTCAATTACTTGCACAAACTGACTAGCTTGTATAAGTGATTGAAAAGTTCCTGTATCGAGCCAAGCTGTACCAATATCTAATACCGAAACACTAAGTTTTCCTTGCTTGAGGTATTCGTTATTTACATCGGTAATTTCGTACTCACCTCTAGCACTAGGCTTTATGTTTTTAGCAATTTCAACTACGCTATTATCGTAAAAATAAAGTCCTGGAACTGCATAGTTTGATTTTGGTTTGGTTGGTTTTTCTTCAATGGATAGTGCTTTCATATCATCATCAAACTCAACAACTCCATACCTTTCTGGATCTGAAACGTGGTAGGCAAAAACAACACCACCATCAGGATCAACCTGTTGTTGGAGCATTTTTGATAAATCTGTTCCGTAAAAAATATTGTCTCCTAGTACCAATGCTACAGAATCATCGCCAATAAATTCTTCTCCTAAAACGAATGCTTGTGCTAGTCCGTTAGGGACTTCTTGTACTTGGTAGCTAAATTTACACCCAAGGTGACTACCATCTCCTAATAATTTTTCGAAGTTTGGGAGGTCATGTGGAGTAGATATAATTAAGATTTCATTAATTCCAGCACTCATTAAGGTAGAGAGTGGGTAATAAATCATTGGTTTGTTGTATATGGGCATCAGTTGTTTACTTACTGCCAATGTCAGTGGGTGTAGTCTGGTTCCTGCACCACCAGCTAAAATAATTCCTTTCATACGCTTAAAATAAAATAACTACTTATTAATATGATTCCTGATTTAATCATGGTGATTGTTGTTGGCTCAGTTATTGTAGCCCACCTGACTGCCGTTAGGCAAGTTCATGGGCTTTCATAGTGATAATTTACGTGTGTAAACGAAAATACCATTTAATACGATAAAAGAGAAATCTTAATGGATTAAGAATGGGTTAAGTGATTGAAGAACTTATTTCCGAAAAAAATCAAGTTCGCACATTTTGTTCGTTGCAACCCCACTTTTTGAAATTATAACCTTGGGTCTTAAATATTAATTTTTATTTGCCAGTTGACCACAGGCAGCGTCAATGTCTTTACCTCTACTTCTTCGTATGCTTGCTGGAACTTTGTGTTTTCTCAAATAGTTTGCAAATTGGTCTGTAACCTCATCGGATGAGCGTCTAAAAATGCCATCATCAATAGCATTGTATTCGATAAGGTTTACTTTACAAGGAACGTGTTTAGCAAAAGAAATAAGGTTCTTTGCATCATCGAGTGTATCGTTATAATCTTTGAAAAGACAGTATTCGTAGGTTACTTTTTTACCTGTTTCTTTGTGATAATAGATAAGTGCTTCTGCAAGTGATTCTAAAGAGTTTTGCTCATTGATCGCCATTATTTTATCACGCTTTTCATCGTTTGCTGCATGAAGAGACAGAGCAAGATTTACTTTTACTCCATCATCAGCTAGTTTTTTAATCATTTTAGCAATACCAGCGGTAGAAATTGTAATTCTTCTTGAAGCCATGTTTAAACCATCTGGTGAAGTAATTTTTTCGATAGATGTTAAGGTGTTTTTATAGTTAAGGAGCGGTTCTCCCATGCCCATATAAACGATATTTGTTAGTCCTTCACCGTATTTTTCTTTTGTAATACGATTTATTTCGACTACTTGATCGTAAATTTCATCATAGGAGAGGTTTCTTACGCGTTTGAGCTTTCCTGTAGCACAAAACTCACAAGCAAGGCTACAGCCAACTTGTGTAGAGATACATGCTGTTTTTCTATCTTTTGTAGGAATCATTACTCCTTCAACAATGTTATTGTCGTATAAAGAAAAAGCTATTTTAATGGTGCCATCACTACTTACTTGCTTGCTTTTAATATCAAGGGTGTTGAAGGTATAGTGTTGAGCAAGGAGGTCACGTGTGTTTTTAGAGATGTTAGTCATTTCATCAAAGGAGACCAACGATTTTTTCCATACCCACTCATGAACTTGCTTGGCTCTAAAAGCTTTTTCGCCATTAGCAAGAAAAAAGGCAGTTAAGTCTTCTAAGGAAGTGGTGCGAATATTTTTTTTAGGGTTTTCTGTAATCATGAACTCCTATGGGATTTTAGGGAGTTCAATTTGATCTTTAACTACAATAGCATAAGGAAAAGCATTTTTTAACTCATTTTGTAGTTTTTGTGCTTCGAGTTTTGTTCTAAAATCACCAACACGTAGCCTGAAATTTGGCTGATCATACTTCATATATGGCCTAACAGATGGGTAAGAAGCAACAAATTTAGCTCGTTCTCCAACTACTAAATCTTTATTGCTAGATGCAATAATTTGTAGTCTGTAACCATCTATTTGAATATTTGCTTTACCTGGTTTAGTAGTCCCTAGCTCTTTAACTAAAGCATCAATTCTTTCATCTTTATTAATAGTAACTTCACCTTTAGATTCTGTAGGAATTAGCTCATTAATTACTTTAATAGGAGATTCTTTTTTAACGGTATCCTTTTGTAAAAGAGAGTAATCCTTTTTGAGGATAGCATTAGGATGCTGACTAGCAGGGAACAATCTCCAATCCCCGTTTTCTTGTGAAAGAGCGGTATTAATTGTTAATAAGCAAAATATGTAAATAAAAATCTTCATAGTTAAAGGTACTTCAAAAACGAAGCCAAAAATTAATTATTTGAAATAATCTCAAAAAGCTTGTTCAAGTTTGGAGTTAAAATAACTTCAATTCTTCTGTTTTTAGCTTTGTCTTCGCTTACTGGTAAATACTCACTTCTACCAGCTGCAGTTAATATTTTAGGATCAATCGTAGAGTTAGCTGTCATTATTTCAACAACTGCTGTAGCTCTTAAAACACTGAGTTCCCAGTTGTTTTTTGGGTGAACACTAGACGATAGTTTATCAGTATCAGTATGGCCTTCAACTACTATTTCTAATTCATCTTCGCTTTCTAGTGCTTTAGCTAAGTCGATAATAGCTAGTTTACCTTTGCTATCTACTTTTGTACTTCCGCTAGGGAACAGAAGCTTTGCTTCTAGGCTTACATAGACTTTACCATTTTTTTGCTCTACAGTTAATCCTTTGTCCTTGTAGGCTAATAAAGCAGTTTGAATTTTTTCTTTAAGTGCATTAACAGCAGCATCTTTTTCAGCAATAATTTGCTCAAGTTCTTTTACACGAGCCTCTCTTTCTGCTAATGCCTTTTCTTTAGCTTCAAGTTGCTTTCTAAGAGTTTCTAGTTCGCTTTCAAGTTTGTTTAATCGGTCTTCTTTTTGCTGAAGAGATAGTTGTGTTTGCTCTAGGGATGAAGAAAGCGTAGAGTTTTCTTTATCTGTACTTGCTAATAACCTGTCGTATCTTTTTAATACGGCATCGTATAAGTTCTCCAGTTTATCGTACTGATCTTCTTTGTCTTTAAATCTTCTTTTAATATCAGTTAATTCCGTTTGCGTTGAAATAACTTCTCTTTGTGAAGCTTTAAGTTTTTGAGTTAACTCTTTATTTTCAGCTGCTAAACCTTGTTGTCCAGATTTAAGCTCATTTAATTCTTTTTCACATTTTTCTGCTTTGGCTTTTAAATCTTCATATTTTCTTGCAGGAATACAAGAGATTAAGCCAGCTAAAACAAAAATTGGTAGTGTTTTCTTAATCATTTTTTTATTCTTTAATGTAAACTTCTCTAAAGTCTCTATAGTCTAGAGGGTTTGCATGGAAATTTTCTACTCTCTTAGTAGTTAAAAACTCAAGGTCATTATAAAGTAGTGGAATTAAAGCAGCATCATCAATTAGTACTTGATCAGCTTTTTTGTACGTACTCAATCTTGCATTTAAATCTTGTTCCATTGCTGCTTGTTCTAATAACTTTGTGTATGTTTCATTTTTATAGTCAGAGAAGTTGTTTTTAGAATATAATTGCAAGAAATTTTCTGGACTAACAAAGTCTGCTATCCATCCATAACGATAAATATCTAAATCATTGTTTTCGCTTCTAACTCTATTGGTCAATTCAGACTGTGTCATAGAAGCATCAAATTTCACATTAATGTTTAAGTTTTTGTTAAGCATTTCTACTACTTCTCCCATGTAAACGGAGTCTACTCTAACACGTCTAGTATGTAAGGTGATTTCAGGGAATCCAACTCCATTAGGATAACCAGCTTTAGCTATGTGTTCTTTTGCTTTTACTGGATCGTATTTAAACCCTTTGAAATCAGTATTGTTAAATATTTCTAATGTAGGCACAATACCTCCATGAGCAGGTTTAAAATCTCCTTGAAGGGCTGAGTCTGCAATATGCTGCTTATTGATAGCATAGTTAAATGCTTTTCGAACATCAATATTGTTAAATACCTCATTTCTGAAATTGAAGCTGATGATTTTAATCGTTAAACCAGGAAAAGATGTATAATTAAAATCATTGTTTTTTCCTGCTCTAGCTTCTTCAATAGAAGGCAAGATGTTCCCTAGTTGGCTACTTGGTACTTCACGTATAAAGTCTAACTTACCATCTCTAAAGTTGTTGATTTCAGTGGTTTTATCAGAAAAAGTATAGTTAAGACCATCAAGATAGGGAAGTGCATTACCTTCGGCATCAGTTTTCCAATAGTTTTCGTTCTTAACTAATTCAATCTTTTCATTATCAACTACCGTTTTAACCTTAAAAGGTCCCGTTCCTATAGCTTTAGTAAAATCACCATCAGCTAGCGCGTCAGCTACTTCTGGTGGATACACAACATAAGAAGCAATATTCATAAAGCTAAGAAAATCGCTAAAAGGTTTTTTAAGCTCGAATTGGATTATTGAATCATTTAAAATTTTAATACCATCAACATTGCTTGTTCCATCTTTAACACCAGATATTTTATCACAAAATTGATCTCCGTAATCATTTCTTCTATTTGACCCTAATTGGCAAAGCTTATCAAAGCACGCTTTAACATCTTCTATTGTTACTTTTCGCTTTTTGAAGTCTGGAGTTTCATGGAAATAAACATCCTTTCTAAGGGTAAAAGTGAAAACGGTATTGTTTTCATTGGCTTCCCATTTTGTAGCTAGAGCAGGCTCAATTTCTAAGGTTTTAGGGTTAAGTTTTACGAGTCCTTCATAAATTTGAGTAGACACTGCCATCGACTCATAGTTAAGAATTTTTGGAGGGAATAAAGTCGTTATTTCTCCCCCTAAATTCAGGCGAAGGGTACCCCCGTTTTTATCTGATTGTTTTTTTGTTGTTTTGGTTGAATCACAAGCGATTAAAACAACCATTGAAACTAAAATAAATGCTATTTTTTTCATACTCATTTCTTGCAAGCTACTAATATATCACTTTTGTTTTAGCAAGTAAAAAGAAAAGCAATGAATTTGACTATAAAAGCCATTATCTATCCATTGAAATTTAGCAAACTATAATTTAAGAAGATTTTCTTCTTTTAATTTCCTTGGAAATGAGGTTTAATTCTCTGCTTGTTTGACCTGCAACAGCCGTGTTTTCTTCTGCTCTACGGATTAAGTATGGAATTACCTCTTTGATAGGACCATAAGGCACATATTTTGCCACGTTGTAATTAGCGTTTGATAAGTTAAAGCTAATATGATCACTCATGCCTAACAATTGAGAAAAATAAACTCTTTTGTCATCTAGTGCCACATCGTGTTGTCCCATTAATTCTGTAAGATAAATTGAGCTTTGTTCGTTATGAGTCCCAGCACAAATTGCTATATCATTTAAGTTATTCATGCAGTACTCTAGGGCTTGGTTGTATAGGCTGTCTGTTTCTTCTTTTGATTTGTTAATTGGAGATTCGTAGCCTTTTTCCTTTGCTCTTGCTCTTTCTTTTTCCATGTAGGCTCCACGAACAATTTTTAAACCTAATTTAAAACCTTGTTTATTGGCTCTTTGATGTAGTTCTTTTATATAATCTAATCGATCATGGCGATACATTTGTGCGGTATTGTAAACGATAGGTTTCTCTTTATTATACTTAACCATCATCATTTCTGCAATCCAATCGATAGTAGCTTGAATCCAGCTTTCTTCAGCATCAATAAAAATAGGGGTGTTCGTTTCAAATGACGCTTTACATAGTTGGTCTACACGATCTAATATTTTTAAAAATTCTTTATCGTCTTTTTGATCTTCAATTTTCTTTTCTAATACCTTGAAAGACCCTAAACCACTTACTTTGAATACACTGAATGGAACTCGTTTATCTCCATGGGCTTTTTCAACTGCTTTTAATAACTCATTAGTGGTTTGATCAAATTGTTTATTGGTAGTTTTTCCTTCTACTGAATAATCAAGGATAGTTCCAACATTATATTCGTGTAATGATTGAATGGTTGCTTCGCATTCAGGAATAGTTTCTCCTCCACAAAACTGAGCGAAAATGGTTTTTTTTACAATGCCTTTAATTGGTAAGTGAATTGCTAATGCAAAATTTGTAAGCCATTTACCAAGCTTTACCATAAAATTATTGCCAATTAACTTAAATAAACGTTCAGCCCACTTAAGCTCTTTATCAGATTTGCTTGAAAAGGCAACAGCTGTGTTGTCAAAAGAGAGTTTCAATCCTTGTTTGGGTGTTATCATTAATTAATATTAAGAAAAATTTAAGAAAAGCCCAGTTATCTCTTATTTATTCTACTTAATCATCTGATAATTAAAGTAGTTTGTGGCTGTAAAATTTTTCTGTAAGTGCAATATATTCTTTTGAATAACTGTTTTGTTTATCATGAATGATAAGTTGCTTGAAATCAGATGATGACTTTTTTTTATTAAATGATAAGCAAATGAGTTTCGGTGTAGTATTTGTTTTCGTTTTTATTACCAGTTGATTCGAATGAAACAAATTATGTTGTTTTGCGATAGAGATGATATTCTCATGTTCGATGTAAGGAATAATTATGCTAAGTGTTCCTAATAAGCTTAAGTGTTGACTTGAAAAACTGAGTAATTGATTATAGGTTAGTTCGGTTTGGTGGCGAGCATGTTTTCTCCTCTCATTGTTAGAATGTAAGCTGTTCTCAAAATATGGAGGATTTGCTATGATTAAGTCGTAAGAAGTAGTTGGTGTGAACTTAGTTATATTTTCATTGAACAATGTTATTCGATTACTCCAAGGAGATAATGAAAAGTTTTTTTGGGCATCTTTGGATGCTAAATTGTTTATTTCTACAGCATCTATTTTTGCAGTCGAAAATTTTTGAGACATCATTAAAGCTAGTATTCCATTTCCTGAGCCAATATCTAAAATAGTTTTTGGAGAGGAAATAGGATTAGTCCAAGAGCCAAGAATAATTGAATCGGTAGTTACTTTTTGAGGACTATTGTGATGATAAATTTTGAATTCTTTGGCTTGAAAGTAATCCATTTTAAAGATCAAAAATTCCTTTTGGAATTTCTATAATAAGTGATTTTTCCTCTTTGTTTACCTCTATTAGCAGGTTTAACGGAAGTAAAACTTCTTTTTTATTGACTATAGTAGCAACTAATGGGTTTGAGGGAAGGTCATAAATGGTAGAGACTTTTCCAATTAGTTCTTCATTTTCATTATAAATATCGAATCCTTCTATTTCATGAAAATAGAACTCGTCTTTATCCAGTTTAGGTAAAAACGAATCTGGAAGATAAATGTTACTTCTAACAATAGCTTTTGCTTGATCTTCGGTATCTATTCCTTGGAGTTTAACTTTAAGAAAGTTCTGTTTTTGAAAACTTAGATCTTCAATTAAAAAAGGGACCAAAGCATCTCCTTTCTCGATAAAAATAGTTTTGAGATTAGCGAGTATTTCTGGGTAGTTAACATCTATTCGAAGAATAACCTCTCCCTTAAAACTAAAAACCTTGGAGATGACTCCAAGGTTAAAGTATTCATTAAAGTTCATATGGAACTTTTTAATTTATTCTGCAGAATCATCAGCTGTAGCCTCTGCTTCTTCAGCAACTGGCTCAGGAGCATTAGCAGCAGCAATAGCTTTAGCTCTTGCTTCGTTGATTTCTTTCTCAGCAGCTAATCTTTGTGCTTTATCATCAGCGATAGCTTTTGCTAAACCGTCTTTTTGAGCGTTAACCTTAGCTTCTTTAGCAGTAACCCACTCTTCGAATTTCTTGTCAGCTTCTTCTTGAGAGAAAGCACCTTTAGTAACACCTCTTTGTAAGTGTTTTTTGTACATAACACCTTTGTAAGAAAGGATTGTTCTAGCTGTATCCGTTGGTTGAGCACCATTATGTAACCACTTTAATGAAGCGTCAACATCAAGTGTAATCGAAGCTGGCGTTGTTACAGGGTTGTAAGTTCCTAGTTTTTCTAGGTATCTTCCATCTCTTTTTGATCTGCTATCAGCAGCTACAATGTAGTAAAAAGGTCTTTTCTTTCTTCCTTGTCTACTTAGTCTAATTTTTACTGGCATAGATTAAATTTTTGGGGGCCGAAACCCCAGGTTATTAATTTTTCGGACTGCAAATATCGGTGTTTTTCTTTAAAAAGCAAGAATTGAATATAATTATTTGGGATTTGCATAACGAATAACCTCTTCCGCAGTTATTTTTTGATCGCATAAAATAGTTAATCGCTCAATAATATTTCTTAACTCACGAATGTTACCGGTCCAATTAGCTTGTTTTAACTCTTCTAAAGCTTGGGGTTCAAACTCTTTTAAAGCAACACCCTGTTCTTCACAAATAATTTTTAGGAAATGTTCTGCTAGTAAAGGAATATCATCTCTTCTGTCATTTAAAGAAGGAACATGAATAAGGATAACTGCTAAACGGTGATATAAGTCTTCTCTAAATTTATTGTCGGCAATTTCCTTAACTAAATCTTTGTTGGTAGCTGCTACTACACGAACATCTACAGAAATATCCTTATCACCACCAACACGTGTGATTTTATTTTCTTGCAGTGCTCTTAGTACTTTAGCTTGTGCAGATAAACTCATGTCACCGATTTCATCAAGAAAAATCGTTCCTCCTTGTGCTTGTTCAAACTTCCCTTGGCGTTGTTTTACGGCAGATGTAAAAGCCCCTTTTTCATGTCCGAAAAGTTCACTTTCAATTAACTCTGCTGGGATAGCTGCACAGTTAACTTCAATAAATGGGCCTTTTGCACGGTTACTTTTTTCATGTAATTGACGAGCAACAAGTTCTTTTCCTGTACCATTTCCACCTGTAACTAACACTCGCGCATCAGAAGCGGCAACTTTATGAATCATTTCTTTGATCTGTTCTATGCCTTCTGATTCTCCAATAATTTCAGTTATTTTGTTTTTAGAAAGTTTACGCTTTAATGTTTTTGTTTCTTCAACCAAATCTGAGCGCTCAAAGGCATTTCTAATGCTCACTAACGTTCTATTAAGGTCTAATGGTTTTTGAATAAAATCGTATGCTCCTTTTTGGAGTGCATCAACGGCAGTATCGATAGTACCATGACCAGAAATCATAATGATGGGAGTTTCTACCCCTTCCGATTGAAGTTTATCTAATACCTCAATTCCATCCATTTCGGGCATTTTAATGTCGCAAAGGATAACATCATACTTGTTTTTCAATGCTAGATCAAGTCCTAGTTTACCATTTTCAGCATCGTCTACTTTAAATTTTTCGTTTTCTAAAATATCTCTAAGTACGCTCCTAATCGGACGTTCATCGTCTATAATAAGTACCTTGGTCATAGTTTTGTTTGTAAGTTAATGTACTATTTTTCAAAAATAACTGTTTAACTTAAACATGACAATTATTATGCCATGAAACCCCATGAACTTGCCCAACGGTAGTCAGGTGGGGGGAACTAAAAATTAAGCCAACGCCAGCTACCATGATTAGTACAAGAGACATATTGCTAAAGACCTATTCTATTTTAAATAAATGAGAACGGTAGCGTACATATCGTTTTGTTTCAATCTTTTGCTTTTTTCACCAGCTCATACCCAAAAGGAAGTGTTATTTCGAGGGGATTATCTGTTGATGTCACCTACTGAAGTTTCGAATAAGGAATATCGAGAGTTTTTAGAAGGTGTAAGAAACACTAGTTATTACGGGGATGTTTTACCAGATACTTTGGTGTGGAGAAGAAAAAACAGTTATGGTGAGCCATATATCGAATATTATTTAAGACATCCAGCTTACGATAATTACCCCATGGTTGGTGTGAGCTATGAGCAAGCTGTGGCTTTTTGTGAATGGAAGGAAGATCAGCTCAACAAGATAGATACAAGTAGGGTCGTAATTGTTCGGTTACCAACGGAAGAAGAATGGGAATATGCAGCTAGCGCTGGAGGTTCTTACCCCATATATCCTTGGGAGGGAAATGATATGATTGATAAAAAAGGTAAGTCTAGAGCAAATTTTGTTCAGGGAAGAGGTGATTATATGGGGTTAGCGGGCAGCAGCTTAGGTGATAATGCAGATATTACTGCTCCAGTAAAATCTTACAAGCCTAACAAATTAGGACTTTACACTATGGCAGGTAATGTTGCTGAGATGGTTGCTGAAAAAGGTGTTGCGAAAGGAGGAAGCTGGAACGACCGAGCGGATGATTTAAAAATTAAAGCTAGGCAACTGTATGATAAACCATCTTCTGAAATTGGTTTTAGGTATTTGGTTGAAGTAGTAGATGAAAAACGGGTAATTGATAAAGAGCTAAAAAAAAGACAATTAAGGAAGCTGTTTGCTAAGTTGGGTGATTCTGTACGTGTGTCTAAAACAGAGATAACCAATAAGCTTTACCAGCAGTTTTTAAATGAAAAAGGGGAGGAGTATGCTCCAAATTGTCATTTATGGACAAACTTATTTACTTACAGTAATTACTATGCTAATAATTACCGTTTTTTTGAAGATTATCCTGTTGTGAATGTTTCTAAAAGTGATGCTTTAGCTTTTTGTGATTGGCTTGAAACTAAATATGAGAACTTTTTTAATAAAAAAGTAACTGTTCGTTTACCAACAAAGGAAGAGTATGTGTTTTTGTATCAAAAGCATGCTCCTATAGATGTAAATTTACGAGATAATAAAGGCAACTATGTTGTTAATTTTAATGCAAAAGGACAGTTGTTTGACCCAATGAAACGTCAATCGTTTAATGATTTACATGATTTTGATGGATATGCATTAACCAATCCGGTGAAATCCTTTACTGATTTTAATGGAGTTTATGGTGTTATTGGAAATGTTTCAGAAATTGTAGGAGATGAAAATATCGTTATTGGAGGAACTTGGTTAAGTTCGGATAGGGAGTTAAGTTATGATCGTTCGCAGATAGCGTTTAAAGAAGAAGAAAAAAGTCCGCTGGTAGGGTTCCGGGTGGTTTTGGTGGAGTATAATAGTTTAATGAGATAAAATGCTACAATAACTTTTTTTCTAATGAATGAATTTTACGCCAAAGCTCTTTGGTGTGTTGATTATCATGTGTTTTTAAGAGCTGTTTGTATAAAAGAATTATTTCTTTTTTTAAAGTTACTTTATCCAACAAAATAGTTTCTCCAGAGAAGTTCTTCTTATACCTAGTTGTTTCAAATTTTTCTTTATCAGAAGGTCGATACATAGTATAATATGCTTCGAAATTTTCTCTAGCCTCTTTAAGCGAATAATTTGAATTAGGACCTCCCCATACTTCATTTTCATGAGGAGTTTCTTGCCCGTCATCTTCCCATGAACAAAGTGGACATATTTCATGCCCTCCTCTTTCAGATAATGTAGGAAAGCTGCAACATGGACAAAGAAAGTACTCCCCAAATTTTTTATGGTCATACTTTGACGAACTATCAATACGATCAAAGTATTTATTAAACCATTTTTCTTTGGATGACATAGTTATATTAAGAAAATCTAACTATTGGTTAAAACAACCCATTAATCTCTCCTTCCACATCGGTGATGATTTTACCAAGGTCTTCTGGATCGTCTCTAAAGTTGTTGTTGTCTACGTCTACAATTAATAGATTCCCTTTGTTGTAGGTGGAAATCCAAGCTTCGTAGCGTTCATTTAATCTTTTTAGATAATCCAAACGGATGCTTTCTTCGTAATCACGGCCTCTTTGAGCGATTTGGTTTACCAAAGTAGGTACGCTAGCTCTTAAGTGAATTAATAAATCTGGAGCAGAAATAAACGATTCCATTAGGTTAAAAAGAGAGAAATAATTTTCAAAATCTTTTGTAGACATTAAACCCATAGCGTGTAGGTTTGGAGCGAAAATGAACGCATCTTCGTAAATCGTACGATCTTGAATAACGGTTTTTTCGCTTTTCTTGATTTCTTGAATTTGCGTGAATCGACTATTCAAGTAAAAAATTTGAAGATTGAATGACCAACGCTGCATGTCGTCATAAAAATCATTGAGGTAAGGATTGTTTTCTACGTCTTCGAAATGGGTGTCCCAATTGAAGTGTTTTGCTAATAACTTTGTTAATGTGGTTTTACCCGCTCCTATATTTCCTGAGATTGCAACGTGCATGTTCTTCCCTTTTTGTTGGCTTGAAGTTAAAAAACCTAGTGGTTTTAGGGAAATTAAATGTTTGAATAGTTATTAACATTGGCTAATAGATGAGAAGGAAAGGACTTTTAGTGTTGTGTTCTTCATTTTCTCCTTGATGAAAAAACGAAGCAAAAAAATCAAGAATGTTTGGAGGAAATTTTTGTGATTGGGTAATCACAAAATCACTAAAAAATACATCACTTCATGCATTTTTCTGTTTCACAGAAAGCAATTCCGTTTGATTTTTAGTTATTTCTGCAAACATTCGGAGAAAGGAACCGGTTTGTTGATTTGGTTTTTTGAGGAAGGACTATTCGTGTTGTGTTCTTTATTTTTGTTTTTGAAAAAAACAATCTATTCGTAATCAAGTTGATTAAAAACAAAGGTGTTTCATAATAGAACAACAAGTTTATGAATGTGTACCTTTGTCATCGTGAGTGAAAAAATTCCATTTAAAGAGATCAATCGTTTAGCAATCCCTGCTATTTTTGCTGGTATAGCCGAACCTTTAATTGGAATTGTAGATACGGGAATTGTTGGTCACTTTGAAACAAACTCAGCTGTTAGTCAGTCGGCAGTGGGTTTAGGGTCATCCTTTTATTCAATTATTCTTTGGAGCTTACTACAAATTAGAACGTCTATTTCTGCTATTGTTTCTCAGTATGTGGGAAAAAACAAATTGCAGGTTATCCACACGCTTATTCCACAAACACTACTGTTTGGTGTGCTGTTAGGGTTGGTCTTTGGAGGCTTGGGCTACTACTATGCGGCTGGTATTTTTAGAAATTTTTATGGTGTAGATGCTTATAAAGTAGAGTTGCTCGATCAAACGGTAGCTTATTTCAGAATTAGAGCAGTTGGATTACCTATTTCGATGATTGTTTTTATTTGTTTTGGAATTTTTAGAGGGTTTCAAAATACCATGTGGATCATGAAAGCCAGCTTAGTTGGTGCTCTATTCAATGTGGTTCTCGACTATACCCTAGTATATGGAATAGGCAGTTTTAAACCGGATATGGGGATAGAAGGGATTGCATGGGCAAGTGTTATTGCACAAGTTTGTATGATGACTGTCGCTATTTTCTTTTTAAAGAGAAAAACACCGTTTCCAGTATTGCCATCGTTTAAGTTAAATCCAGTTTTTGGCAAAATGATTGCTATGTCGGGAAATATGATTTTACGCTCATTAGCGCTTAATTTCGTGTTTTATTTAGCTAATAACTACGCAGAGGATTACGGGAAGGATTATTTAGCAGCCCACACCATCATACTTCAGTTTTGGGTATTTTCTTTCTTCTTTATTGATGGTTATTCCAATGCAGGAAATGCATTAGCAGGAAAGTTATATGGAGGCAATGATTTAAAACGAATGAAATTATTGATTAGAGATTTAGTAAAAGTGAATCTTTTAGTTGCGGGTATCTTGGCAGGTATGTTTTTAATAGGTTATCCTTTTTTAGGGGAGGTATTTAGTAATAAAGCTCTAGTTGCACAGCATTTTAATGAAGGGTTTTGGGTAATTATTGTTGCCCAATTTATAAATTCAATAACGTTTACTTATGACGGTATTTTTAAAGGACTTGGAGAAACAGCCTATTTGAGAAATACACTGTTTATTGCTTCGTTTGGTATCTTTTGGCCAGCACTTATCTTTTTCGATTATTTAGAATTTAAGATTTTAGCCATTTGGTTCTCGTTTATTTTATGGAATAGTTTTAGAGGTGCCACATTAATCTATAAGTATAGGCGTGTATATAATGTTGAATTATAAGTATCTTTGTGGCAAGTTTATGTATGGCTAGGTAATTAACTTTATGACGCAAGTAATATCTTTTATTAGTAGAAAGGGGGGCACTGGTAAAACAACCAATGCTGTTAACCTTGCTAATTACCTACATAGTAAAGGGAAAAAAATTGTATTAGTAGAAACTGATACAAATTATACGATTAATTCTTTACGTCAAATAGAACTCTATAAAACCAAGAAAAATATTTCTGATTATTTTCACATTGTAGCTTCCGAAGATCATGTGGTAGCCGATGAAATTAAGAAACTCAAAACATTAGGCGATTACGAATATATTTTAGTTGATAGTGCTGGAAAAACGACTGATAAAGGAATTAGGGCTTTGGTTTTAGTTACAGATTTGGCTTGCGTAACAACAAGCATTGATCAACACGATTTATTGGTAACATATCAAACTATTCAGGATTTAAAGCCAGCTCAAGAGGTAAATAAGAAGCTCAATATTTTGTTGATTCCAAACCGAATAGGAGAGAATTTTGGCAGAAGAGCCATTAGAAAATCATTGAAAGAGCTGGATACTCCAATTTTAAAGTCGTATGTTCCATTTAAATCTGTTTTTCAACGGACAACTACAATTGGACCAACTAGACGATATTACCGTGTAGCAAGAGAAATAATGAAATTTTTAAATCAATCAGCATGAGTCGATACAAAACCTTAACCCAACTAAATGATTTTTTAGAGGCAAATAAGCTGAAGGAGAGAAAAAGCATCCGAACGGAGGAAGATTACATCAACCAAAAGCCAAATGATTTGGTTATGAATGGTCATACTTCATTGGAAGAAAATATTAAAGAAAATATCACTCAACTAACAACCGAACATGTAGCATACATGATTAATGAATTGGCTAAAATTAAAGGTGAAAGCTACGCAGAAATGTGTTTGGAGTTATTGGAAAAAGGATCGGAAATAACTCCATTACTTAAAGGGGGAGGAGTGCTTACCACTTGGCTATCTGCTAATCGTGCAGCTTATAATATTATTAGAAATTCGATAAGAAAGAAGTCCGAAGATTAAATTAAACACAAAGTATTTGACTGTTAATTCTCCAAGCTTTTAAAAGCTTTTTACACGAATCATGATGCTTTTCTTGTATTACAAGCAATAATTTTTTTCCAGCTTTATCTGCTACTCTATCGGCTTTAATCCATTCAAGTACTTTGCCAGATAAGTCTTTTCGATCCATATTATCCTCAATAATTACGTAATAATTATTTGCAGGTGCAGCTGCGCTTAATTCAAGTAATTTGCTTTTTTCGTTCTTCTTAAAATAGTGTTTAGGAAATCTTGCTCCTAGTTTTTTGTAAAATTTCGATTTATGGTCCATGTAAATAATATAAGCATAATAATATTGATATGCAAGAAATTAGCGTTTTTATTCCTGCTTTTTTCTTTGTATATTTAAAGTGTTATGATTAGAGTTAGAAGAAAAACGGTTTATGAAAATAGGTATCATCCAAAGATGGGGAGCCTAAGTGTTCAAGTTACAAGGATTAAGAAAGCCTTTTTAGGTATTTCCTACAAAACACTCCATAAGTATCGGGAAACCTACTCTGGAGAGGTTAAGGATTGTAGGGAGTGTATTGTTTCTAAAGTATAATTTAAGGCTGTCTTTTAAAGGCAGCCTTTTTTTATGCTATAATTTTTGATTTGTATTCATTTTCTTTTGACCAATTACCTCAAGTTTAATATTTCTGTTTTTTGCATTAACCTTAAATTCATTGATGGCTTCAAATATATCATGATCAATGTCTGTTGATTTTGATAGGTCTAAAATGACGTGTTCTCCGTTAGGGATTTTATCAAATGTATCAACAATACTAGCCTTATTTAAAAACGTAGCATGTTGCGATAAAGATAATCGTATAGGTTCACCTTCTTCATGACCAAAATCTTCGACAAAATAAGCAGTTTTGTAATTTTTGTATAGTATCCATAGTACAGATAAACCTAAACCAATTCCAACACCTGATAATAAATCTATACGGTAAATACAGATAACTGTTACTAAAAATGGAATAAATTGAGACCATCCATTTTTATATATCTGTTTAAAAACTTTTGGACTGGCTAGTTTATATCCTATTAATAGTAAAACAGCAGCAAGCGTAGCTCTAGGGATCATATTTAATAAGCTAGGGGCTAACACGATAAATAAAACTAAAAAGACTCCATGAACAACAGCCGACCATTTGGTTTTTGCTCCTGCTTGTATATTAGCAGTGCTACGAACAATAACCTGGGTAATAGGTAAACCTCCAAGTAGTCCAGAAAGTATATTGCCAATACCTTGTGCTTTAAGCTCTCTATTCATAGGTGTTCTTCCTTTGTTTGGATCAAGCTTATCTGTAGCTTCCACACATAAAAGGGTTTCTAAACTAGCTACTATTGCTATAACTAGGGCAACAGTGTATACAGCAGGATCACTTAATGCGTTAAAATTAGGTGTGTAAAAGTTAGCTTTGAATTCATTAAAGCTCTTCGCTACTGGCACATTTACTAAATGATTTCCAGCAATAGCGAAGGTATCATGACCAGCTAATAGAATAGCAAGAATGATTGATATAATAATTGCTAACAAAGGTCCAGGAACTAAACTTAAAGCTTTATTCTCTTTGATTTTTTTGGAACCCCAAATGATTAAAATAATAATTGAAACTACGCCAGCAAGAGTAGCTCCCCAATGAATATTATCAAATGTTCCTATCAACTCACTCCAAGTGGTTTCACCATCTGCTTGATTAAAGCCCAGGTCTCCCTCAGGATCTTTGTCGTAACCAAAAAAATGGGGTATTTCCTTTGCTACAATAGTAACTCCAATACCAGCTAACATTCCTTTTATTACAGCAGAAGGTACGTAATAAGCGATAAAACCAGCTTTTAAAAAACCTAAGATTAATTGAAAAACACCTGCTATTGATACAGCTAAAATAAACTTTTCAAATCCGCCATTATCAAAACCACCAAATTGTATAATGGCAGTGGAAACAATAGTAATTAGACCAGCTGCAGGTCCACTTACACCAAATCGAGATCCACTAAATGAACCAACAACAATACCTCCAATGA
>Ga0208830_1000584_pt1 | contig 17884 bp, 14 predicted proteins | sample DeeseametaMP2634_FD_184169 | JGI IMG/M metagenome (GOLD analysis project Ga0208830, IMG submission 184169) | Marine microbial communities from the Deep Atlantic Ocean - MP2634 (SPAdes) | ecosystem: Environmental > Aquatic > Marine > Oceanic | place: Northeast of Antigua and Barbuda, North... | reverse complement strand
CCCCATCGACGGCACCGTTAACTTCGCCCACAAGCATCCTCAGGTCGCGGTGTCTATCGCTTATTACCACAAGGGCAAGGCCAGGCTCGGAGTTGTTCACAACCCGTTTCTGCAGGAAACCTTTCATGCGCAGGCAGGCAAAGGCGCCCGCCTGAACGACCAGCCGATCCGTGTATCAGGAAAAGAAGAACTGAAGCGAGCGCTGGTCGCAACTGGCTTTCCATACGTTAAAGACGAGCTGCCGCTGTTAATGAATCGCCTTCATACCGTCCTACAGAATTGTGCCGACGTCCGACGTCTGGGATCAGCAGCACTGGACATCTGCTGGCTCGCCTGCGGTCGGCTGGACGTGTATTACGAAAGTGTTAAGCCCTGGGATTTCGCCGCAGCGCAATTGATTGCCCGCGAAGCAGGAGCCATCACCGGACACATACACCCATTGCCCGCCGGTGCAAACCCAGAGCTGTGTGGTGACAATCTGCTGATGTCGACCCCCGCGCTGTTTAAGCCACTACAGGCTCTACTCCAGCAGGCAGATCAGCTTACTTCAAAGCAAGCTGCGACTGCCTGACCTGCAGAGCAGCATCCAGGCGCGCAGACTCGGCGGAGGAGAAGTTTTCTGCACGGAAAGCGGTAAGGCGGGCCTCATCGGCGCCTGCATCAATCAGTGACTGATAATGATCAAGCTTCTGGTGCCAGAGCTGTCTCGTCTGATCCAGTAACGCGAGGCGTACTGCTGCGTCAGCCCCGAACTGTTCTTCACGAAGAGTCTGCAACAACACGGGGTCATCGCCCGCTTCCTGACGTAAGGCCTGCAACTGAGCAGCCATACCTGACTGTTCACGTTTCACCTTAAGGGTCGTGGGCAAAGCCTCGTCCGCTGCCGCAAGCTCCTCACCGGAAGCACCCGACTGCACAAGAGCCATACGTTTCAGCGTAAAACGGTCCATCGCCTCTTCATCGGCAAAAAATGCAGCCACCACGTCATCGCTGAAATGCAGTCGTCGCACCTGCGTAATCCATTCCATACGTGCATTCAGACTGGCAAGGTCACTGCCCTGGATCTTACGCGCGGTAATTTCATCATAGTCATCGATATCACGCCGATAGCTGAGATAACTGCCGAGGATTTCTAAAGCTTCGGCATTTGCTGGCGCCGGAAGCGAACGCATCCGGGATTCCATATACGCAACAATGTCTTCCAATGATTTTTCACCGACGGCACTCAGATAAAAATCCATCCAACGCCTGAGCGACCGGTTAATCAACAGGCGGCCATTCATTACCACCAGATCACCATCTTCGTCAGCCCCGCGGAATGTCGCCATCTCTGCAGGATTGAATCCCGCCACTGAACGAATTTCCTGCGGAATTTCTGTGGTGTGTCCGGGCGCAAATTGAGGTTTTTCCGAAAGTATTATCTCGGGCGTCGTTATTAACGATTTTCCGAAATATAAAGCACAGCCTGAAACTACCGAAAAAACAATGCCAGTGAAGGTAATACGCATTTAATTATCCTCCGCAGAAATACAGAAATACCGCGCTGACCACGCATGGTCAGCGCGGAGAGCAAGCGATTAAAGGCCTGCGTTTTTCAGACGATTGGCATGCGTACGAAACACCGCCAGAGGATCAGTTTCCTGAAGGTCATGAATGCCCAGCAGCTGATTCACTTCATCAAGGTGGTTCATAACGAAATCATTGCGGACGACCATCCCGAGGTTACTGGTACATGGGTCAACAAAACCATCGTTCGCCACACCCTCCGGGAAGAACTGCGAGAACGTCAGCGTAATCAGATCGAGAGGATCAACACCACGCGTTGTCGGCACGGCACCTGCCCAGGAATAGTAACGGACGCCATTATATTCATAATCACCTTCACCACAGGCCGTATCCGGGATACCACCGGGGTGAGCAGCATTAAATACCAGTGAAGCTTCTGTCGTCATGGAACGTACAGAATCCACCGGAGCCAGTTCTTTATCGTTACCGGACGCCAATGCAACAAAGTGTGAAATGCCGGAAATAAAGAGTTCGAATGCATTCCCGAACAATTCGGAATTATCCGACCATTCAATCAGAGTATCTGCGACCACAGTCCCTTTATTCACACCCGACACAGACGTGACGGAAGCAATAATATCCGGGCGGACAGAACCTGCATAACGGGTTGTTGGGCCGCCATGGCTGTGACCAATCAGGTTGACTTTCTCTGCGCCGGTGACGGCCAGAATCTCTTCAACCTGTTCGATAACCTGCTCACCCCGGACTTCAGGGAAGTTCGTATTCGACACAGTAATAACGTAAACCTCTGCACCATCTTCCTGCAGGGTTTCGGGGATTTTGTACCAGTAGTCTACGCCCACCAGCTGATCAAATCCGAGAAAACCGTGAACCAGCACAATCGGATAACGGGTTTCGGTATACCCGGTTTCCGGTGTGTCTGACATCGCTACTGCTTCTGCGGAAATACCTAAGGCCAGTGCTGTTGCCAGCATGGTTTTTTTCATGATATTCGCCTCGTGTTTATTTTTATTTGGGGGCGCTCTGGCCAGAGCTGACACGAGTATAAGGAGGAGATGGCCGCCCAGAATGGCTTATCCGGACAAGGACGGATTAATCCGTGCACAGTAACAAAACTCCTACACTGCACACGGATTAATCAGGACAGACTCACTCTTTGGAGTGAGATGCTGGTTTTCCGTCAGGAAAAGAAGCGGTTATTTGCGTCCTGCAAAGCCTTAGCTTCACTGGTGATACGGTCGACCAGCTGCTGTACCGTGGGAATATCTTCAATCAGCCCCTGGGTCTGACCGATAAACTGCACCCCTTTATCCAGGTCGCCATCAATAGTGGCAGCCTGCAGCCGTGGCACACTGGCTCCGAAATAGGCCAGCAATTTGATCTTATCAAGCATCACCAGCATCCCCAGCATAATCTTCCACACTGGTTGCTTAACAATCTTAGCGGCCTTAGTCGCTTCAATCCCTGCAAGAATGAGATTCATCGGACGTTTTGTTTCTTTAACAGACCGTGGCGTTTTCATAACCCGGGCCCAGAGACCATCGAAGTTCTTCGAATAAATGGTTTCCTGCTCTGTCTTGCTGACGACGGTTTCTTTCACCTTGTTGTGCAGCGGGCTGTCTTTGCAGGTAGCAAAACGTGAGCCCATCGCTACCGCCTCTGCCCCGAGAGACAAGGCTGCCATCAGGCCCCGGGCGTCAGCAAAGCCACCGGTTGCGATCACTGGGATCTCTACCTTAGAGGCAATGCTTGGCACCAGAACCAGCGAAGTCACATCGCCGCCGTGAGCGGCCGCTTCATGACCTGTCACTAACAATGCATCGGCGCCAATGCTCTGGGCAGAAAGTGCGTGCTTTTCAGACACGACCGTCGCAATCACCTTGCCGCCGTATTCATGGGCTCGCTTCACCAGCCAGTCGCCTTTGCCGAGAGAAAAGTTAATGACCGGCACCTGTTCTTCCAGTGCAATCTCCGCATTCTCTTTCGCGCCAGGCATCAGCAAGGTCACGCCCACACCGAACGGCTTATCCGTCAGAGAGCGGATTTCACGAATGGAAGCGCGGGTTTCTTCCGGAGTCAGCGGGCCACTGGCGAGAATACCCAGACCACCGGCATTAGAAACGGCAGCCACCAGTTGTGGAGTAGATATCCAGCTCATGCCCGGCAGAATCAGCGGGACATCAATACCAAGGAGTTCGGTGATACGGGTTTTCATAATGCATTCCTGACTATCAGACAGGGCACACTCTAGCGCTTAGGTGAAATTTGTATATTGCCGAAATGACGCAAATAGAAAAGGGGGGGACGAAAGAGCGCTGCTCTTAACGGAAGCGCTGAGTATCAGCCTGCTGAACAAAATTGCGGAACATCTGCTGACGCTGTTCGGATGACATACCACGCAACTGCTCTAGATGCTGGAGCCGCTCCGTCGGCTGCGCTGCTCCGGTGGTACCCGGGTTAACCGGCAGGGACTGATAAAAACTGTCGAGGGCACGGCGCTGCTCTGGCAGGGTGTTGTTCCATTCGATACTCATCTGAGGGCGAGTGCCAGCATGTGGCGGATTCGCAAACGCCAGCGCAGACAGAGATGTAAGTATCAGGATTCCAATGAAACGCACGCAAAATACCCGTGAGATCTATTACTCACTCATTGTAACGGCAGATCTACAAATTTTTACAGCTGGCCGGGGTAAACTGAACGTAAAGAAACAGACTTACACATCCGGAGGCAGATCAATGATGGCCATCAGGCCACCTTCGCGGTGATTAAGCAGTCGGATACGGCCACGGTGATGGGAAATAACGCGGTGCGCGATCGCCAGTCCGAGACCAAAACCGCGATGCCCCTGTCCCAGTCGTTCACGCGCGCCTTCCGCCCGGACAAACGGACGCAGCAGGTCTTCAAGCTTATCCTCAGGAACTCCCGGGCCATGGTCGCGGATAACGACCCTGAGCATGCCATCACGCATACGGGCACTGACATCGACACTGGTGCCAACATGCGTATGCAGAAGCGCATTACGGGTGATGTTCTCGAAGGCGGACTGCAATAGCTTGCTGTCACCAAAGACGGTTTTCAGATCGCTGGCCAGAGTCAGATTAATGATGCTTTCCTGACGTTCGAAGCGTGCATCCTCCACCACCTGGTTCAGCACCTGACCGCAATCAACATGCCGCCAGTGACTGTGATCCTGCTGGGTTTCCAGTTTCGCCATATTGAGCAGATCTTCGATCATATCGTTCAGGCGCTGGGTTTCCAGCTCGATACGGTCAAGGTGCTCTTCCTGTTCCGGGACGGCATCCAGCCGTGCAAGCTCAAGCGCGACGGTGGTCCGCGCCAGGGGAGAACGAAGTTCATGAGACACATCACTGACCAGCTGCCGCTGATCATGAATAAGGCGCTCAATATACGACGCCATATGGTTGAATTCGCGACTGAGTTCACCCAGTTCATCGCGTCGCTTCAGCGAGCGCAGATCCATACGCGCAGTCCAGTCACCACTGGCAAACGCCTGAACGGTTTTCTGCATGTACCGCACAGGACGGGTGAGATACCCCGACAGTATCAGCCCCCAGATAGCGAACAGCAGCAACGACGCCAGTAAGCCCCACCCCAGATAGGCTGGCAGGTTGAACACCACCAGCGGATGAAGAAACTCAACAACCAGCAGATAGACCCGCCCTTCTGCGCTTTCGATTGGCGCCTTCACAAGAATCTCGGAGCGCCCCAGCGGATTAATCCGGGCCTCATAGGTATCCGGTGAATAGGCGTAATCCATCACCCCCTGCGGGACGACGGGTAACAGGCTGAGCCCCTGATCATCGAATACGTACGCATTGACGCTTGGATGACGGTCAAAACGCAGCAGCCATTCCAGCAGAAGAGGCTCACCTCCCTGTTGCAGAATCAACTCGGCGGCCGAAATATAGCCACCAGTAGGAGCGATCAGATTGGTAGAGTCATTCGACCACTGACGATAATAGGCCGCCAGAACGAGTGTGACGGTGGCCGTAATGACCGCCGTCACCATAAAGGCGAGATAGATCTTTAGGAAAACACCACGCATCAGGCTTTCGCGACGGCTTGCCCCGTCTGGTACATATAACCAACACCACGCACGGTTTTGATACGTGGAGAGCCATCATCAAGCGGCCCAAGTTTTTTACGAAGATTACTGAGGTGCATATCCAGGCTACGGTCGAACAGAGTGAGCGAGCGCTGCATAGACTTCTCGGCCAGTCGATTTTTATCGACGACTTTTCCTGCTTCACGGGCCAGCACGGCAAGAATGTTAAATTCGGTGACGGTCAGCTCCAGCAGTTCGCCATCGCGCTCTACGGTGTGCTGATCGAAATCGATCACGAGATCGTCAATTTCCAGCGTCGACGCTGTCACGTCGTGCGAACGCCCGCGGCGCAGAATAGATCGCAGGCGGGCTGACAACTCACGTGGATTGCAGGGCTTGGGAATATAATCGTCAGCACCGATCTCAAGACCTTCAATACGATCCATTTCATCGCCTTTGGCGGTGAGCATCAGCACGGGTAATTCACTGCGTTCACGAATGTTGCGCAGAATTTCAATGCCATTTCCACCCGGTAGCATCACGTCCAGAACCACAGCCTGGTAACGTCCACTGAGTGCTTCTTCCAGTCCTTCTTCGGCGGTATGCACCGCCGTCACACGAAACAGTTCGCGTTCCAGATAGCGCGACAGCAGGGCTGTCAGTTCCGTGTCATCATCCACTAACAATATATTCATTCGCGTCTCCACCCATCGCCCTCAGGCTCCGGTGCGTCCTTATAACCAGCGCTTCTTCTTTACAATAAACTCAGTATCACTGGATGTCATCGTCTGATTCGTCATCCCGGCCATGCTTATCCACAAAGGCTATCGCCTCGGACACCTGTTCGGATATCTGGGTCTTCATGGCCACCAGCTCATCCGGAGACATATAAAACGCCATGTCCACCTCGTAGCGAATGTAACGGGGTGGCAAACGGTTCAGTGCAACGCAGGCAATATCAGCCAGGTATCCACTGTCCCCCTGCCGCTGCATTTCCCTCAACTGACGCTGAATTTCTTCAGCCACCGGCTGTTCGTAGTAGTTGCGGATATGGTGGGAAATACTCATACAGCCTCCTCTGTGCCAGTAATGACCCGCACAATCAGCGAATCAGACTCTCTGAACAGAATAGCAGGTCAGCCATCCTCTGCTTTAATTAGTGTGTCAGATAACAGGAGGCATCAGGGATGCAGACGATCAGTGACATTATGACCCGCGATGTAGTCACTCTGAGCCCAGAGGACACTCTCTATGATGCGGAAAAGTTAATGAGAGAACGACATGTCCGGCACATACCGGTCGTGAACAGCGATGGCGCCATCGAAGGCGTTCTCAGCCAGAAAGAATTTCTGCGTGAAGCCTTCCGCATCACCGATAAATTCGGGGCGCACCATCTTCAGGAATATCTGGCAAAAACCGGAGTGAAAGACTGCCTGTCTGCCGATGTCAGCCTGGTCGATGCCGACCTGCCGCTGAAAGGCGCTGGCGAAAAACTGCAGAAAGAAAAGAGTGGTTGCCTGATGGTTGCTGACAGCGAGCGGCGACTGCTCGGTATCGCAACCTCTCAGGACTTTGTGCGGTTGGCGCTGACCCTGCTCTGATCAATCTTTAACAGGACGCTGCCAGCCTGAAATATTGCGCTGCTTCCCACGAGCAACCGCCAGTTCGCCGTCCGCGACATCCTTGGTCACCACGGAGCCTGCGGCCACAGTCGCTCCCGCACCTACAGACACCGGCGCTACCAGAGAAGAGTTGGACCCGATGAAAGCGCCGTCACCAATCTCAGTACGGAATTTATTCACCCCATCGTAGTTGCAGGTAATCGTGCCCGCGCCAATATTGGCGCCTTCGCCTATCACAGCGTCACCAATGTAGGTCAGGTGGTTCACTTTTGAGCCACGTCCGATAACCGATTTCTTCACTTCACAGAAGTTACCCACACGGGCACCTTCCGCAAGGTCAGCGCCCGGACGCAGACGCGCATAAGGCCCAACAGAAGCGGCGGCTGCAACACGGGCATCTTCGATGTGACAGAAGCTCTCAACCTCAACTCCCGCACCGATACGGCTGTTACGCACGACGTTATAGGCGCCGATACGAACACCATCTTCCAGGACGACATCCCCTTCAAAAATACAGCCCACGTCAATAAAGACATCCTGCCCACAGGTCAGTGTTCCGCGGATATCCAACCGGGCCGGATCGGCCAGAGCGACACCACCGGCCATCAGAGCTTCGGCCAGCTGTGCCTGGTAAATGCGCTCCAGACGAGCCAGCTGAATTCTGTCATTCACCCCTTCAACTTCGCTGGCAGACGCAGGCTGCAACGCCTCAACTGCCACGCCATCGGCAACGGCCATCGCGATGATATCGGTCAGATAGTATTCGCCCTGTGCATTATCCGCAGACAGCTGGGGGAGCCATTTTTTCAGTAGCGCAGCAGGCACCGCCATGATGCCGGTGTTTACTTCCTGCACCGCACGCTGCGCTTCGGTTGCGTCTTTGTGCTCGACAATGGCCTGCACTGCACCATCACTGTTACGGATAATACGCCCGTACCCGGCAGGGTCTTCCAGGGTTACGGTCAGCAGACCCAATGAACCAGACGCCGCAATGGCGGTGAGTTTCTCCAGTGTTTCCGTGCGGATCAGCGGCACATCGCCGTACAACACCAGTACCACCGCCGTATCAGCAATGGCCGGAAGCGCCTGCGCCACAGCATGACCCGTCCCTTTCTGTTCAGACTGCAGTGCCCAGGTCACGCCTGAGTCGGCAAACATGGCTTTCACCTGCTCCGCACCATGACCGATGACAACGTGCTGCGCGGCCTCCGGCAACGCACTGGCCGCCGCCAGAACGTGTCCTAACATGGGCTTGCCTGCAAGAGTATGGAGAACTTTCGGCAGCGGCGACTTCATGCGTGAGCCTTTACCGGCAGCCAGGGTAACAACAGCGAGAGACATAGACGTTTCCGGTCCTGAACAGTAGTTGGGAGGTATTCTATCGGGCAGCCACAGGGTTGCAACCTGCCATAACCGGTCATTTTGGTGCCATCTGGCACAAATAATACGTCAGCTAACCGTAAGGCCGGAAAAGTGCTCTGGCTTTTACGGCCTGATTAAAATTAACATTAGTTCACAGAGAGCAGTTACAGAGCCAACCTCTTGTAACAGCGGGTAACAAGAGTAGCTTTTGTGGCCAGACCCTCCTGAGACGATCAGGTACTTTTTAAGCCACAACTTCTCTGACCGACAGGACCCGGGGTAGACCCCAACAGCCGGATGCTGACTGATACACCGTACGCCCCAGGCGGCGGTAAAAAAGAACAATAATAAATTCTCATCAGAGGCCGACATGAAAACTAACGCAAAGCTGTCCTGCCGTTTTTTCCGTATTCATGACATCAGCATCCCGAAAATGCTTGAGATGCACGCTGTGTTTTCTCAGTACTATCACAATGCCGACCTGGCAACTTTCATTCAGGATATGAACAAGAAAAGTGGTGTGTTCATTCTGAAAGATAAGACGGCAGGTCGCATCGTCGGCTTCAGCACCTGGAACGAAGTAGAAATAGATTACCGTGGGAAGAAAGCCATCGGGGTCTTCAGTGGTGACACCATTGTTGAAAAGGAATACTGGGGCAACAAGGCGATGCACACCGCCTTTGCCATCAAGATGCTGTCAACCAAACTCCTGAACCCCAGCACCCACGTTTTCTGGCTGCTGATCTCCAAGGGATACAAAACCTATCTGCTGATGACCAACAATTTTCAGCGTTTCTACCCTCGCCATGATCAACACGATGTTGAGCTGGAAGGCCTCGTAGACCAGTACTGCAACAAGCTGTACCCGGATTACTACCAGGCCGACAGCCGCATTCTCGATTTTGGTGACGGCTATCACGCTCTGAAGTCTGATGTTGCCGCGATCACCTCCAGCATGTGCGCTGATAACGACAACATCCGTTTCTTCAATGAGCGCAATCACGAATGGCGTCGCGGTACCGAGATGCCATGTATTGGTGAAGTCTCAGCGAGTGCTCTTTGGCACTTCTTCAAAAAAGTGACTGTTGGGGCCTTCCGGGTGCGTAAAGCACGTCGCCTGCAAAAATCGATGGCCTGAACTATCCTGACAGGAATGGATCATTTTGTGACAAAGTCCCTAAAATGCGCCAAACCCGAAGGCTCTGCCGGCCAAAGAATTTTGTTCAGTACGACTTTATGATTAAATTCCAGCAACCGCTCTGGCTATCCGGGCCGGGCTGGAAATAACAAGAATATAAAACAGATCTCACCAGGATACCCCCGGAGCCTGTTGCGCTGGCGCTGACGCCACTTCGCAGGCTTCTGCACCACCGGAACATGACGCACAGTCAGCCAGGCGCTGGACTGTCCGTCTGTCGTTAACATTTCCGGCTTATCCTCCTGAGTTCTGTATGGGTTACGCACCCACACCATGACTTTACAGGAGCTTCTGATGTCCGCCCTCAATAAACTGGCCACCTCCATTCTGCATTTCGCTTCGGCGACCCTGACCAGTCAGGGAGCGAAGAAATTTGTAGATGCCAGCCATGATATCGAGGCGCAGCAGCGCGCCATTCTGAAGAACACTCTGGCCATGGTGGTCGGAACTGAATCCGCCCGGAAGCACGGACTGACCACCTCCATGTCGGTCGAAGAATTCCGCGAGCAGGTGCCGATCACTGACTACGACTACTGGCACGATATGATCGTAGAGCAGCAACAGTCCGGCAAACCTATGCTGACAACGTCAAGCTGTGACCGCTATCAGCCGACCAGTGGCTCGACCTCTAAAATCAAATGGATTCCGTATACCCGTCCATTCCTGGACCAGGCGGATCAGGCAATCAGTCCGTGGATGTCTGACCTGTACTCCAGCTTCCCGGGTATTAAGAAAGGCCGCCATTACTGGTCGCTGTCCTGGGTGCCGAGCGATCTGCGAAACGCGGTCAGCGAAAGTATCAATGATGACCTGCAACTCCTCCCATGGTGGAAACGCCTGTTTATGGCCGGCACCATGGCAGTACCTGAGGGCGTCTCGCTGGCTGAGTCGTCGGATGAATCCTTCTTTGCGACTTCCTGTTATCTGGTGGCCTGTACCGATCTGTCGTTTATGTCCGTATGGAGCCCGACCTTCGCCATGAGCCTGCTGCAGATGATGCAGGAGCACCGCGAAAAAATTGCTGAAGTACTGGAAACCGGTCGCTGGGTCGCGCCGTTCGACAGTCTGAAAAATGTTGAGCCGCCGAAAAATGCCAAAGCCGCCGCGTACATGCGCCAGTGGGATGGAGAAATCACCCCGGCATTTACCAAAGCCATCTGGCCCGATCTGGCCCTGATCAGCTCATGGGACACGTCATCATCAAAAGGCTGGGCTGAGAAACTTCAGGCCATTTTCCCGCACAGTGGATTCCAGGGCAAAGGCCTGTTCGCCACAGAAGGTGTGGTGACGTTCCCGATGGGAGACCTGTACCCGCTGGCGTTTACCAGTCACTTCTATGAATTCGAAGATCTGGACACCAATGAGATTCTGTTCAGCTGGGAGCTGAAAGAAAACATGCGTGTCCGTCCGATCCTGACCACCGGTAACGGCCTGCTGCGGTATTCCACCAAAGACATGCTGCTGGTGACGGGCTTTATCAACCAGTGCCCTTGTCTGCGCTTTATCAGCCGTATTGATGGTGTTGATATGGTGGGCGAAAAACTCTCACCGGATTCCGCGGTAAAACTGATCGATCATTTCTCAGGGGTCGCCGGCATGTCGCCCGTTACTCTGCTGGCTCTGCCGTCCTCCGAAGAACGCAACAAGCCCGTCTATGCCCTGCTCTGTAATGGCGGTGATGACGCCGTACAGCAGCGCAACGAACTGAGCCGTCAGCTGGAAGATCAGCTGTGCCAGCACTTTCACTACAAACTGGCGCGGGAACTCGGTCAGCTTGGACACGCAGAAATGCTGGTCGTACCGGATGCGATGGAGGTGTACACCTCTCATAAAATCGCCGGTGGTATGGTGGCGGGCAATATCAAAATTGAGCCGCTGGTACTCTGGCAGAACAATCAACTGCCAGACATTATCCGTTCAACGCTGAAAAACAGCAGTGCAGCGGAGGCTGGTGCATGAGCCAACGTTTCGTTCTCCGTCCGACACAGGAGTCCGACTCACCCGGTTTAATGGAACTGTTAGCAGATACGCCTCAGGAAGGCCGTATCCTGCTGAACTTTGAACGCCAGCCAAACTATTTCTGGGCCACCTGGGTGGGGACCAGCGCCCCTGACCTGTGGGTGATGGAAGATACTGAGCAGAATCGTTTTGCAGGTGCTTTCAGCATGGGGCACAGAGACGTCTTCGTAAATGGTGAGCGCCAGTCAGTTCGCTACGGCAGTGACCTGCGCGTGCACCGCGATTATCAGGGCGGCCGCGCTCTGCTGCGTCTGATCAAAAAAGCAGCCGAGGTGATTGGTGATGATTTTTATCAGACCGTGATCCTCAAAGATAACGCAGCGTCCATGAACACCATAGGTTCAGGTCGTCTTAAAGTGCAGCCGAAGTATTACCCTGCGGGCGAACACAGAACGAATATGATTGAGCTGCGCCAGCGCGAAAAACGCAAAACCGGTTCGCAGGTGCGCCGGGCAACAGCAGACGATATCGCTACCATGCAGGCATTCTTTGATGCCAATGCCGGCAAAAAACAATTTTATCCCTGTTATGATTTTTCCCGGCTTGGCAGTGACGATGCGTATTACCGTGACATCCGCCTGGAAGATTTCTTTCTCGCCTTCAACGAGGGTGAGCTGGTCGGTATGACCGGTCTCTGGGATCAGAAGAAGTTCAAGCAGACCCGCATTGCCGGATACAGTAAAGCGCTGCAGATTGCGCGGCCTTTCTACAACGCCTGGGTGAAAGTGTTCGGTGGGCTGAGTCTCCCTGCCGCCGGCAGCCTGACCAGCTACACCTACATGCATGCGACGGTCGTCAAAGAAAACAATCCGGAGTTACTGGCAGACCTCATCGCCAGCATCCGCCGGGAATTGCACAACGGCCCATACGATGCTCTGGTGGTGGGTTTCGACAGCCGTGATCCGCTGCACAAGGCAACGGATCCCTATAAAAAAGAAATTCTGTACAGCTGCCATTTTATGGCTGGATTCGGTGACGATCCGATGGACGAGCTTGGCCGGGATAAGCTCATGTACCTCGAAACAGCGCGCCTCTGAGGCGCGCCTTTAGTATTTTCCTGTGCATTGTGTCAGCGCATGATGACGGTAACGGACGACAGAAAACCTTATGAAGAAGTTTAAGTTCATTATTATCGGCCTGATCCTTCTGCTGGCGGCAGGTGCAGGCGGTTATTATCTTTATATCAATGCCCCGAAACCGGTCATGCAGGAACGCAGGGTGGATATCCCCATCGTACCCTTCACTCAGGTCAGTATCAGCAGCCAGGCTATTCCGGTGATGACACGGGGCCGCGTAGCTTCTGCTCAGATTCATAAAGTCGCCAGTCAGGTATCTGGTCTGGTCACGGACCTGAGCCCGAACCTGACCAAAGGTGCCCTGATTAAAAAAGGCGATCTGCTCGCTCAGATCGACGATCAGCCAATCATCCTGGACATTGCGCAGAAGAAAGCCAACCTTGCGCAGACCCGGCTGAAGCTAGAAGAAACAGAAGCTAACGCCCGGGTAGCACGACGCCAGGCCGGTAAAAACTCGTCTGATTTTGCCCGTTTTGTCCCGCAACTGGAGTATGCCACCAGTCAGGTCGAAGCCGCGCAGGCCGCCCTCGATTATGCCAACCGTCAACTTGAAAACACTCAGATTATTGCCCCCATCGATGGCAAAATCGTTGAGGTTTACATCAACCGTGGTGACCTGATCCAGACCGGTACACAGGTGGCCGTGATTTACGGCATGGATAAAGCCGAAGTTCGACTGCCTCTGAGTGATCATCAGCTGGCAATCATCGGTGCACAGGAAGCCTACTCTGACGATATGGGCCCGCGCTTTATGCCAGAGGTCACCCTGCGCGATTACGAAAGTGGTGATGAATGGGCCGGTTATCTGGTCCGCACCGACGGCGAGCGCTCCCGTAACCAACTGCTCTATGCGGTGGCTCAGGTTTCGGGGCCTGACATGACCGGGAATCAGGGTCGTTATCTTGTTCCCGGTTCGTTTGTTGAGGCAGAAATCCGTGGCCGCGAAATCCGCGATCTGAGAATTCTTCCCCGCGAAGTTGTTCAGCCTGGTGACAGTGTCTGGATGATCAACGCAGATAACACGATTCAGCTCCAGCCGGTCGATATCCGCTACCGGGGTAAAGATCAGGTTTATATTGATACCCTGCTGCCACCGGGCACCCGGATTATTTCCGGTAACTTTCACCGGCTGGTCGAAGGTATGACCGTCAGTCCGGCTAATCGCAAATAATCCGGCGGAGTTACTATGAAGCAATCAATCCGCTGGTTTGCTGAAAACCCGGTCGCCGCTAATCTGCTGATGATCTGTCTGGTCGTACTGGGCCTGATGGCCATCCCCGAAACCAGAAAAGAACTGATCCCGAATGTTTCACTGAATAAGCTCAGCGTACAGGTTAAGTTGCCCGGTGGTACCGTTGATACGGTAGAAAATAACGTCTGTAAATCCATTGAAAACCGGATTTACGACGTACAGGGCACACAGAATATGGTGTCGATGGCCTACGATGGCCTCTGCGCAATTACTCTGGACATCGTCGATGGGCATGATTCGAAAGAGATCATGGACGAAGTCAGTAAACGGGTGAATGAACAGGGCCTCTTACCTGAAGACGCCGAAGATCCGGAAATTCAGGAATTATCAGTGAAAAACCGGGTCGCCAAACTGATTATTTACGGAAATACCGGCTATACCGCGCTGGCAGAAACAGCACGTGCCCTGCGTAACGAGCTGATGGAATACCCGGACGTCAGTCTGATCGAACTGATGGATATGAGTGATTCTGAAATCCGTATCCAGGTACCGGCACATAACCTCGAAAAATATAACCTTACCTTTGACGATATTGCCGGAATGATACGTGCGCAGACCGGTTTTCTTCCGGGCGGTGTACTTGAGACAAGTGACGGCGACATTCTGATTACCAGTGACGCCTACAAAGATTCGGCCGAAGCTTACCGCAATATCATTATCTATTCAGATGCGACGGGCGCTGAAATTCTGCTGCGGGACATCGCAGAAATTACGGATACCCGTTTCAGCGCGTCATCCAATGCGACCTTTAATGGCGTTCCTTCCGTTTCTATGGATATCTACCGGGTCGGCGATCAGAGCATCATGGATATCGCGTCTGTACTGCACACCTTTGTCGACCGGCTGAACCTGCCCGATGAAATTAATACCCATATCTGGCAGGACGAATCCAAACACCTGAAAAGCCGCATTGAGCTTCTGCTGGAAAATGCCTATCAGGGCTTAATACTGCTGTTTATTACCCTGCTGTTGTTCCTCAACGGCCGCCTGTCGTTCTGGGTGAGTATGGGTATTCCGATTGCCTTCCTCGGCACGCTGTTTGTGATGCCAATTTACGATGTTTCGATTAACGCGGTGTCACTGTTCGGCTTTATTCTGGTGCTCGGTATCGTAGTGGACGACGCGGTCGTGGTCGCTGAGTCGATTCATTTAAAAAATGAAGCCGGCATTTATGGCACCCGGGCGGCCCTCGAAGGCGTCTACGAGGTATACAAACCAATTCTGTTTGCAGTCGCCACGACAGTCGTCGCCTTTATGCCGCTGCTGTCGCTGCCGGGGCCAGAAGGCAAACTGATGCAGGCCATCCCGATTGTGGTGATCGCGACACTGGTGTTTTCTCTGGTCGAGTCTCTGTTTATTCTGCCTGCACACCTGTCTCACACCAGTGCTCCGAAAGGGAAAAAGAAAGAAGCCATCCCGACTCTGAAAATGATTCAGGACCGCTTTGATCAGGGCCTGCGCTGGTTTGCACAAACGGTTTATGCCCCGGTACTGCGCTCCTGTCTGCAGATGAAAGGGCTGATTGTGCTGGGCTTTACCATCGCCTTCGTTCTGATGCTGGTACTGATGCTCACTGGCTGGATCCGCTCTTCTCTTTTTGCAGAGGTAGAAGCCGACGCCGTGGTGGCAAAACTCGCCCTGCCGGAAGGCTCACCGCGCCATAAAACAGAAGCCGTTGTCGCACGCCTGACCAACGCAGCAGAGCTGCTTAAGCATCGCTATGCGATGGCGGACACACCGGCAATTGATCACATCTATGCGGTAGTGGCTCCGAAAGACAGTAAGAGCAATATAAAGTCGTCGCAGGATCTTGATCACACGGCGGAGATTACTCTGGAACTCGTCCAGCAGCGCGACAGTCGCGTCAGTGGCCGGGATATCATTTCTAAATGGCGGGAAATTGCTGGCGAAATTCCTGAAGCCAGTCAGCTGAGCTTTACCGCCAGCCTGAACCCGGCCCGTCCGGACCTGCAGGTAGAACTCAGTTCAAACAACCCGGATGACCTGAAGGCCGCGGCCAACGAGCTGGTCGATGCGCTTAAGCGTTTTTCTGGTACGTACGATGTCCGCCACTCTCAGGAAGACCGTAAGCAGCAGGCCGATATTGTGCTGCGCGATAATGCCAACTCTCTTGGGCTGACCCAGCAGGGTGTTGTCAGTCAGATTAATAAATCCTTCCAGGGCAGCGTCGTTCAGCACGTTCAGACCCGGGACGATGAAATTGAAGTCTGGCTCGGCCTGGCCGAAGACGAGCGGGAATCGTCATGGCACCTCGAAAATATGCATATCCGCTATGCCGACGGTCAGTATGTGCCGCTCTATTCTATTGCCGATATTATTTATCGCGATGCACCAACACATATTAAACGTGGCGAACGTAAGCGTGTGGTCACCGTCAGTGCGTTTGTCGACAGCAGTAAAAACTCGGTGATGCAGGTGCAGAAACTGATGGAGAAAGACATTCTGCCTCAGCTGATCGCGAAGTATCCGGGCATGAGCTGGAACCCGGGAGGTCAGCAACGTGACCTGGCGGCGTTTATGTCGACCCTGCTGAATTACTATCTGATTGCGGTGCTCGGGATGTACCTGCTGATGGCGGTACTCTTCCAGTCTTACTCACAACCGCTGATTATTCTTTACGCGATTCCGTTCGGCATTATGGGGGCAGTGATCGGCCACCAGCTGTTTGGTATGGTAATCAGCTCATGGTCGTATGTGGGCATGGTGGCCGTCAGTGGGGTCGTGGTGAACGATAACCTGGTGCTGATGGATTACATCAATACCAAGCGCGCCGAAGGGGCGTCTATTTATGACGCCGTACTGGAAGCGGGTCAGGCCCGTTTCAGACCGATTCTGCTGACCTCTCTGACGACGTTTGCCGGACTGGTACCACTTCTCCTTGAAACCAGCCTGCAGGCACAGTTCCTGATTCCTATGGCCATATCACTGGCGTTTGGCGTGCTGTTCGCCACCGCGATCAGCCTTCTGCTGGTACCCGCCACTTACCTGTTACTGGACGACGTCGTCGTCGGTTCGAAGAAACTGCTGTCGAATCAGAAAGTGGAAATCACCGTAGAACAGGCCTATGAAATGGGCTTCCAGAAAGGGGCTGCGAATGTGCGCACCCGCAACCCGTTTGCCAACGAAGATCTGCTGGCGGCCAGCTGGGATGCGGGTTATCAGGATGGGCAGAGCACCCGCTGAAGGGTATGCCCCCGCCTGCGCGGGGGCGACGCCTGAGATTCCCTACCGGTGCAACCAGGCGTCATAAAAGGTCTATGAATCAGTTCACTGTGATGTAAGGGATCTGATCCACCAGATCACTGACAACCACTCCGTCTTCCCGTGGGAAGCATTCAACAAACTGCCACTCAATCTCGCCCACGGCAAAGCGCTCGGGGTTATCCCGCAGGCGCCCGAAGGTCACTTTCGCCACCGCGCCATATCCATAGTGCATCAGGCCGGGGGCATTACGCTTGGTCAGCCCGAAACAGAAGCCACCCAGCGAATAAGCGGCCAGCGCATTCACGCCGTCTTTGTCGTGCAGAGCCAGCGGCTGTGGCGTGTGCGAATGATGGCCGATGACACCGTCAAACAACCGGAGCCAACGCTTCATATGCGTCACAGCCCAGGGACGGGGATAACACTCCATTTCGTATGCCCAGTGAGGGAACAGGAGGTTAAATGCATCGTCACGGCGGTATTGCTCAGGGGTTTCATCCAACCAGGCAAGCTTGTCTCCGTCGTGACGGTTACTCCAC
>Ga0208830_1000577_pt1 | contig 17947 bp, 19 predicted proteins | sample DeeseametaMP2634_FD_184169 | JGI IMG/M metagenome (GOLD analysis project Ga0208830, IMG submission 184169) | Marine microbial communities from the Deep Atlantic Ocean - MP2634 (SPAdes) | ecosystem: Environmental > Aquatic > Marine > Oceanic | place: Northeast of Antigua and Barbuda, North... | reverse complement strand
CCGCAATCAGTGGAAGTTCTCGCAGTCAGGGTTCGGTCTCGGCGACGAAGGGCGCTACGTCCCTACTGTGATTTCTGTAACAACAGAGTCCATCCTGCGCAAAATGGATCAGATCACCGGGCAGTATGAAGCACTGATGAACGCCGATCAGCTGGTCGCCGGGACTGACTGATCAGGGGCAGACGTAGCGGAAGCTGTCATCCAGATCTTCCGGTAACACCGCCGAGCTCAGGCCACTGCCGCTAAGCTCGGCACAGAAAGCCTGCCGCGCCACAGGGTCAGTGACCAGCGACTCTGCATACTCAACATGTAACACCGCCTTGCCAGCTTCGATGAAGGGCGCCAGTGCATCGCATTCCTCGTATTCCCAGCACTCCTCGTTGACCGCAAAGTCGAAGTCATCCACCAGATCCGGAATCTGATCAAGATCGTTCTTGAGCGCAATTGCCAGTCCACGATCATGCGCAGAGGTCGCAAGGAAGCGGTTGTACTCAAGCTGATCCGGCCCGGTCAGGGCGAATCCACTGTCATTGCTGTAACCATCCACGTTATCCGGCTCTACACCGTCACAACCTTTTGTCTCAGCCATATCCAGTCGGGCAAGCATGATATCCCTGACGGACTGCTCGCGGATATCCAGCCAGCGCTCGTCTTCCCAGCCATCCAGCGTGTTGCCTAAAACGGCAGAGGGAAAATCACCGGCATCCCCGCGCCAGTCTTCGTACGAGCCCGCCGAGAAGTAACAGATCACCCGACGCCCCTGCGCCTGCAGATCAGCAATCAGATCTGAGCTGCTGTCTTCGAGGTCAATGTCGTAAATATCGACGTCATAGCCAGTGTTCACTGTTCCCTGAAGCTGCCAGTGAAAGGTCGCACCCGTGGCTGGCACATAATGGCGGATACTGCTGCCCACCGAAGGCCCTTCGTCGCTGTCGCCGCCGCATCCCGCGAGGATCAGGCCAGAGGCCAGAAGAATCGAAACTTTATGCATTTTTCCCTCTCTGTAGTGGTGCGAGACTGAGGAGCAATTCTCAACTGTCACTCAGATCACGTGCTATATTTTCTGGGCAGTATCCTAATCAGTAACAGGAAGTACCTATGCTCCCCGTCACACAAGACGACATTTCGCTGGATTCCCTTTACCGTATCGTCTCAGGCGTCACCTTCTTTAAGGAGCTGATGAAAAACGCGCCTGAACAGTTTGAACTTCTGATGAGTATGGCACGTTTCGTCACCGCCAAAGAAAATGAAATCATTCTCCATAAGGGCGATGGCGCCAACATTCTGTACTTCCTGCTGCGCGGTCAGCTCGATGTGACGCAGGATGACGAGTCCGATCAGATGATCAATCAGGTCAATCCGGGAGAGCCGTTTGGCGTGATGGCGATGGTGCTGAATTCCAAGCGCTCCGCGTCGGTAAAAGTCACCAGTAAGCAGGCATTACTGGCAGGTATTGAGTTTGCTCATTTCCGTCACAACGACGAAGCCAGTATTTTCTCACTGCACACCCGCATCACGTTTTTCCGTATGTTAAACAGCAACATACGCTGGGCACTTGAGCGCAACCGTATGGCAGAACCGGAGCATCCTCTGATTGCCAGAATGCGCACACTGCCGATATATACCGGAGAAAAAGGCACCGCGGCCGAGCTTCATGAGCAGATGCATCTGGCGCATCTTCAGTCGGAACTTCTGCGCGACTGGAACGAATCCCGGGCATGACAGGGATCAGACTGTTGCACAAATAGACGATGGTACAGCTTCCCCCAGCCGCGTAAGACTTTTAGAATTTCATTTCCTGACGGATTCCCCGCCGCTGCAGACAAAGTAGTTGCTAATGCCTGAAATTCTCAACTGGATCATCATTGCGCTCGCATTGACTGGTCTTCTTGCCGTTATTTTTGAAGAAATTATTCACATCAATAAAGCTCAGTCGGTGCTTTTTCTGGGCACTCTGTCCTGGGTACTGCTGTTTGCCACCTCGTCTGGCACCGAATATCACCAGGATGTGATGAAAGGCCTCGAAGAAAACATTGGCGAGATCGCCGGACTCTGGCTTTTTCTTACCGCTGCCATGACCTTTGTGGCATACCTTAATAAGAAAGGGCTGATTGAGAATCTGATTTATAAATTTCTTCCCGAGCAGATGACCGAACGTGGCCTGCTGCTACTCACCGGCTTATTTGCATTCGGATTTTCGTCGCTGGCGGACAACATTACTGCAACCCTGATTTCCGTCGCGCTGATTCTTTCACTGAACCTGCCTGCCCAGAAAAAGCTGCGGTTTGCCGCTGTGGTGGTCTTTGCGGTGAATTCCGGGGGGGTTGCCATGATTACCGGGGACGTCACCACGCTGATGATTTTCCTGGAAGGCAAAGTCTCCATCACCAACCTCCTGTTTCTGTCGTTACCGGCACTCACGGCCGTACTCGCGCTGATCGCTATTCTTATGCTGCCATTGAATGCGCCGGCGACCATCTCGTATCACAACAAAGAAATGCAGGCTGTGGACCTCACCGTCGCTGGCATATTTCTGTCGACCATTCTGACCACGATTATTCTGAATGTGGCGTTTGATGTCCCTCCGGTGCTGACTTTTCTGACGGGCCTGTCGGTCATGTTTCTGGTGGCGAAGTTCATGGGTCAGGACACCGAAAGTGACCCGATCATGGATTACATCCGCCGGATTGAATTCGACACTCTGATGTTTTTCCTGGGCATATTACTGATCGTCGGCGCACTGAAAGAAATTCACGCGCTCGAAAGCTTTGTCCGTATCTACGATTATCTGCCAGCGTGGCAGGCAAACTTCCTGATGGGGCTGATTTCTTCGATCATCGATAACGTGCCCTTAACAGCCGCTCTGTTGAAATCAGACGTGACTATGTCACCTGCGGAATGGCTGGCACTGACCTATGCCGTTGGGGTGGGTGGCTCGCTGCTGATCATCGGATCAGCAGCGGGGATCGTTGCCATGAGCAAGATCGAAGAACTGACGTTTGGCTCGTATCTGCGCTTTATTGTCGCCCTGCTGGCCGCCTATTCTCTGGGATACGGCCTCACTTTAGCCCTGGGCAATCTACTCTGACCGACACCTGATCAGCGGTTCTGCTCGTAGCGTAAAGCCAGCGAGCGGAGCGCACCTTCGTGAGATTCCAGCCACTGTGCCATCTCCTCCGGCGCATGTTTCATCGACGGCCACTTCAGGCCGTAACCGGATGGCTGAAACAAAGGCGCAAACAGAGAACAGGCGGTCAGGTCTGCCCGGGTAAAGGCGTCGCCCACCAGAAAGCGGTTGTGCGCATAAATCTGCCGCAGCTCTCCCAGAATACGGTCCATATCATCCATCGCCTGATGCGCAGACGCTTCGTTGATTTTCATCCAACGTCGCATCACAGAAGAAATACGCCGATAGCCGACACGAAGAAACAGCCGCATAAACCAGGGCTGTTTCGCACCCAGTAACGGAATGATCACTCCGGGCTGAGGCAGCAGGTAGTGGTAAACAAAGGTGCGCACGGCAGGGCCCGCCACCTCATCAAGACGGGCTTCCCAATCCTGCACGCGCCGGGCCAGATCTTCATCAGCAGGCACGAGGGGCTTATCGGGATAATGCTCCTCAAGGTAATCCAGAATCTGAGATGACCCCTGAACGATATCTCCATGATGCTCCAGAACCGGAACAAACGAATTTGCCGCTATTTTCCGCACACGGCTGATGTGCGGTCCGGGCACGAGATTGATTTTTTTATATTCAATTTTCTTGTAGTCCAGTACCCAGCGAACTTTTTCGCAGTAATGGGATACGGGAAACTGGTACAGAAAAACGCTCATTCTGATCTCCTTAACGGCGACCAGAGATCCCCCGGAGCGCCGTGTGCATCTGTGCCCAGGCCTCCACAACCTGAGCCGCATCCTGCGGAGCTTCACCGCAGAAAACTTCATCCGGAGAGATCACTGACCCTTGTACAACACAGGCTTCCTTCACCATTCCTGTCGCTACCAGTGTTTTCCCCACAAAAAAATCGTGCTGGAAGTATACGTACTTCCTGTCCCGGGCGACCATTCTGGTCGTCATGTCCAGTTTTGCCAGAAATGCCACCGGACGTATGTACACCATATCCTGTGCGGCGATCAGGCGCGTCCCCGGAGACGTCTGTAACCTGTGCTTCACGCCATACCAGTAGCGGAAGCGTCCCAGCTCCATGTAGCTGAGAAATCTGAAGTTCGGAAGGTGCAGTCTCCAGCCCATATCGTGCGGCCAGATTCTGAAACTCAGCTCAGGAGCTGCAGCATCATCATGGCGCAGACCCAAGCCTGACAGCCAACACCAGAAAAAACGAATAAACAGGTTCATGTCACTACCCGGTGAAGAGAAAGCCCGCAGCTTAACGCGCGTCTGTTACCCGGTCATTGGCCGGGCCGGCATCTATGGCAGGAAGAACTGCAGCTCTACCTCTGCCCCTTTGATACTGTCTTCAACAGAGAGGTTTCTTGCCTCTTCTGACTCATCCCAATGCAGACGCCCGGAAAAGTTCATTTTCGGATCAGTCGTCAGAGGCTGAAACACGTCCGGCAGTATGCCGTTGTTTTCAACTCTGCCCGGATTTTTATCCCAGTACATTGCAGGAAGACTCAGATTGAGTGGTTGCCTGTCATTATTGTTTTTATATTCCTCAAGCATTTCGAGAGGTTGATACGTCTGTGCATCATCAGCACTCAGCGCCCCGGTATCAGCTTCTGTTACTTCTGGCTCAGCTACCCGCAATGGCGGTAGCTTAAAGCCGCGCAGGATAGGCTCACAATCCTGTCCGCAGGCGGCCAGAAGGCTGCCCGAGAGCAAAAGTATGGTTATGCCAGTCACTGGCTTCAAGCCGCGGTACTTCATAGTGCTGTCAGCGAAAAAGTAATTGAGAGCATATCACCGTGTCGTAAACCGTCCAACGTATCAGTCGTGCCAGTTGAGCGCTGAAACATGGACCAGTTCACAGTTTAAAAAATAATCGTTCATTAATCCGCACACTGCGACGGGCCGGCCTTCAAACACGACCACTGGCCAGCTACGCCGCAACCACACCGGCACCCCATGGTGCTGCCAGATATCCTTCAGATCCCGTGATGGCTGGCCCGGCCTGCTTCGCAGTGCTACCTTGCCAGTCACGACCGACGTTAACTCCCCTGCAGCGACCACCTGTGCACCGGCAAGAATATTCATCACCGTAGGTAACACATCCAGCTGCGCCCCTGCCCACCCCTGCTGGCATTGAAGCAAGGCCTGTGGGCTGGGCTTATGGGGATACCATACGTACAGTTTATCCCTGAAGCGCTGCAGTACGACCTGTCCCAGATCACACCTTGGGTGTCTGTCGCGCCCCGCGCTGAGACTCTGCTCAAACCAGTGCCCGACCTTTTCACCCTCGGGCCAGACAAGTTTATTGCGCTGCAACCAGTATCTCAGTGCATGTACCCGCACATTGTCAGGGGCCTGCCGCAACGCACCCAGATCGAGGCTCCAGCGGCCGGTCAGGGGCCACTGTTCCTCACACAGCATCGACTCAAGCTGTGGCTTCAGTAGCTCGGTCAGCAACTGATAATCCGCCTGTAACCGCTCTGCCGTGCGCCCCAGCGTCGCCACCAGCGCCGGATGCCGCCCGGTAAGACGCGGCAGAATCTCATGACGCATCCAGTTCCGCTCGTAGCTTTGGTCGTCATTGGATTCGTCGTGAATCCACGCGAGCCCCATTCCCTCCGCGACCGTCTCTAACACAGTCCGCGGGACAGCCAGCCAGGGACGCAGTACCCGCCGGGTCTCCCCCGCTTCACTACTCAACGGCCGGACCGGCAGCATAGCGCCAAGCCCAGCGAGACCACTGCCCCGCATCAGGCGCAGCAACAATGTCTCAGCCTGATCGTCGGCATGATGACCCGTCAGTAGGACATCGTCAGAGGCAATTGTATCCCTGAACACCCGGTATCTTTCCTCCCGGGCCGCCGCCTCAACACCGAGTTTTTTCTTTCTGATCCGCACCCGGTTAACTGTCAGCGGCACCTCTAATGCGCTGCAGACAGCCTCACAATGCGCCTGCCAGTCTCCGGCGTTGGGGGAAAGTTGATGATTGATATGCAATGCGCGCAAACGCGGCTGGAGCGCGGGGTCTGTCGCTGCAAGCGTCAGGAGCAGCGTCGAATCCAGACCACCACTGAAGGCCACCCAGATGACGGCGTCCGCCGGGATAGCGCTGAGCGATTCCGTCAGCGCCCTGCGCAGCGCCGACGATGCATCAGCCAAAGACGAGCTCAACGGCATCGTCTCCGAATTCATATTTCAGTTCCTGAAGCTGCTCGTCCGTCGGGTTAATACGCCAACGGTCATCCAGCTCAATATCACAGGCGGCGACTTCGTTACGGTAATCAATGACCACCGGACAACCGTTTTCCAGCGGCCGTAGCATGGCCGACAGACGTTTACAGAAATTGTCATCCACGGCATCGCCGTCCAGACGGACACGTACCGAGCGGGCAAAATTCAGGCGCGCCTGACTGATTTCCATCGCAGTACGCCCGGTGGCTTTCAGGCCTCCGGAGTAATCGTCATGACTGATCTGAGCTTCAACCACCAGCACCTTATCTTTCGCCACCACTTCCCGGACCTGCTCGTAGACATCCGAAAACAGTGCGACTTCCATCCGCCCTGAACGGTCATCCAACGTGACAAAGCACATATTGTCGCCACGCTTGTTTTTCATCAGACGCATGTCGACCACCAGCCCCGCCAGTTTCTGCGGGGCTTTGGCCTCCTGCAGATGCGATAACCGGGTCGGTACCAGCTTGCGGACTTCCTGCTCGTATTCATCGAACGGGTGTCCGGTAACATAGAGACCAAGGGTATCTTTCTCACCCTGCAGCCGTTCTTTGAGTGGCCAGTCCCGCAGGTTGCGATGACGTTCATACACATCTGCCGTATCCGCAGCCTCTGCTTCAACTTCGCCAAACATATCGAACATACCGGCGGCTTCGTTCGCTGCTGACTGGTTTGCCGCTTTAATGGCATCCTCGATACTGGCCATAAGCACGGAACGCGGAGCTGTGTACTCAAGGCGATCGAACGCCCCGCAACGCACCAGAGCTTCCAGTACCCGCTTATTAATTTTCTTCGGATCGACGCGCTCGCAGAAATCAAACAGATCACGGAAGGTGCCACCGGCCTTACGCGCTGCGATGATGGCATCAATCGGACCTTCACCCACGCCCTTCACGGCCCCCAGGCCATAGACGATGGCACCATCATCATTCACGGTAAATCCGTACTGGCTCTGATTTACATCCGGCAGAACCAGTTCGAGTCCCATTTCGCGGCACTCTTCGATAAAGGTCACGACCTTATCGGTGTTCTGCATATCAGAGGTCAGTACCGCTGCCATGAATGGCGCTGGATAATGCTGCTTCAGCCACAGAGTCTGATAAGACACGACCGCATACGCGGCGGAGTGCGATTTGTTAAAGCCGTAACCCGCAAATTTCTCTACCAGGTCAAAGATTTTCATGGCGAGGTCAGGATCAACCCCAACAGAGACAGCACCATCACGGAAGGTGTCCCGCTGCTTTGCCATTTCTTCAGGCTTTTTCTTACCCATCGCCCGACGCAGCATGTCTGCGCCGCCAAGTGTGTAGCCCGCCAGTGTCTGGGCGATCTGCATCACCTGTTCCTGATAGACAATAACCCCGTAGGTCGGCTCCAGAATTTCCTTCAGACTCTCATGCTGGAAGTCAGGGTGCGGATACGCGACTTCGGCGCGACCGTGCTTACGGTTGATAAAGTCATCCACCATCCCGGACTCAAGAGGCCCCGGACGGAACAGGGCCACCAGAGCGATCATATCTTCGATGTTATCCGGCTGCAGACGCCGGATCAGGTCTTTCATACCGCGGGATTCAAGCTGGAACACCGCGGTCGTTTTTGCTTCTTTGAGCAAGGTGTATGACGGCGCGTCATCCAGTGGGATCGCGCTGATATCGACCGGAGGCAGATCCAGCTTGGCATTCTGGCGGTTGATGGTTTCCAGTGCCCAGTCGATGATGGTCAGGGTCCGCAGACCCAGGAAGTCGAACTTCACCAGGCCCGCTTCTTCAACGTCGTTCTTGTCGAACTGAGTCACCAGGCCGGTGCCATCGGGCTCACAGGCGGTCGCGGAGAAATCCGTCAGTTTGGTGGGTGCAATCACCACCCCACCCGCGTGCTTACCTGTCTGACGGGCGATCCCCTCAAGCTTGAGGGCCATCTCCCAGATTTCCTGAGCTTCTTCGTCTTCATCGAGAAACTCTTTCAGCAGGGCTTCGCTTTCGAGCGCTTTTTCCAGCGTCATGCCCGGATCACCGGGGATCAGCTTCGACAGTTTGTCTGCCAGACCGAACGATTTCCCCTGTGCCCGGGCGACATCGCGCACCACTGCGCGCGCTGCCATGGTACCGAAGGTCACAATCTGCGATACGGCTTCACGGCCATAGTTATCGGCGACGTACTGGATGACCTTTTCACGATCCTCCATACAGAAGTCGATATCGAAGTCGGGCATGGAAACCCGTTCAGGGTTAAGGAATCGTTCGAACAGCAGATCGTATTCCAGAGGGTCCAGGTCGGTAATCTTCTGCGCATATGCGACCAGAGAGCCGGCACCGGAACCCCGCCCCGGACCTACCGGGATTTCGTGATCTTTCGCCCACTGAATGAAGTCCATAACGATCAGGAAGTACCCGGGGAATCCCATCTGGATGATGATATCCAGCTCAAACTTCAGACGGTCGTCGTAAGGCTTACGCTTTTCTGCGTATTCCGGTGAATCTTTGGGTATGTCCGCCAGTATGACATCCAGGCGTTCGTTCAGACCGACTTCAGAAATCTTCCTGAAGAAGTCATCTTCATTCATACCTTCCGGAATCGGATAGTCCGGAAGGTAATAAGTCCCGAGTTCAACTTCGACCGTGCAACGGCGGGCAATTTCAACCGTGTTCTCAATCGCGCTGGGGATATCATTGAATAACGCCAGCATTTCTTCTTCAGAGCGGAAGTACTGCTGATCCGAATATTCCCGTGGGCGGCGTTTATCTTCCAGCGCGTACCCCTGACCAATAGACACCCGGGTTTCGTGAGCTTCAAAATCATCGGCTTTGATAAAACGCACATCGTTGGTCGCCACCAGGGGCATCCCAAGCTTGTTGGCAAATACCAGTCCGGCACGGATCAGTGCTTCTTCACCCGGTCTGCCGGTGCGCTGGATTTCGTAGTAGAAGCGATCCGGGAAGTGGATCATGTACTCGGAGATCAGCGCCTCTGCAGCGTCCACTTTGCCTTTCAGAATCCGCTGACCCACGTCACCATCACGACAGCCAGACAGCAGAATCAGGCCTTCATTCTTCTCGAGCAGCCATTCTTTTTTGACCATGGCTTTATCGTAATGCTGGTTCTCAGCATATCCGCGAGATACCAGTTCACGCAGACCAAGGTAACCAGCGTTGTTCAGACACAGAGCAGTGACCCGGAAAGGTGCCGTCTGATCTTCGGGGTTTTCCAGCCACAGATCGGCCCCCAGTATCGGCTTCAGGCCGGCACCCAGCGCAGTTTTATAAAACTTCACCAGAGCATACATGTTGGCCTGATCAGTCAGCGCGACCGCCGGCATAGAGGCAGCATCTGCCGCCGCCACCAGCTTCTTCACCCGGATGGTGCTGTCATAGAGCGAGTATTCAGAGTGAACTCTGAGATGTACGAAACGATTGGCCATGTGATTCCCCGGAAACTGCTCCGGGATTGTACCGATTTTGTCTGCACCAGAGAAATCAGTGACGCGGAATCAGGACACACTGTTGAGCCGGGAGGGTCCAAAGATCTTTGACCTGACGGCCCGCTCCGCCTATATTGCACGCCCCGCACTCAGCGGGATTGTTCTCGGGGCGGGGTGAAATTCCCCACCGGCGGTAATGGCTCAGGCCTCAGCCCGCGAGCGCCTGCGCTACCCGCGCAGGGACAGCAGATCCGGTGAAACTCCGGAGCCGACGGTTATAGTCCGGATATGAGAGACCCTGATTCACCCTTTATGCAGGTAATATTGATGAATCAGACCACAAAGACTGAATTTAATCCGGCGCAACAACGTTTCGCCTTTATCCACGCGTCCTGGCACACAGACATCGTTCTGAAGTGTCTTGATGGCTTCCGTAAGGGCCTAAAGGACCGCGGATACGATATCGACCAGATCGATGTCATTGCCGTACCCGGCGCTTACGAAATTCCGCTTCAGGCGAAACTGCTGGCAAAGACCGGGCGTTACTCCGCGATCGCCTGCAGTGCTCTCGTCGTCGATGGCGGCATCTACCGTCACGACTTTGTTGCGGCAGCCGTGTGCAACGGGCTGATGCAGGTTCAACTGGAAACGGAAGTGCCTGTCCTGACTGCGGTGCTGACACCACACAACTTCCACGAGCATGACGAACACCGCGAATACTACACGCGTCACTTCGTTGTTAAGGGAGAAGAGCTGGCGAACGCAGCAGATGGGGCGCTGCAGGCAAAAGCAGCGATCTGATCAGTCGTGATGCAGGCTGCTGGGATAACCAAACGCGGCCTGCAACTTCCGGATACGGTCACACTCTGCAGAAATCTCGTCGCAGAGCACATCCAGTTCAAGGTCGTCTTCAGGTTGCAATAAACCATTACCCACAATGCTGTCACCCGGCATCATAGAAGACACAGGCGCACGCGCCCTTCCGAAAATACTGATAAGATTCCGGAACAGAGTCTGCAACTGTTGATTCAGGTTGCCACCCGGTATGTCATTCATGGTTCGCGTATTCCGCTACAGGACGTTTGTTCAGTGTAGCAAGCCTGCTGACAATGCAAGTCGACAGAACTCGCCAACTGTTACCGGGTGATCAGTATACTGACGCTCAGCAATAAATAACTACGACTTAACGGTAAAACCTGACTTTTTTGTCGCCATTGACCTATGAGTAAAAAACGCCGGGACATCCCGAACTACCAGCTGCCTATTATCGAGACCCACTTTCATCTCGACTACCTGAAAGACGCGCCTGCAGAGGAGGTTCTCGCTGCGGCCCGGGAACTGGGTGTCGAACGCTTTATGACCATTGCAGTGACGCCGGCCAATATCCCGGTAGTGCTGCAGCTGACGTCTGAGCACACAGATCTCTTCGGGACGCTGGGCGTACACCCTCATGATGCTGCCGAATTCAGCGATGAGACCGACGCCACCATCCGACAACATCTGAACAACGACAAAATCGTTGCCGTCGGAGAAATCGGGCTGGACTACTTTTACGACAACTGTGACCGGGAAGTTCAGCGTCAGGTCTTCGCGCAACAGCTTCGTATTGCTGCAGACACCGACATGCCGGTCGTGATTCATACCCGGGAGGCCGATGAAGATACGATGGCCATCCTCAGGGAGTACGCCCCCCAGATGGCCAGGAAAGGCGTCGTTCATAGTTTCACCAGTGGTCCGGAGCTGGCCGAGCTGGCCGTTGAGCTGGGCTTCTGCCTGGGCATTAACGGCATAGTGACCTTCAATAAAGCGGAGAACGTGCGCGAGATCGTTGCTCAGACGCCCCTGACTCACCTGCTGCTGGAAACCGACGCCCCGTATCTGACACCGGTGCCTTATCGCGGAACAGAGAACGCCCCTAAGTATCTGCCTTTTATCGCCGAAACTATTGCCCGGGTAAAAGAAGTCAGCACAGAAGACGTGCTTCGACAGACCTATGAGAACTCGCTAAGGACCTTTTTCAGCTGACCATGAGGCCCTGACGGGGAGGCGAACCCCGCCGGCAGGCTCTGGCCGTTGACAGTAGTCGTATAAAATAGCCGCTTGCAATAGCGCCGCCACAGCCTCAATCTGTCGGATCATTTCAGGGAAACAGGATAAGGACATGACTCTGAGAGCATTGTTCGGACACGGCTGGCTGGCGCTGGCGAGTGGTATCGTTTTTATTATCTCCCAGGGGCTGGTGGGCTCTGTTCTGGAAAGCGGTGGGGCTTCTACCCTGCTGTTCAGCTTTCAGTTCACCTATGATCCCGACACGTTCTCCGCGCTGCTCGCGTCCATTTCACCAGAACAGCTGCACGCCCTCCAGGGGCACTACTCCTACGATCACCTGCATCCTCTGTGGTATGGGCTCTTTATTGTGTCCTTCACAGCCTGGTTGCTGAAGATCAATAATATGGCTCCGCGCTGGGATATCCTGATCGCGACAGGAGTCATTCCGTCCGTTCTTGATGTCATCGAAAACCACATACACGAACCCGTGTTTAACGGGCTGGTCGCCGCTGATGACGCTGCGATCGCATTGGCAGGCATCTGCGCGACCGTGAAATGGCTGATGGCGGCACTTTATCTGATTTTTGCTATCGTACTTATTGTCCGCTTCCGCAAATCCCGACGTACCTGATCCTGCTGTTATGAAGAAATCCACCACCAAAAAAGACCTGCGTAAGGCACTTAACGACGATATTGAAGAATATCTGCGCCGCGGTGGTGAGGTGCACTCGTTTGCCCGGGGCGAATCCGGACTGGTGGATGGTCGCTACAACGAACAGGCCATGGCCTTCGACAAACGCCAGGAACGGACGCCCGTTCCGGAGGTCCTGAAAGCCATTGATGACCGTAAGGAAGCACGCAAAAAATCCCCCCGCAGGGCACCACAGAAACGCAGTTCCGGGCCGAAGAAGAAAGTCATTTACGACGACTTCGGTGAACCACTCAGGGTGATCTGGGAAGACTGATCTATGCTCGACACGCCTCTGGCACTGATTGTTGCGCTGGCCTTGTTTGCTTTCGGGCTCTGGTCCCGTTGGGTAGAAGAGCGCGCAATCACCGCCCCTATGCTGTTTGTATCCCTGGGCGTTATGACCAGGCCTCTCCTCCTAGACTGGTCTGCGCCCGGCATAGATGCAGAGGGGCTGAAAACCATCGCGGAACTGACACTGGCATTAATTCTCTTTACCGATGCCAGTCAGATTAACCGCTCTCATCTGGCAAAATTTGAAAATCTGCCACTGCGGCTGCTGGCTGTCGGGCTCCCGCTGACCATCGCCGCCGGGATGCTGGTAGCTCTGGGCCTGTTCGATATCGGTTGGAGTACCGCGCTTCTGCTGGCGATTATTCTGGCGCCGACGGATGCCGCACTGGCGCAGACAGTATTTGGTGAAAAAAGCATCAGCGAATCTCTGCGTCATTCCATCACAGTTGAAAGCGGACTGAACGATGGCCTGGCACTGCCTGTTCTGTTGATGACCATCGCCGTTATTGGCGCTGGCGGCATTCTCGCGGTTGACCACCTGCACTGGCTGAGTTTTTTTCTGCAGCAGATACTGCTGGGGGCCGTGACCGGAATACTGATCGGCCGGGTGGGTGGTTTCCTGATTCAGCGCGCCAGCGCCCGTCAGAGTATGGACCCGGTGTTCCAGCGGCTCGCCTCACTGGCATTGGCACTCCTCACTTACACCAGCGCTGAGCATCTCGGCGGCAATGGTTTTATTTCAGCCTTTATGGCGGGGCTGTTTCTGCAGTCTCACCAGACGGTGGTGATCAGTCGCTTAAAAGAATTCGGTGAAGCAGAAGGACAGCTGCTGTCACTGATCATGTTTTTTCTGTTCGGTCTGATTTATGTGCCGGGTGCACTGCAACATGCCAGCCTGCCGGTAGTGATTTACGCTCTGCTGAGCCTGACCCTGATCCGGATAGTTCCGGTATTTCTCTGTCTGGCGGGTACCGGATTACGCCTCAGGGACAAAGCATTTCTGGCCTGGTTCGGGCCACGGGGAATCGCCAGTATTCTCTACCTTCTGCTGGCGATAGACACGTTAGGATTCCGCGAGCAGACTGAGTATTACGATGTGCTGTTCAGCACGAGCGTGCTGACCGTTTTTCTCAGCGTGTTTCTGCATGGTTTTTCAGTGCCACTGTGGACCCGGCTGTTCCGGCACTGATCAGTGTTCGCGGCCAGCAGCGCGGAACAGCAGCGTCATATACGCCAATGCCACCAGCATCACCCAGATTCCGTTAAACAGCACTGCGTCATAGCCATAACTCCGGAACCCCACGGCCCCTGCCGCCGCGCCACCGATAAAAGCAAAGAAGATAGCCGTCTGCAGAATAAACTGAGGACGGGCAAAGCCGCGGCCTGCAAGCAGATTCCCCAACGCAGATCCGATATCCGACACTATGCCCGTAAGATGAGTGGTACGGATAACCGAACCGCTGTAGGTGGCAACCATGGCGTTCTGCAGACCGCACGCGGCCGAGGCCAGCCACTCAGCGTGGAAGGTATTATGCGTAAAGCCATACCATGCAAATAACAGCAGAGCAGATTCAATCAGCAGGGCCACACCGTAACGTCGCCCCAGTTTCAGCGCTTCGTTACCTATCACCAGACCACTGATCATGGCCCCGGCGATAAAGCTGAGAATAATGGCTCCGGTATGCCAGAGTAACTGCCAGTCGTAGCGGGTAAGTGCCTCTGCGGCAATGGTTGCGGTGCCCGTGACATGAGACACCGCATTGTTCACAAACGACAGCAGAGCGACGCTATTGATAAAGCCTGCGTTCAGAGCGAGCAGTACACTGCCTGCAAATACCCAGAACGGCAGACGATGAATCATTGATCTGAACCCCGGTGCTGCGACCAGGGGTCCCGCCCACCGGGTTTATCACTGCGCTTCAGCCGCACGTAGAGTTCTTCAACTTTGCTTCGTGCCCAGGGGGTTTTACGGAGAAATTTCAGACTGGATTTAACGGATGGATCGCTGCGGAAGCAGTTAACACGAACCTCGGCGGCCAGGCCTTCCCAACCAAGCCGGGCTTCAAGATAGCGGACGATCTGCTCAAGCGTTACGCCATGTAATGGGTCTTTTCCGGCGCCCTCGCGCCCACCGTCCGTCATAGTCATCTCATCGTAAAACGTTCAGAAAATAAAAAGCCCGGACGAATCCGGGCTTCTATTATGAACCTGTTGTCCGCACCTGTGAATTATTCAACAGGGTTGGCACACTCAAAGTGGGTCGGCTCAAATTTGCAGCGCACTTTACGCTGCAGCTTCAGCATTTCAGCATCGTAGTAGTCGCGCGCACGCAGCTGCAGACGAGCCTCCTGCATCATGACCTGATACTCCGCTTTATCTTCCGGCGGGATATCAATCCAGTATTGCTGAGGGATGTCACCTTCCTGAGCTTTGACCAGCTTTTCAATGGTTTCAAAACGGGTCAGGAAATCCTCACGAACCAGCTGTGCCAGTTCCGCCGGGAATTTATCAGCGCGCCCAACCAGCTGCAGAGTAATCTGTGAGAACGGATAGTCTACGATACCACCGTTATCGCCCAGACCTTTGTACAGCTCCATGATGCTGTAGGCCGCCAGCGGTGCCGCCAGAACGTCAACAATCTTGTTGTTGAACTTAGTCCCGGCGTTAACCAGGGCGGTCGGTACCGGGTTGGCACCAATCTGCGACACCATTTCTGCCTGAACCAGATCGTAATCCAGTACCGCTACGCGCTTACCTGCGGCTTTCGCCAGCGTGTTAATTTCACGGTCATTAACGAAGATAAACGCAGCGCCCATCGGTGCATAACCCATAACCACGTACTGACCTTCGGTCATGCGATCAGACATTTTCGGGCTGGTGATCGCCGTCATCAGCAGCTTCATGTGATCACGGCTTGGTACTGCACCAATCGCATCGATCGTGCCCGTGTACTTGTTAAACAGACGGGCGCGCAGACCGGTGAACAGAGCTGCATCACACATGCCGGCTTTCAGTTCTTCAGTCAGAACCGATTCACTGGTGTAAGCGTCCAGCTCAACCTGAACTCCCCAGCGCAGCAGTTCAGCCGTCTGATCAACAGCAGCGTTGTAAATCGGACCGTTTTTACCGGCAATGTCCCAGACACAGATACGACGTGCCGGGATGGTGCCATCTTCATTCAGCATCTCAGGGTACATCCCCTTGATGGCTGCAATACGCTCGTCTTTCGTCAGTTTCGGATTCATTGCGACCGTACGCAGCTCTGCTTTCTTAGCTTCGCTGACCGGCTGTGCCGCATGAGTGTAGGAACCTGCAAGGGTAGTAACAGCGCATAGGGCTGTCGCGAGTAAACGCTTCATAATGTTTTCCTGTTATTCTTTTTCTGCATCCGGGCCATCCATCACATCCCGGCCCGGGAATTTCGCACTTTTAACGGAGCAAACATTCCGCTCCAGAGAGACTTACTTTACACCTGTCTGTTAACTTTGACCAGCCTGACTCAGATATGAGTCTGACCTGAGGCCCTGACCATGCGTTCCTGACGCATGGAATACCACCACCAGATACTGCAGACAGGTGCCAGAATCAGACCGACAGGCAAACCGACCAGTAACAGCCAGCCCACCAGCGACAGGCCATATAGCACCCGGGCGATGTTGATTTCACCGACGATACAGACCTCGCTCAGTGAAAACATGATGTCGCAACCCATTAACTCGGCCAGGGCTGCGCCAAATACGATCAGCAGAAAAGGTGTCATCACCAGCAGAGCGGACGTCCACAGGCTGATCAGAGCTTTCTGTGACAGTTGCATTATTCTGCCTCCTCATCCCGCAGGCGGTTCTTGGCTTCGATCCACTGCGACATGTATTTGCTGCTTTTCAGATAATGATGACGGAGCATACCACTCAGGAACGGGAGTGTGCTCTGTCCTGTGCGGCCATTCATCAGGTGGTTAAGGCGATCCTTCAGTCTCTGGCCATGAATGTCCACCGAAAAGCGCGATTCCATCACCACAGGGCCACACTGACTCAGTGCGTGCCAGTGGCTGTCATCCTGATAGAGTGCCACCGCCGCTTCGACAAAATCCTGATCACTGTCACACACACTCGCCGGCATCTCAGCATCGCCGTACATCCCTTCCGCGCCAATGGGCGTCGTTACGGCTGGGGTGCCGAGACAGGCAGCCTCAAGCAACTTGCCCTTCAGGCCTGCGCCAAAGCGCAGAGGAGCAAGCATCACACGTGCATTGCTGATCACGTCTGTTGCACTGTCGGCCCAGCCTTTCACCAGAAAACCTGACTTTGGGTGATGCAGTTGTGTTGCTTTCGGCGGCGGATAGGCACCGTAAATATGGCACTCTGCCTGAGGCAGGCGTGCCCGGATCTGCGGCCAGAGTTCTTTGAGCTGCAGTACGGCATCCCAGTTCGGCGCATGACGGAAATTACCGATCGAGACAAAGTGCTGGCGCTGCGACAGTGGTACGAGCGGCCGCCGGTCCGGCGCGATCATAAACGGGGAATAACAGAGAATGTCTTCAGGCACAGGTAAGACCTGAGTCAGCCATTGCATCTCAACCTCAGAGATGACCAGGGTCAGGTCACAGCGGAGAATCGCAGCGACTTCACGATAAGCGAGTTCGCTGTTGAGATCCTCAGGCACCACAGACCGATTCTGCCTGAGAGCACGGTGCCGGGCATCCCGCAGACTGTGCATATCTTCCATGTCCAGCAGGCGCAGCGCTTCCGGGCAGGCCTCTTCTACCCGCCAGCCGAACTGTTCTTCCATCATAAACCGGTCAAACATCACCACATCCGGACGGATCCCGCCGATCCAGTCATTGAAACTGGAACAGTTGAGCCGGATGGCCACCGGCTCAATGCCAGCGTCTCTGAGATCCGGTGCATGGGAGCTTTCTTCCGCCGGGGATGCAAAGATGATACGGAAGCCTTCTTCACGGAAGACAGCCAGCAACTGCAACATCCGGCTGCCTGCGGCGGAGGAATCCGGTTCGGGCCAGACATACCCGATAACGACAAGTGTTTTCATAGCAGGCATTATAACCGGCCTCGATCAACTGCCGGGACAAAACTGTGCTACTGACAGCGAAAATTCTGATCACCTTTCTGACGGTTGT
>Ga0208830_1000570_pt1 | contig 18064 bp, 15 predicted proteins | sample DeeseametaMP2634_FD_184169 | JGI IMG/M metagenome (GOLD analysis project Ga0208830, IMG submission 184169) | Marine microbial communities from the Deep Atlantic Ocean - MP2634 (SPAdes) | ecosystem: Environmental > Aquatic > Marine > Oceanic | place: Northeast of Antigua and Barbuda, North... | reverse complement strand
TGGCTCGTGTGGCCGGCTGAGCACGTGGCGCTGCAGCAGCAGTGCCCAGACAAAGAACGTCCCGAACAGCAACATGTCCGCAGTTGTGGGATTACTCAGCAGATGAGCCGTACTCCAGAGAATCACCCCGAAGGTAACCGGCGCGCGGACAAAACGCCGTATATGAGAGCCTGGCACCAGCCCTCCGACTAAATAGACAAATGAAACAAGCATCAGCAGAAGCGTGACGTGATTCAGCCACAGCGGTGGAAACCATATCCACAACGGAGACTGGCGGCTTTCCCCGTAACCTGCAGCAATTAACCAGAGACTGACCAGTGACAATACACCGTGAATACTGAACCAGAGCGGTTTGCCAAGCCCTGCGATCAGCCGGTCGCGAAATGAGGGTACAACGATCCGAAGAGAGTGAAGCACAACGAACAGAAGCAGACCTGAAATCAGGTAATTCATGCAGGGGTCCCGGTAATTCAATCTGACGATTCTCTGTACGGTCAACCAGCGCCATTCAGATCATCCTGAGAAGAGTGAACCTTAGCCGTACGCCTGAGGAAATACCAGTCTGATGAAATTGCCTAACAAACTGCACGTTTGCAGTGGCGGACTGTCAAAACTGCTCTTAATCTGAACCGACCACTTTGTGAAGGATGACGGCCATGACGACCAGCGTGATGAACGGACAGATGATGACGCAGCCTCTGCTGATCAGTGACCTGCTTGAGTACGCGGCCGCCCACCACGGCAATGCAGAAATAATCAGCCGCCGGCTGGAAGGCGATATTCACAGATACACCTACCGCGAAGCTCTGCGCCGCAGCAAGCAACTGGCTCACTGTCTGATCTCTCTGGGTGTCCAGCCGGGCGACCGGGTCGCGACTCTGGCCTGGAACGGCTATCGCCATTTTGAGTGTTATTACGGGATTTCAGGGATCGGCGCCATCTGCCACACGGTGAACCCCCGCCTCTATGCCGAACAGGTGGAATACATCATCAACCATGCGGAAGACTGCTACGTGTTCGTCGACGCGTGTTTTGTTCCGCTGCTTGAACCGGTAGCCGACAGGCTGACCTCGGTAAAAGGCTTTATCGTGATGATCGCCCCGGAGCAGATGCCCGACACCAGTCTGCCCAACGTCCACAATTACGAAACGCTGCTGGCAGCACAGCCAGATATCTTCGACTGGCCTGAGTTTCCGGCTGATACAGCTGCCTGCCTGTGTTACACCTCGGGAACCACAGGAAATCCGAAAGGCGTACTCTACTCTCATGCGTCGACTGTGCTGCACGCCTACGCCAGCCGCAATCCGGATGCGCTCAGTGTCGGACAGGACAGCGTCGTGATGCCCGTTGTGCCCATGTATCACGTCTGTGCCTGGGGGATGCCGTACATCGCCCCGATGTCGGGGGCCAGTCTGGTTCTGCCTGGCGATGGGATGGATGGCCCGGATCTGTACGAACTGATTGACCTCGCACAGGTGGATCTTATGTTGGGAGTTCCTACGGTGTGGTTGCGCCTCGTGGATTATCTGAAGGCCAATGACCTGAGAATTCCTTCCGTAAAAACCGTCGGCGTCGGCGGTTCTGCGTCGCCCCGCTCACTGGTCGAGACCCTCGACAAGGATTTCGGTATTTACCTGCTACCCATCTGGGGGATGACCGAAACGTCACCACTTGCCACGCTCGGCGCTCCCACCAAAGCGATGAGCGGTATGAGTGACGAAGAACGCTATCGCATACAGACCACCGCCGGAAAGCCCATGTTCGGCATCGAGCTGGAAATTTTTGACGACGACGGCAAGGCATTACCACACGATGGCACCAGCCGGGGCTATCTCAGAGTCCGCGGGCCCTGGGTACTGAGCGGTTACTACAAAACCGATAAGCCCGATGCCTTTTTCACCGACTCAGAGGGGCGTCAGTGGTTTGATACCGGCGATATTGCCGTGATCGATCCCGGCAGTTACCTGCAGATTGTCGACCGGGCAAAAGACGTGGTGAAGTCCGGCGGTGAATGGATTTCGTCCATTGACCTCGAAAATGCCGCCGTAGGTCACCCTGACCTGGCGGAAGCCTGTGTGATTGGGGTGAAGCATCCGAAATGGGACGAGCGCCCGCTGCTGTTCGTCGTTCCGGTGGCGGGTAAGGAAGTCTCCAAAGAGAGTGTTTACGGTTACCTGGAGGGCAAGATCGCTAAGTGGTGGATGCCCGACGACATTCTTATCGTTGATGATCTCCCCCACACAGCAACCGGCAAACTTCAGAAACGCACCCTGCGCGATGAATACATCAACTACCTGATCAAAGACTGAATCAGTCCTGCTCGACCTCTGGCAGGCGGCTCGCCATCAGGCTGCCTGCCAGGCCCATCAGGGACAACACCAGAATCACACCGCTGATACCGATCCAGGGCTCCAGCGCACTGATAAAGCCCATCAGCAGAAGAATCACACCAATCAGAGTATTGCCCACCGAGACGTAATCGGTACGGCGATTGCCCTCGGCCATATTGACGACGTAAGTTTTACGCCCGAGACGCACCCCCTGATGCGCAATACTGAGCAGAAAATACAGTACAGGTAATACCCAGATCACGGACAGCCAGTCACGGGCAAACCAGGTAATCAGACAGACGAGAAGGCCGGTCCCTGCGGTCATCAGGCCTGACGACACCATCACCCGGCGACTGGAGGTATCTGCAAAGCGTCCCCAGAAGCGCCCCGAAACGAGACTGGCCAGACCACTGGCCGCCATAAACAGGGCCAGAAGACTGAGAGCTGCCTCCATTTCCTGTTGTGCCAGTACCACCATAAACGGAGCCGCCAGCGCAGAGCACAGCATAAGCGCGCGGGTCAGCAGAAAGTGGCGGAACGCCGCATCCGTTCTGAGTAAGCCCACACGCCCCAATGCCTCCTTCAGGCCATTGCGCCCTCCGTCGGTTTCACCCGGAAACTCCTTAATACCTGAGAAAATTCCCCCCGCCAGTAACCAGCAAAGGGCGGCCAGACCAAAGCCCGCGGCGTAGAGATCGCGACTGCCTTCGGTACTCAATCCTGACATCAACAATGCGGCCACCACCAGAGTGATCAAGCCAGCGCCACTCTCCGCCCAGCCATTCAGTGACCCACGCCGTTGTTTCGGGATGGTTTTACCCAGCACATCCTTAGATGAGACAGAGCTGAGCCCCCGGGCAAGGCTGAAGACAACCAGCAGCCCAAGAATTGCCCACCCAGCACTGCTCCCGTCAAGGGTATAGGCCACCACAGCAATGAAAGCGATCGCAACAGCCTGCAGGACACTGCCCAGCACCCAGACCCATTTACGGATGGCCAGCCGCCGCACTGCACTGGCAATCGCCAGCTGCGGCAACATAGAGCCCGACTCACGGATGGGCACTAACCAGCCAAGCATCCATAATGGCGCCCCCAGCGATTGCATGAGCCAGGGCAAAGTGATTTTAGGGTTAACCAGCGCATCTCCCAGCTTCGACAGAAACGAGCTGATCAGGGTACGCAGAAAATTCCCGGGAACTTCGCGACAGGCCTCTTCCGGAATCGCCTTACAGGCGCGCGCATCCTCGGTGTTGACCAGTTTTTCGTAGATGTCTTCGGTAAGAGTTTGCTTCGACATAAAAAGGCAGGATCAGAGATATCGGAGCGATGGTAGCAGGGAAGGCTGCAGTGCGCAGCCTTCCTGCGGGGTCAGGACATTTTCTTCATAAAGTCTTTGATCTGGGGCGCAATACTCTCGCGGAATTTACGTCCATTAAAGATGCCGTAATGCCCGACTTCCGGTTCTTCCAGATGCTGCTTGCGACTCTTCGGAATACCACTGCAGAGATCCAGTGCACAGGACGTCTGCCCACGACCGGTAATATCATCCAGCTCACCTTCAATCGTCATCAGCGCCATGCTTTCAATGGCTTTCAGATCAACCTTCTCACCCCGATATTTCATTTCGCCGCGAGGCAGCTGATATTCAAGGAATACCCGACGGATAGTATCGAGATAATAGCGCGCCGGCATATCCATAACCGCTAGGTATTCGTTATAAAACTCACGGTGTGCCTCAGCACTGTCACCATCCCCCCTGATCAGATCAGCAAAGAATTTGAAGTGCTTGTTCACATGGGTGTCCATGTTCATCGACATAAAGCCAGACAACTGGATGAAGCCCGGATAGACCAACTGGCCGCGACCGGGAAAACCATCCGGCACGTGACAGATCACGTTGTCCTGGAACCATTCGAGATCTTTGCCCGTAGCATAATCATTCACCTCGGTCGGGCTGATACGCACATCAATCGGCCCGCCCATCAGGGTCATGCTTCTGGGCATAAAGTCGAGTTTATTCTGAGCGATATAAGACGCTGCGACCAGCGCCGGAACACAGGGCTGACACACCGCCATTACATGCGTATCCGGGCCGAGAAATTCCATAAATTCAAGCAGGTAGTCGACGTAATTATTAAAGCTGAACTCTCCCTTCGACATAGGCACATCGCGGGCATTCAGCCAATCGGTAATGTACACCTCATGGTCCGGCAGAAACTCCCGCACAGTCCCCCGCAGCAGAGTTGAAAAGTGCCCCGACAAGGGCGCAACAATCAACACCTTAGGCTGCTCCAGTCCACGCTTGCGGCGCCGGAAATGAACAAGGTTGCAATAAGGCTTTTCGATCACATCGACGTATTCGATTCCCACCTGCCGGCCATCTATTTCTGTGGTGTCGAGCATCCACTCCGGCTTTTCGTAAAAATCGGTGAGGCGTTCCATCAACTCCAGCGAGGCGCGGGCTGTCCGCATGGACCAGCTGTAGTTGGCGGGGTGCCAGGGCAGGTACAGCATCTGCCTGGAGAATCGCGCGGCCACGTGGACCGGGCGCATGGCATTCATAATCTGGGCATTGATCGCGTATAACATGTTGCTCTACCTTCTCGTCTGCACCGGTGGGATGTGTAGACAACCAGCTTAGCTCAGCGTTCCGGCCTTGCCTGCTGATTCCGATGAGCAGAATCAAACGAAAGCGACGATCAGGACGATTGTTTTCCTTCAGGGCCACAGGGCGTATAATGGCCCAAAAAGTCAGATCTACGGCCGCAAAGAGCATAAATGGCGCTTCCGGTCCTGCTCTGACAGTGGGGCATGGGAAGCATTTGAATTACACTGAGTGACTGAGTCTATTAAGTCACCCGCTAGGGAGCGATGGACCGCCGATAACAATCATAATGAGAGGTGGACAATGGCCGCAGGCAAGCAATCGTTAAAGACAGAGGGATTCAGCAGCTTTTCTGAATTCTACCCTTACTACCTTTCAGAACACCGCAACTCCACCTGCCGCTACCTGCATTATGTCGGCTCTGCGATGGCGCTGGGTATTCTGCTGTACGCACTGACCAGCGGTAACTACACCGTCATCCCTGCTGCGTTCGTCAGTGGTTATGCCTTCGCATGGGTCGGTCACTTCTTTTATGAGCACAACAAACCCGCCACCTTCCGCTATCCTTTATGGAGCTTTCTGGCTGACTGGGTGATGCTCAAAGATTTCCTGCTTGGCCGGATCAATGACAAGATGCCGCGCTGACAGGACGACCTGTTCCCGGGGTTGAACCCGTGGCCGGATAAGTTAACCTGACGCCTCTCTGAAAAAATGCAGGACCTGATGGATGTTGTTCAGACTCTCGTACCTTAAACAGATGCTTGCAGCACTTGTGCTGGCATCTGGCCTCTGTGCACCGGCACAGGCAGAACATATCCGCCTTGGTGCCGACGTCTGGTATCCATTCAATGGCGAACCAGACAGTCCTCGACCGGGTTATATGATTGAGCTGGCCAGTGCGGTCTGGAAGCAGGCCGGGCACACCGTCGACTATCAGGTATTGCCGTGGGAGCGTGCGATCGATGAAGCCCGGGCGGGTTCTCTCGACTGCATTGTCGGGACTACCCTGGACGAAGCTCCGGATTTTCTCTTTCCCGATCAGCCCCTTGGCATGGACGAAAGCTATATCTTTGTCCTCAAAGATAACGACTGGCAATACACGGGCATTGGCTCTCTGTCGGAAATCCGGATTGGCGTTGTCGGCGGGTATTCCTACGATGATGGAGAATTCGACGAATACGTTGCTTCACAGACCGGTGCCCCTACAGTTCAGGTAATGAAGGGCAACAACGCATTGGATCAGAACCTGCAGAAACTGCTGTCACGACGCATCGATGCTCTGGTGGAATCACCGATGGTGATGCATGCCCGCCTGCAACAACTCAGCCCCCGGCCAGAAGTTCGTGTTGCGGGTCGCATTGGCTCCGTTACCCCTCTTTATATCGCCTGCAGCCCATCTAACCCGATGGCAGCAACCTACGTTCGTCAGCTGAACGACGGGATTGTACGGATGCGCATGAGCGGTGAACTGGCCAACCTGCTTGATCTCTATAACCTCAGAGACTGGCAGATGAGCCAACCGCTGTTCAGCGAATAAAGAACTTCTTACTGTAACCGTTATCATAGTACCCTCTGTCAGCGTTCCGTCAGCGTTGGCTGGCAACCATTAATAAGGACTGAGAGGACACTATGCTGAAACGCACTTCCCTGCTTACTGCCCTGATTCTTACTCCGGTCAGCGCTCTTGCTGCCGAAGATAACCCAGCCTGGACTGGCTCCGCTGAACTGGGATCCATCGTGACGTCAGGTAATACTGATACCCAGAGCCTGAACGGCAGTTTTTCTGCGAATCATAAAGGTGGTGACTGGGAGCAGACCATCCGTCTGGACGCTCTGACCAGTAAAGAAGACGACGTCACGTCCAAAGAGAAATACAGCATTCTCGGACAGCTGGACCGTAACTTCACCGAACACTCATACGCAGCCATCGTTGCTCAGCAGGAGCGTGCGCGCTTCAGCGGCTATGTCTATCAGAGCACTGTGTCAGTCAACTACGGTTATCGCGCCATCAATCAGGACGACATGAAGCTCGATCTTGAGGTGGGTCCAGGTTATCGTCGTGACAAACTGAAAGAAAGCGATGAGATTCAGGAAGAGGCCATCGGCCGTCTGGCTCTGGATTACAGCTGGACCATCAGCGAAGGCACTAAGTTCATCGAACTGATGACCGCTGAAATTGGTAGCGACAACTCTGTCTACAAATCTGAAACCGGCCTGCAGAGCCAGCTTCAGGGCAATCTCGCGACTAAAATCACGTACAAAATCAAGTACGTCGAAGAAGTGCCTGAAGAAACTGAAAACACCGATCGCGAATTCGGTGTCACACTGGTGTACAGCTTCTGATTGGCAGCAAGGTGACCTTACTGGTCACCTTCTTCCTCATCATCTTTGTCTTTCCTGCGGCGCTCGGACTTCTCATCCCGGTCACCACGGCCTTCTTCGTAGCGCTCTTCTTTGTGGTTACGCCACTTATCGCGATTTTTCTTGCGCAGCTTATTCCACTTGGCCTGCTGTTCTTCCGTCAGGACATCTGAGATGCATTCATCAAAATATTCGCGGTCTGCGTCCCGCTGCTCTTTATCCACAGGCCAGTCGGACGGCTCATGTTTGGATAGCCGCGTCGCGATCGTCGCTTTCTGTTCATCGGTCAGCTTCAGAGCCTTGGCCAGACGGTGCAACTCACGCTCGTGTCGGTCTTTCTTACGCTCGCTGATCTGCTCTTCCGCAAGCGCCTGCTGCTCTTCGGTCAGAACGTTACGCATCTCTTCGCGCATCTGCAGATAAAGCGCCTGGCGCTCGTCGACATCACCACGGGACTCTTTTTCACTGGCGCGCAGTTCACGGAAACTTTTGCGATAACGGTCTTCGATATCGTCAATCTGCTTTTCCTGTTCTTCTGTCAGATTCAGCGAACCTTCCCAGTCCATCCGCCCCTGGCGATCATCAAAACCCCAGGCCTGAGCGGTAGTCATCAACACGCCGCAGGCAACCGCGCCCAGAACATGACTGAAGCGGGAGAGTGAAGCCGGTAATTTCATCTTTACATCCTCTGGCGACGCCAGTTATATGGTTCAGAGGTTATACTAGCCGGATGGCGTGAAATTTGTGTCCGGCATTGCAAAGATTTGTCACACCTGCCGGGCCACTGACAGGCACAGAATATGAGCGATGAAGATGACCTGTTCCTGCAGGAAATGCAGGGCGTTAAACGACTGAAAACTCCGGAGAAGGTTACTCTCCGCAAAGACACACCTCAGGGCAACGTCGCCGTCCGCCGCAACAACGCGGTCGTTGAGCAGGCAAACACAGACCCGAACCATTTACGGGCCAGCGAAGTTCCTCGTGTTGGCCCCCATGATGTTCTGGGTTTTAAGCGTCCCGGAATTCAGGATGGCGTCTACCGCAAACTGCGGCTCGGCAAATATGAAACAGAAGCCCGGCTGGATCTGCACCGGCGTACTATTGAGGAAGCCCGTCGCGAAGTGTACCGCTTTGTCCGCGACTGCATGGAAGCCGACCTGCGCAGTGTGCTGATTATGCCAGGCAAAGGCGACCGCAATATTAAAGATCCGGGCGTCCTGAAAAGCTATCTCGTGTTCTGGCTCGAAGAACTGGAACAGGTCCAGGCCTTTCACACCGCTCAGCCACACCACGGCGGCACGGGGGCATTTTACGTTCTGTTGCGTAAAAGCGAGCGTAAAAAGCAGCAGGCACGCGAACAGTTCAGCAAAGGACGTATCTAGGCGCGGGCATCTAACCGCGCTATATGCTCTGCCATCTGCTCCTGCACCTGAGCGGCCAGTGCTTTAGCATCCGCTCTGGTCAGCCCCTCTGTGGAGACCGGGGGCAGAAATTCACCAATACACTCACCGGCCTTCCAGCGCCGCAGATCGACGTTTTTATGAGTACTGCTGAAGCACAAAGGCACGATCGGCAGACCCGCTTCGATCGCCAGAGTAAAGGCACCGTGCTTAAACGGCAGCAGACCTCGTCCACGACTGCGGGTGCCCTCCGGAAAAATAAACACTGCACACTTTTTCCTGTGTACGGCCTGAGCGGCTTCGGCCATGGCATCGCGGGCTTTGCTTTTATCACTGCGGTTAATAAAAATATTGCCAGCCAACCAGAACAGCACCCCAAACAGCGGGATATACATCAGGCTGTGTTTTCCGAGTAATGCGAGGTTATACGGAAGCATCGGAGGGTACAGAAACATGTCGAGCGAATCCTGATGGTTACAGACATAGATCGCCTGCCCCCGTCCGGTCGGACATTCATTTTTCGCAATAAAGCGAACCCCAAGGACGAACCTCGCCCAGCCAAACACCCGAGCGCAGTAATGGCTGTTGTCTTTGTGGAAAGGACGCACGAGACAGATCATCAGGCCGAGAAGACAGCCCACGATAAAATGGAAAATCAGATAAACAGAGCGCAGAACTAACAACATAATAAATACCTCAACGGGGCCGCTATTTTTATGATCCGACCCCGTTCAGGCAAGGTGCACAACGGTCAGCGTGCAGGTATATCAGCGCAGAAATAACTGGTAAGCCGGATTCTCGGTCTCATCCCAGTAACGATAGCCTAATTCCTCAAGATAACCGTGCAGCTGCTCACGCTTATCATCATCAATCTGCAGCCCCACCAGTACACGTCCATAAGCCGCACCATGGTTGCGGTAATGGAATAACGAAATGTTAAAACGTTTACCCAGCTTCTTCAGGAAGTTAAGCAGAGCGCCCGGACGCTCAGGAAATTCAAAACGGTAAACACGCTCATCACTGACGTGCGCCGGCGCATGCCCGCCTACCATATGGCGGATATGATACTTGGCGATTTCGTCATCAGAAATATCGAGCACCGGATACCCGTCTTCACGCAACTCATCGACCAGCGCAGCGCGACTTCCGGGTTCCGCATCTACCTTAACCCCGACGTAGATCTGCGCCTCGTTATCATCGCCGTAGCGATAATTAAACTCGGTGATCGGACGTCGCCCCAGCAGACTGCAGAAGCGCTGAAAACTGCCCGGCTGCTCAGGAATCGTCACAGCAAGAATGACTTCACGCCCCTCACCGATTTCAGCGACCTCAGAGATGTAACGCAGGCGATCAAAATTCACGTTGGCACCGCTGAGGATAGCCACCAGATTCTGGTCGCTGCACTGTTCCCGCTCGACGTATTTCTTTAAGCCAGCGACAGACAGCGCACCCGCCGGCTCCAGTACCGCCCGGGTATCGTCAAACGTATCTTTGATTGCTGCGCAAATTTCATCAGGCGTACAGGTGATCACTTCGTCGATGTAGTCTTTGCAGATTTCCCAGGTGTTTTCGCCGATCTGTGCCACTGCCACGCCGTCAGCAAAAATGCCCACCTCAGGCAGAATCACCCGGCTGCCCGCTTCTTTTGCTGCGGCAAGACAGGCAGATTCGGTACTTTCGACGGCAATCACTTTAACCTCAGGCGCCAGCGCTTTAACGTACGCAGCCACACCCGCCGCCAGACCACCGCCGCCGACAGGAACGAAAATCGCGTCGGGACTGTGTTTCAGCTGACGGAGAATTTCCATACCAATCGTCCCCTGACCCGCAATCGTGTCCGGATCATCATAAGGGTGAACGTAGGTGTAGCCTTTGTCTTCGACCAGCTTCTGCGAATGCTTAAAAGCTTCGTCAAACGAATCGCCATGCAATACAACACGAGCACCGCGCGCGCGTACTGACATCACTTTAATTTCAGGAGTCGTGCGGGGCATCACAATCACCGCGCGGATGCCCAGCTCTTTCGCTGCCAGCGCCAGCCCCTGGGCGTGGTTACCGGCCGATGCAGCAATCACCCCTTTTGCTTTCTCTTCTTCAGAAAGCTGGACCACTTTGTTGTAGGCGCCGCGGATTTTGAACGAATACACCGGCTGCTTGTCTTCACGCTTGAACCAGATCTGGTTGCCCAGACGCTCACTCAGAAAAGTGGCCGTGTGCAGCGGAGATTCAATCGCCACGTCATAAACGCGGGCGGCAAGAATCTTCTTCAGATATTCGTTCAGCATAGCGGTGTTCCAAAGCGGTGAATCACGGTGCCCGGTCAATGAAAAAATCCCGGGCGGACGCGCATTGTAGCGCATGAACGCATATAATTCCCCGAAAGCTTCTACCGGACAACTGATTCCATGAACCAGGATGAACTGAAACGAGCCGTTGGCCAGGCCGCGGTTGATTACATCAAGCCTCACCTCGATGACGACAGCATTATCGGGGTAGGGACAGGCTCAACAGCGAACTGTTTTATCGATGCTCTGGCGGGGATAAAACACCTGTTCGACGGTGCCGTCGCCAGCTCTGAAGCCTCGGCCGAACGTCTGCGCGGGCACGGCATTCCGGTATACGACCTGAATGGCGTCGATGGCATCGAGTTTTATATTGATGGCGCAGATGAAATTAACGATCAGCTGGATATGATCAAAGGCGGTGGTGCTGCCCTCACCCGTGAGAAAATCGTTGCGGCGGTGGCGCGCAAATTCATCTGTGTTGCGGACGAAAGCAAAGTCGTTCCCATGCTGGGCAACTTCCCGCTGCCGGTTGAAGTGATCCCGATGGCCCGTTCTCACGTAGCACGTGAACTGGTTAAACTCGGTGGAGATCCGGTCTGGCGCGAGGGCGTAATCACCGACAATGGTGGTCAGATCCTCGACGTTCACAATATGAAAATCCAGTCGCCAATGGCTCTGGAAAGTGAAATCAACCAGATCACCGGCGTCATTACCAACGGCCTGTTCGCTCTGCGCGGCGCCGATGTTCTGTTGCTGGGCACGCAGGACGGGGTCAAAACCCAGACCCGCTGACGATGACCAGGCCGGAGGATTCACCAGCAGCAAAGCAGGGATGGCTGCGCCGGGGCTGGGTGCAGGGCATTCTGATTGCCCTGACAATCCTGCTGGCCACCCTGGCCATACTTTTCTGGTCGGTTGTTCCGTTGCTCAACCGCTGGCTGCCACCGGTACTCGATTACTTCGTCGCCCCCGGCAGTCATCTGCGGATATCCCATCTCACACGCGACTACCTGGAAGTTGAATCCCTCGATCTCACGCCGGCGCCCGGCATCAACATTCAGATACGCAATGCCCGCCTGGACTATCAGATAGCAGGGATTCTGCAGGGCGAAGCTGAGCGACTGAGTGCCGCCTCGGTCACTGTAGTGATCAGCGCAGATGACGCTGCTGACTCCTCGACGGTATCGCCTGGCTCTCCAGCCACCACAGAGACGGAAGTATCACTGCCTCAGATCGCGCAACTGATGTCCCTGCCCGTGAATAACATCAACGTAGACAGCTTCAGTCTGCATACGCCCGACCTCAGCCTGAACATTCATGCTGAACTCACGCCACAGTTATGGTGGCTGCGCGGAGATGCGCACCTTCCGCACATTCCAGAACCTGTACAACTCGAAGCGCAGCTGCAGCGTGGAGACGACCGGGCAGACCTGCTGATTATGCTCTCAGACCGACAGACGCTGCTGGCTCAGCTCTGGAGTGGTCTCCAGCAGAAAGATGGCGAAACGCAGGCAGACCTGCGCCTGAACAGCGACCTGGCCCGCCTGCGCCAGTCGCTACCTGTGTTGAATGACCAGCCAGTGCAGATACAGTCGCTGACTCTGAGTGGCCGCCTGAGCAGCCCGGATGACGCGCTCTGGCCTCAGGATCTCAGCGGGCAGGTGACTGCAGAGTTAACCAGCGCCACCTCCACTCTTGCCGACGGGATGACCTTATCGCCGCTCTCGCTCAGTCTGTCGGCACAACACAGCGACAAGCAATCTGGCTGGAAGACAACCCTGACCACCGGGGCAGCTACATTGGACATGCTGCTGGAAGATACCCGCTGGGTGGCCGAACTGCCTTCGCAGCAGCTCACCTCCGACTGCAATGCCCGGATAACAGAATGTACCGCCAGTGGACAGATCAGTACTCAGCTGCGGGGGCCAACCACGTCATCAGTGAAGATCACCCCTTCGCTAAGCTGGCTGTCAGACGGACAGAGTCGTATCGAACTGCCTGTAGAAATGACCTACCAGCAACCCGCGACTGCCGATTTACCGGGCTGGACAGCCTCTTCTCAGGGGACATTAACCGGCACCCTGTCTCAGGACGGCCTGTGGCAACTGACCAGTACCGGCCTGGAAACGACAGCCACCTTCCTGCCCTGGCAGGGATGGAGCATTGACCGGTTACAGGGCACTCTGCTCGCTGGCCTTAACATTCAGGGGGATATCGGTGATGACCGCAGTGTCACGGCCGCGCCTCTGGTCATTAATCTCGCCCCCTTTAATGTCATGGCAAAAGACATCAATCTCGGTTTTGCCCGCAGTAAAGCGGAATGTGACCCGGGTACGATCAGCCTGGCGAGTCCAACTGACACCCTGCTCGGCAACTGCAGTCTTGAACTCGCTTTACGGGATTCACAATGGGGGTTATGGCCCGTCCCTGATGTGCAGCTCTCGGGGCCTCTGGCAATTACTTATGATGACCTGCGCCAGCGCATCAGCGCCTCACTTGGCCTGACGGCTGCCAATCAGGAAATCCGCCTGCGTACCCGCTTCGAACACGACCTGCAGACCAGCAAAGGCAGCCTGCAATGGCACCTGACGGATGCCCGCCTCGACTGGCAGGCACTTGGGCTGCTCCGAATGGCCTCGCTGACCAGCGTCCAGCTGCTCAGTGGTCATCTGTCCGGACAGGGATGGATTGACTGGTATGCTGAAGGTGAGGAATGGACACTGACGCCAGACCTGATGCTACGGGCGGACGGAGTCAGCGCAATTTACGACAACACCATTACGCTGGAAGACTGGAATGCCATGATCGCTCTGCGCCGCCCTGCACAGGGCGATTATCTGCTTGATGCGCAGGTGTCTGGCAGTAAGCTCGACAGCGGTATTCCGCTCACCAATATTCTGGCCCGCAGCCAGACACGGATACCTGCAGATTTCAGTTATTTTGATCTGTCAGTCCACGAAATGCACACCGACCTGCTCGGCGGCCGGGTGTATACCCCGCTTATCCGCTATGACAGCCGCAAAGAGGTAAACGCCTTTGGCGTCCGCCTCGACCATCTTCAACTGAGTCAGATAGCCGCCATTGAAGAAAGCGCCGGGGTCAAAGCCACTGGCCTGCTCGACGGAATGTTGCCTGTGGTTCTGACCAAAGAGGGGCCTATGGTGCCCGGCGGGAATCTGTTTGCGCGCGACCCCGGAGGCGTTATCCGCTACCAGGGCGACAGTGCCGATGCACTCGCGCAGAGCGACCAGAGCGTCGGCATGGCGATGAAACTGCTGCAGAATTTTGAGTACGACCAGCTCCAGTCTGGCGTGCAGTATCAGCCCGACGGGCAGCTTAATCTGTCGTTGCAGTTTCAGGGAAAAAACCCCGATTTCTTCGGCGGTCAGGCAACCCACCTGAATGTGAATCTTGATTACAACCTTCTCGATCTGCTGGAAAGCCTGCGCATCAGCAACGAAGTAATAGAAACCATCGAGCAGAAATATCAGTAACACAGCCCGGGCAAGCAGCAGAAACAAAAACGCCCGGCAGTGCCGGGCGTTTCTGTGTGTGCGTCGGTAAGCTTACTTACCGCCGCGCATCGAGTCGAAGAACTCATCATTGGTCTTGGTCTGGCGCAGCTTATCCAGCAGGAATTCGATGCCAGGAACATCTTCCATCTCAGCCAGCAGGCGACGCAGAATCCACAGACGCTGAAGATCTGCTTCATTGAACAGCATATCTTCACGACGGGTACCTGAACGACGGATATTGATCGCCGGGTAAATGCGCTTCTCTGCAATTTTGCGGTCGAGGTGCAGTTCCTGGTTACCCGTACCTTTAAATTCTTCGTAGATTACTTCGTCCATTTTCGAACCAGTATCTACCAGCGCAGTCGCGATAATGGTCAGTGAGCCACCTTCTTCTACATTACGCGCAGCACCAAAGAAACGCTTTGGTTTTTCCAGTGCGTTAGCATCAACACCACCGGTCAGTACTTTACCGGAGGAAGGAATAACGGTGTTGTATGCCCGCGCCAGACGGGTAATCGAGTCCAGCAGAATCACTACGTCACGCTTGTGCTCAACCAGACGCTTCGCTTTTTCGATCACCATTTCAGCAACCTGAACGTGACGCGCTGGCGGCTCGTCAAAGGTCGACGCAACCACTTCACCACGCACAGAGCGCTTCATTTCGGTCACTTCTTCCGGACGTTCGTCAATCAGCAGAACGATGACTTCACACTCAGGGTTGTTGCGGGTAATGGCCTGAGCAGTCGTCTGCAGCAGCATGGTCTTACCGGCCTTCGGCGGTGCAACGATCAGACCACGCTGACCTTTACCAATTGGCGCAACCAGATCAAGTACACGGGAAGAGAGGTCTTCGGTTGAGCCGTTACCCACTTCAAGTACCAGACGCTCGGTCGGAAAGAGAGGGGTCAGGTTCTCGAACAGAACCTTGTTTTTAGCGTTCTCAGGCTTGTCGTCGTTAATTTCGTTTACTTTCAGCAGCGCGAAGTAACGTTCGTTGTCCTTTGGCGGGCGGATCTTACCGGAGATCTTGTCACCCTTACGCAGGTTAAAACGACGGATCTGGCTGGGTGATACGTAAATATCATCAGGGCCTGCCAGGTAGGAGCTGTTCGCACTACGGAGAAAGCCGAAGCCGTCCTGCAGAATCTCCAGTACACCATCACCGTAAATGTCTTCACCACTCTTCGCGTGATGTTTCAGAATTGCGAAGATGATGTCCTGTTTACGGGTACGGCTGACGTTCTCAAGGTTCATTTCGCTGGCGACAGCCAGAAGCTCGGGAACAGATTTAAGTTTCAGGTCTGAAAGATTCATATGTGCAGGTCGGTTATGTTATTTGAATTTGGTTCAGGATGTGAGACAACACAGAAACCGTGGCAGATAAGCCAGGCGGGGCATCATTGAAGGATTAACTCAGGGCAAAGCCTGCAAATCAGCGGTGCGGATTTAAATATAGACAGATCGTGGGGGTATGTCCAGCGCTGCAAGGGACATTTCGTCCCATTTGCAGCGATTTTCCCGGATACCGGGTAATCAGAGTGCCTGTTCGATGAAAGCAGACAGCTCAGATTTGCTCATTGCACCGATCTTGGTGGCTTCAGCATTGCCGTTCTTGAACAGAATCAGCGTTGGAATGCTGCGGATACCGAACTTAGGCGCAGTAGCTTCGTTCTGGTCGATGTTCAGCTTGGCGATCTTCAGCTTGCCAGCGTAGTCGTCAGCGATCTCTTCCAGAACCGGAGCGATCATTTTGCATGGGCCACACCACTCTGCCCAGAAATCCACCAGCACTGGCACGTCAGAGCCAAGTACGTCGGTGTCAAAAGAATCGTCAGTTACGGTCAGAATGTTGTCGCTCATGTGTTTCCCCTGTAGGACGGATATCGTAGAAAGCCGGGTTATTGTACGCCGCCGCGCCCGGGAATCAATTGGATTATCCGCTGGACACATACCTAACCGGCATTGCATATTTCTACTATATCGGGCTAAAAGGTTTGGATTTCAAGGACATGAGCAATACTCCGGGAATTTCCGCTGAAACACAGCGTCTCGCAGCAGTCGATCTGGGATCAAACAGCTTCCATATGATGGTGGCAGAAGAGTTTCAGGGAGAATTACGGACCCTGGAACGCCGCGGACAGAAAGTTCAGCTGGCCGCTGGACTGGACAAAAATGGCAATCTTTCCGAAGAAGCGATCCAGCGCGGCATCTCCTGCCTGAGCGAATTCGGACAAAGACTACAGAATATGGACCCATCGCGGGTCGTCGTATTCGCAACCAATGCTCTGCGAGCCGCCCGTAACCGGCGCGAATTTATTGACCGGGCAGAAGAGGTTCTGGGGTATCCGGTAGAGGTAATCTCCGGCCGGGAAGAAGCCCGTTTGATTTATCTTGGGGTAGCCCACACCCAGGCCGATGACGGTGGCCGCCGTCTGGTGGTCGATATCGGCGGGGGCAGCACCGAATTTATCATTGGCGAACGTTTCGAAACCCGGGCTCTGGAAAGCCTGCACATGGGCTGTGTTTCGTTTACCCGCCGCTTTTTTCCGGATGGCGAAATCAACCGTAAGCATTTCAAAGACGCGGTTGCCGCCGCCGAACAGGAATTGCTGAATATCCGTGCGCAGTACCGCAGCATCGGCTGGGAAAGCGAAATTGGTTCTTCAGGCACTATCCGGGCCGTTGAGCAGGCCATCATTGCCAATCAATGGGGCGACGAAGGGATCACCGAAGACGGCCTCGCTAAGGTAATTGATCACTGCCTGAGTTTTAATAAAACCACTGAACTGACCATCTCGGGCGTCAAACCCGACCGCCGTCAGGTATTTATCGGTGGCCTGGCGATTCTCGCGGCGGTGTTCCGCACCTTTAAACTCTCTCACATGCGCTATTCCGACGGTGCGCTGCGTGAAGGGGCACTGTGGGATCTGGTTGGCCGTTCCGATCACGAAGATGTCCGGGGGCGTACCATTCAGTCGATGAAAGAGCGCTTTTATGTGGATGCCCAACAGGCTGAACGGGTAGAACTGACGGCACAGGAACTGTTGCGCCAGATCCGTAAGGATATTTCACTGCCGAAAGACGCTCAGGCCTGGCTCGGCTGGGCCGCCGGCGTCCACGAAATCGGCTTAAGCATCGCGCACAGTGGCTTTCACAAACACGGCGCGTATCTGCTACAGCACTCAGACATGCTCGGTTTTACCCGACAGGGGCAATTGCTGCTGGCCATTCTTGTGCGCAATCACAGACGTAAAATTCACCCTGAAGAATTACAGATGTTGCCTAAACGCCAACAGACTCAGGCCCTCTGGTTAATCAGGATTCTGCGGTTAGCCGTTGTCCTCAATCACAGTCGCGAAGCGTATGACGTGCCGGTCCCCTCTCTGTCTGTGGAGGGAGATAACCTGTCGATCCGGATGCCAGAAGGTTGGCTGGATAATCACTCGCTGACCGCACGAGATCTGGAAGAAGAAATAGCCCTGCAGAAACAGGCAGGGCTGGAAGTTGCGCTCAGCTGATCAACTGGCAGGCGGCGCTGTGGCAGCGCCGCTGCTGGCGGCAAGCCGGT
>Ga0208830_1000569_pt1 | contig 18094 bp, 13 predicted proteins | sample DeeseametaMP2634_FD_184169 | JGI IMG/M metagenome (GOLD analysis project Ga0208830, IMG submission 184169) | Marine microbial communities from the Deep Atlantic Ocean - MP2634 (SPAdes) | ecosystem: Environmental > Aquatic > Marine > Oceanic | place: Northeast of Antigua and Barbuda, North... | reverse complement strand
CCCGCCAGTATGAAGAGAAACGCCGCTACATCCGTATGCAGGTCGATGCACCTGCCCGCCTGACACTCGACGACGGAGCCTCAGTTGCGGTCACCTGCATAGATCTGAGCAGTCACGGAGTTCAGTTTGAGACACACGAAGCACCGTTCGATGGAATGGAGGCCGAGTTTCTCCTGGAGCCAGGTGGCGGGCCGGTGACCCCACTCATGGCAAGAATAAAGGTCTGCCGGATCACCGAATTGGGCGCCAATACGTATCGCGCTGGCGCCACCATTGAAATGCTTTGCTAGACAGGAGTCCCACACACGCGGGATGCGCTGTTACGGTTGGTAGCGGCTCCGGGGTGACGCCATCACCCCGGGTAAGCCAATCATTTGATGTAGGCGTTTTCAGTCTGAGAGTGATCAGTAATATCCCGGACGCCAGACAGCTCTGGAATTTTCGAGATCAGCGTCGCCTCAACGCCGTCTTTGAGTGTCATATCAACCGCGCTGCAACCCTGGCAGCCGCCACCGAATTTCAGTACCGCCACACCCTCTTCTGTCACCTCGACCAGGCTTACCTCGCCACCGTGGGACGCAAGTCCCGGGTTAATCTCGGTGTACAGAATATAATTGATCCGTTCTTCGACCGGACTGTCAGAAGTCACCTTCGGCATTTTCGCGTTCGGCGCCTTAATCGTCAGCTGTCCGCCCATACGGTCTTTGGCAAAGTCAATTTTTGACTCTTCGAGGTAAGGAACGCTCATGGCCTCAACATACACTCGCAGCTTTTCCATCTGCTGCAGCTCGTCTGTCGGGTTCACTTCGTCCGGACGACAGTACGCCAGACAGGTCTCAGCATAGCGAGTCCCGGGCTGGGTAATGAAAATGCGTACTGACATACCCTCAACAGTCTGCTTGGAAAGAAGCTCTGCGAGATACTCTTCAGCATCCGGAGTGATTTCGACGTAAGTGCTCATAGCGATACCTTTGGAAAACTGGGGCCTATTGTAGCGAAATGGGGGCAAGTCCGGAATACCCAAGTAAAACGCTCAGGTTCCTCCAGAAAGACAACCCAATCCACCTCTGGTACAATCCGTCGCCATTTTTCTGTCAGTTACCAGAAGTGTTATGAGTCAGCAAAACCAGAATTTAACCGAGATCCGTCAGCAGCGAATTGCCACCCTGAAAAAGAATATGCAGGAGCGTATTCACATTCTTGATGGCGGCATGGGTACCCTGATCCAGAGCCACCAGCTGGAAGAGAAGGATTACCGCGGAGAGCGCTTTGCCGACATCCCTCAGGAGGTCAAAGGCAACAACGACCTGCTGGTGCTGACTCAGCCTGACATCATCGCTGGCATACATCGCCAGTATTACAACGCCGGTGCCGACATCGTCGAAACCAACAGTTTCAACTCGACCCGCGTTTCCCAGGCCGACTACGACATGGAAGACCTGGTGCCCGAGCTGAACCGCGCTGCGGCAGCCGTTGCCCGGAAGGTCGCTGACGAAGTCGAAGCTGAGACCGGTATTCCGCGCTATGTTGCTGGTGTTCTCGGCCCTACCAGTAAGACCTGCTCTATCTCACCTGACGTAAACGACCCAGGTTACCGTGCCATTACGTTTGACCAGCTGGTCGAAGAATACATCGAGGCCACCGAAGGTCTGATGGACGGCGGCGCAGACATCATTCTGATCGAAACCGTATTTGATACCCTGAACGCTAAAGCCGCCGTATTTGCTGTCCAGGAAGTCTTCGAGCAACGCGGCGAAGAGCTGCCGATCATGATCTCGGGTACGATTACCGATGCCTCTGGTCGTACCCTATCTGGCCAGACCGCAGAAGCTTTCTACAACTCACTGGCCCACGCCAAGCCGCTGACCATCGGTCTGAACTGCGCCTTAGGTGCAGAAGAACTGCGCCCGCACGTCGAAGAGCTGTCAAACAAAGCTAACTGCTACGTGTCAGCCCACCCGAACGCAGGACTGCCCAACGAGTTTGGTGAATACGATCAGTCACCAGCAGAAATGGCGGTCATCGTAGAAGAATTCGCAGCCAGTGGCTTCCTGAACATCATTGGCGGTTGCTGCGGTACGTCTCCGGCACACATCAAGGCGATTGCCGATGCGGTGAAGAAGCACAAGCCTCGCACCATTCCTGAGATCAAGCCAGCGTGTCGCCTGTCTGGCCTTGAGCCGTTCAACTTCGACGAAACCAGCCTGTTTGTTAACGTCGGCGAGCGCGCCAACGTTACTGGTTCGGCGAAGTTCAAGCGCCTGATAAAAGAAGAAAACTACGACGAGGCGCTGGAAATCGCCCGCCAGCAGGTTGAGAACGGCGCCCAGATCATCGACATCAACATGGACGAAGGCATGTTGGATTCCGAAGCGGCCATGGTTCGTTACCTGAACCTGATCGCCTCTGAACCTGACATCGCACGTGTTCCTGTGATGGTTGACTCGTCCAAGTGGGAAATCATTGAAGCCGGCCTGAAGTGCATTCAGGGTAAGCCGGTCGTTAACTCTATCTCGCTGAAAGAAGGCGAAGAAGAGTTCATCGAAAAAGCCAAGCGCTGTAAGCGTTATGGCGCTGCCGTTGTAGTGATGGCGTTTGATGAAACCGGTCAGGCCGATACTGAACAGCGTAAGAATGAAATCTGTGAGCGCTCGTACCGCGTACTGGTCGACAAAGTGGGGTTCGCGCCCGAGGACATCATCTTCGACCCGAACATTTTTGCCGTGGCCACAGGTATCGAAGAACACAACAACTACGCTGTCGATTTCATCAATAGCTGTAAGTACATCACTGACAACCTGCCACACGCCAAGATCTCTGGTGGTGTGAGTAACGTATCCTTCTCGTTCCGTGGTAACGAGCCGGTACGTGAAGCAATTCACTCGGTCTTCCTCTACCACGCCATTCAGAACGGCCTGAGCATGGGTATCGTGAACGCCGGTCAGCTGGCGGTATACGACGACCTGCCAGCAGAACTGAAAGAACGCGTTGAAGACGTGATTCTGAACAAGCGCGAAGACGGCACTGACCGTTTATTGGAAATCGCAGAAAAATACCGTGGTGACGGTTCTGTTCAGGAGAAAGAAACCGAAGAGTGGCGTTCGCTGCCCGTCGCCGAGCGCCTGACTCACGCCCTCGTAAAAGGTATTAACTCCTTCGTGGAGGAAGATACCGAAGAAGCGCGCCAGATGTTCGACCGCCCGATTGAGGTGATCGAGGGCCCGCTGATGGACGGCATGAACGTGGTCGGCGACCTGTTTGGCTCGGGTAAGATGTTCCTGCCTCAGGTGGTAAAAAGCGCCCGCGTAATGAAGCAGGCCGTGGCGTATCTGTTGCCTTATATCGAAGCTGAAAAAGACGGCAAGTCTGAGTCTCAGGGCAAGATCCTGATGGCAACCGTAAAAGGTGACGTACACGATATCGGTAAGAACATCGTGGGCGTGGTGCTGCAGTGCAACAACTTTGAAGTGGTCGATCTGGGCGTGATGGTACCTGCCGACAAGATTCTGAAGGTCGCGAAAGAAGAAAACTGCGACATCATCGGCCTGTCGGGCCTGATCACACCGTCGCTGGATGAGATGGTTCACGTTGCCCGTGAAATGCAGCGTCTCGACTTCCACCTGCCGCTGATGATCGGTGGTGCGACGACCTCTAAAGCACACACGGCAGTGAAAATTGAACCGCAGTTCAAAAACGATATTGCCGTATACGTTCCGGATGCCTCCCGTGCGGTGGGCGTTGCTCAGAAGCTGGTAAACCCGGAAGCAAAGGCTGCGTTTATCTCAGAACGCCGCGAAGAGTATGTAGCAGTGCGTGAGCGTAACGCTAACCGCAAAGCCAAGGCGCTGCTGCCGTACGAAAAAGCCTGCGAGAATGCCTTCAAAGGTGACTGGGATAACTATGTACCACCGGTACCGGCAAAAACCGGCATTTCTGTCTACGAGAATTTCGATCTGGCAGACCTGGCGAAGTACATCGACTGGACACCGTTCTTTATGTCCTGGGAACTTGCCGGCAAATTCCCGCGCATCCTTGAAGACGAAGTCGTCGGCGAAGCCGCGACCAACCTCTACAAAGACGCTCAGGCCATGCTGCAACGCATCATTGACGAGAAATTATTTAACGCCCGTGGCGTTGTCGGCATCTGGCCGGCGAACCGTCGTGGCACAGACGATATCGTCGTATTTAACGACGACCAATCAGAAGAGATTGCCGTTCTGCACCACCTGCGCCAGCAGACGGATAAGCCAAACGATCAGCCAAACTACTCTCTGGCTGACTTCGTGGCACCAGAGGGCACTCAGCAAGATTACGTCGGTGGCTTTATCGTGACCGCAGGTATCGAAGCAGAGAAGCTGGCGAAGGAATACGACGCTAACCATGATGATTACAACAGCATCATGATGAAAGCACTGGCTGACCGTCTGGCCGAGGCCTTTGCCGAGCGCATGCACGAAATCGTCCGTAAAGAGATCTGGGGCTACGCCAACGATGAGAGCTTTACTAACGAAGAACTCATCAAAGAAGCCTATAACGGCATCCGCCCGGCACCGGGCTACCCTGCATGTCCGGATCACACTGAGAAGACCACCCTGTTTGCTCTGCTCGAGGGCGAAGCCAACACCGGCGTGTCTCTGACTGAAAACTTCGCCATGACGCCAGCAGCATCTGTCAGCGGCTGGTACTTCTCTCACCCGGACTCGAAATACTTCGGCCTCGGTAAAATCGACAAAGATCAGGTAACTGACATTGCCGCCCGCAAAGGCATGGATCTGGAGCAGATGGAGCGCTGGCTGGCGCCTAACCTCTCCTACGACCGCTGAGAGGGCCTGAGCGGATATGCAGTTCAGTCGCCTGATGCTGTCCAGGTTAAGCCGCGTCGAACTGGCGCGGCTTAATCGTATTCTGGTGATCGGCATTCCGATCATAGGCAGCATGCTGTCTCAGAGCATCACCAACCTGATCGATGCCGCCATGGTAGGCCAGCTCAATGACGTCGCCCTCGCGGGCGTTGGCATCGGCAGCTACGCCAACTTTCTTTGTGTTTCCGTCATGATGGGGCTGTCTGCAGCCGTGCAGGCGATTGTATCGCGCCATTACGGCGCGAAACGCCACACCAGAACCACGGAGCCTCTGTTCGCGGGTCTGCTCCTTACCCTGCTGATCGGCATTCCGTCGACCCTGCTCTTCGTAGCCTTCGCACCGCAGTACATCGGACTGTATACGGACGATGCCGCAGTGATCGCCGTCGCTTCAGATTATTTCTCATGGCGGACGGCGGCGTTAACCTTCGTCGGTATGACCTTTGTGTTCCGTGGCTTCTGGAGCGGTATTGGTGAAAGTGGTGTGTATCTGCGCATCGCCCTGATCATGCACCTGAGCAACATCGTATTCAGCTACTTCCTGATCTTTGGTCTGACCCTGTTCGGCACAACGTACTGGGAAGGCTTCGGCGCCGTAGGCTCCGGTATGGGGTCCGCAGCTTCGCTGCTGCTGGCGGCTACCCTGTTTTTCTGGCGCACCTTCGTCCGCGACGACCGTTTCCATACCCTGTTTCATCTGAGCAGAAAAACCATCCGCCAACTCGTGCGCCTGGCGATTCCAAACTCAGTCAGCCAGACACTCTTTGCTCTGGGGCTCAGCGTACTGTTCTGGATCATCGGTTTAATCGGCACGCAGGAACAGGCCATTGGCCATATCCTTACCCAGCTATCGCTGATGTTAATCATGCCCGCCGTTGGGCTTGGTATCGCCGGCGCCAGCCTGGTCGGTCATGCACTGGGGGCCGAAGAAAAAGAAAACGCACATCGCTGGGGCTGGGACGTGTTGCGTGTTTCAGTGGTGATCATGGCCGTCCTCGGCCTGCCGATGTGGATTGCCCCCCACGCCGTGCTCGATATTTTCACCAATGACCCAGTGCTTATTGATCTTGGCACCTGGCCATTGCGTATCCTCGGGTTCGCCATCGCCTTTGAAGTCGCCTCCATTATATTCAACCAGACGCTTCTGGGAGCCGGTGCCAGCAAACAGGTACTTAAAATCAATCTGGTGATGCAGTGGATCGTTTTCCTGCCGCTCGCCTGGCTGATTGGCCCGTATCTGGGCTTCGGCCTGACCGGCATCTGGATTCTTCAGGCGGTTCAGCGGGTATCTCTGGCAGTAATCTACGGCACTATATGGAGCCGCAGACACTGGGCGCATATCAAGGTGTAGGTACAGGTCCGCAAAACTTCTTGCTGCATCATCGCACCCGTATTAGCGTATTGTTAATCGCCCCTCATCGGAACCACATAATGTCCGGAAGCCAGAATCTGACCGCAACAGCCTATGACCAGCTATCACCAGTCATTGCACACCGCGGTGCCAGTGGTCACTCGCCTGAAAATACGGCGGCGTCGCTGCGAAAAGGGGCCGAACTTGGCGCAACGTGGGCGGAAGTCGATGTCGCGATCAGCTCCGACAACGTGGCAGTTGTCTTCCACGACTCTGACGTTAATCGCTGCACCGATGGTCGTGGGCTGCTGATTCAGAAAACGGCCCGGGAACTGGCCGGTCTGGATGCGGGCAGCTGGTACTCGCCTTTTTATGCGGGTGAGCGGATTCTCACGATGACGGATCTGCTGACGCTTGCGAATGAACTCTGCCTGAATCTCAATATCGAGATAAAACCCACCATCGGTCGGGAAACTGAGACGGTATGGGCGATGCGGGAGGCTCTGAAGCAGGTGCCCTTTAGTCACACCCTGTTATTGTCGAGCTTTAACGTACACGCACTCTATGCCGCGCGTGAGTTCCTTCCGGATTTCACCCGGGCTCTGAACGTCGAGGCCATTCCACGTGACTGGCGCAACCGCCTTGATGAAACAGGGGCAACAGGTCTGCATTTCGCGGCTGACTTCTTTGAGGAAGCGATCATCCGGGACATCCATGCCGCTGGCACGCCGATGGCCTGCTACACAGTGAATGATTTTGAAACCGCTCAGAAGCTTTATCGCAGTGGCGTGAAAGCGGTGTTCACAGATTACCCGGAGCGCCTCATTCTGAACGCAACGCCTGTTGCCAGATAGCGGTTGTGGCGGGGCCGGAAAGCCCCGCGGATTTCTTAGCTGAGTCCGAGGTCTTCGCGGATAACCGTCGCGATATTTCTCTCGGCGAGTGCAGTAATCGTAATAAAGGGGTTCACACCCACATTACCGGGTAGCAGCGACCCATCGACCGCATACAGGTTCTGATATCCCTTCAGGCGCCCATAGTAGTCAGTCGCCTCTCCCAGAATGCACCCTCCGAGCGGATGATAAGTAAAGAAATCGGCATAGGGCTGATTGCCCTTAAACAAGCCCCGGCGGTACCGGCTGTAGTTCGCCTTGTTATAACGGTCGAAAACTTTCTTGGCAGCGTCGAAGGAAGGCTGTGTCTGGTCCGCTCTCCAGTTCAGCTCCACCCGGTCAGCGTCCGGGTTATACGTCAGATAGCCACGTTCAGGGTTGTTAGTAATCGCCAGAAACAGGCTGGTGAAGGTTTCAATCCCGGCCGGAAACGGCGCTATTTCGGCAAACACCTGAGCGTCTTCATCATCCCAGTTATCAATCCCTTTGACGGGCATTCCGGACTGGCGGGCCCCCGTGGTGTTCCAGACCGGGTTAGCAATCGACACCATAAAGTTGCCGTTATTCCCCCAGCCCTGACCGATGCGATCACTCAGGTCGGGTAAGGTGCCAGTATCCCGGGCCCGCATCAGAAGCTCGGTGGTCCCCATCGTCCCTGCCCCGAGGAACAGATACTGACAGCTGACCTCCAGACGCTCAGTGACAGTGCCTGAGGCATCAATAGTCTCAAGATTCAGCAGGTAGATACCATTCGCATCCTGGCGGATACCCACCACCCGCGTCATGGTTCTGAGAGTCACGTGCCCAGTCCCCAGAGCTTCCGGTATGTAGTTTTTATCCAGACTCTGCTTACCGAAGTTGTTGCCGTAGATCACCTCGCCCGCCGTAGCCGAAGGCTCTGCATTCCCTGCAATTTCGGCTTCCATATACTCAAAGTCATACACATTCGGAACATCTGCCGTCCGGAATCCGGCCTTATGCGCACAGGCTTCCGCTCTGCGGCTGAACTGGTAGTAATCTGAGTTGTAAACCGCGTCACTTACTGAGTTTACGCGCAGCATGCGGTTAGCGAGAGGAAACCAGCTGTCGTACATTTCATCAGCGTTGATATCCGGCAGTATTTCCTCGAAGAATTCCCGCTTCGGCACGACGGCCATACCACCATTGACCAATGAGCCCCCACCAACGCCGCGGCCGACATAGACCGACATATTGTCGTAGTTGAGGGTGTCCAGCACGCCCGGATACTGGTCAATATTCCGATCCACCAGAGGAAGACCCATGATGTTCGCCACAGGCGCTTCGGTTCTGTCTTTGAACCACATGGCCCGCGCATCGGGAGAAACCATGTCGCAATGCACTTTGCCGTCAGACGCGGCCTGATCCCAGAGCTGCCCCATCTCTATCATCAGGGTGCTCACACCCGCCTCACCAAGACGCAGGGCCGTGACAGCCGAACCGTAGCCACTGCCAACCGTGATGGCGGTGTAAAAAGAGGCAATCTGAGTCGGTTCGTGAGGAGTCGCAGGCACAGTTTTATCGAACCAGCCCGCGCGGGCCGAAGGCGAAAACGCGGACAGACTGACCGTCGTCGCCCCCGCCGCAGCAGCCGCTGTCATTGCGGAACGGCCAAGGAATGCACGCCGGCTGCACACCGGCCCCTGTGGTGATTTCGAACGGTTCGATTCAGACATAATCTACTTCCTGTTATTTTTATTGCTGTCGTTGTTGCTCACCACTTTACCCTCCTCCAGGACAAGATGGGTGGCCTTTATCCCTGATCGGATAAGAACTGGCTCATCACGCGCTAAACACGCAGTAAACCATCAGGAAAACCGATAAGAGTAATAGATATTTTCTGATTTTCGGGATTAGAAAGTTCCGGTAGAGTGCTGCCTGACAATCTATAACTCTAATTTTTAGCAACCGGATCACTATGTACGTATACGATCAGTACGATCAGCAACTGCTGAACGAGCGTGTTGCCCAGTTTAAAGGGCAGATGGAGCGCTATCTGGATGGCAAAATTTCTGAAGAAGAATTTCTGCCATTGCGACTTCAGAACGGCATTTATGTACAGCGCTATGCCCCTATGCTGCGGGTCGCTGTACCATACGGTGCCCTGAACTCTGCGCAGGTACGCAAGCTGGCCTATGTCGCCCGCACCTACGACAAAGGTTATGCGCACTTCTCAACACGTCAGAACGTCCAGTTCAACTGGCCAGAACTGTCGCAATGCCCGCAGATCCTCGCTGATCTTGCTGAAGTTGAGATGCACGCAGTGCAGACCAGTGGTAACTGTATCCGCAACACGACGACTGACGAATACGCCGGTGTCATTGCTGAAGAAGTTGTCGATCCGCGCCCTTACTGCGAAATCATCCGTCAGTGGTCTACTTTCCACCCGGAATTTGCTTTCCTGCCGCGTAAGTTCAAAATTGCGGTTAACTCAGTTCCTGGTGAAGACCGCGCATCTATCGCGATGCACGACATCGGCATCAATATCGTTAAAAACGATGCTGGCGAGGTTGGCTATCGCGTTCTTGTCGGTGGTGGTCTGGGTCGTACCCCAATTCTGGGCGAAGAAATCTGTGCTTTCCTGCCGGAAGAAGATCTGCTGACCTACCTGGACGCCACCATCCGTGTGTACAACCAGTTTGGTCGCCGTGACAACAAGTACAAAGCCCGCATTAAAATCCTGGTGAAAGCACTGGGTATTGATCGTATGCGTGAGCTGGTTGAAGAAGAGTTCAACCGCATCAAAGAAGGCGAAGGCAAGCTGACTCAGGCTGAGCTTGAGCGAGTTAAGCAATACTTCACCGACCCTGCGTACAAGGCGCTTGAAAATGAGCCCGCGGCACTGGTCGAAGCCCGCAGCGACAATAAAGCGTTTGCCCGCTGGCTGGAGCGCAACGTCCGTGCTCACAAAAAATCCGGGTACGCAGTTGTCACTCTGACCCTGAAACAGATTGGTACCCCACCGGGTGACGTAACCGCAGAACAACTGGATGCAGTTGCCGACCTCGCGGACGAATACAGCTTCGGTGAGCTGCGCTCTACTCATCAGCAGAACCTGGTTCTGGCCGATGTTGAACAGGCTGAACTGTTTGCACTGTGGCAGAAACTCAAAGCTCTGGGCATGGCAACCCCCACACTGGGCCTGCTGACCGATATGATCTGCTGTCCGGGCGGTGATTTCTGTGCACTGGCGAACGCGAAATCGATCCCCGTCGCTGAAGACATTCAGGCGCGCTTCGAAGATCTGGATTACCTATGGGATCTCGGCGACATCGACCTGAACATTTCCGGCTGCATGAATGCCTGTGGTCACCACCACATTGGTAACATCGGTGTTCTTGGTGTCGATAAGAAAGGTGAAGAGTTCTACCAGGTGTCTCTCGGGGGCAACTCTGGTGGCAACAAGGCCGACGACGCCTCATTGGGTAAAATTCTCGGTCCGTCATTTGCCCGTGATGCGATGCCTGACGTGATCGCTAAGATTCTCGACTTCTATGTTACCAGTCGCCATGAGGGAGAAACCTTCCTTGAGGCATACCGCCGTATTGGCCACACCCCATTCAAGGAGGCCGTATATGGCAAAGCTGATTAATACCACAGGCCTGATCCAGGACACCGAACTGACCCAGGTGACTCTGAGTGAGTGGCAGGAAAACTCTGCGTCACTGAAAGGACAGTCACTGGAACTGGTGCTGACCAGCGACCAGACGGCCGATCTCTTCGGTGAAGATGCAGACAACTTCGCCCGCATCAGCATTGAATTTCCTAAGTTCACTGATGGGCGTGGCTACTCTGCTGCGCGCCTGCTGCGTGAGCGCTATGGCTACAAAGGTGAACTGCGTGCGATTGGCGACGTTCTGATCGATCAGCTTTTCTTTATGAAGCGTTGCGGTTTTGACACTTACGCGCTCCGTGAAGATCAGGTTCTCGAGGATGCGATTGCTGCATTCTCCACCTTTACTGCTCCTTATCAGAATGACGCGAATGATCAGCGTCCTCTGTTCCGCCGTCGCCTGAACTGATGTTCTGATGGCGCAATCCCCTTCTGTGGCTTACTCTCTAAGCTGGAGTTGGGGATTGTTATGCCGCAGGATATTGTATTTTCTTTCTTTCTGATTTTTGCTGGTGCGCTTGTACTGGCGACCATCGCACTTTACACACGTCAGCCTGTCCTGATCGCTTATATCGCTCTCGGCGCCATTGCTGGCCCATTCGGAATGGGTTGGATTGAGCACCCCGACGCCCTCAATGACATGGCTCACATCGGTATTATTTTCCTGCTATTCCTGCTCGGCCTGGACATGCAGCCCTCGGCCCTGATCGCCGTTCTCAGAAAGGCGACTCTGGTCGCACTGGCCAGCTCTCTGGTGTTTTTTGCCTGTGGATTCGGCATTACCTCGGCACTGGGGTACAGCCAGACTGATGCCCTGATTGTCGGCCTGGCGCTGATGTTCTCGAGCACCATCATCGGGCTTAAGCTTCTTCCCACCACGGTGCTGCACCACAAGCACAGTGGCGAGCTTATGGTCGGCCTGTTACTTATTCAGGATGTTATTGCCATCCTTACACTCATTTTGCTGGGTGTTATGCAAGGTACATCGGACATTCCGGTGTGGCAGCCATTCGTCGCCCTGCCGCTTCTTGTTGGTGGCTGCTATCTGGTGGTTAAAATGATTCTCCTGCCTCTGATCAGCCGGTTTGACCGCTATCAGGAATACCTCTTCATCATGGCGATAGGCTGGTGCCTGGCTGTCGCGGAAGGGGCACGGGCGATCGGTCTTTCCGAAGAAATCGGTGCATTCATTGCGGGCGTGACGCTGGCCACCAGCCCGATTGCTCAGTTTATGGCGATCAGTCTTAAGCCCCTGCGCGATTTTTTTCTGGTGATGTTTTTCTTCACGCTTGGTGCAGGGGTCAACCTGGGGATGTTGGGGGATGTATTACTTGGCGCCGGACTGCTGGCCGCTGCGGTTCTTATCCTCAAACCCATTACCTTCAGGGTACTTCTGGGGCGCTTCAGCGAGCGTTCTGGACTGGCATGGGATGTTGGCTTCCGACTCGGCCAGATCAGCGAATTTTCGCTGCTTATCGGTTTTGTTGCGCTGGAAAGTGCCTTACTGAGTGAACGGGCATCACTGCTGATTCAGGCGACGGCCATCATCACCTTTGTCATATCGAGCTATATCGTCGTGTTTAACTATCCGAACCCGATCGCAGTCAGCGACCGGCTCCGGAGAGATTAGAAACGTCAGGCCTTATTGAGGTCCAGACGGTACCGACCAACGCCCTGTCCTATAAGAACAGCGGCCAGTACATCAGCGAGGCCTGAACGACCAATCTCGGTCGTCATGTGGGACAGCGACCCGAGTTTCCATTCGTTAGCAGCACGATTCAATACTGCCTGCTTGTCCACGAGTGGTATTTCGACAGAATCAACACCCAGCAAGCTGATGCCCCGCAGAATAAACGGAAAAACGCTGGCTTCGACTTTAATGCCAGCAATCATGCCGCAGGTAGTCACCGCACCTTCAGGCATCAGTTGCGGAATGATCGCAGACACCATATCACCGCCCACGGTGTCGACTGCCGCCTGATACAGGGGCTTGGCCATGGCTTTGCCTTTCGCTGCAAGCACGGTCTCACGATCGACGATTTTTGCCGCACCCAACTCAGTCAGCCAGTCAGATTTTTCTGGCTTGCCCGACAATGCAACCACCTGATAACCGAGCTTCGCCAACAGAGCGACGGCAACAGACCCCACCCCGCCGGTAGCTCCGGTGACGAGCACAGGGCCGCGATCAGGACTGATACCCGCACGTTCCAGCTTCAGAACACTCAAAGCGGCGGTAAATCCTGCGGTACCCCACGCCATGGACTCAGACAGCGTCAGCCCCGCAGGAAGAGTCAGAACCCAGGAGGCCGGCACGCGGATTCTCTGTCCGTAACCGCCTTCGGTATTCATGCCGAGGTCGTAGCCGAAAACGACCACTTCCTGCCCGGCCTTAAATGCGGGGTCAGAGCTTTCGATGACGACACCCGCAGCATCGATGCCGGGGGTATGAGGAAACTCTTTAGTCACACCACGGTTGCCGCTCGCTGACAAAGCATCCTTGTAATTGACCGAAGAAAACTGAACGTCTATCAGTACATCCCCTGCTGGCAGATCGCTTTCTTCTCTCTCAACCCAGGCGGCTGTTGTACTCTTGCCGGACTCTTCAACCCGGTATGCCAGAAAACTCATAATTCCTCCCGTTAGCCTTTGCTCTGCATCTGATTGTGAAACACGGTCAACAAACGTGTGGCAGCGCGTTCAAAACCTGCCTGCACGGCAAGCCCAAGGCGCTCCTGCAGCGTTTTCCGGTATTCGTAACTCACGGTGTAGACATCCGCTTTATCACACGCAGAGACAAGATAGTCGTCACTCGTACCCACCTCGTCTATCAGACGATGGTCAATGGCCTGACTGCCGTACCAGATATCACCCGTGGCGACCGCTTCAATGTCGACCCGGGGGCGGAACTGGCGAACGTGATTTTTGAAAAGATCATGGGTGTCTTCGAGGTCAGACTGAAACTTCTCACGGGCCTTATCGGTATTTTCCCCAAACATAGTAACCGTGCGCTTGTATTCACCCGCCGTGAACAATTCAAAATCGACGTCGTTTTTCTTCAACAGGCGATTGAAGTTGGGTAGCTGAGCAACTACGCCGATGGAACCAATGATGGCAAAGGGAGCTGCCACCAGACGATCTGCGATACAGGCCATCATATAACCACCACTTGCGGCAACATGATCAATGCAGACGGTCAACTGAATGCCTTTGTCGCGGATACGCTTGAGTTGAGAGGATGCGAACCCATAGGAATGTACCATTCCCCCGCCACTTTCGAGCCTGACAACGACCTCATCGTCTTTGCCTGCCATGGTCAGTACCGCGGTTATTTCACGGCGCAGCAGTTCGGTATCGCTGGCGCGGATATCGCCATTGAAATCCAGAACAAACAGGCGTTTGCGCGGCTGAACTTCAGGCCGGGTCGCTTCTTTCTTCTCCTGCTTGGCTTTCACCTTTTCTTCTTTGCGGCGCTGTTTTTCCAGCGCTTTAAGTTCAGCCTCTGTGCTCAATGCGTTCTGAAGCTGCTCTTTGTGATCTTCCAGCTCTTCGTTCAGCTTGCGGATCTTCAGTTCACCTTCTGAGGTATCCCGACGCTGGCGCGAACCAATCGCGACCATACCGCCCACAACTATAAGTACAGCAACCACCAGGGTGGCCACTTTCAACAGGAAACTGCCGTAATCCGCCAGAAACTCCACGAAATTTTTCCTTTATCCGGTTCTTTTAATGAGGTCGTCCAGCATAACGGAACCACGGGGCGGAGCAAGCGCAATCCCACATACAACCTGACAGGTGGGCGATTTTCAAACAATCGTTCGAAATTTCGTTGACACCTCAGGACCTGAAACATACAGTTGACGCAGTCTTTTGAGACGTTTATCTGTGCTGGCATGACGACATGTGTCGCCAGCTCGTCAACTAAGTAAGCAAACTGAAGGATATCTTTATGTCATCTGCTGCTGAATTCATCGAACAAATGAAGTCAAAGTTTAACCCTGCTGCTGCTGAGGGTCTGGATCTGGTATTCCAGTTCAACATCGAAGATGCTGACACTTACCACTTGATCGTTAAAGACGGTAGCTGTGAAGTTGTTGCTGGCGAAGCTGCAGATCCTAACGTAACTCTGATCATGAACAGCGAAACCCTGCAGGGTATCGTGTCTGGCGACCTGGACGGCATGATGGCGTTTATGTCTGGTCAGCTGCGCGTTGAAGGTGACATGATGCTGGCAACTAAGCTGGGCGAACTCTTCCCTGCTTAATATGCATCGCACAAAAAAAGCGGCCAATGGCCGCTTTTTTTATGTCTCTCTGTATTACCACTGCCCCGCAACCGCATCTTCTGCCGCATCATTGACAGGACGCGCCACCAACCCCCTGGCTGAACGGGTGACGCTGTACACAGCGCCATTGGTCAATGGCATATAGACCGCGCTGCCGAAATCAGCATCCAACCACAGATCAAAGTCACGCAACCAACTCCAGACATCGAAGCCCCGGGAGTCCGCAAGTGAATACACGGTTCTCTTGCCTGTTCGTTCCTGTTCCAGTGACAGATAACGGCCCGAGAGCCGATCGAGGCGGTACAGAGGTTCTGCGCCCAGTGACGTCAGCGGGCCACTCCACACCAACATACGGACATCCAGCTGCCACTGGTCGCCATTAATCACGTAGCGGGATTCGCCGCCTTCCGGATCAACAAGCGTCAGGTCATATTCCTGATCCGACAGCTTGTAGATGGTAACCGTGGTGAGGGGATGTTCCTGCGCCAGACTGCGGTATGACCACAGGTCCCAGGTAATAAACGCCAGCCAGACAGCGACCGCCAGCATGATAAAACCGGAAGTCCCGCGTACCCATTGCGCAAACCAGCCTTTGTGGCGCCAGAACAGAGCAACCACAACAAGGGCAATAATAATCGCGAGTGACAGACCAAACGTCAGGCTAGCCTGCAGCATATCCTTCTCTCAATTGAGCCATACTTTCCTCCGCCATCTTCAGCGCATCGCGTCCGCCTGCAGATGGATTATCGTAGGTATCCATGTAGTACTCGATTGCTGTAACAGCATCGGCGAAGGCATCCAGATCCTTCTCAAGCGGTGTTGTATGAGTTTCGACAACATTCCGCACCATAAAATCCTCAAGATCAAGGAGCAGTTCACGCAGCTCTGGTTTTTCCAGGAATACCACCGCGCCACTGACATCGTGAAGACTTTTGGACACATTCTTAACGTGCAGTTTATCGTTGGTATCAACGTATGATGCGACCGAACGCTTCACCATAATGAGCGCACTGACGGATTCCGCAATCACGGATATCGTGGCTTCTCTCAACGTGACAGGATCAACGAGTTTTTCATCCACCAACCGGTTACTCTGCGTCAGCGCATGGACATCCTGTTCAATCCGGATGATGTCATCCGCCAGCAGATTAATTTCTGAGTTTCCTTCGCGCAGATGACGGATAACAGCATCGGCACGCATCGAGCTTTCATTCATATCAACCATCAGAAGCGTATCCGAAATACGCTCCATCCGTTCGATCAGGTCTTCTTTCGTCGTCGCAAAGTCAGGGTTCCGCTGACTGCGGTCGATTAGATCTTTCAGAGCATCGATCTCATCCTGAAGCGCACGGGCAAACGACAGGAGCGCAGATTGATCCGGGCCACCCAGATTCTGTCGCGAACGTGCCAGAGCACGTTCAGTGACATGCCCCTGAATATGGTAACTCGCCTGCAGTGCTTTCAGGCCATCGGTTTCTGGTTCTGCCAGAGCAACCAGATACAGAAGTTCTTTCAGTAGCCAGTCTGGCGCTTTCTGCTGCAGGGACTGCCCGGAGGTTTCCTGCAGTTTACGGATCATGCGATCCAGCTGACCAACCAGCACGATTCGCTGCGGGGTCAGCTCAAAACTTTCCTGCCCGAGCGCGGTTACCGCATTCAATGCCAGATCCCAGAACGACCATGATGGGGTCCCCCGGCTGGCGACCTCTACGCGCGACAGTGCTCGCACGAGCACCTGCACTGGGCCATGTCGCCCGGCACTTCGTATCATCCCCAGCAAACCAAGCTGCACCATCTGGCGGACTTTACGGAACGCCAGTGGCTTACCTGCGACAGCTGCAGGCGCCTCCACCTTCGGGCGAAGATTGTTAACGAAGAAGTATCCCTCAGGGAGCGGCTTTTCCTGCCGCTCGCGTCGCACCAGGTTGATAGTAGGAACGAGAAGAGAGGGTGCAACGGCCTGACCGCTGAGCACAAACTCGATGTAGCGCTTTATATAGATAATCGCCTGCGTACAGACATCCAGCAGAGAGGGAGACATTCCTTCATTGAGAGTTCGACGGACAGTTTCGGTCAGTTCTTCACACAGACGTTCACCCGCGCGGAAGTCCATCATTTTGAAGGTGCCACGCAACTGGCGTATTTCTTCCAGAAAAGCCCGCAGGTTTTCCAGGTCCCCATCGCCGGAATAATTATCCAGTTGCACTGCAGCATGGTCGAGTGCGTGATCAATTTCACCACGCACTACGTGCAGAGAAGCTGCAAACTGGGAGAGTTCACTTCCTGTTGTCAAAGGTGTCACCGTCTATCGTTATTGTTCTGAGTCGCGATTCATTCTACTGACTGTAATACGAAATCGCGACGCGTTTTCTGCGTCAATTCACATTTCAGCAATAGTTGTTTATCAATTACCGCGCTATGCCAACGGTTTACGCCAGAGAGCCCCCTCGCTCTTCTTATCTATCAGATCCAGAAACGCCTCATGCGCAGTAACCTCGTCTGCGCTGGCGCGGATCACTTTTAGATTACTGGCTTCAACCTGAACATCACCAAGATCAAGCTCAACTTCACCGTCTTCTGAATCGCTCTCATCAGCCAGCGCAAGATCTGTCTGGCCGCCCGTCATGATCAGATAAACATCAGCAAGGATCTCCGAGTCGAGCAATGCCCCGTGAAGTTCCCGGTGGCTGTTATCAATACCATAACGTTTACACAGTGCATCAAGACTGTTTCTGGCACCCGGGTGCATATCCCTGGCCAGCAGCAGGGTGTCCAGAACACCACAGAAATCGCGCGTTGGAGAAAGATTCAGGCGTGAGAACTCTGCGTCCATCATGCCGACGTCAAACGCCGCGTTATGAATCACAAGTTCGGCACCCGAGATAAAATTCCGGAAATCATCAGCAATCTGAGCGAACACGGGCGCGCCCTGCTCCTCCAGCCACTCATTGGTAATGCCGTGAACCTCTGCGGCTTCTTCATCAATCGGGCGCTGCGGATTAACGTAGACATGGTAATGCCGACCCGTGAGCTTACGCTCAATCACTTCCACACACCCGATTTCAATAATCCGGT